>JAAUXT010095990.1_pt1 | contig 28611 bp, 27 predicted proteins | sample 7278171 | NCBI WGS metagenome assembly JAAUXT01 (sample SAMN14350112, study PRJNA611818) | marine sediment metagenome | isolation source: surface marine sediment (1.8m) | place: French Polynesia: Moorea | collected 2018-08
AAATGGAAGATAAAGGTTATCTCTTGGTTATTGCCCAAGGATTGGTCAAAGTTTGCACCTGATCCACACGAAATGCTGCTGAATCGGTTACTTAGATTGCATGCCTCGTAGTCAAGACTTACATGGATGTGGCTGGGATTTTCGTGGGTCGTGCCCCCTCCCTCCTTCACAAAATTTGTACAGGTTTTGACAAAACAACAACAACAACTGTAATTGGGGTTTTTGTGCACCCACAAACGTTGCAAATCCAAGATATTCGTAAAAACATGGTTGGCGCTGTTCGGGTCGTTGGCACGGTGGACGTCTGCACCGACGGTGTTCTTGTACTTGTCGCGTTCACATGCGAAACAAGTTGTATGCATCGTTTCATGCTTGGTTGAGCCCAAGCCAAACCATGCCAGTTTTGCAAATAAATTTGGAAAAATATCGCTGCAGCCTGCGTCAGATTTGTGAGGTGCCAACGACCTGAATGCGATACACAAATACTTTGTTGACATGCCACGAGAAAATATTTCACAAGACTTTAAAATCAATGCGGAGGAAAATTGCGGTGTGGAGTCGCGTGCTGTGGAGCCTGATTGGGATCATTTTGAATCCGCTGGTTTCCTGCACGAACCACAGTCAATTCATCACCAGTCAGAGCAGTTCAATACGAGCAAAATTTGCTTCAAAGTAAAGTCGATGTTTCACAAAAGCCTGTCATTATCAAGTCTTCCTCTGCAATAAATTACTCATCGTTTTCGTTTGTTGCAACTTTGTCTGGAAGTGGAAAACAACACCATTCGAGTCCGACCGTGTCTGATTACACTGCTCGTGTGCAAACGAAATCTCTGGAGCATGGCAGGTCTCGTGGGGGACAATGGTGAACCTCCTCAATAAAGTTGCAACATCAGTGTGCTGCGCGTACGCTTTGCACCTTTCACTACCAAGGTGATTGTTTTATCAATCCACAATTGCTGACGTGGACACACCAAATATCTTGAAGACACGCCCAGCTGAAGTTTCCGTTCCACTCCAAAATTGTGATACGAAGGCCCAGAACCCGGTTTATTGATCTCTAACCGATGCGCACCTGCGCACACACCCACGGATGCCTTTACACCTGGCTAACTCACCACGTACTAAGTAACATTATATTGTTGAACTCAAGTTCGTGTGATTGAAAAAAGGAATGGTCGATGGACCAAACGATCAATTGACAGCAGCGAAGATTTTCCATGCTGAGGCTGCAGTGCCGACAATTTGAATTGCAAGTCATTGTCCTCCTGCGAGTGTCTGATTGAGGACAGCCTTGTACGAGGATGATCCGAGTTCTGTCGCTCACGAGCATGCTGTATCACCTTCAGCGCGACATGTGTGGCACGCGACCGAGCTCCTCAATGTGTCAAGGGTCAGCACAGGTTGCGCAAGGCATGCAGATGCAAACAATAACAAATGTGCCACTGTCAAAAATTTTCTTTGAGTCAATGAACACCTTCAAAGTATCCACAATTGTGGAAAACACAGCATGCCCAGCGCATGGGCCAGGTGTACAACATGCACTGACGGTACTCATAGGCGGCAATGGATGAAATTTCATCATCAACTGCATCTTCCAAATCATCCAAAGTGTCAAAATGTTTGCCCCTCAAGTTCTTCTTGACTCTGGAGAAAAACCGAAAGTCCGAAGGGGCCAAGTCTGGCGAGTAGGGCGGGTGCTTGATCCGCTGCATTCCTGTGAACAGCATGTGCAGCTTTGTGTTCCTTGCATTGTGTGCCGGGGCATTGTCCATGTGGAGCACCCAGCGCAGGCGTGGATGTTTCTGATGGATGGCATCTCGCAGCCGGCTGAGCATTGGAATGAAGACTCTGGAAGTGACTTCTGTTGCGGAGAAATTCACGGTGCACCACACCCCTCCAGTCAAAAAACACAATGAGCAAACTCTTGCCAACTGCCCTTGTGCGCTTGCCTTTGACTGGCTGAGGCTCATTCTTTGTCAGCCATTGGGAGGACTGAGCTTTGAGCTCAGGGTCGTATGTGTAAACCCAGGCCTCATCCATTGTGATGATTTCCTTCAAGAGGCCTGGGTGTCGGTGCACACATCGCAACATTGTGGAACAGCAGTCAAAACATTGCATGAGATGTGCTGGGGTGAGCAGGCGTGGCACAAACTTGGCTGCACGACGACGAAGCTGCAAGTCCTTCCTCAGGATGTCATGGACAGTGGAATGAGGAATTTGCAGTTGGGTTTCAATGGCTTTGACAGTCACTCTTTTGTCCTTCTGCACCAACTCCTTGACTCTCTTGATGTTCTCTGCTGACTGGCCAGAACGCCTCCTTCCACTTCTCGGCAAATCCAGGACAACATTCCTTCCTTTTGAGAATGAATTGAACCAAAATCTGATTCTGCAGTCACTGAGGCATTCATCTCCATATGCCTTGTTCAAAGAGTTCACAGTTTCCAGTCTCGTCAATCCAACCTTGACGCAAAAAGACACTGCAATTCACTGAACCAGCTTGCTTTCAATGGCAACAACCCGCTTCATCTTGACACAAGAACAAAATGACTTCGTACAGAGAAATTTGTCTCAGACTTCTTGTGCACAGAGTAAAGACCTCTCACTTCAAGTTGCATAAGTCTTCAGAGGTCAGTCACCGATGCCGAGGTCACCCCGTGCACGACAACGCGCGTGCGACATCGTACAAGGTGATACAGCATGCTCCGTGAGCGACAGAACTCGGATCATCCTCGTACACTCTCTGCATGACGGCAAGAAAACTGTGCACAAAACGTTTTAATCACACACAAAATACTTTTCACGCCAAAGCGAAGTTCGACTCCAGACCTTTTGGGCAGGCCAACACAAGTCATTCTCTGCAAACGCCTTCTTGGCATGAAATCCACCAATCTCAGGTTGAACTGATCGTTGGAAAAGATTTTCAGTCCACAGCTTGTGAACGCAAGCACTTTGGTTGGTGGGGACGTGGTGTGGTCAGTGGCGATCTGCAGAAAGTCTGTCTCTACCTTTGCCAAATTATGTGTACTGGAATCTTATCTCTACAATCATCAATACAGGAATGCAAATGGCCCGAAATATGATGCTCGAGTTGCTGTCATGCTGTAACATGTTTGCTCTATGAATGGCAAAACATGACTGCGAGGATATGTGTCATGTTCCACCCACGTTTGAAGCGTTGTGTGAACTCGTAGATGACATCTTATCTTTATCATATTTTTTGAGACTGTCAAGTTGTTTCAGGGCCCTGGACCCGTCTAAGTGCTTTGTGGCTAGACTGCCATGGAATCGAGTTCCTTCCTGTCAATGCTCGTCTTAATTTGGTCATTCCCAGTTTGGAAAAGAATCGGCTCACTGCAGCCGTGAACAACGTCAAAGTAGGTCAATCGGAAGTGGGGGCTTGGCAACGAATTCTGTCTTTCCTGGTGCTCCACGCAAACTTTCGAGTGCATCCCAACGAACACAAAACCGTTTTGTCTGCATTGGGTCTATGTCATGGAAAAATGGTGTGATCACTCCTGGACCTGAGCAAAAACAAAAAATCCACACTTACCGTCGTAGATTTCCGCCCCAGAACAGACATCAAGTGAACAATATCCATGCAGGTAAAACTCCCGTGTGTTCAAGGAAATAAACGTCTGTAGATATTTCATACGTGCACGAGACAGTGCAGAATTGTGATCTGTGTGGGAAGATGTCTCGAAATGCAGCCATCCACCAATGTGTACACTCACTACTTGCCTTGCGTGCGGTTGGGCTGCCTCCAATCGGCTCTGGTCCCGATTCAGTATTGATTCACAGACACACCATGACGACCGAAGCTTCGTGTGTGCTGAACTCCTGAACGCTTGAGAGTGCACAGTGTTTCAGCAGCCCAAAGATGTGTTTGTACCTGGTTGCTATTTATCGCCCGGTGCCTGTCCAATGCCAAGCCTCGATTTAGCCTTGGACGCACCGGGAGGCCGCAGCCACATAAGGGCATGCTGCCATTTATTGGCAGCGCGAAGCAACAAGGCTGCGTGCTGTGGCAATTGATGTGTAGAGTGGGTCAGGCCTTTTCGCGGTATGCATTGTATGTTTGAGCCACTGGCGATACTCTGAATGAAAGACATGAACACTATTCTTTGCAGACAAGTAAGACCTCTTTTGTGTCTTTTTGTGTGTGAAGGGGTTGTTTAGGAAAACAACAACATAATTGTTCAAACCAAGTGGCAAATTTCAGAGCAATTCCTCGTCAGATTCCCACCTTAAGTTCTGACGACACTCGTATGAGGATCCAGTTTGGCGAAAATTTATTTTCTTTTCACATGTTGAAATTTCTTGGTTGGGAGTTGGCTCCCCTACAACCTCTCCTGGTTCAGTCCTGGACGGACCTGCTGAAGGTGTGTTTCCTTGCTGCGAAATCGCGGCATGCATGTGCGGTTCGTGCAAGATCAGTTCCACACCACAGTCGTATTCACAGAAAAATAAACCAAAGCGTCTCCATGCAAATCAATACAAATCCTCAAACCCTGCTTTCGTATGCGGACACTGCCTTCCTGTTACTTCGCAAATGTGCCAACGGTAATGTGTTCCCCGTTCGCTTTCGTTGGCTCAGGATTTGTGTGGCCACGAGAACGATGCGAAGTTTGCTTACACAAAACTTCCATTGATATCACTGTACTCAGAAGAGCCATTCGTTGCATCGCAGGGGTCTGCTCCCAATTACAGACGAGTACACGCTCGGCGTGTTTGTTCATCACAAAACGTTCTGTGACGGACGGTGTCTCTCGAACTGCTCGACTGTCACCTGTGCGTGTTGACGTCCCGAGGTTCCAAGACCGCGATGGGTCCACCTCGACTTTGTTCCCGGGACCCCAGCACAGTTGACAAGATAATTTTTTTGTGCGGGCGGGGGGTAACATAGAACCAAGCTAAACTGGACTGTGTCATTGTGACTGAAGGTTGTGCACGCGCCAACGGAAGCTCAGACGCTGAACCGGCTGGTTTCCGTTTGTTTTCACAGCTGTATATTGGCATCCACACCAGCCCAGCTGTATCGTGTCAATCCTGAACAAGATTCATGTTCAAACCTGAATTTGTCAAACAATGCCAGGCTAAAAATGCAGCACAACAAATGCATTGCACTCACCTTACATTGCCTGAGCGTTGATTTTCACGGTCACCTGCGCAACAGCGTGCACGGGAGAAAGGTCTGAGAAAGGCGTGTTGCGCGTGCATGTTCACACTGCTTATCTTGACAACTGATGTGTACATTTTTGCCGGCCTCCCCGGGCAACACCAACGCCACGAGTGAGAAAGCAGCACACAGGCCATCCATGACTCCAATTCAAACAGCGTGCGTGGTTTCGCACTTTTGTCAAAGACTTGGGGAACATTGTACTCGTCTGTTTGTTTCTACAGTTTCATGGAAATTCACTCTCGGTCTCGGTTTGACCAGCATGCACAGAAAAACCTTTTTGGTCCTTTTCGGTATAATTCCTGAACTGTAGAACTGGTCCAGAGCATCCACGGTTGGAAGGCTGTCCAGATGGCGTTCTACAGTTCAGTAACAAATGTCTTGCACATTTTGTTGTTCGAGAACAAGCGACAAAAATAGAATATTGCGAGCGTTCAAGAAACATTACAACGTGCAAGAAGGTCGGTCTGTCTTTTCTCAAAAGCGTTGATGCTCGATTCAGCCACAGTCACAAAAATTGAGACACAAAACTTACCGCGATCACTTCGTTCAGCTGAGCAATCCGATTGCACGGTTGAGGGGAAAGTGACAACCTCACGTCTTGTGTCAAAAACTTGGTCACGTTGTTTTATGTATCAGTGTCACCGCAGTGCTGTGCGGAATGTTTATGAGATCCTCCCACATACAAATGCCAAGGAACTTGCTCCGTCTACACCCGCGAAAATGTTCTGTGCGAGTCTGAGAAAAAGTTCACGCACTAAACTCTATCTAAACCACCGCAGACACTCCCTGATTCGGCATCTGAATACACAACGCAAGGGCTGGTATACACTCAGCAAATTTGTGTAGCTTCTCTTCAATAACTCCCAGGATTGAGTGTGGGTTCTTGAACAAGACGGGCAAATTCGTGTGGTTTGGCCATGCATCCATGTTTGATCACACATGCAGCTGCAAGGACACAACACTGCAGCAAAGCTCGCCCTGGATCCATTCCGCATAGTGTCCAACCCATATTGTTCCACTGTGCGGTCCACACTGCATGTTCTGTGGGTCGAGCCAAGCACACGAATCACGCAAACTTGACGAAGTATGGTGGGTGGACAAATGTGTGTCATCAGCACCCAGTCAGTCTCGGCGAGACATGAAACACTGAAAACCAAGCTTGGCCCAACTCCAGACAGGGCAAAGACAAACACTTGTGTGAATGAGCAGAATTGGTGCGCATGTCGTGCGCACGTATCGCGTACAAATGTGCACAGAACTGTGATCTCAAGCAGAGATCCACATAGTGGATCAACTTCCGTGTATCCACAGGAGAAAAGAACAACAAGAAACGCCAACTTGCTCAAACGAATCTGTTTCTGTGTACAATTCTTGGTGCAGTGCAGTGCAAGGCAGCGAGTGGTAAATTACCCACTTGGGCAACATCGACGAAAACATTTGCGGCGATGTGAGTCCATAAAATCTTGTGATATAGCAGAATGTGAAGTATAGGTTCCTGAACGCCAGAGCTCGTCGAGAGAATCCACCTTTTAAAGGCTGTCGAGACAGTGTAGCTGTCTTGACAGCCTTTTAAAGGTGGATACTCAAGACTAGATCTGGAGTTCAGGAAGTTTCTTCTGGCATGTTCAGTGGATCTTGAACAAATGACCAAAACAAATCGACGAGTGCGTTCAAGAACCACTGAACGTGCCAGAATTCAGAATCAAAAGTAGATCTGCCATGAGTGCTTGGGGTAAGGCGCCGCGGGCTGACACCAATAGGCCACTGCAATAAATTGAACCGATATGTTGGACCAAATCTGGCTGTAGATCTATCTATCCTGAAAACATGAAAACACTCAAAAGGTTTCTATTCACGTGTTTCCTCAGCTGACACGACAAAGGCGTTGCAAGAGAGGTCATCAGATCTCATAGTCTCAAAAATCAACAGTAACAGATGGAAAGGGATTGAGGTCTTTGCCAACATCTGCAGAAGGCTGGCGTGAAAACGGAAACGCGTAAGGCGCGCACCGAACCATTGGACCTGGCGAGACGCGCTGCAGCCCATGGTAGTGACGAATGCGTGCGCCCTGAGGCCTTCACATGCAACGGCAAGACGGAGGAGCGCACCCGTATATCAACTTTGAAAACCCCTTTCCCCTTGCAAAATGTTGACTGAAAAAGTGTTTCTTTTGTTTGTCTGGATATCATTGCACATTTTGTCAGATTGAAGATGAACAGTCTGCAACATTCAAAAAAGCGTTTCTTTTGTGCAATGTGAGGTACTCTTCCATCCACGCGTTTGATGTTTCAGTGCATTGTGGACACGCAGACACACTGCAGGCCTCACAGAACTCATTCATCATCAGTCTGTGCTCTCAAGCCAGACTGGTCCTGTCCAGCCAAACACTGCTGCATAAATATTATTTTGCAAATTGCGCACCTGTCTCCATCGAGAAACTTTGCGACGCAGGTGGGATCGAGCTCTATTCCCCCGAGCACCACACAAGTTTTCCCTTTTTGCTTTGTTTCGAGCAGATCGTTGGCGTCCTTGGGGTTGGAGCCCTGGCCAAGTTCGTGCAGCTGCCGTACAAAACCTCGTGCACCGTGGTTGCCTGTTTCCGGTTGCACCAAGGCCTTGGTCTCGAACGATGGATGTGATGGCGTGGGTCGTGTTCAATGGCAAACATGAAAACCAATGAAACAGAACCGGCAATACATGGCAGGCATGGAAGTTTCCTCATTCTGTTTCCCACAAGATGGTTTTACGCAAAACCAAGGTTCCACACAAAACACGACGCGGGTCGTGATAATGATCCCACTGAAGGGAATCCAAGAAGTTATGCGCATTTTCAAGACCAGATGCACGTTTGGTTCACTTCCGCGTGTTCGTGAATGCACGGTCGGCAAATTTCTTCAGTCTGCCTGGGAATCCAGACAAAAATTAGAGCTACCCTTTTGATTCCAGGAGTTCTATACAGAGTCAGAGTGGAATGAGATAAAAGAGAAGAGGCATATCTTTTTGTCAACAATGAGACATGACAAATGATTTATTTGATCAGATGAAGAACACTCCACGAAGCTCTTCACTGCAGCACACACGTCGGAACATTCGAAACTGCGTGGTGAAGATGCACAACCAGCGCCAACCCTCATTATGTCTGAGAACAATGTCCCGCCAAGTGCAGTGTTACTCTGACAAAAAACGTACACAAAACACGAAATAATTACTGTGAGAAAATCACATGAACACAGCTCCATTGATTACATGTATGTTTGCAAACAAATAGTGATTAAATGTGGGACTGGAAAGCCAAACTTGCAAAAGCAATTCTTCTTTTTGCATTTATTTACAGATAATGAGATTCTTTAGGCACACATCAAACTCGATTCACCATCACAAAAACTAGCAAATGTGCAAGACAAAAAAGAGAATTAAGGTACAAACCCTATCAACAAGTTGCAAACACCTGTGGTATTCATTTTGAAACAACAACAGCCGTCACGTATATATCAACGATTGTGCATTGATTGCGTCGATCGAGACTGCAATTGGGAGCCTTGCGGAAAATCTTGGGGCAAGTGAATGTAACATTCCTGTTGGTACAAAATCGTGGAGATTGCCAGTCTACAGTCTGCCGTAATTCTTTCGAGCGATATTCCTCTTTGCCATGTAAGGTTCAGCAAAACTCGGCATCAAACAGGACAAGTATTTGTGTAAAGTATCAACATTTACAACGGTAAATTAGTTCAGCAACAATGTAATGTACTTGGTACGTAGAAAATTCACACCTTGGTTTTCAAATGTACGTACAAGCTGTCAACCCGACGCCCAGCGACTGTGACGCCCATCAACGGGAGAATTCGCTCACGGCCGCCCAGCGTTGAGTTTTCTTCGGAAATCTGAGCAATCGAGCTCCATAATGTGAACCGCAAATGCAATCCAATTCTACCCATGATGTCTATGGTTTGTAATTGGTGTTGACAAAAATTAGACAAGAAGCTGCAGAAACAGGAAGCTGATCAACCCCAGTCTAAACTTAACAAAGGTTCAGAGAACCACAAAACAAAAACAGAAACAGCGAATAATTCCTCTGAGAAAACAAAAACAAGATTCAGTACAAAATACGAGCAAAGGATGTGCAGTTTGGCAGTATGTACACGTGTGGCTAATGCCAACTAACTTCACTTCTTGGTGAGCACGAGAAGCCTCTGATAATCACCGGACATTCAGGTTGCCGAAGAACATAAGCTTTGCATTCTTCTGTTGGCTCAACAAACTTCAGTTGCTGGCCACTTTCGAAATGACAACTCGGTCCTGGATTATCCCTTCTCTGCATGTTTGAACAATTTGGAGCAAAAAACTCAAAAAAGTCGATCGATTCACCGACGACTCCATTTGGATTGGGTTTATTTTTTTACAAAACAGACCGCTTTGTGTCTTTCTATCCGGACGTTACCCAATCATGTTACGTGCTGTTCCACCATTGTTAGAGGCCAACCTCAGCGGTCGGCAACTCCAATGGCCCAAATGTCACGAAAAGGTGGGGTTTGTCGAATTCTGAGCGGACCAACGTTGTGATTCGGCTGTGCTGGCTCCGGGACTTGAGGTCGGTCTCCTGCCCACGACTGCTCTGGTTGAAGAGGCCATGCAGTTGCTCAGAAATCGGAGTAGCCGTCGTCATGCACGCCGCCGCCGCCGCCTCCACCTCCGCCTCCGCCCCCCGCGGGCTCTGCGTGAGCCTGTGCGGGAGAGTGCCCTTCGCCCCCGCCGCCCCCGCCGCCCCCACCACTTTGCGGGGCTTCTTGACCGGAATCGCCCACGAAGTGTTGAAGCGCGTGCATTGAGGGAGACTGCTTCTTCTGGTCCTGGTAGCCCTGATACTGCATTTCCTGGCCCGGATGGTGCTCGATGTAGCGCGCGCTGCGGGGTCCGCCCTTCTCCTGTTCGTGAATCAGTCGGTACGTCTCCGACTTGGAGAGGTCCAGCGTCTTGCCGCCTCCTCCGCCCGTGATCCTGGAAAGAAGAAAGCAAGGTTACGTCAATTCATATTGTTTCCAAGTTTCTTTCCTTGCACGCCTGTGCATGCCACGCGGTGCAGAAATTCGGAACTCTGCACGAACGGGTCACACTCGTAGCACTGTGGAGCGAACAGCTTTGCTCATTTCCCGCTGCTTCCTTGTGTTTTGGTGTGTCAAAAAACTGTTCAGAAACAATTTTTGTCGAAGCTATCTCCACGTTGACACCTGCTGCCTGCTCTTGTTAAATTTTGCTCGTGCACGATTGTATTTTTGAGACAACTCCCAATTGCCCTTCTTTCAGGAATCATGTGCAGCTCAACTCGATTACGAACGTGTTTTGATCATTCTCTCTCCTTCTCTCTGGATTTGAAAAACTTTGTGATCCAGCGGAACAAATTGTGAGCCACCACCTGCTGCTTCGAGCACCAGGCTCCTGTTTTCAAACTGCAACTTTCCAAGTGTTGTTGATCCACACACCGACGGCTCCAGCTCCGCGGATGTCTGGTGAGCCGTGCGTTTATCGGAACGAACCGCGAGCAGCCCGCTGCTCAGTTGATGCCGGATGTTTTTCGCGGACAGGCTCGGTGAGGAATGTCAGCCCAACGCGCTCAGAGCTTCCTAAATTTGAAGTTTACGCAGTCTGGGAAGAACCCCGCCAACAATTTTGCAAAGCCACGCTAGAGAGTCCCAATGTGCTGTTTTCATGTGTGCCAGGAACACTATCCTTTCGCGTGGTCAAGGCTTTCATCAATGGACCAGTGTCGCAGCTTTCTGCGTCAGCCCAAGGGGAAAATCCAGAGGACCCACCGAAGCCGAACCCCATCGAGCCCTCGAAAGACGTTGCGTCTTTGACAATCAGCCGTCAGATACACAATGAAATGTTTCGCCATGGGTGTTTTTCCTGGTTGAGATCAGGTTCCCCTAGGCGGTTGGCCCAAAATGAATGTTTCATCGTGGGAATGAAGGGATCAGGCTGTTCGAACTTGGACATTGAAACCTAGTTAACACACTTGTTGCAATGCAGTAAACGGCTGCCTGGTGACAGAGGAGCAAGCTTCATGGCGAGATTTTGAAGAATGGAAGTGGTTGTGTGCGTCTTGGTCCACAACACATCTGCACTAAAGTTTGCTCACAGATCTCGACCACTCATTTCACTGCAGACCTCAGAATTGGCCATTTCGCGGCTCGGAATACGTAATACTGAGGAACGCGCGCGGGGACGATACTCAACAAAAAGGTACGAAACTCACTGTCCTCAGTATGAATTTCGTATATTTTTTACGAATTTCGTCCCGTGTTCCTCAATATTATTCCCAGCCGAAAGACGGTCAACTCAACGGAAGGCAGATTTTTTCTGTGTTCCTAGGAGACCAGGTGCTGCAAACTGATTTCATGTAACCAATGATAACCGTGTCTGTCTGCGCTCACTGTGCTGCATTGGCCAAGAAGAACCCCAACAATCCAGCAGTACGAGTGTTTTGTCAGCAAAGATACAGCGAGTACGACAGAGACCGTGACAGACACCATAATTTTACTGCTGAAAAGAAAGACGATCCACGCCTGAACCCTTCAGCCTCATTTTGGTTCGACTTGTTGAATCAAATTCAAACCGGATCTCAATGGAGACTTGTTCTGCAGCGTGTTCCGAATCGAGCTTGAGGCTCCGCGACCATGCAGTCATGGCTGGTTCCAACTCTTGAGTGCCGGGGTTCCTACGCCAATTTCGAAACACTTGACGACCCGTGCATCTGTCTGTGTCCACTCTCGTCTCTCGTAGTGGAACTACACACACACACACACACACACACACACACACACACACACACACACTCTGCACTTCACCAAACAGAGTTCGATTGGCTGCGACACAATTTTCGTGTGCTGAACAACCACATTTCTTGAGAGGGGCCTCTCTGAAGATCGTCACCAAACAGGTTGCAGTGAGCCCCTCATCACGCTTTGGAATGCGTCGCTGCTCGACAAGGATCCAACCCTCGCGACAGGGATTTAATAAACTCCCCCTCTGCCAAGACTGGGGTGTTTAAACGTGACACAGGCATCAAATTATGAGGTCGGTTGGCACATAAATGCTCCCTTCGTGGCAACAAATGGGTGAATCCACTGTTTGGTCTGCGACAACCCCCACAGAGGACAAGCCCAAAATAGAGAAATCAACGTGTGATTACGAAATTACGAATACTCACATCATGGTCCCCTCCCCGGGTTTACCGGATGTTTGGCCATGGAGCACGTTGTCTGCGTTTTCTCTCGAGTACAGCTGGAGAGGCGAGTTATACTGCAGATGCGCGACCCTCGCCGTGTCGGTGTGGTCCTCCTGGCCCGGACCTTTCTGCGAATACGTCGGGGCCGTCGCTCCGGGCCCGTAGTGCACGTTCTGCACTCGCGGCTGGTGGGGTTGGAAGGCACTTCCTTGAACAGCATTTTGTGCGCCGCCGCCACCACCACCACCACCGCCGCCGCCGCCGCCGCCGCCGCCGCGGGGTGAGGCCTGCGGCGCCGGGTGAGGTTCGCCTTCCACCACTGCTGCGTGCACCTCCCAGGGCTTCGGCCCTCCGGCTCCCCTCAGCGTGCCGGCCCAGGCCGGCGGACCCATCTCCTGGTGCGGGATCTCATTGGCCGAATACGCCCCTCCATGTCCACGCTCGGGCGGACGGTTCACGGGCCTGGGTGGTGGGCGGGACTGCTGCTCCAAGTATGACTGTTGGATGACTGGCTGGGGCGCGTGCTGCTTGCTCGGTGTCCATCCCATCTCCGTGTGCCTGTGCGGGGCGGCGCTGTAGGACGCGCCCGGCTCCGACAGACCCGCCGGGATGCTGCCGTACGACGGCGGTGGTTTCTGCCATTTGTGCTGCCTGCCGCCCCCGCGCTGAGTCGCTGAAACCAACAAATCCAGTGAAAATTGTGACTCGACGAACGATTGCTTCGATCAGATGAAGTACTCGTGACGAGTTACAGGGTGAACTTTTCTTGTTTAGGTTTTCTACGTCTATGACGACCTTTAAATCATTCCGCAGAGTACACAACAGCATTCGCATGCCAGATGCACCTATGCTACCAAGAAGCAGCTGTTCCTGAACCTCCCTCGACACAGAAACCATCTCCTCTGCTTGGGTGTGTCTCATCAGCCAGGGTCTCAGACTCGGCGACAAACACAAATCTATCTTTGGGGTTGTCCTTCAAGTCTGCTCCAATCACCAGATTACCAAGAACCACTTACTGCTGCACGCGACCGCAGACTTCCACAAAGTAACGAGTAGGAGTTGCAAAACTTTGATGGGACCAAAAGCAGTGCAAACACGAACCACGAGGAAGACAAAGCGGAGGGTGTGGCACACACATACACACACACACACACACACACACACACACACACACACACACACACACACACACACACACACTCACAACACACAAGATGCCACAGAGACCCCGCCCCAGAAAACTGGACCGCAAAAAAGAAACGCCCCACCGCACACACAGACACACACACACACACACACACACACACACACATGCATTTGTTTTGAACGCATGTTGGCCTGTAATTGTTGTATGAGGACCTCAGCAACCTTGTTTTTGGTTTTGGCATTGACCCTCAACTTACGTATCAGTGCGAAGAAGTACTCATAGTTGTCTCCCATGTCAGAAGGTATTCCCTCAATGCGAGTTATTCCACGCTTCGATGACGACGATTAAATCCGGAGAGCCTTTGACACCACCTCCCTTCGCTTCCACACATGCTGCCTGTGAGCGGCCCTTCTCTCCTCACATCGCGGACTGTACGCAACGATTAACGCTACTCATCAAAGCGGAGAGTTTCCAGCAAACCTCGAGCGTCTGGGTGTTCAACTCCACAGCCTGGTTTACCAGGAAGAAGGCTGTCGATACTGAGGTTCAGTCGACTTGCAGGTTACTTCCAGTCAAAAAAGCCTTGAGCAACATCCGAATGACACTTTTTGTAGACGACAGATGTGCAGATCCGAAAACCACAAATGCAGATCGGTTTGAACAAGAGTGACAGAATCTTTCCTCCCTGTCGATGTGTGCAGCAGTCAGGAGATTCCAATTCCTGGCACGGATTTCAAATTTTCTATGCTGGCATTGCAGCTGGCACACCGCGTTGCAAAATCCTGTACAAGACTGTACGGATGTATCGTAGCAGCAAAACACCTATCGAAGCTTTGATAACGGTATGTAAACAGCCGAAGTCATAATAACTTGAGCCTCTGCATCCTGACTTCCAGCTCCACTGGTTAAAGTTTGCAAGGCCCTGAAGACTAGGGCAGAAATACAGTCAATAATAAATCTTTTCTCTGCGCAATCTCCGGTTTGGAGCGAGTCCAGCATCGAGGGCTGTGAACTGAAGACCCAAGTGATCATAACCTGGGAGCCTCTCACTGGTCCTGAGGGTACAGAGGCAACAGCGGCAGCAACCACTGAACACCCAGATTTCGTGCACCTCACTCCCAATCTGCACTCGAACCTGATCATTACAGTTGTGAAAGTTACACTGCCAACTAATCATCAACACAAGCAACTGGCCAGGTGATTTTTCATCGATTCAATAATCGTTACCGAGAAGGTACAACTGTGAGGCTTGAGCCCATCGCAATCTTGATCGTTGTGCTCATGTCGCCCGTGCAGGTCACAAATGCAAAGCTCGAGGATGCAATTGCAACAACCATACATTGGTCAAGAAAGGACTGCAGGTGTGATCTTTCTCTCATTCTGCTGAACTCACAAAAACACCAGAACTTCTGATTTGTGTTTGATTCATATTTTATCAGTTTTCCACCTCGGCAACGTCAGGCAACTGAAGCACAACACGCGTTCATCTGACCAGAATGACCTGTTTGTCCTTGTTTGTTGCAGCTGACCAGTGGTCCTGAAGTGGACCTGAAAAGAACGGTTTCACGTGCCCGGAGCTGGTGGACAGAGTTGTGCTTGAGTTGCCATCGTTCGTTGTCATCCAACAGAGTCTACGCGATGCTTTAAAAAAACGCTGTCCAGCCAAGAAACTGCTTCTGCCCCATTAGCATTGAGTAGAACATTGACTGATCAGTTCAATCGAACAGAAGACTGCAGAAGTGCAGAACAGAACACTGAACAGAGGCTTCTGGTCAAACAGGGTTTGTGCTGCATATCAATTGTGATCACGGATCTGAACTGTGGGTCGATTCCACGCCACTTGAAGGAGGTAGAAACCACGTTAATCAACTGAATGTTGCACGGCAGGGGAGGTGGAGGTGGAGGCCTCTACTCACTGTGAGGCTCTTCTCCGGGAGTCGGGTCCCCGCGACTGCGACCCTTCTGTTTCGCCTTCGAAAACTGTTTCTGAAGATCTCTCACTGGTTTCCTCACATACTCTGGATCTTCATTCATTTGCTGTGTTGTTGCGGACTCTATGGTCACATTCACTGTGCAAAGCAAAGAGTTAGTGTCGATGAAGAAAGGCTGAGTTGCGCGTGCAGATCTTTTTCAGTTCAAAATAAAGCCATTCTTGGAACAAAACTCGAAGGTGTGCAGGTAACCACGGCTCTGCAGCGCATGTGCACCGAACTTTTTCCAAGGGAAGAGCTTTGAGCTTTGAGCTTCGAGCCTGGGTTTTGAGCCTGGGTTTTGAGGTGAGAGTTGATCAACGGCGACGGAGAATGGGAGCACCGGAATTTTGTCCAGGAATAATCACATTCCGTTAATTGGGTCCTTTATGAATAATGGAACGATGACAGGGTGCGCATTTGGATCCGGGAAACGCTTTCATATTTGTGAAAAAGATAGGTTCAAGTCAGTTTCCACACAGGTTGAACTTTGCCACACAGTGATCGTGCAAGAGCCCTTTGAGAACAGGTACGTGGGTTGAATACTTGTGAGTTTTTTTGTTGATATTCCACGAATACAACACGAAGAATCGTTCACATGCATGCACACATCCGGAAAACAAACGGTAGAAATCGCCGAAAATAATGTTCAAAATGCTCAAATACCTGGACGAGAAGGCCGCCTCTGTGACCTGCAGGCTGGTCACAAGCGACTCGAAATTTGTTCAACCTTTGCCGATTCAGCGAAAAGTGTTCAACTATTGGAGCCGCAGCTCAAAGGAAGGTAATTTTGACAGATGATTGGTGGACCCGGGAGGAACAGGGCCTGTTTCAGGCCTGTACGAATATTGTTCCGTGCTGGCCAGGGGCGTGCCCCCAGCATAACCGTAGGTCCCCCCCCCCCTGTTTCCCTCCCTGAAAATTTACCTGACGTCCTTCCTGTTGCCCTCAACAGGTTTCCTGTAAGATTTCAACTTTTGCAATGCGGGGAGCCGAGTCTGACCCCAATCTTGGACCCTGTGGAGATGACATAAAGTCCTCTCTTGTTTGTGCCCTCTTGTCTTCGTGACGGAGCACAGAAATTTGTGAGAAGAATTTGATGTTTTCCAGCAGCTTGTAGGTTCCGCACGGCTGTGCCGCACAAAAACATACTGGCCAGTAAACAGGCTCGTTTTCCCTTGTGTGTCTCACACCGTCATGAAAGGTGTGTCGTGACTTTGGCCGTAAGTGGGTCGGTAAATCAGTGGAGTTTGATGAAAGGGGTTGAACCAGAAGTAAACTGTTGGTCAGAATTTCTTTTTCGCTGCGGCACTGGCCCAGGTGTGTTCAGACCCGCCATTTCACAATTGACGTTTCAACGCCAGAGACACTTCAAGCAGAGACGAACGCAGACGTGGATTCAGCAGCAATCATTACATTTTGCTTGAACCGAAACAGATCGACGAAAGGTCCGTGCGCTGTTCTCTTCATCGCCAATGTTCGTCTGTGCTCGAGGTGGCGACTCGTGAACAGTCATCAGTGAAAGAGACGTACGTGGATGGTAGTGCGTCTGCATGTGCGTGGGCCCGCTGAACGTCGATCTCAGGTCGTGGATGGAGCGCTGCGAGTAGTCCATGTCATCGTAGAGAGCCGTGCTCAGAGACTGGTTGACTCGGTTCAGCATGTTGCCGCCGCCACCAGCGGGCTTCTTACCGAACTTGTGCCCGTAGTCAGTGCCGAAGTCAGTGGAAAAGCCCGCCCCTGGCTTGGTGGGGCTGAAGGCGCCGATCTTGGGGTCGGGTTTCGGGTTGTAATTGTCGTACCCCCGTGAACGGAAAGGCTGTGGAGATAAAAAGGTAAGTCTTGTTGAGAAACAAAAAAGTGTCATGTTTGTCATCAGTTCCCACGGTTGCTTTCTCTCAGGCTACTGAAGGATTACCCTGCAGGTTCATCATGGATGCTTGTGAAACTTTGTTCTGATTGGAGGGCTCACGTACACAATGCAACGTTTCCAATGTCACGCCTGCAGTCTGAAACGTTGGGGTCTTCTGTGTTACAGAACACGAGGAACAAGAACACAACATCGGAAACTAGTTTCACATGCAGAAAATCACACGAATTTTCAAACAAACGCTCAGTAGCACGTGTGTTTGACAAGACCAACTTTGTGCCCAGTCTGCTTTTGCAATGCAAACAGACAGGGCGGATTCAAGAGCCCCGAGAACCCGAGTTCCGAAAATTCCCCTGGATGAGGCTCTGGTCGGGAGAAATGCGCAAGGTTGGGAGGAGGCTGGCGAATCTGAACGTAAAATAGACCGGAAATTGCCACAAGCGCTTCGAGAACGTGGACGTTGTTGAAAGAAAACGCACAAGCACGATCTGAGCTGATCAAGCTCTGCACGGCGTCCGAGCGAGTGACTCGGGATATGAACCGGAGACAGGTTCTACACTCAGCCCAGACCAGTACTGCCCCTTGTAGGATGCGCAGGTAGCTCTAGCTGGTCCGGTTCCACGGGTTTAGTTCCCTGGGTCTGGTTCCGTGGGCCCAGTTTCATTAGTTCAATTTCATGGTTCCAGTTTCACCGGTGGTGCAGGCGCATACCTCCACTGCTGGAGACACAGACCAGCAGAACTGGACCTGAACTCCTGTGGAACCAGACTTAGACCTGCAAAACCAGACCTGGACCTGCAGAAGTAGACCCAGACCCACAGAACCGGACCTCGATGTGACATTGAGTGAGTAACACCTCTGAGTAGTTCGACGACGCGGTGCCGACACACCAGCGCCCAAATTGCCAGGCCAGTGGCACAGTTCAGTCTGGTTGGTTGTGCGAAAAATGTGAAGCATACACCCGAGGTTTGTGCCGGTGTGCTATGAGTCCTCAATGGACCAAAACATCTGCTCTTGGCTTTTCACTGGTGTACATGCTCAATTGTTTCCAATGGCGGGCCCGCCAGCGGTGCGAATTCTTGGGCGCACAAGGTGTGACATGCAGGACCAGAGGCACGCTGCAGGCTCGTACTTGCACGATAACGTTTCAAGGCTCTTTTCAGCGCATCACAACCGAAACACGCTGAGCACATTCTGATTTTCAGCGAGTGAGAGTTCCAATCTGACTGCAAAATTGCTCGACTTCATCGACGGGTGTTTTTGTCAAGGACGTTGCCAACATAAAAACGCCTTGATTCTTTTTGTCCCCTTTTTTTTTGAAATTTTACACGAATCCAGTTTTCCTGTAAATGTTCACACACTGGGTACCCCAACAAAAGGACCTCATCTCGTCCAATTCGTCCGTGCCCCGAAGCAGACGGGGTTCTCACACTGCACAAAAATGGTTCATTTGAAATCACACAATCACTTCTTTTCGATCAAGAAAAAGAGTTGTGTGACCCCATTTCTGCAACGATGCGAGCACCTGCGACAGGCTTTGTTGCACCGCAGCATTGCAGAATCTGCTTTCAGTGTGAAAGGAAATCTGGTGACCTCCAGACTTATGGCACCAATTCTACTCGTTCCTTTCACTGCCAGCAGGAAAACCTTTTCTTTTGAAGTCACTCTTGTTCAAAGCCGAGTTTGAGACTTGCCTGCATGTGTGCTCCAACGGACCTAAAAGGCCTGGGACTCGGGGCTCGGCACTCCTCAGTTCTCTTAGCTCGACCTATTTCGGTCTCAGTCTCAGTTCACTTCTGAGTCTCTGGCTCTTCTGAGCGCTACTTGGCTCCTTTGAGTGCCACCTTTTTTGGGTAGCACTCAGAAGAGCCAGTTCATCTGAGCACTACCTGGTGGCTTTTTCAAGTGCGACCCCAACTGGCCCCTGGTGAGGTCGGATTTGCACTTTGAAGAGCCAGCTCTTCCGAGTGACATCCAGAGATGTGGTGCGCAGAAGAGCCAGGTAGCAACTGAACTGAACTGAGACTGAGACTGAGAAATAGGTCGACGTGACACATCAACACACAACTGCTTCGTTTTTGAAAGGTACCCGGATCGCCTCTCCCTGCAGCCCGATTCTGGTTTCGCTAGAGAGTGACACAGTTGTGTTGTTTCGTCTGTTCCGAGGTCGGAGTGCAGTTGCAGTTGTCTCTGGCCAGTTGCATAATCCACGGATGTTCCGATATCAACATGCTCGTTTCCAGAACAAAGTTCTCAGACAGACGAGCCAGGCCTTGGAGGCACGCACTTATTGATAGATAAACGAGTAACTCTGACACAGAATCACTCGGGATTCTTCACCTATTGACGGGGAGAAGGGCTCTCCTGACGTCAGACCAAAAACACGGAGCCTTCACAGTGGAGGAAGGAATCCTACTGTACACGGCTATTTTTGCTCGAAACATGTCACATGCTAACAATAACATCGTTGAGGTTCGTGTTTTTGTTGTCTGGCCTCCTTCCTGCTTGAATTGTGCTTTTCAATGGACTTCAGTTCAATGAACCAAAATGAGAAGAAGAGCTATTGGAAACGTGATTCTGACTGGCACGTCAGAATGAAGCAACCCACGGATGCTGAAGTGGCACTGACCGCACAAACGTCCTGCAGTGCGTTCACGTTCGAACTCTGCGTGTGTTTGGTCAGTCTGTGATTTCTTTTTGAAAAAAATAAACAAACAGACTGGATCTTCGGCTTTTGTGGGAGGGAAGCCGAGCCTTGTGGCTTCTTGAGCCGGAAACATGCACCAAGGCCACCGTGCGAGAAAATCAAACACCATCTGCCTCGCACGCCAGGAGAGTTTGTCCCCGGGAGCTGCCAACTCATTCTGACCACTCGCCTCCAAACTCTCCACAATTCGGGAGAGATTTTGAAACGAGTGTTGCTCAGAGCAACACTTGGTCACTGGCGAACTGTTCTGAAAACTGCAAGCATGAAGATCAAAAACTTCGTCCAGAGTACACCACGGCTTTTCGTGGCTGTCTGAACGTTGGCTGCTACGTACATCAGACTTCGTTTCAGAGACTTTGGAGTGAAGGACCAGAAAGTTCAAAGTTCATCACGTACAGCAGAGTACGTGCAGTGTTCGAGCGAACGAGACCACCGCGCGAGCAGAATGTACCGCGGACTTCGCCAAGACCATCGTGTCTGAGTTACGCACACAGAACCGCACTTGTGTGAACATTGAAACGACTAAAAGTGACACCTTCGTAGATCTTCTTCCAGCCCTTTCTGCCTGTTTGTTGCAGAAGAGTAACGAAGAAACCCTTCGAGCATTGCGGGTTCCTGTCTGATCAGCGGAACCTCGTGGGCGCTGTGACCCACTTTCCACGTTCACATTCCCGGCGCATTCCTCCGAGGCTCGCGCGCTGGATTCACACCTCCGCTGATGCTCGACTGTAACAATTTGATTACTCTTCACAAAAGAGGTGCTTGTACTGATTACAGTGAGCAGCTGCATTGCAAACATCTCCGATTTCCAGAGTTTTTACTGTTTAGTGATGCAGTCTGCGCCCAGCAAGTTGCCTCATCTGTTCAGAACATCCGCGTGAAACATGCTTTCTCACCTGGGAACACTTACCGCAACATCATATTCTATTCTCTTGTACTCACTTCACGATGCCTATGCAATGCCAACGTTTGAAACAATGCCAGTTTCATTGTTTTGTCGAAATGTTTGGGCAGACTGACGAGCTGTTGACCAAATGGGTTTTGGACTGCACCAAAGTTGTGGCAGACCTTCATTTGAAACTGAGTGGACCACCAATCCTACTTGGTTTTGCACATATTCTATTGCTCGAGCTTTTTTCCTAGAGATTACTTTTGGTGCAAAAGTGGAGGATGCAGGATTGGAGCTGGGGATCCGACGAGTACCTTGGTCTTAACCAATGTCCGACTGAAATTTTTGGGGTCAATTTTTCAGAGATGGGGACCCATGACTTCAACTGCAAAAATTGGGTGTGTCCAAAGCGAAAAGAAAACACAAGGGAACCAACAAAAAACTTGGGTCAAGGGGGGAGTCTGGCCCCCGAGGCCCCCTGGAAGAAAACAAAGCCATCGGCAGAGATTAGCATTTGCTTGACACAGGACGGGTATTGTTTGTTTTTCGGAAAGAATATGTTCACGCACAAAATTACACATTCTTCTACTGGAATGAATGTTGCTGTGACAACTCCGAATGCAAAGAAATGCCACGAACAAGGAGGAGAAAAATGGCCTGCACGGCGATCAAAAATTTTCTTTGTTCTGCACTTTGACACTGCAAAATCTTTGTTTGTGAAGGAATGTGCAATCAAGTCCGTGTCTTCCGCATTGTGAAGATGTTGTCCAGGGTGTAGCTTGGTTCACCAGACCGCAACATGTTCTGCAGTTGTGACCACGCTGTCCAGATCCAGAATTCATGTCTGTTCCTTTCGATTGTTTCTCACAACACCCTGCTGAGTTTATATTCTGTTTTTGTGTGCTGATCTCACTTGCACAAAGAGTTTTGTACAGACCCCCGCAAATCTGTTTGCAAAACAAAGTTTTCACCAGAAATACCTCTGCATGGCCTCGATATCTTTCTGTTTCGGATACATGTAATTTGAATGGATTTGAGTCTCACTCACAAAAACGGACACACAAACACGAAGAATTTTCCTTTGGCCAAGAAGCACGTGACAATCCCTCCAATATTTTCTGAACTCCTTGCAAACCCAGAAGCACTTTCTGCAGGACGGTGTTTGATATAGGTATGAGTGTTAACGAGCCTCATCAATTGTGATTTAGTGTCATTGTGACCTTGGTAAATATCGTGGAGGTTCGAGGCAAATGTTTGAGACGAGATCAAGGCGATTGTGGGTTCAGAGTCTGACTGGGAGTGGGAAACGAGTGGGGGTCGTGCAGTGTGAGGCGGTTTGAGGCCAAGGTCCGCCGTGCACGTGAGTTCGTTGTTCCAGCTGTTTTCGCGTCGTTTGGTGTTGACGCAACTGATATCTCGGGTTCAGACTGGCGCGTAGCACTGCACACGAACGAGTCTCGAAGGAGACTCTGGCATAAGAAGGGTCGTGATGTCACTTACCTGGTTGGACGAAGTTGCGCCTGCTGGGCCGGACTGTGCTGTTACTCCCTCGACCCCGTATCTCTGCTGCAGGCCCCTGCAAAAACACCCGTGTGCGCCGACGTCAGTTGGTTGGTGTAACCCAGCTGAGCTGCATAAAACACCGTCAGTGGCTCGCTGGAAAGCCCGCCCACAATAAGGTTGTGAGGCTGAGCGAAATGCTACAGATACATCATGTTACGGATTGCACAGGCAGTGGCGGCACCAGCACCGCGGCCTGGAAGTGCAGCGCTTTTTCTCAGGGTTGTTCTCACTCTGGGTTGTCGGCTTCGCTGCCTGTCTGAGAGAAGGGCATCTGACGGAGCCGTGGCTGTTCTCTGGCCGGGTGTCTGCGGAGAGATAGCGACAGCCTCGGCCGCACCATCCACACCGAGAACCCAGCGCCACGCAACCCACTGATAACAGCGCTGGGAGAGAACTATGCCGAGATCCACAGTGAGATATGAGTATGTATTGAGCAGTGCCTCAAAGTACAATCCACCGTTGCCTTCTCAGAGCTCTTGGCTCTGCGGCAGTAGGTTAGGGGTGAGGACTACAAAATATTTGCGATTGCCAAAGTAGCGAGACCAACGAATGCTCACTGCAAGGCTGCTGTGGGTTTATTTTTGGTCGGGTCGGAGTAAGAGGATACAGACAGCACTGGAAGCAGACAGCTGATCACCAGAGTTCCTCGGCTGGGCATGAGGTTGATAACAACGTGTGACGTGACGGTGCCACTCAGCCGATTGGTTTCGTTACGTAACAACATCTGAATTGACGAAAGGATCGGAAACTGAAAACGGCCCTGTTGAATGTGGCATCATCACTCTCGTACACTGGCAGAGTGCTGTGGCCCGCTCTAGCAGATCCAGCATGGGTGGTGCGGGAGGGACTCAAACCAGATCGGAAGAGTGAGTGACAAGGTCAACAAAACCAGCCAACCAACAAATTCAATTTGGACCAGGGTTTTGAGCCAAGACTTGATTCGTCTCAGGTCCTTGAGTGCCGTGCTTGTCTTTGAACTGCATCTGCCCGTGACTCCACCGTGGTTCTCTCGTTGCGTGTCGGAACTAATGCTTTTCGTTCTTGGGTTGCGTCTGGATGGGCATTCTGTGACTGACCACTGTACCTCAAGTGGGAGTTCATAAAGGCGCACAGAAGTCAAAATTGTGTGCCTGAGCACAAAATGTTTGAGGGTTTGATGTCCGCTGTCTTGCTCTGGAAAATGAAAGATCAATGACTGAAGTTTGGACCTTGAGCGGATCCAAGAAACAAGAGAGGTAACTGTGGGCACGGTGTCCCCTTTGATGTGCTTGGCCCCAGATGGAAGCCTCAGCCCAGATGTCAATTCTGCCCAAAAGGGGTGGGCAGGGTATGACAGGATGGGACAGGAGGACACTTCGTGGAGTTGGCATAAAATCAGCGAAATTGTTTCAGCACACCGCTGAGTGCTCTGCCCACCAAAAGTCGATCTCAGGCAGCTAGGACGGACAGAAAACATGCGCAGAAGAATTTGAAACCTCAAACGTGTCAGAAACACGCGATGGACAAATTTCCCCAGACATCGGAAAAATCAGGGAAGAGTACGAGCAATTTTTGCTGGTGCGCCCTGCACTTGATGGTGTACCTCTCAAGGCAATCGTGCTTCCCCGGCTTGGGCCACTTTTGTAGTTTTTCACAGGGATCTGGATGTCTCAATGCTTGTCTTTCGTCGGTCATTTTCGTGGATTGGTGTCGCCAGAGTTTACATACAAACTTTTGACTCTGCCTTGAACGCGGACATTTTCATTCCAAAAGACTGCTTTGGCTTGCACACGCAGCTCTGATCAAGCTGCTCAGTCGTTGCCAGTGGGGCAGCTGGTACTCCATCACACGTATCAGGAGAAATTTTCCTCTTCCCTTCTTTTGTACCAACAGTTACAATTCCTTTACGTATTGCACAGAGCAATTTTCATAATCTTTGTCAAGTCCTCCCTGGGTCCCACACTGGTCCCTAACATTGGTCTTTGGATCTGGTACTAGTCCCTGGGTCTGTCTTTGGTCCCTGGGCCTGACACTGGTCCCTGGATTTGCCTCTGGTCCCTTGGTCTGACACTGGCCCCTGGGTCTGACGCTTGTCCCTGGGTCTGATGCTCGCTCAAAGGGTCTGCCTCTGGTCCCTTGCCGCTGGGCCCTGGGTCTGACGCCGGTCCATAGTTCTGACGATGGTCCCTGGGTCTGACGATGGTCCTATCCCAATCCTCGTTCCGCCAAAGCTTTCAAATGCGTGAGCAAACGTTGGAGAAACAAGGGGTTGGAACGAGACTGACTGAGCCTCAGGGCAACGTGCACAACGCACGCCAACATCCAAGATCGGGTGAGAGGCTCTGGTTTCTCTCGGGAGCCACACAAACGATTTTGTTGTGACAGAGGCTGCATCAAGTCACGCGAAGCGGGGACACGAATCAACGGGTCCTACCTCTACGTGAACGCAAACGTGTCTACTCACGTGTACCTTTTCACTGTGAGCTCGAGCGTGCTACCGGCGGCGCGGATGATGTCCTGCGCCTGTTTGTGGACCATGTAGCCGGCGCTGTGCTTCTCGATGGAGACGATGACGTCTCCGCGCTGCAGCTCCCCGTCCGCCGGGCTCCCCACGAACACCTGCGCGAGACAACGCAGCAGCATTTGAGTGAAAAACACGAAGGAAAACGACAGTGGGCAAGCCATGCTGGCGGGTTGATTCAGGAAGATCGCGGGTGTTGCGTTCCCGTTGTATAGACTGACGGGTGATACGGAATAATTTGTGGGCAGGGCATGTTGAGGGCTTGATCGTGCGTTTTCGGGGAATTTCGACTTCAGACTGATCGGCCGGCGGTGAAAGTGCTGTCGTAATCGAAATCATGGGCAGGTAAGAATGGATCAATCACGAACATTGTCACAGACCAAGACCAGCTCTTTAGTTGGCTGTTCCAAAGGGAATTTTGCCACAGCAACCCCCACCCCAGCATCACAGACAAGCACGAGTATTATACCTGCATACCGACACGAGCGTACACACAGTTTTTCATGTTTTGCGCATTGGAGAGAACCAGAGAAAGCACGAGGTCTGTGGTTGTCTGCGCTCCGAGCCTCAGTCGGTGCCTTCCTGTTGGAGAATGTGGACACTGAAAAGGGGGGTTGACAGACTTCGTTTCAGATGGTCAAACACAAGAATTCTGGAACTTCCCTTCCCGATACATTTCTACCTCAGAATTCTGTCTTGCATCTCTTGGTCCACCAGCGTTCAAGAAAACATGTTTGTGAACCTTGATACCCAAGAGGCTTGCTTCTGTGTTGAGCAACCAGATTCCTATTTGCAACCTTCCCAGTGATTCACCTTTTCATCAGCAAGTTTCTCCTTGATCCAGGTGTCTCCACCAAGTCAGATCATCGAAGGGCAGCCCATCACGTTTGCATGGGCAAGTTGACAGGTTGTGCGCGAATCTTGAGGTGCACGAACCTTTTCTCGTACAAGCAAGTTGCAGGAAATAAATCAGCTGCAGTGCGGACCTTGGTCATTCGCTCGTGCGTGTACGTCCTTCGTCCACAACTCGGCACGTGGACACTTTTTCATTTGAAGATGCTAAATGGGCCCCTCTTCCCAACCGTGAACAAAAAGTCAGTGGGTTGTTTCCGAAAGAACAAGAAGCTCGAGCTGTTGTGTATTCAAACACTTGGCCACTGGAATGTCCCCTGCTTTTCTGGCCGGTGCCTGCTGCAGCAGCGACGGAGGTATTCTGACAACCATTATCATTTTGAAAAGTGAGTGGCGCTTGAGCAGCAGAAGTGAGAGGGATTCGGATATCAGTCTGAGAGTGATTAGCGTAAAACCAGCCCAGAACAATGTTTGGCATCCTGCGGCGGAACTGCAACCTCAGTCTCTCCACACTGCCAGCCCCGCAGGTAACTCCTCGCGTATTCGCTGCGTGCTGCAACAAAAAGTCTTGTGTTCACGTTGGAGTTCGTGCTGCTGCTGATTTATTGGCAGAACTGAAGTAAAACCATTAACGAGTCATTCACGAGAAACACAACGATGTGCTCTCTAAATGACAGGCTCTGTCTTCCCCAGGTTGATTCAGCAAGAACAACTGCAGTTGGGTTTGAAGTCCATTGTCCACAGATCTAAGTCGCTGCATTGAACTTGCCTGAATCAATTTTGAACTTTCATGAAAGTTTCCTCCTGAGTTCCTCTCCTCCGTACATGTAGAAATTTGAGAATTGTTCTGCAGACTGTGCCAACATCGGAAGATTCTCTGCAACATTCCAATCGAGGCTGTACATCAGCGTTACCTGTGAACTGCTTTTCGACACTCTCATGTTACCCTGATGAAAGCTGTGTGAGAAGTTTGTGTCCAACTCGCAGAATTCTTGACCATCTCCAACAGATCCAGGGTCAAAATGTCGACCTTGTTTTTTGTCCCTTGAGCGACAAAGAGACCTGTGAACCTCGACACCCTCGACAAAACTTTGATGAACAAGACAGAAAACATGCTTTTCATATCGTGCACAGAAATTCAATGCACTAATTGGATCACAAAAAGAGGAAAACATCATGTCATTTGGGCCCCATGGAGATCACGACGCACAACCCATCAATTTTGATATTTTTGTTCACTGCACGCTGGACTCCTTTTTAACAACGGTGAAGCATGGCAAGGGACAGAAAGGAAACATACCGAGCCCCCAAAGGCTGGAGAGGTCAAGGTGGCGCATCCCTGTTCTGCACTCCAGTTTCATCAAAAGTTTACTTTCAAGAAGCTGATGAGCTTTTCTTCAAGAGTCCAGAGCAAAAACCTGTCAGCTTTTGTGCTTTGGTCTGGATTGATGTTTTCAGGTCTGCGTTTTTCTGTTTTCAACACGAAAACCAAGTCTTGGTCGAGTCGACCGACCAAGCTGACCGTGGAGCTGTGTTGGGCGCTGTAGGCGCCTTGTTCCAACCCTGTGGCCACTCAAGTTGGTCAGAAGTTTAACCTGTCACAGAGCAAGGCGCAGGTTTCAAAGGTTCTCTGGGTGACGTCGCAGCCTGCGATACATCAGTCCAAAGAATCTGAACGCTTGCAAAAATCGTTGAACAATGCTGTTTACAAACACAAGCAGCAATGTTTTGCAAGTCCGAGTGGATACAGAGTGACAGCTCTGGTATTGGAGAGACAACTCATCCCCTCCCTTTTCCATCCAACCCTAGTGATATGATGCAATAGTTTCTTGGGCAGAAACATGAATCTGTCCGTCCACTCACCGAAGAAAGCCATACGACTCGTACACGAGAATATCAGCCCCAGAATCACACCTTCAAGGAACACCCCTCCTCGGTTTGTTCAAACTTTCAGGGCCAAATGCCTGATGGTTTAGTGCAGAGTCCAGAATTGCATTGGGCAGAACCATCAAGCTTGGTTGGGTACAATCCAATAGCCCGAATGTTCAGCCTGATCAGGAACTCCTCGCCTGCATGTTGGGTTGAAACTGTTTGCGCGCGCATTCAGGGCGGACGCACATCTGATCGGGCTGGAGAACATCCCGACGTCAGTTTCATATCAAGCTGGCTTTGGGCCAGCTTCGGGATATTTGCGTTGCATTGTTCCCTATAGAATGACGCACACCTAGTTGGGCTGGTCAGCCCGATCAGGCTCTGAACTGATAAGTACATGCAAGGACTGAATGAATTGGGCTGAAGACTGGTTGGGCTTGAATTTTAATGAGATGTTCCTTGGCAACTGTGACTTCTAGCTGCAAAAATGCAGATGACTTTCAGCAACAAATATATCTATGAATAGATTCTTCTGTTTTTTGTTTGTACTTCAACTCAGCAATATTGGAACATCCTTTGTTCAGCAAACAACAAAAGCACGTAGAACATCCTGTGTTCAGCAAAACAACAAAAGCACATGGAACATCCTGTATTCAGCAAAAAAAACAAAAGCACATGGAACATCTTATGTTAAGCAAAAAAACAAAAGTACATGGAACATCCTATGTGTAATAAAAAAACCACATGGAACATCCTGTATAAACAAAAGCACATGGAACATCCTATATTCAGCAAAAAATCCAAAAGCACATGGAACATCCTATGTTCAGCAAAAAATCC
>JAAUXT010102319.1_pt1 | contig 28607 bp, 18 predicted proteins | sample 7278171 | NCBI WGS metagenome assembly JAAUXT01 (sample SAMN14350112, study PRJNA611818) | marine sediment metagenome | isolation source: surface marine sediment (1.8m) | place: French Polynesia: Moorea | collected 2018-08
GCTCTTTAATCCCCGCCACCCGGTATTTGACACGCACGCGGGGACGCTGCTCCTTCTGTGATGAAGACGTAGAAAGGCGCTTTGTACCTGAGCCCCGCACCGCAGAACTCTCGGAGCGCACGAAATCGATCCGGGATTCCAGGTCAGAGGGAGGTGTGTGCTCCACGACGTGACTTGACAGAAGCCTTAGACACAAGCCTTTCAGGGTGAAAGGTTGAGATGTGAAAGGCCATAAAACTGATGGCGTGTGCAGGGAAGGATTTCGCACTGCCAACGAATAGAATCGTTTCAGTTGACTTTGGGTTTCGTGTTGTAGAGCTTCACACGTACTCGTACACTCTATCTGGGAATTCAGGAATTTGGACGCCGAATCATCTTTGAAGACATTGGTGTTTGTCTCACGATGCACGAATCCCCCCATCATTCTGTTTCAACTGCAGCGCCACGTGGGTACGGCTCCTGTGGTGTGTCTGCACCACTGACCCGACAAACGGGCGCTCAAAGAAGCAGATCATTATTAACTTCAAAGATTTCCCCTGATGAGATGGGTCTTTGTCAGGTAATGCCAGGGTTTTTGTAAACATATGAAAGAACCTGGTGAGTGTAAGTGGACTGCTTTGGATTCTGAGCAAAGGAGCTCGTTTTTTCCACAACTGGTCATTCTGCTCTCTGCAGAAGAAGAGCCGGGATGCGGTTCGGTTTGGAAGTCTTACAGCATTCAATCTCATTCCAGGGTTTCCCCAATTCAAAAGTATCAAGGTTTTAGTCACAAGCAACACGTTGCGAGTCGTCACAAGGAGCACTCTTTTTGTCCTTCGTGCTGCAACCAAAAGGGAACAAAGGGTGGACAAACGACGGGTGTCAGCATTCGTAAAAACACCAGAGAATAAACGAATATCCACTCCATCGTGGCAGCAAGAAAACGACATAGACGTCCACTCGTAACTCAATTAAAGTGTCTTCCCAAAGGTCTTCCACAAAAATGATCATGAACGCGCAAGTGCACCCATAAGGAGAGCGACTCAACCCTCCTGCGTCAACAACACAGCTAAACATTTGGAACATTGATCAGTACCAAGCTCGCCTTGTACACTGTTGTTGAAACAAGCCTGTTCATGCACCAAGTCCCCTCATTCAGCTGTGTACTTCGAGCTCTGATGGCCACCTGTTTGCTGCCGACCTTGACAATCTTCCTGTGGCTCATACTGTGATGTACCTTCAGAGAAGAGCACCTGGTGGTGGTGTGCTTTAGGCAAAGGTCAGCTAGATCCTAACCCCCTCCCCATGTTCAAGCCCCTCCATGTACCAACCCCCCTGATGGAGGACCAACCTAAATGGAGGACCAACCCCTGTGGAGGAACAGCCCCACCCGCCATGTACCTCTCCATGTGGACAAAACATAGACAAGGCTGGCAGAATGGATTGTTTCTGCATTGGAGGGACATCACAGCCGCAGTTGTCTTGATCATTCTTGTTCAGTCAGAGTGTGTCGAGATATGGTCAAGGAACAAACAGGGGTTTGCAAATCTTCGTTCGACCATTTCCCGATCCTCAGTTCCTTCCCGACAAAAAGACAAGAAAGAGTTTTTTTGTGACTCGAGAAGAAGAGAGCTTTGTTGCTCATTGTGTTTTGCGAAGTCACACCTCCATGTCGAATCTGCCCATGCGTCCCGTACAGACTGTGACATAACACAGAGAGAAGAGCGGGACGGAATCGATCGTCTGGAGCGAGACTCCACTCTCCCCTTAATTGGCCCATTGAATTCTGTCGGCTCCATGTGTTGAACACAGAAGTTAAACCAAGTTGATGCAGCGCAGATTTCTTTTGTTGGAGGTGAAAAGGTTGAGTTTTATTGGACGATTATGTTGCAAGGAACAATTTTCCTCTCACAATGCACGTTTTCCCCATGCACAGCTCACACCTCGCTCGTGAGCAATGTCTACAAACTTGTCCACTCCAACGAAGCCACACCGCACCGCAGCCGCGAAGCAATTGACTGAGCACGGATCTCTCTCCTTATCTGGATGAGACTGGATGGTTTATGTGGACGGGGTAATGAGGCGAATATAAGTGTCTCTTCATTGCCTCATTCAGAACAAGCGGAGCTGACACTCGCATTGTTTCACAGGCGGCGGTATCCACACGCCCGATTGTGTGAACATCCAGGTTTACAAATGGCGCGAAACATGCCTCTGCTCTCCAAGATTGGACAGGAAATGAATTCAAAATGATGTTTGCAAACGTTCACGTTTTCTTGTCGCGTCAATCAGAGTCCTCAGATCTGGACTGGACATCATATCATATCCCCGAGTCCACAATTGCGAGAGAGAGAGAGAGAGAGAGTGAGAGAGAGAGAGAGAGAGAGAGAGAGAGAGAGAGAGAGAGAGAGAGAGTTTGAACTCCAGTCCAGTTCTGGTGCTACACGTCAACTCTCACGCGGCACAGTTGCAGAATTCCTGGTCCAGCTAATTTTTGCAGTTCTCGGAAGAACGTCTTCGGACGGATGTCTTTCCCCAGGAGCTTTTGTCAACTCTGCTCGAAGCCTTCGAGGCGCGTCCGCCCCTGGGGATCGATGATGTTGTGAACCGTTCCAATTAGCCGGGTCCGACGGAGCGCCGCTCAATCCGATGGGATCAAGGCTTCAAACAGCACGGCCTCGGGGGCTACAGGACAAGGTCAATATCAATGCGTTTTGGTGGTTCAATCCTGTTGTTGCTCGAATGGATGGTTTCAGTCCAAATGCGAACTGTGCCACGCGTGGTCATGTTCGAATCCGCCCAATTCTGAATCTCGGTTCATCCAAGCAAGTCTTGTGGACCACGGATCCAAAGAGACACAAGGTTTGATTCTCTGTTTTTGCACTGCCTTCACCCTCCGAGATTCGCTGAATGCGCCCGAAATCTGTGATTGTCGTCGGCTGCTCACCTAACGTAAAGATTAATCACATAGCAACCACTTAGCTGTGGAAGGAACGCACTCTGTGAGTCTGGGTAAACAGACAGAGACGTCAGGCTCGAAGTGGTGTTTTCACCGCAGCCAACATGCAGGGCTGCAGCGCCGCACTTGTGGCGCACTTATGATCAGAGACGCCGACGCTATCATGAGAGCTGAATACAACAGCCTTCAGGACGGCGCTGGAGCCCTGGACTGAAATCAGCCAATAGCTGGGAACGGGATAAAGAGAGCTGCAGGAGTGACAAGATTAATCAATGCGCAGCTCCGTTTGCCGCGGGATTAGTCGAGCAGGTCGGGGTTAAATTAATAGAGCTAATGGCTGCAGAGAAGGTACACATCCTGGGCACGTAGGCTCAAGAGACAGTTCTGATGAAAACAGATATTTTGTTGTCCACAGTTTCACGGTCATCACGAGAGACTGTCCCCGGATGAAGAGAAAAGGGACGACAGCTTGAAGTTTGTGTGCTCAATTTGGAGTGTCCAGCGCAAGGTTCCAAATCAAACATCGTGGAAACAGCAAAGCAGTCATTTTCCTCAGAAGGAAATGCCAACCCGATTGAAAAAGTTTTCTTTGTTTCAACCGAAAGTTTTTCGTTTCACATTTCGCGGTGGGCGGCTTGTGTGAAGCTGACAGAAACGTGCGAGATGAACAGTCTCGAGTCGCTTGCCGCGCTTCACGTCAGCGGGCCAATCTGAAGCTGTGCAGAGCGCAGCTGTAATTGGGCAAATTAAAGACTCGCACGTCCTTTGATTCCTGCTGTTCCACATGTTGTAATCCAGGTGAATCTGATCTGTAGAGCAGGAGTCGCTGTCAGACCAGGACACGGTGTCACTGAGTTGAGACAAGGCGGGTCACAGAGGGCTTCCTCGTCTTGAGTTTGGGTACCAAATCACCCACCCGAATCTGAGAAAGGCACAACCAGGTGGCAAAATAGACGTAAACCATGACTTCGCAAAAGTAGCAGCTGCTTGTTCAAGGTGTTTCACAAACGATCAAAACTGAAAACGTGAGCAATTGTGTGCATTTCGTGTGACATTTCACACATAGTCGCTTCCGGCTGGTTATCACCTGTCGTTACCATGGTTGCATCTCCTTGACACCGAGCCAGATCCATATCGTTACTTTGAAGTCTTCTCACTGCTGATTAGGACGATATGTATCCGAGCTGCCTTTTTTGAAATACTGTATGAGATAAAGCTGAGCCTTCTAGAAAACGTGTACAAAGATATTCTCTCCGACAGAAGTGTAATTTGAGTGAAACTGTTTCAGCGAAAAGGTAAAAATGACGCTTCATTTTTACGCACAATTTGGATGCGAGAAAAGCACAAAGTTTGTTCATACCACTGACACTCTGCGGGAGCAAGAGGGCCCGACCAGAACGTCAGACACGAGACACGAGACATTCTGAGTTGGTAGATCTACGAAGGCTTGTCCTGTCTCCACGTGAACAGGACGCAGTCCCCTCCTGTCGTCGAATCAAAGACCGGTCGAGGTTTCCACAAGCATCTCGTACCCGAAGGTCAGTGACGAACCCACTGAGCGTTTGAATTCTGAGCTTCTGCGGTGCCATCAGTGCAGATCGCAGGTGTCTGCGCACACGCCATCGTTTGCAGTTGAAAGACAGTCCAATCTGAGACGCACAAAGACGCCAGTTGGCAACGCCTTCGCGGAGGATCGATGTTGTGCACGCAACGCAGGGTTCGTCCCTCTTTGTTCTAACTGCTCGATGTGCCAGTTGGTGTGATTAATGAAGGATAAGAGCTGAACACAGATGTGCGCTTTCCCCCCGAGTTGAGCAGGAAAGTTCATTTCATTCGTGATGTCGGCAATTTCTTGCTCAGTGAAGAACCAGCGAGCCGATTCTTTGACCTATTCCCTGTCATCAAACTTACAATGAACTGCTGCAAGTTGACTGTCTAACGTCATTCCCACAAAGTCTCTGCTTTGTTTGGCTAAATTTTCTGAATCTGAATTTCTGAATTACCAAAGGCATGGTGGATCTTGACACATCTGGTTTGGAATGACGTTTTTGAGACAAGATGGCTGCATCGAGATGACAGGCATCTTCAGAAGTTCAAAATAATGTGTTCTCCTGCAGTGAAGGATTTGAAAGTGTCGACGATGGATCGATCTGTTTCCGTTTGTTTGAATTCAACGTTGAAAACAGCAGAAACCAAAACAAACAACACACCACAGATCTGGCTCAGTTGAGTTGTTTCGAAAATATCACAAACGATTGCACAGTTGAATGGAAAAGAACACAGAAACTGTCAAAGGTGAAGAGGTTTTAATTATAGTATTCCTCTGAAGCTTTCACGGCGCAAATCAATGCGTTTCAATGCATGTTTTCGAGTGTAAAATTTCTGTGTGAAGGGAAATGCGGAAATCCATGTTTGAAAAACCTAGGAGAGAGAACAATTCAATCGATATGAAAATGCAACGTTTATTCAAATTTTCACGGATTCTGAAGAGAAAACGTTTGCCGTTGTGATTTTGAAGCGAATCTCATCTGAGTTTTATGTGTGGAGGATAAAGTCTGTGACTTGAAAGGAAAGCCATTAAGATGGTCCCAAGAGCACCATTTAAGTAGCCCAAGCACAGTGAAAGCTCTATTTTAAACTCACTTCACGCTGCTTTCAATTTTGTACCAACGTGGTGGCACTGAATGAAACTGGTTGACTGAGGTATGCCACCAAATTTGGTGTTGTCCATTTCAGTCGGGTACGAATGATTGTTTCTCAGTGGGTCATCGTACCAAATCAACAATTTATGAAACAGACGACCTGCTCACAAGTTTATGACAGAGCAGGACACTCCCTTTCTGAAAGCACTTCTTGCCCATCTTCATGGCCCGTGATATAAAAGGGCATCATAAAAGTGGTCTTTGTATGCAGAGCAGCATCGCGACTTGAGCTCTCCCGAGGCTTCGTCCTTGCAGCGCGGTCCTTGTGTCACAAAACAAGTCTGCGACACTGCCCCGAATATATTTTTGCAACAGGTGAGTGGAGCAGAACGAACTAACTTTTTGTTTGGTTTCACAATGGATGTGAGCCCTCATTCACACTCGCTTGTTTGCGTCAGTCTGATCCACGCTGCAAGGACACCGCGGAGGGCGCGGCACCGTGTTCCGCTTCGGCCCATTCCGCGGATAAAGAGCGGACATCAGGCGCATTTCCTTTCAATCGCAGCTCCGTCTCCGGCGCAGATAAGTGTTTGTTCAGGTGAAGCACCCGGGTCCATGTCCAGATCGTTTATGGCTTTTAGCCCATTGTACAGGACTTGTCGCTTTCGAGGGATCAGCAGCTGCTCTCGATTGCTCCACCCCGTTTGTCAGGAGAAGTTTCCGTGAAGTGGCAACAGTTATGCTGTGAATTTCACGAGCCAGATATTCACCTTTATTCACAGCAATTTTCGTTGAACTTTCACAGACACACGAACGGTGGCAACATCGCATGCAACCACATTGCCTCACAAACCTACCCTGTTCAGCCAATTTTGACCTAATTTTCCCTTTCACCTTTCATTCATGTTTCTGACACTACCACTCCTTTCCCCCTTGTGCCCTGGACATTCTGTGCTCCACTCGTATCACTTCATTTTGCTCTATTCATCCTGCGTGCCACTCGCAGTCAGGTTGTACAAAGCGGAGCGACGCTCGGGCCCACAGCCAGCATTAACTTCCACCGACCTCCCTTCCATTTCTAAAATTGATGTAATCACTTTAAGTGATGAACATAAAGAATCTGCATGCAATCATTTTGTCATTTTGTCTGCATAAGAGACACAAGGAAGTTCATTTCAGAACCTCGTTTTCTTTACATCAAGAGCAGTGGCATCATGTGCACAGAATTTGAAACCTTCGACAAAACCTGAAAGTACCTGGATCTCCTGACACCCAATTGGTCAAAGTGCAGCCATACCAGTTATCAGTTTCTGACGAATGTTATGGTGGTGTGAAAGCAAAAATTTTGTGCACAGTAACCGAACGGAACCATTGCATCAAGACAGAACAGAAAGTCGTCATGCAGGTGTGTCATAGGCCAAGGTGATTAACCTCAGAAAACCACAAAATATGTTCAATTATTTTGTTCCTTATTTGTCAGCAAAGGACATCCAGAGGATCTATAGTTGACACACATCTTCGCAAGGAAGTGGTTCATTTTTGCCTTGATGAATAACAGGTAAAATGAACAAAACGAAAGATGAGGGAAAGGAAATTGATTCGCAGACACAACAAGGCAAAAGCAAACGAAGGGCGTCGTTATGCTACGGCATGTCGACAGGTAATATTTTGCAAATCAGAATTACTTCATAAGCGATTTTGTATTGTGGATCGATAGGCGTACAGAAGGGTGGCATGTTCTGCTTAAATAAGCTTATTGGATTCTGTCCGCCCGGAGATGAATTGCCCGCTGTGCGTTAAATCATGCGGCTGGAGGGTCGTGGGGACAGCTGGCTTTATTAAAACAAATCAGCCTCCTTCCTTGCTTGCAGGAAGAAAGTGGAAAAATGGAGGCAATGCGCCACTAAAAACTGAGTCATCTTCGCATTCGGACCCAGCTGGGCGTTGATGCAGGGAACAGAGAAAAGATCTGGACCTGGGTGTCGTTCGTAGGAAACACACGATTCGGCTGGAACAAAGTTCTGAGAAAACCTATGTAAAGCATGAAAGGAGAAAGGTTTTTGATGTCTTTCGAGTGTATTTCGGTCTCTGCCTTCCAACCCTCCGTCTTTTCATCCGAAGTCATTTCTTATCCTGTTCCACTAAATTCAGCTTTGATATCATTTGTTGGAGGAGCTGTCATTGCAGGCGAGCCTGGGGGGACCGAGCCACGACACGTGTTCGTGCATCCTGCTCCATGACACAGTTCCACGGGGAGGCTCCGGAAAGGTTGAACAGCCTCAGTTTCCATCCAGCACATGACAGATGCTCCGCACGCAATGCTCTCGAGAAAACATCATCTGCTCTACATGGCATTTCCATTGACGACCAGATTGCAGTGTTTCTGCTTTTCTGCGTGCGCTGGTCAAAGCAAGCTCACAAGTCGTGACTCCAGCGAAGACAACAGAGAAACAAAGCGAACTTCCCATTCTGCATGAAGCTGAATCGTCTCTTGGTCAGATACCAAAACATTGGCACAATAAACACGTCTGTGTATTGTGACAAGTTTGCCAGACTGTTCCTTGTGTGGAAGATACAAACAGAGCAATCTTGTTGTGGTTCAAACACAGAAGAGATAGACTGGGAAACAGAGCTGACAGCCTCGGACCCTAATTTGGCCCGACGGTAATGAAGACCATTATTGTTGGATTCATCACGCCACAGGAACCGCCATTCTGAGGCTGCTCCACCGGCGTCCTCACAGCTCAGGGTACAGGTACTTGGTGGGCATATTCAACCAGCAACGAATGGGCCGCCACACGCGTCGCACATCGCAGCGATGGCACAAATTTGTTTGATCATTTCTCGTCATGCACAAAAGTGACAGCCCTGTCTACTCAATGCAAGATCATCACCTGCCTCCAGCTAAACCAGGACAGGGGCAAAAGGCCAGAACCACGCGGGCGAGGATTTGACTCCAAAGAGCCGTCACTGCAAATTTGATCAATTTTGTATTCACGCCAAAAAGTCGCAAACAGGCATGGGCAAGTTCTTCTGATGAACCAGGACCTCAGTCCCCACCCCTTGATCAACTGGAATCTGTGCTGCAAGGATGGCTCTGCAAGGGGCGTCAGGGGAGCAGTTACTCTAACAGCTCCAATTTGCACATGAGTGAACCGTAAGCTCCTCACTGATGCCTCATTACACAGGCTGAAACAATGGGGAAGTGGAGGCACTCTCAGAACATGCCGACTGCCAATCAAAACTTGCCATTTGCATCAAATTTGGGTTCTCTTGGGATTCAAGTGTGGATTTGCACAATTCCGACAACACGTGCATGCCAGAGAAGAAGAGCAGGTACTCAAGGGAACCACACAGCGTTGGGAACCAGGATCGAAGTGCAATTGTTTCTCAGAGTGCGAGTGCCTTCCCCTGCCTCTGGTTCTTGTTGATTGAAATGAATTGTTGTTTGTCTGATTTATATTTGATATTTTGGGCTTCTGAAGTTCTGATCTTGGAATCTGACACGAAGCTGTCATGTGCGTCTGCGGCCCACAAGACTCAGACAAGTGATCGGCACTTGGGATTCTCCAGCAATCAAGCAAAAGTCCAATGCCCGCTTCGCCATGTGCACTTATTTTGCATGTCCATGTCCCATCCTCAAGGGACCAATATCCCAATTCCAAACCCATTTGAAGCAGACTGCTGCCAAGTTTCTCAATTTGATCATGTCATATTGGCAAGCTGCATTCTCATCCATCAAAATATCTCTTCTTTTGAGTCACATTGTTCAGAACATGTCTCTTTGCATGCGTCCACTCCCAACCCAGTTGACACGAGAACGGCTTCGTCAGTTCTCGTTCGCAGGAAGAGATGAGCTTGAACCAGATTATCGAGGGTGTCAAGACAAACAGCTGATGTGATTGCAGCTCGGTTGTTTCTGTGTCGGGTCGGGTGTGAGAGGGAGCGTGAGGCGGGACTGGAGAAGCGGCCAGTGATTAGTCCCCGCGGGCAGAAACAACCGCCTGCCCGCCGCACTGCACCTACGCTTTTATGCGTTGCCATCTACCGTACCATCGCACTGATCGCCCTCATTAGCGTTCATCGAGACGAGCGTCACCCTCAACATCCGTGAAAAAGTTTTCACTCGTTAAATCGCTTGTTTTCTGGTCAGATATCAGATCGCAATGGAGCTGCAGCGGCACTGGCTTTGACTGGAACAACGTGGGGGCAAAGTAAAAGTGGAGAAATGTGAATGTACATTGTCCCAAGAGAAGGGGTTTATTGCAGAGCTTGGGGAAATTCACTCCTTCTGCCCGAGAGCTGACCCGATTTGACAAGATTGAAGTCCAGCTGAAAGAGAAAACGCCAGTATAATTTCTCCACGCAGTCAAACAGCATGGATATGATTGTCTTTACTGAGACCTTACAAACTTGACATGGTAGACTTGACAGTAGAACGCAACGTTGACCATTCGCAGAAAAGGAAACCCCAAACCAGCCTTCAATGCAATTGTCAAGATGCGGATTGGTTTCTTCTGGTTCAGGGAGGTACTTGTGAACGTGTTTTGGCCAAATGTGACAGCACAGCACGAATTTTAACAATGCACAGCACAGTCTGGAGCCGTCGTCAACGTGACTTTGAGCTGCCTGACACACACAGCGAACATTCCTTCCCTCTGTGTCTGAGGCTCGTCCGCCCCTGGGGATCGATGATGTTGTGAACCGTTCCAATTAGCCGGGTCCGACCGAGCGCCGCTGAATCCGATGGGATCAAGGCTTCAAACAGCGCGGCCTCGGGGGCTACAGGACAGATCATTGAACACCATCGAAGCTGGGAACACTGTGATGTAAATCTGATCGGAAATTCTGCGTGTGATCGTGTCAGTGGGGTTTCCAATCTCAAAGCTATTTTCCAACCAGGTATCTTTTTTTTGAGTCTGTATGTCTCTCTATTGACCAAATAATAGACACAAAGTACAGGCTACAAATGTCAGCAAGTCAAGACCTGTGCTTTCTCCTTGATTGATGGCTTCAGATCTACATTCGTTAACATTTTATCTGATGGTGGCACAGCGGCCAATCCATCTGTACAGCAAGTGCAGTGCAGTGCACGCGGTGCGGGAACCTTTGTCGTCACCGGGAGGAAAAGCCCCTGTTTTTTTCTTCATTGTCATTCATATGTACATATGCCCCAGAATCTCAATGCCAAACACAGCTTCAGCACAAGGCTGGAGCCTGAATACGCTGTGCGGAGCGCAATGCTGAGCGACAACCAAAAGTGCAGCATGTCATGAGATCATTCCATCATCGTTCGCAATTGAATTGCGCAAACAAACCACAGAAGTTATTTGTTTCTCTGAAACTGTGACTGACACCCCAAACGCAGACCATCGGCTCAGAAGAATTTCCGTGTCAGACAAGAGTCAACAAGTAACCTGCACACATGTACGAAAGTACGAGTGTCCTCTTTGTTTTCAAAAACCAAAGATCTCAGAAAATTTAGATCCAACAGCAAATGGAAATGTTGCAGAATGTTATGTTTGCACAGTGCCCTGAAGGCAGCCTGCAGATCCGGATGATCAGGCTCTTGGCCCTGTCATTGTTGACAACTGATCCGCTCAGAAGTGTGGCCCGGTGCAGACAATAGGCAATCGCTGCTGCATTGATTCAATTAACAGTGTCATGGCGGTGCGAGCAGAACCAAGCGCCGTCCTTCCAGCACCTTGCAGTACAGTCACTGAACAAGGACGACAAACGTCCAAATGGTTCTTGACACAGCGGGGCTTTTGGCCAATTTTGGGGCGCTGGACGAGTTTACCTATTGTCCAGTCTGCGTGCAGGTTTGGTGCTGCAACGATGTCGCGGTTTTGTGCAGACATGTTTTTCCTTGCAATGCACTCACAAAGTCAGCGTTGTCCTTGTCTCCCGCCGAAGAGTATCTGCTGCCCCACACCCTGCAGGGATTTGCGGTCCACGTATCGTGCGCTGCATCACAAGGGAAGCTTCCTTTCAAACCCAGTTTTCGCTATGCGAAGAAAGCAACAAAAAAACTCGAAGCACAGAAAACTGCGGATCCACTCATTGTCACCTTTTTTTGCAAGGAGCAATTTCTTCTTTGCCAGGCCTTCCGCTTTTGCGTGGCAGAATTTTGGCAGAACCATTAGTCAAAGCATTGGCTTGAAAAGAAGTGCTGAGCACAAGCATTTTTTGCATAAACTGCAATTTTCAATGGCTCCTCGCGAAAATTACTGATGTTTTATTGTGTTGCACCAGGAAATTCATGGAAGATTCTTGCACTGTTCTCGCTTTGTGCATGATGATGGAAACAGTTCTTGAACTGGATAGAGCACCCAGATACGCAGATGACACACCCTCCCTCTGAAGGTGTCATTCTCTTGTGTTCTTCACATCAACTTGATTGCACAAATGCGTTTCCTTCATCAGTCTTCAGTGAACCTCCATTCGTGTGATCATACCATTCAGCAAAAACATGCAGGCAGTTTTTTTTCCAAACTTGCATCACTCATGTTCGGCATCAAATCCAATCTTGTCCTCCGAGAGTCAAATTCACCGTTGTGTGAGTCTGATACAATTTTGGCATGCCACGAGAAGCAGTGCAACCTACACAGAATTCACGGACAGAATTCTCCTCAGAATCGGGTTGGCCTGGCTACAATGCGATAGCCCAGAGAATTTAACCCCAATCAAAGCTCCCGATAGATTTTACTGTTTCCTCTTTATGACTGCAGCTGATCGCTTTCTTATTGGCATTGATGTATTGAGACCTCGTCGTTTGGAATCTCAATCCTTGAGGTCAAATAGACTGGCAGCAACGGACTGGTGATAAGGGCTTTGGAAGCAATCGTGGAAAAAGTCAAATGCGAACAGTTTTCCGACGGTTTGGCTTCTGTCACGGGAATTTGCACAAATGAAAAGTCGAGCAGGGAGGGGCGCTGATCGCTGCAGTCAAACTGAAGACACGGTGAGTGACGGGCGACGGAAACAAAAGTCATCTTGAGGGCTGTAAACATGAAGCGCATTAGAACAATAAAAGTGGAATCGGTCTGCCAGCAAAAGGATTCTATTGCTCTGCAAAAGAACATTCCTTGAATTTAATTTCAAAACAGCCTCACGAAAGCACAAAAAGCGATGGATGGCTGTTCAGCTCAAATTTCCTCAAATGGGCCCGCAAAACGAAGCAATCAAAATGTCCCGTAGATTCCGCGTGGTTTTCCTCACACCCGCCTAATAATGATGTATTTCTGTCTCAATTTGAGGAAAACTACTCTTCAGGGAGGATAATGGGCTGATATCAAGTGATATGAACAAGAGCCGTATCACATGACAGTTATTTCATTAGCCCACTCCGGAGCTGCACTGTGAGCAATGGCACATTTCACTCGGTGCACGAGACCTGCGGCTGCAGCCGAGCAGAAATGAAAAGCTGGGATGTTTTGTGAAATGTAGAAGTGCAAGGAATTTGCTGTTGCCAATCCATCGTTCGTCAATACTTTTTGTCTCGTTCTTTTTCTTGCTTTCTGTCGTTTTTTCTTTCTTTCTTCAAGTCTTTCTTTCCTCTGTGTGTCTCCCCATTTGCCTTTCGTTTCGCACCCACACTCTGTTTCTTTCTCTCTTTAGCTCCGGCTGTATTTGAGTGAATCATTCTGTTCTGCCTTGTGTTCCTCGTTTTAATCAAATCGGAATTCAGTGTCCATGTCTCAGAATCCCTGAGCCCGTCCTCCCCAAGGCCCGTGCTTTCACAGTGCCGAGTCCCCTGCACGAGAGTCGGGGTTGTGGATTTGCATATGTCACATTGTTTGGAAGCAGATTCTCTCCTAATTCCTCCCCTGTGTATCAGCCTGCCTGATTTACACGCCATGGTAAATTTACATCTGCAGATATACATTTTCCCTTGTGGGGCAGAGAAACATCGCCGCAGGCGGTAATTTGATTCGCACTTTATCAGAATTGCTCATCCAGGTTATGGAATTTGGGTTGCAGTGAAGAATCCGAGCAGCAGCAGCACAAGCTGGTCAGGCATGCTAATCAACACATTCTGCGATCTGCATCGCTTTGAGACGCGTCGGAGGTGGTGAACTGAAGTTGTTTTGGATTCTTCATTCGCATGTTTTGTCTTGAAAAAAGAATTGAAAGATAGAAATCAAAACAAAACTTCACTCATACCCGAAGGTGCTGTGATTGTGAAACAAAACACCATGATGGTTCTGGTTGCACAATGAAAAGTGGCGGGGCTTTTCTGTTTGCTTGGTGTGAGTTTGTCATGCACGTCGACGCAGGTGAAAATTCACGTTTCGTTGATTTTGCCTCCCACAAAAGCGACCGGTTGCATCCTACAGCAACAATCAAACATCAATGTATTTTGCAGGTTACGATGTCGTCTGAGTGTTTCTTCCTGCTTCGACCTTTGCGATCTTATGAAAAGGAAACGTGAACATCAAAGAGCACGGCGCGCGTGTTCTACATGAGTAGCTTCCTTGTCAGGAGCGCCCACTGAGCTTGTTTATCAGAGGTCTCAGGCCCTGTGGAAATGTCTGCAGAGTCGAGGCCAAAGACGCAATTGGCTACAAAAAGCCAGAATTTTCGTCTGGAAGTTCCCGTTTGAAAGCGTCGCCACGTTGACTGTGAAGTTGACTTTCTCTGCTTGCAGACCACGCGGAGGAATTTTGCCAGTACGAGCGCTTCGAGGCGACCTGTAAGGACGACGAAGTCATCCTCATCACAGCGGCCAGATACGGACGCGTGAAAATCGGACGCTGCGTCCGCACCGACTTCGGGTTCCTCGGTTGCTACAGCAATGTGATCCACTACCTGGACAGAGACTGCTCCGGGCGGAGACACTGCAGCGTCGAGGTCGTCGATCCCAACTTTGGAAATCGCAAACCATGCAACGAGGAGTTCAAAAACTACCTGGAGGCCAGCTACAAATGTGTCAAAGGTGAGTGTCTCAGACCCTCAAAACACAGGGCTGTTTCTTGACAGGCACTGGAAGTCTTGCAACCACAGCACCCGTCATCAGCAGAGGGCTGGTTGTGTAACAAACCTGATTCTTCATTCTCATGCAGGTGACAAAGTTCGATCGAATCCCTGACGCACGTTGGAAATGACGAAGACACAGTCGGCATTTCATCGATCACAACCTTTCACTCCACCAAGCAAAATGCCGCTCCTCAATGTGACGCAAATTCCCCAAACTAGCGGAAATGTAGGCGAACGAACACCTTGCAAAAACAGCCTGTATTTGTCTAACTTGTCATGGATATGACGAGAAAATCTTTGCGCCCGGGAAACCGACACGATAATTGCCCTGGTAAAACGCGACTGACATTCTGCATGCTGCCTCAATTTCTGTCAATCAGAAGGCAAGTCTGCTTCCAACTCAAGGGCCACTGCCAAATGTCAAGTCCTACAAATTTACCTTCCAATGAAAAAGAACAAGGAACGTGAGGATTTAGGTTGCCGGTCCTTTGCTTCAGTCTGTGCAAGACCAAGTTTTCTCATGTTGTCACGTTCCGGTCCAAAGACATACAATTCTTGCCTCGAAATGAAAACACGAGGAAGAAAAGGATCTGGAGCAAAAGCAAAACGTGAGCGGCCGATCTTGTTTCGTTGACGTGTGACAACCTTCTTGTGACTTCGTCTTTGACCCGTGTGACCACGATTCTGCCGCACACCCTCTCAGTGTTCTCACTGCTCCTGCAGGGCAGAAGATCCCAGACACGCAGTAACAGTTCAGCAAGTGTTCTGCTGAGAAAGATGTCGCTGCCTGGAAGAACTCTTGACACTGAACCATGATTTTTTTCTCAGTGCACCGGAACGAGCGTCTGTCGTGCCGCTCGAAGCAGTACATCTCGCTGCCGCCTCAGGGCGGTTACCTCTCGAGCTACATCAGCGAGGAGACGGGGTGCGGACTCGGCGACACGCCCTACAGGCTTAAACTGCTGCCCGGACAGCGTGTTAACATCACGCTCATGGACTTCAGGTACGCTCACTCAGCTTGGTCTTACTTTGAGGGCCTGAAACCACAAGTAATTTGTACTCTCTACTCGATCTCACGTTCGCGCTCTGCTCCGCTTACAGCATCGCGGACCGGCAGAAGCATCTCAACACGAACCTGCACGCGACGGCGCCGCTCAAGTGCGAGAGTTACGGCAGCGTGTCCGAGCCGCACTCCGGCCGCATCATCGACATCTGCGGCGGCCACCGCCGCGAGGAAACCGTCTTCCTGTCGGACGGGAACTTCGTCGAAATCTCATTCAAGCGAAAGTCTAAGTCCGACGGAGGACACTTCATCCTGAAATATGACAGTAAGTTCCCCAGGCAACGCGCACGATTTTCAGGGTTCTGCGGTCGAGTGTGGATTCCTATTGGCGACGCGACCGCAAAGCCCGTGGTCGGAAGTGTTGCGATCCTTGACCCACAAGAAACCTCTCCTTCACCACAAGATGGAAGTTGTTCAAACAGTTTAGCAACTGCCCTTTTCGTTCATGTGGGAAGTGATTCAGACCTTCATGAGTGCACTTGCAAATAGACACATCGTTTAACTTAATCACTGATTTTCTCAATTAAAATGCAAAAAGCAACGTTCACGTCACAGAAATTATTGACATGCTTCTCAAACACAAAAGCGGGAGTGCGCCACTTTTTCTTCAATTCGATTCGCGGTGAGATTATATTTCTTCTCATCGAGCAGAACTGCGCCGGCAGCTTTCAATTGACATGCTTGTTCTTGCATCGCAAAGCTGTCTTCTGTTCATTCAAGATAAAGAAGACCAACATATTTTTCACTATTTCGACAACGAGAAAACGAAAAATGATTTGCAATTTTTCCTGTGGAACGTTCAGCCACATTCTTGAACTTGAAAGTTTGGCTTCAGCATCCGAATTTACAAAATGCTTCAAAACTTTGCATTTGCGCTCATGTGAGGCACGAGACGCAATTTCAGATAGATGTATTGTTCTGTGAATCTCAGGGAATTATCCAGATGGGCAAATGCTCGCATACGGGCGCTTTGCTTTTCTACTCATTGGTCATCTCCACTGTCTGAAAACTTCAGACAGTGTGTCACCCAGTTGCAATGTAAAAAGCCTGACCTGCAGTGAGAGCTTGAGTTTCAAATTCAAAACAAGACGACACACCTCTGTTGAATGTTTGAACTGATGAGGTTGTGTTGGGAAGACAGCAGCTTTGAAAACAGTTCTCAAGTTTTGGTGTCATCTGAAGGAGATGACATCAATGCAAAATGTAATCTGGATAGAAGTGTTGCTTTTCACCGAGTGACAGCCTGATGTCAAGGCTCAAAGTGTTCTTGTGAAATGAAGAATGTTTGGCGCGGTATGTTTCGAAATTTCATCTCAAACTTGAGAATGTTCAGAACGCGCAAAGTGTCTATTGACAATCGATTAGGCTCAATGTCGGCCCCACCCGGTGAACCCTCACCACAGGATCCGTGGCTCGTATCACTGTATCAGATCGTCAATATTACACAGAGCCGCAAACGTCATCTATCCATCTAACTTTCTACACATACCTGCACCTCTTCATCCATACCTGCAAAACACTCCTGTGTGCACATCGAATTCTGCAGAAGACTTGCTCTGCAATGGAAGAGGTATTTCTACAGTATGGATTGAGGGAAAATGGCAAAACCTGAGAGGGGAGTCTTCCTCCTCCATAAGGTTGACTTTCATGCCGAAACAAGTTGAAGCAGAACAAGTTGAAAACGCCGTGATTGCGCTTCATCTCGACGCTCTTCCTGAAGATCTTCTGAAACTTTTCGTGGTGTTCTGTGCGTCTCATCCACGTTGTGAAGTCCTGGGGCTGTGAAATACACACAAGCCCACACACAAAAAGGCAACAAAACACAACTCTGCAAAAGGAGGAAATAACTCGCTGGCACACATGTCTTTTTCTTGTTGCTCCTCCTTTGTGGATTTTCAATCATTCCACTCTGACAGCCCGCAGAAAGGCGGATTCAATAAGGCTCATCGGCTTGCACGCAGTTCACCTGTCAGACACAAAGACTTTGACAGATATCTTGACATGCATCAGACTCTCCAAGGATCCTGTCTGCAACTCGCTGTCGCCAAAAACACAGGCACAAAAATGGATCGCAATGCAATGCCGTGTTGCCAGCGTCACCCTGAAAAATACGAGGACTTCGAGTCAGGAAATGAGCGTGTCAAGCATCGTCTGAGTGCATGGCACAGAAGTCAATTGGGTTGCTGCTTTTTGACGTTGTAATTCATTGCAAGTTCGATGAGCACGTTGAAGGGTATGGACCCAACCTCCTGACACCTTATTCTCCGTGCATACTGAGCCCCCAGGTAATAACCCTCCACCAACCCAGCCTGCAAAAGACGTTCATTCACTCCTGTTTGTTGTTTGTTTCAGTTTTGGGCTGCCCGGACCTGGCTGCCCCTGGGAACGCGTGGGCGGAGCGCAAAGGAAACCGCCTCACCATCGGCTGCAACAACACGCACCAGGTGTACAAACTCCACTGCAAGGGCACGCAGTGGTCTGGTCATCTCGGGAACTGCTCCACAGGTAACAGTGCACCTGTTGGCCACACCAAAAAACACGCGCTTGAGATAGATGTCCTTCGGAGACCTCAGTTGATTTGGGGAAGTGGCTGACTGTTGAACAGAAGTCAGGACAAGGACTTCAAAAAGTGCTTCGTTTGTCTTCTTTGAGAAGCCCTCTCCACCCTGACAATTGAAGCTTTTGAAAGTTCACGAGGCTTTTGATTTGATCCTGACCGAAAATGCATTTTGGACGATTGGCGTTGTTGACGACACGTCAGATCAATCACGTGTTCAATTTTTTCAGCGGAAGAAGGGATTCAAGAAATGGTGTTCGACGTCATGGCCTTGCCCACAGGTGGGTCAGCTTTAGTTTCAAATTAAACTTTCTGTATTCGCTGATTTCCGTGAAACGCCAAAGTCTCACAACGCCATGTACTTTCTGTTCTGCTGTAGGTGTGTTGATCGCCATCGTGATTGGAATCGCCTGCATCATCAGCTTCACCATACTCTTTCTTGGCGTCATGCACCTTCGCAGGTGGGTTCTGTGTGCAACCCACACAGACACACAGACACACACACACACACACAGACACACACACACACACACCATGCATGAGAACAACTCCAGGACAAGAATAAAAAACACACAAGTGTGTCTGTATTCCTGTTCTGAAAACCCAAGCAGCACATTCGTTCAGGGAACGTGGCAACAAAGATCATGCGTCGTCGATGATGACACGGTGCGTTCGGTGTGAACTTCGCAAGAGGAGTAAAACCAGAAAGCCAAGAAAACAGCAGGAAATCTCAAAAAAGAAGGAAGAAGCAGGCCGGACGCATTTTCTTTCCCAAGTTTCCGATGTGGGATCGATACAGTTCCCCCAGCGTCGGAACCCCTCACCTCCCTCCTGCAAAGATTAATATAAATGAGACGCCAATTTACAGCTTCCACTGCGGCAAGCTGCCGCGAACGGAGCCCTGTCAGAACGGGGGCGTTTCTTGAGTGGTCCGTTGGTCACGTGATGTGAGAATAGGGTCTCAGACGCCAGGACGGAAGAACCCCTTGTTTTGCGACTTGAGGCCTGCCACTGCCCAAGGCACGGACAACTTCCGCCAACCTGCGCAACATTTGGTATCATTGTGAACATCAGGAGAGGAAATGCAGTAGCCAGTCTGAAACCCATTGTCAACAGAGTCAATGTAGATCATTGCAGCGAACTGGAATCAACTTTCAATTGTTTCACAAGCCTTGAGAGCAAAGAAGGCATTTTCAGAGTGCTTCAAGAAATTATTACAGATTCAATAAGCCGGCAGTGTGGGAGATTTGCCCGGAGAGAAAGGGGGCCGGATTATGCATAATTATGAGTTAAGCGTGCACCTGGCACCCTGAGCAAATAGCGGGGCGCTCTTATGGAGAATTTAGGAGGGGCAACCGCGGTGGGGAATGGTAAATAGACGATGTTCGTAATAAGCACTCAATAAGTTGTGCTGTTTGCCGTCTTATGGCATTGATTTTTGGCTTACATCTCCGCATTATTATGCAGTATTGGCAAATGGGGATTTAGAGAGGCCACAAGGCTTGGCCCCTCTCCGCACCACCGTGTAGGAAAGGGCTTATCGCGTGAAAAGCTGTGGCAACAAGAGATTTCAGATTGCAGGGATTGTTTCTGGAGCTCAGGCGTGGACAACCACAATGTTGTCGATCTGGCTCTTGGATTTACCTCAACATCAAGTGTCGAACATGACGAAGATTGAATCTCCACCGCAGTTGTGTGGAGTTAATTGGTTTATGCAGCTAGATTGACAGCAGAACTGCGCGTCATTTGTTGCTGAGTCACTGATTGTGGTTCTGCCAAGTGCTGAGAGGCAGAGAACAACTTGTTTGGCAATTTTTGGGGATGTTCTTTTTTTTAGATTTAAGATTTGACGTCGAAGAGCCTTTTTCCTTGCAATGTCTCTCTTTGTGGAGGCTTTGGTCCACAGCGGGTGCGCTGCTTGTGTTTGTGGTTCAGTTTCCGAAGAACATGAATGTCATCTCCGCATATCTCTATTTGTTTTCCACAGATCGAAGGGCACAGAACACCTTTCTGGCAATACATTTTCAATACTGTTCGCTTGAAGTCGACTGTGGTGGGACCACGGATCGCGCAGGCTTGTCTGTATTAATCCAGTGACCACATTCTGATGCACTCCCCGTTCAATTAATGCACCAGCTGCCGCGTTAAATCAATCTCAGAGAAACCATTTCCCTTCTCCAATATGAGCAGGCTTCGCGTTTAATATGCACAAAAGGCGAGTGTATCAATAACGTGTGAACTGCCCCGTGTGGCAGCTGGTGGACTCCGGGTTACTCACGCACTCCCAGAAATGCGCGCTTCCTGAAGCGACCGAGACGACGCTCAGCACGATGGGACCTCGTCTCACCGACTGACCAAATTCAATCAGACTGGAAACACGAAGTCAATCCGCAGAACGAATTCATTGACACAATCCGTGTATGGTACTTTCAGAAGAAGGGCAATTTGATTCAAGCAGGTTTTGTTCTCTTGATTTTTTGGACCGCTTTAATTTGTGGGAAGATGTTTGCGAATATTCTCATTTCACTGGTGTGATCGTTTCGGATCCTGTCTCATTCTCCTTGGCAAAACCTACGTCAAAATCCTTCGTCCAATCAGTGGGAAACTGTTCTTTGTAGTGTTGGTTGAGTCCACTTCAAAAGTTGTTTTCCAAAACAGATGCTGACTCACAAAATTGAGAAGTGCGTGTTCCACCCAAGAACCACCAGAAACCGTAAAGTAGGAGAAAACACAGTACATCAGAAACATTCTGTAAATGCCAGTTTCTCAGCACCAGCAACACAGCTTTATGAACCAGACCTGCAGGCCTCTGGTCTCCAATGGTTTCAGGCCCTATTTGTTTCACACTTATCACCGTGGCTGCATTGCACCGGAACAGCGGTGGTGGGCCCAAGCGGATACCACAGTTGTCCTTATCAAAATCTGCTTCCCGCAACGTATCAAAGTCATTTCACAGGAACCAGAATAAAATGCTTATCTCGGTATGTACATACATATAAGATTTTCAGGCTTCTTTACAGATGCATCTTTTCAACATTAATCGCCTTGCTAAACAATCCTTACAGAGCCATTAAGAAACAATCAACTTCCCACTTCAGATGAAGAAAGCTTCCCCTTCCCGTTTCTTTTCAACAACATTGCGATATTTCATTTGCGCTGACAATAGAAGTTGTGACGATTCTGGGTAAATGGATGAAGACAGGATTTCAGATGTGGATTGTGTTTTATCTCAAGCCCCGTTGGAGACCAAAGCCATGAGAGACACAGTGGAAATGTTTCCCTTTTTGCATCCCATCTCACTGGTGGTTGTAGGCCCTTCAGACAAGACTTGTGACTCTAGTTTCTGACGTTAACTTTCAGACGGCGTCGCTCGCGTGGTCCCCGGGGCTGCGCAGGCGTGATGGATGATCCCGATGAGATCTCGCGCCATCTCGACTCGCGAGACTACGGCATCTACGACACGCGTCAACCCTGCATTTTCTGCTCCCAACAAACGACGGCGACGGCAACGTCCCAGCACAGTGATTTTGGTACCATATCGCACTGTGACTACGCCTACACCTGGGACTCGCCGAACCGCAAAACGCGCAAGGCGAAAACGGAGAAAATCTACTCGCCCGGGATTTACGGACCGCTGCCCTGCAAATGTGTTCCCGCGGCCGCGATCGTGCTCAAAGAGCTGAAGGAGAGCGGAGACAAGAGCGCGACGCTCGGCACCTTATCTATGAATGGGGACCGCGGGTCCAGGGACTCAGCAGCCGCCCTTAAATACACATTTGACTTGGATCCCGACGTGGTGAGGAATTCACAGACGGAGAGGTGCGGGGCTGGAGCCGGAGATATGAATCCCTACGGACCTGCAGTCGCAGCCGCGGCGGAAAGCGCGAATAAGAACAGTCCGTACGGGACTTCCACGTTCACGGCCCCCCAGAACAACAACACAGCGAACGCAGCGGCGGCTGCCAACGCCGCCAACGCCGCCAACGCCGCCAACGCTGCGGCCGCCGCTGCCGCCGCAGCCGCCGCGCGCAGAGCAGATTCCGACACAGACCAGTATGCTCTGTAACTCGTCTGTGGGGGTAAATACGTAGAATCTGTCGTCTCAGGTGGCCAAAGATGTTCTGTCATATTCACAACGACGATCACTCAATTGATACAACACAGTGTAAAGACGTTTCAAAGTGAACTGCAGGCAAACATATTTGATGTGAAACTACTCTGTTTCTTTGCATTCTCTGTCTCTTTTTCGCCTTCCCTGCCCTCAGTAAAAACTGAACTTCTGTAAAATCTTGACAAAACCGGAAACAAACGTCAGGTAATTGGTTGAACATCACCAATGTTTGGGATTCGACGTGTTTCGAATTGGAATCGTGCAACTGTCGGGGTCAATTGCTGACTTTCAGATGTCCCAAGCTCAAACGGAACACAGCACTTGGATGGTCCTGTCTGTGATAGTCAAATCATCCCGAGTATTATGCATATTGTAGATAGTTTTCCGGGGAATACATTGTGAGTGCTCTCAGTGCACAAAGGAGAAACGAATATTGTTGGACTGTCAGGAAAATGAGATTGTTGGACCTGTTCTCCACAGAAACTGTCCAAGTCCGTGTAGCGCAGCGCGCTACATCATTTGTGGGTAAATGCCACATCCCAGGATTCACACCCTCAAAATGCCATCCATTCAGTTGTCAGATGATTGTTGAAATATCACGAGTCCCTCCTCAATCCACGTAAACCATGCATACGGTGTTTATGGGTTTACTGTCCTGTCATGTGCTTTTGTAAAACCATTGTACAACACAATAAAAGACTTATGTTTGTACAAAATTCCAATGAACTGAGTGGTTTTCGCGTTTTGCAAGAGACATCGCCACAGATCCAACCAAACCCTGTTAGGCACAGATAAAATTTTTCATTTGACTCCAGGTAACTCACAAAAACTTCCAATCAGTTGAGATAGTTATTTTGACCCCAGAGCATTCTCACCAGAGATAAATGAGTTTCTATTCCTGTTCTGCTGTCTTGTGATCAGAACTGCACGGAAATGTCGCGCACACACGCCTTTACTTGGAACCTGAAAGACGTACTCGCACGTCGGCCACCTTTCTTCAAAACATATGGCCTTTACTTTTCCAGGCTTTGGCTGTGATCAAGACCTTTTGCGGAAATGTAAGTGGATCTGGCACTGGATAGTCCTTGGCGGATTCAGGGTTGGGTGAAAAATTCGGTCCAGTGTAGCCCAAGTTGTACAAACATAGTCATGCCTCGTCAAGGAAGGTCGTTTATGGTTTCAAAATTCACGGATTCGGGGTGGGGGTGCGGCCGTCAACGCCTCTGTTGAATCCGCCCCTGGAGACTAATCTTGGATGAATGACTCTCGTGCTGACTGAAGGAGACACTACTGCGGAGCTCGAGTACCTCTCGCGCACCTTATCACGGCTGAGTAATGGCCGTCGAGGGGACTTGAGTCTTCTGACAGCGTCGTCCTCGCATCTCGGGCCAAACGGTTAAGTTCTGCACCTGGGAATCACAGAGATCGTGTGGGCTGTCCCCCACCAAAACAAGACTGAGGCAATAATTCTTTTGTTGCAAGAAAATGTTGACACCAGACGGGGCAGGCATTGGTGCCTTCTGTTCAGAAGCCTTTGCGCCAATCTGATGCATGTGCGACTTGTGAAAGACACTTGGCTCAGTCAGCTGAAACGTTGTGCTGCCAGGTATCGCAGGTTCAACGGGAACAAGTTGATTCAACTGCCTTCTGCCAGGCTCCACCCACACACGATGTCCACCCGAGCTGAGCAACGCCGCGCTCGAGGACGGCGCTGCAGGGACCGAGGCCCCACTGCACAAGCGCCTGAGTAATGGCTATCGAGGGTACTACAGCCACATGATGAAACTCAAGCTTTTATCTGACAACCGTGCCACAAGACCAGCGTGCCGCGCTTCTCGTCAAGGACCGATGGAAGAAACAAAGGACAGTTGAATGTTTCCTGTGTTTTGTTGAGAAAATCAAGAAGGGCAAAAATTTTACAGGCAGAACTTTCGTTGGAAAAACGGGCCACATGTGGACATGGCTTTGGCTCACAACCTTTTGAATTTCCTTGCAAAAACCTCAAAGCATTATTTTGTTCACAATACCGGAACAAAGACACGACTTTTACATTGTTGAATAAAACAGCGTGCCAAAAACATTCAACACCAACTGTCTTTGTTGTATTTGTCTGCATGCGCAATCTTGTCCAACAGACTGGAGTATACGAAACATGTCTCAAGGGCCAGTCCCTTCGTGTGACCAAACCTTCAATTTTGAATCCGTTACAGGTGCAACAAAGCGACAGACAAAACAAAAGAGATCAGGTCCGGCTCACGGATCGTCGTTATTGGTTCCGAAAAGTTTATTGGGAAACATTTTGTCCTGGCTTCTTTCTTCAACGTTTCACCAACCAATCAGCAGGAACATGCCCCAAAGTGACGCACACCGCGTCCTTCACGCACGGAGTACAACGCACACACGTGTACTGAGGGAAACTTGGGAACATCGATCAGTACGTCAGTACTCGTGTTGTTGCCTCGGGTGAGTTGTCTGCAGAAGCACCAAGCTGTAGGTTGCCAACTTCTGAGGAACTCTGTGGTTCTGTGCGTATTTTCCTGTTTTTTGCCTCCCTCACTTCAACGTGTGGCAGCCGAATGAGAGCTGTGGGGACAGTTCTTTTTCACGTGTGGATGGAGAAGCATGACGGTGCGTCTGACACAGTTCAGACCGACTTCCTTTTGAGCCTTTCAGAGCACAGACTGGGGCCATGTTGAAGCTCCATTTTTGTCAGGTCCTTTCAAAGTTGGCAACATTTCTGATTCCTCTCAAACTCAAAGACGTTCCTGGTGGTTTACTTTTTGTCATGAAATTTGTTGACGACACATGGTGGTGACACAACATTATGTCGTCCAGGGTGTCCACGAGACTCAAAGTTCACTTGTATTCGCCAGTGCTCACTCCCCAGGAAACATCCCTCGTATTTTCTTTGACGCAGTCCTCCTTCTCTCGGCACGCAACGCACGCAACAACCAAAGTTTACTGAGCGGAATTGAGGCAGTGAAACCAAAAGGTAAACCAGTAAAAACAGCCGAGGGGAAAAAGTCCGAATCAAGTACGATCAATGCTTGCCAAGGCAGCGATCTGTTTCCTCATTGTTTCACCCGTGTGTACCTTTTGCGTTTTTCAAGAGCACCGACTCATCAATACGGATCGACACCATTCGTCACAAGACGAGATGAAGAACATAATGCAGTTATTCCAATCCGACGTCGCTCAATCCTTTGTTTTTCGGTTTTGTCGACAAAAAAAGAAAGGAAAATGCTTGCTCATTCCTCAAGGGCGAAAAAGTTGTCCTTTTGTGTGGCTAATCTGAGGATTTGGTTCTTTGACCAGGGACAAAAGCTCGTATTTCCAAACGGCTGCAACACATATTCTCCACTGTTCACAATTCAGTCCAACTTTTGGTCAAGCAACGACACGGGCTCGTTGGCATTTTCCTGTGACCTCCTGGATGGTGCAGGACGTAGAACTGGCAAAGTAGGCACCTTGGTTGATTCTTGTCAACATCACTTGTGCATGCATCTCAGGTTGATAAGGGCAGCTTTTCCTTCGAATTCTTCGAACAAAACCCAAACAACTTCGCCCAATGCGGGACGACTTATGATCAAGGTCTGAACCCGGGTGAAAGTCTCTGGCACCTTCTTCACAAAGATCAGAGGTCGTGTGTCCCGAGGCTACGATCTAATTGCCTCCAATAGAACACGCTGTGGCGAACCACCCTGCCTCTCTTCGTGACACAAACAGTGCCAGATTTCTCCGGGTGAGGTCGGCGTTCACCCAATTCAGTCTCCCAACAATGCCAATGTGCAAAATGACTTGGTTGCCGCACGTCTCCACTTGCAAAACACACGAAAGAACCGAATGAAATCAAACACCCAACACGTTCAAAAATCAAGACCTTGAAGGTTCTTGCTGCATTTCTAAATTCTCATTCTGCCAGGAGGACAGGACGGTCTAACAACCTCTGCGGCCCACGGAACCTTAGTGTTGGACACTTCCAGGAGATCTGGGCAACAATTCACCTGCGACACACACAGTTTGCAGAACACCAAGCGTCGGCCTGAACAGATCTGAAACACATCACCAGCGACTTTATTTTCTGTGACCTGTTCGTAACAATTAAAACACTGGAGATCCTGAGTTCGAGCCTCTCCAAGAGCAGTTCTACGCTTTCGTGGCAACCCACCGAAGTTTTCTTGCAGCGTGAAACGTGTGTGAGGAAAAACAAACCTTCACAACGTGCATGACTGTCGATACAGTGCAGCTGTCTCGACTTCATTCAAATTGTTTTCTGGAGAGCAGAAGTACCCGTAGGTTTCGCGAGCTCACAACCACAGCTGCAAAACTTTGAACTGAAATTCGCCGCTTTTGGAACATTCTTTGCACTCTTTAGTTGGTTTCCTGACGAAGCCAATCAGTGTTCGATGACCACACCCGAATTGATGTGAACAGAAATCGTGGCTTGACACAAAACAACGTCGTCGCAACCAGAACTGATGTCTGCAGTCTCCCATTCTTTTTACACTTCACCAAACCGTCGAGCTTTGAACACGGTGGTTTATTCGGGAAAAAAACCACACAGACCAACCTGTTCTACTGTCCTTCTCGGAGTCGCAGGGGCATGACTCTCAGGGATCTTTGATTTTGCCACAGGCAGATGTCGTATGAAACCGTAGCTATGTGTGACTACATGAGTGGAAATGTTTCGTCCTTGGGCTTGGAAATGTGAATCGCGGCAGGCGGAGCTCCTGTTCTCAGCCCAACTTGATCAACCTGCACGTCAATCTGTAGAGAAGTTGGTGTCATTGGCATCTTTGAACCCCTTTCGCAAGCATCTGCCAGACTGTAAGCCCAGCAGCACTGGTATAAGTCCCTCGTTTAATCAAACTAAGAGCGAGTTGTAGTAAGCGTGCGTGACAAACTCCGCAAGTTATTATTAAAATGGCTGTGTGAAACACCACTTCAAAGATTCTTTAAAGAAGACAGCGGAAAGAAAGCACTTTCTCGTAGCACTTAACATCAATGGCGTTTGTACTCTCCTGATACCTTTCAAGTCTCGACAGGACACATTTTCTCCTTTTCACCCCAATTGCTTGAGATTCTGCAGAAACCTGCAAAAAACTCGACATGCACGTGAGTGATCCAAACGTCCTGTTCGGCATTGTTCAAACTCCGGGTGGCCATGTCTTCGACAAGCAATGGTGCCATTCACGTTCCAACACCCGTTTTGAGAAAAAGACTTGTCCGCTGGGACCAGAGGCGTTTCTCAAATGCAATTCTGTGCATCAGTTACTTCGTGTGAGTCGTCCCGCGTCACGATCACTCCACCTGCCATCCCATCACCCGCATCCGAGAAACAATTTACTCGGACGGGAAATAGTTCCTGCATCGCAAGTGGCTGATTTCTCAAATAATCACTTCAATAAGCGGTGCTGTCGCCCACCTAAAGCTATTGATTTTTGACTTTACACTCGACGGCCCTGTTTCTGTATTGGATTCGGCGGGATTTATGAAGCCCAAATGAACTGTTGAGGCACCGCAGCGCGGAACACGCTTCTGCAGTGTCGGGCAAGTGAGACTTGCAGGCAGGAACAAGATGTTGTGACCACGAAATAGATCCAATGGTTCGGGAAAAGGATCATGAAACGCAAATCGTGTGGAGAAAAAGAGCGTTTCTAAAGGAATACAAATGTACAATTTAATGAATCAATCCCTCACGCGGTTGGTCACTCTCAGGCTCCAAACATCAGATTTACCTGCATGGTTCGAAACATGGAATACAATGTACGAGGGCTGTCCGAATTTTTCGCTGCAAGTGTACATCTCGCCAATGCTTTTGATGTTGTGCTTTAGCGGAGAACTCGTGGACAGCCCTCGTACGAAGGACAGGTTCTGAGGCCGCCGCTGTTTGTCCGTGCATTGTGCCGGTGTAACAGGACCAGACAACGACCAGGACCAGACAACGACCACACTAGGACTGGACAATGACCAGTTGTTATGTGGTCCTAAAATTTTAGGACCACACAACGACGTCGGAAAAATAGTACGGTCGTTGTCTGGTCCTGAGACACCGGGTCAGAACTTGTGGAGATTCCCTCGTACGAGGTTTGTGTTTCCGCACGCGCACCAGAGCAAGACGGACGATGACGTGATTTTTAGGTGATTTGAGGTGGGTTGCGCGATTTGGGCTGTTGAGCCAAATCAGTGCGAGCCAAATCGAAGCACCTATAGGCCTGCAGCCTCTTCCAAAAGTATGTCAGCAGCAGTTTCATGGTCAAGATGAGGATTGATTTGGGATCTTAAGGACTCTTTTGGTTCATTTTGGGTTGGGGATA
>JAAUXT010138783.1_pt1 | contig 28602 bp, 33 predicted proteins | sample 7278171 | NCBI WGS metagenome assembly JAAUXT01 (sample SAMN14350112, study PRJNA611818) | marine sediment metagenome | isolation source: surface marine sediment (1.8m) | place: French Polynesia: Moorea | collected 2018-08
CTTAAAAATCCTTAAATTCCTTGAAAAATGAAGGCACCCTTGAATACCTGGAAAAACCCTGGAATTTTGCTCTGAATCCTTAAAAAATAGAAAGTACCCTTGAAAAACTTTGCTAAGCTATCAGGTAAATTTTTTCACATCACAAGGCTATAGCAGCCTCACAGCTTCAGAAGAAAAAAAATTATTAGGCTGAAAGGGATAAGTATCCCTTGCCTCTACAGCTATTTCTGTACTGTGCAAAGTTCTTTTCCTATTTTCTAATGGAACTTTGCTTGGTACACTGTGTTAAATATTCTGTGGTGCGCACAGTCTGCTTGGTACGAAATGAAGTTTCTTTCAGTTGCAAGTGAAGCTTGAATTCAGCAAATATTATGGCCATGATCAAGTTCAACAAAGAGTGGCTGACCAGACCAGAATATAAGGACTGGCTATAACCAGATGAAGCAGCTCATAACAGAGCATCTTGCAAAGTATATCAGGAGTTTTGCCTTATCTACAGTGGGGGAGCCAGCTGCATAAAAAAAACTGAGCTTGAAATTTCCTCTTACTGAGCTTCATTTACCAAAGAAATTGCATTCCAGTCTTTCCTTATTTGCAGCAGTTAGTACTTTGCTTTGGTGGTAGCAAGAAGGGGAGGTTTTACATTTGGATAGTGTAGTTGTCAAATGAAAGTTTGTATTGTGAACAATTGACCTAAATGTAAGTGGAGGCCACCTTTGAAAAAAACCCTTAAATTTTGTTCCTGCCGGAAAGTGGGAACCCTGTCCTGACAGCACGACAGTTTTCAGTCCATTGGCTCTGGGCTGTTTGACGGAGCGAAGTGTTGGCGGTTTTGGACCTCAGTTTCCGGTTTTGCTGATTGCAGTTGACCCTCGTGGAGCCGTGCTTCCACCGAGCTGCTGATTAGCTGTTGCGTAGAGTCTGGCTGTGGGTTGGATTTCAGTGTTGATCGCCAAAAGAACGATAGTGTGTCTGTGTTTGCTGGCTCGGCCACAAAGACCTGTCAGTATTCCAAACCAAACTATTCAATGTTCTTATGTCATGATCGTGCTGGTTAAAGTGCAATTCGCTTGCAATCTCTTTTCAGCTCTGTCGTACAAATATATCGTGGAACAGCAGCCCATCGGGAGAGAACTTTTCCGGTTATTCTGCGAAACTCAGCCAGAATACAAAAAATCCATCGACTTCCTCGATGCCGTGGTGAGTTACTTTTGTCTGGACCCTTCTTTGTGAAAAGGACATTGCAGTCACCCTTCACCTTCAACTCGAGGTTTGGCGCACGGAAAATACCTGAATCGTCAGTCAAACTCCGGTGCTTTCTGTCCACTGTCTCGGCGATGAAAGAAACGTTGTACATGCAAGTGAACTGAACAATTTTTTCCATTTCAGGGAGATTATGAAGTCACGCTGGACGAGCAGAGGACCGCTCTCGCTCAGGATATATACGACAAATATCTCAAAGTCGAGGTAACTTTTCGTGCTGATTTTACCGTGAGATCCTCCCGAGACTCGCTGGATTCGATCCTGCAAAGGTGTCATTTACCTCATATAAGGCGTTGCCGTCCGGCACAATATGATCGTTGTTCTCTTCGGGAGACGAACTTTTTGCAGTCAGGCGAGAATCATTGCTGATTGTTGACATTTGTTTTCCTGTGCAGACGTCCCCAATCGTGAGTCAGGTGAACGGAACGATCATCGCCGACTGCAGAGAACTCCTGACGCAGAACAGCGCCAGCCGCGAATTGTTCAACAAATGTTCCGAGTGAGTGTCGCATGTTGTTGTGAAAAGCAAGCAGGAATGAAGGCAAGTGAATAATGACTAATGCATCACAACGAGCCAGGTATTTGGCCCAGCTTTTGTGCGGGAATCACACCTGCTGTCATGGAAATTTGTGTTTCCAAGCATAAAAGATCAGCTGCGCTTTGTCTTTTCAGGGTTGTGAAGGAAACACTAAGTCAGAATCCGTTCAATGCTTTCCTTGAAAGCCTACACTTCAAACGGTACTTGCAGTGGAAATGGCTAGAAAGGTAGGAGTGAGGGGTGTTTTGTGATGAATTAGTTATGTCTCTCCAAACCAAAATTGCTTTTCTCGCGATTTGTGGAGACCCTTGTCCAAGATGCTTCTCATGTCAAAGCAATGAGGCCCTCACCTTGGATCTCCCCACATTGAGCACTCAAGTGACGTGACAGATCACCGTGTTTTCTTGGGGGGGGGGGATTCTTGGAAAATTGGCGCTCGAGAACTGCAATTGGGTTGGCGCTTCCGGGAGCCTTGTGTGTGTCTCCCCACAGCGCGTCAAGACCGATTTCTACGAGGATCTATCATCTAATTCTGAGACTGGTCATGATCGGAACATTTGTACATGCTGATGCTCTTTGACACAGTTTCCACTGTTTTACAGTCTGCTTGGGTACAAATTGGGTCACATTGCGCAGCAATTGCAGAAGGTTCCAATCATGACCAGTCTCAGAATTAAATGATAGATCCTCGTAAAGATGTGTGTCTCACATCGTTCCACCAGAACGTGGAACAGCAAAGCAGAAGCAGAGATGGTGCTGTACTGTGTTGTGCAGCAGTACTGAACTTGTCACCGCTTGCAGATGATACACGTCGAAGTCTTTGAAGTGATCTCTTGTCATTTATCTTTTCATTTCTGTAATCCGCTGTCACGACCCCCCACGTGACGTACTTGGTGTTGCAAATTTCCCAGGTGCAAAGACAAAAGGATCAGAGCCTGTGATGAGCGTTCAGGCAAGGTTTCGTACGTCACCTGTCCGGCGACGAAGTGGCCACTTAGTTCCTGATCAAAGCGGTTGAGTGCATTCAACCACTCAGTCGGAGTGCTGTTTTCATTTTCAACAAACGCGTGCTGTCTCCTTTTTAGTCAACCAGTCACAAAAAATACCTTCAGGATGTATCGAGTATTGGGAAAAGGAGGGTTTGGTGAAGTTTGTGCTTGCCAGGTACGGACTGCAGGGTGTCTCGATTTACTCTTGCAGCTTTGTGCAATTTGTGTGATGACAGTAGCCAACCTTGGAAGACTTAGTTTCAATAAGATTTCTTCTGCTTCATTAGGTTCGTGCCACGGGTAAGATGTACGCGTGCAAAAAGCTGGAAAAGAAGCGGATAAAGAAGAGAAAAGGGGAAGCAATGGCACTGAACGAAAAGCAGATTTTACAAAAAGTCAACTCACGATTTGTAGTGAGTAGTTTTCCGTACTTTGTGAGACGCTCTACTCCCATTCTGTTTTGACGCAGAGAAAGAAACCATTCTATCACCAAGCTGATGTGGCAAATGTTGCTGAATGAACTGTTTCTTCCTTTCCAGGTCAGCTTAGCCTATGCATTTGAAACTAAAGATGCTTTATGTCTGGTGCTAACAATCATGAACGGCGGAGACCTCAAGGTACGTTTCGTCATCACGACGCAGTGATGTCACGTGTTTTTCTTGTGCAGCTCTACGCCACTCGTGTGCGCACAGTGATATCAATTGACAAAAAAATCACGTTCGATGGACATGCAAGAAAGAGAATATTTGCGATCTCCAGGTAACTTCAACGTGTGGGTCGCAAGTTACGTTGCTTCTTGGATGTCTCTCGTACAGTGGATCTATTTGGTGACGTCCCGTCCGTGTTGACATTCGGGATTTGACAAATAATTTGACGATTTGGATTGAAAACATCCTCAGGGAAGATCGAAACCCGGAACCCTTTTCATTCCAATTCTCTCCCACTTTGGATTATTCTGTCCTCTTTCAGTTTCACATTCACAACATGGGGAATCCGGGATTCGAGGAAGAGAGAGCGATATTTTATGCGGCCGAGATTGCGGTCGGACTCCAGCATTTGCACGCGGAAAACATCGTCTACAGGTGCACATCAGAACTCGTTTTTGCTCGACCGAGACAACAGTTGTTTGTTTGAAGGTCTCTGCGGGAATACGACTGTTCTCAGCTGCAAGTGTTCGTGATCTCACAGGGACTTTTGTATCATTTCAGAGACTTGAAGCCAGAGAATATTTTGTTGGATGATTTTGGTAAGTGACAAGTTGGGCTTTTGCAAGTTGGTTTCTTGCGGTGTTCGTCCGTCGTGAACTGAGCGCGCTTGAACGTGTTTTTCCTGCAGGTCACGTGCGAATATCAGACTTGGGTCTGGCCGTGGAGATCCCGGAGGGAGAGACGATCCGGGGTCGAGTCGGCACCGTCGGATACATGGGTACATTGCTGTTCACGTTGAACAAGGGAACGCGGACCGCATTTGAGTGAGTGGCCCTGCACATGAATTTTTGGTTGGTTGTCTCTCAGCTCCTGAGGTCGTGAAGAACGAACGGTACACCTTCAGCCCAGACTGGTGGGGATTGGGATGCATTTTGTACGAAATGATCGAAGGCAGGGTGAGTGAGCCATTTGTGTTGTTCGATTCTCGGGGCAGCAAGCTGTTGTAAGATGTCTGTCGAAATTGCAACTCGCGTCGCAACGTTGACTGTCTCGCAAGCCTTGAGTTTTCAAGTTCCACGCTTGGTGGTCACAGGCGCCGTTCAGAGCCCGGAAAGAGAAGGTGAAGCGGGAAGAAGTGGATCGAAGGGTGAAGGAGGACACAGAGACTTACACTGCCAAGTTCAGCGAAGAGGCGAAGACTTGTTGTCAACAGGTCAGTGGGATCGACGGGAGTGACACGGAACATTTCCACGCCTTTCCAACGCCACTTGAAACTGCATTTCGTGTCAATGAGCAAGCGATATAGCTTCTGGAACGAAATCGGACGATTCACTTCACGCAAACTTTCTTGAACTGCAGTTGCTCCACAAAGATCCCAAACAACGGTTGAGTTGCAAGAACGGCAGTTCAAAAGATGTGAAGGCTCACCCGTTGTTCAAGAACATCAACTGGAAGAGGTTAGAAGCGGGCATCATGGATCCACCATTTGTTCCTGATGTAAGTCTTGCAACATTGTTCAACAAATTGTAGGTGGTGGGAAGTTTTTCAAGACGTTTCTTCCCGTTTGTTGTCACAGTTTTATCGTTCGACAGACGAGTATCATGAGACTCTCCACTGTTTCAGCCCCGAGCAGTCTACTGCAAAGATGTCTTGGACATCGAACAGTTTTCCACCGTGAAAGGAGTCAATCTTGACGCCAGTGACGACACGTTTTACAGCAAGTTCAACACGGGAAGCGTCTCGATACCTTGGCAAAATGAGGTGTGTGCTGCCAGGGTTTGTTGAAAAAGAGCTTTTACTAGAAATAGAGAAACGAGTTTGTCCTCATCGGTTTGTCTTCTGCTTCGCTCAGATGATCGAGACTGAGTGCTACAAGGAGCTGAACGTGTTCGGGATGGACGGCGACCCAACGCCGGACTTGATAGAGGACCAGCCCCCGCCTCCCCCACGCCGTGGCTTCTTCGACCGAGTGTTCCGACGACGGCGAGTGAGTGAAAAGCTGCAGTTACGTAGTTCCCACCCGCGAGTCTGTCATTTCGTTAGCCTCTTGATGTCAGCTGCAACATGACGAAATGTTTCTCCACGGAGCGACCTCAAAAACAGGAAATCGAGGTGTGGTGTTGAGTGCCTGGTCGTGGTTGAGTCCATCGTTTCAGGTGTTCGTGTTGATGCTTTTTGTATCCGCGATTGCTGAAGGTCCATTCTGATCAACCCAAGGTTTTGTCTAGTCCCCCCCCCCCTTTCGTTTGCTTTGCAGCCAAAATGTTCAGATGTGAAAAAAGGAAAAAAATCCATGACATATCGTCCACGAATGTGGTGACCAGTTTTCTTGAATGTTCCAAGTGGCAGGTTCCTCCACTTTTTCCCCCTCTCGGCAGAATCGCGATCATCTGTCACCAACACAAGGAGGTGGGGATTGTTAGACCGTTCGATTTCTTTCTGTTGTGTTGTCGGCTTCAGAATTCTGCAGAAATGCAATGACTGACGTCTCTTTTTGTTCTGGTTGAGCATCTGCGTGCTGGGTGTCGCACACCAGACAACTCAGCTTCCAGTTGAGATCAAAGGGTGCTTTTACAGCCCGCGTCCACGAAGTGGTGGAAGCGGGCTGTATTCTCGTCACCATTCTGTCCGTGTGAAGAGGGGACATTTTTCAAGAGAGACCACCTTCCCGTGGAGCGTTCTGTAGGGGCGGGGGCAGAAGACCAATCCTACAGGCCAAAACTGTTCCAGTGCTGACATTCGAGATTCGCGTTGTGTGTAACCCAAGAGTCAAATGAATGCCGAATCAAAAGACAGCAGAATCTTCGATCTTGTGCACCAATTGGTATCCTCGTACAGACTGGCGAATGCGAAATTGAACACGATGGCTTTCTCAGAGAGACCACCAACGTGTTTGCAATGAAACACACACACACACACACACACACACACGCGCGCGCGCGCTCGCGCGCACCTCGCGTATTTGAACAACACGCGTGTGTTTTCTATTTTTCAGAATCGAGACTCACACTGAAAGCAGGCGTCAAGGACCAAGTAGTGCAGCCGCTGGAGCGGACGTGTGTGTTGTTGGACAAGGCAGTGTTTCGTGTGGTGCCATTCAGCCACTTCGTGGGCGAATGAAATCCTGAGGTGAAAAGGAGTCAGTTTGAACTGTGGTGTTCAGCAAGGAACTATCGCAATGACAAGTGCACGCTGCAGACACTCAGATACGCCACTGACAAATTGCCGAAATGGCTGGGTGGATGTCTGCCCCATGTTTCCTTGCCAGACCTGAGAAGAAGTATTATTTCTGGAGTGCAGTGTGCAGCGGAGGAGAACCGAACGGCGTTGCAGGGAAACTGTGAAGGCAAAGCACACCTGGACGACCAGACAAGAAGAAACAGGCAGCACAACGCAATGGCCTTTTTTGCACTGATGAATTCCTGTGTCCTGTGAAAGATGGGAAAACATCCAAAAACATTCGTCTACCATTTGAACCATCTGTGAACGAGTTGGGGAACGTTGTTTGTTGTCAAAAGGACGAGGAATGGAACAAAGAGGAGATTACCCAAGGACACAATTGGCCACCAAAGAAGGATCAAGGAGAGTTTGCTGGACACTTCTCGCCGTGTTACAAAATGTTGTGCTTGAATCCCCGCACCCACAGATATCCGTTGTGAGGAATTTCTGGGCAGGATCATCATCGCTTGCCGACAGCTTGCAGAGAACGGTGTCTCAGGAATTTACATTGTTCGAAGTGACGCAAAACCCCAAGTTGCCCTGCTTCTCCGGAATACAAACACAGCACACGGACTACGACACGGTTCAGACGGAGAGCCCAAATGAAATGAAACTAGTCACGATTGCCAGGTTCGTTTGCTTTGCAAGAGTCGGCCATGGCGCTGTTAATTTATCCTCAGAGCTGTATGTATGCATATCATCCAGCATGTCATGATCAACACACATACATTTTCAGAAACAACTTTTTGAAAAAAATTAACGGGAACGTTTGCCCAAAGTCGTTTCTGCTGCATTGGCCGGTACAATGCCTCATTGTTGCGTGCAGTGTCTGTGTCCAAACAAAATTCCCAAAGAGACAATTTTGTGAAGCAAAAACATCCAGACCCTGATGTCACGCAAGACTGCCAGTGACCAGTCGTGTGCGTGCGTGTGTGCGTGCGTGTTGGTTTTGACGAAGATCTGCTCAAAATACGAACACCACACATTTTCTCAGCATTTCCATGTGCTCAAAAGGCGAGGGCATGTATTTTCTGCTTGAGATAAACAATTGCGAACTGTTGATGAGAACAAAAGTGTTCGTATTTCTGCTGTGAAAATGATGCCGACACTCAGTCATCTGCTTCAGTCAGTTGTGTCTGTTTTTGCCCATTCATGGTATTCGTTCCCATTCCCGTCCCACATTGTTGTTGGGCCAAACTTCCACCACGAATTTGCCAGAGTTTAATAAACACACTTCCATCTGCCTCAGTAACAATTGCCAAACAAAAATGTTCAGCATTTCACTGCAGTGTATTCTGACGTGAAACTCCCAAGCAATTGTCAACAATGACAAATTTTCTTGTTGCGAACAAACTTATTTTCGCCAAATTTGTTTCAACACAAATATTCGAGTTCATTGTGGCCTCGGGTATTTTTCCATGTCAGTGACCATGCAAGTGTTGTGCGTTCAAAAACTGTTCACGTGCTCCTGTACAGATTTAGAAAACATTCAGCAGAATCGAGACCCTTTCCGTGTGAGTTTGGGAGAAGTGGAGACAAAATGATGTTTTATGCAGAATCGCTTCTTCTCGCTGGTGACAAACTGTACAAATGGACCCGTAAATTTTTTTATGCGTGGATTTCATGACGATGGCTTTATCAATGTAAATATTTCATCTTTATCTGTGAAGATATTTTCTACTAAATCGTAGGTAGCATTTGTAGGTGATGGCGTTCCCAGCATCACCGTCTTCGATTCAACAGGACACGAGTGGATGAAGTGGCAGGCAGTGCGACCTGTGCAAACTTATTTTGCGACGTGCTTGTTCTCACCTTTTCCTCGCTGTCGCAGTCGCAAGCTTTTGACAAATAAGATGTCAAAGTTTGACCGTCATGTTGAAACCAAATTAATTTATATTATTTTGTTGTTACAAATTCCCTCATACGTATATTGTGGTGGTCATTGTTGTGTGATGTGAGACAGGAAAGGACGGGAAGAGCTTGGCATCTTATTTGTTGGATATTTCGTCCAAGTCGGACACAGTCATTTAGGTTATTTGTGTCACACGACGATTGCTTTCTTGTGAAGTTTCCAAACTGTCACGATGGTAACATTTAATTCGACATGAAACTTCAATAACCTCGAGGTTTATTTCTGTTCTCTGAAAAGGCCAGTTTCTTTCGTTCTTTCTTGTCGTGTCTTGTCTTGCCAACTTGAAATCGACATTCAAGGATGCACCACCCATGACGATAACTGGGCGGCCGACCAATTTGCCATGACCTTTGGCTCGTTTGTCACTCCAACTCCCCCCCCTCCCACCCAATGCAACTTTCAACAACGCCCGTTCCTTCAGTGTGCGCCACTGCCACGAACAAAAGATTAGTTTCATTGCACGAAGCTCTCGTGTCATTGATGACAATAAAAAGGCACATTTGCGCCAAGAAGAACACTTTCGTTTCGTTTCCTGTTTGGTTCCGTTGCTTCCAGCCGACTCAGGGACGTTGTATTTGTCCATGATCATTTGTCCGCAAAGTCGTGAAAATAAACACCTGCAGATGGGTGTACATCTCCACCAGTTGAGTGTCGGTAAGTGACGGCAAATGAAGAAAGGTGGATTCTGTCGGTGTGTGCTGTTGCAACTGAGACCAGCAAAAACAGAAAACAGCGCATTTTTTTCCAGTTTTGAAAATTTATTGTCACAGACATAAAGAGTAAAATTATGCAATTTGTTGGAACAATCCACACACCTCAGTTTGGCACAGAAGAAAGTCTGCACAGACAACCATCCTGTTTGCCGAGTCCACCGAGTGAACACCCACAGCCACGTGGATCACGAGTTCCAATCCGAATTCTTCACCAGGCCAACCAATGACCAGCATCATCGGTCCTCACCAACAAAACCGCTCACAAATGTCCGCTAACTCCGCTTTCACTTGACGAATTTTTTGGTCGGCGGGAGTGGACGGGTGCTGCTGAAGCTGCTGTCGTGGACGGGCGAGTTGGGCAGCGGCTCGAGGCGCGTGAAGGCGGCGGCCGAGGAGAGCGCCGGGCTGCCGCTCGGCTTCGACGCGCCACTGCTCTTATCTCTGGGCCGCGTCTGATACGCAGAACTTGTTTTAAAATGCGGCATTGTTGCCACGAAGACCTTTCCAAACAGTGAATGCACTGGTACTTACTTTGGCTTGAAGAGGATTGAGCAAACCAACATTTGGCGCAGAACTGAAGACTTTGTTGTAGTTTGTTTCTCTGTTGACTAGTTCCATCTGGTAATACTTTTTGTCGTCCTGCCACAAGAAAACAAAGGAAGTTTGCCCATATTGCGCTCACGATGTTTCTGTCGGGTATTCTTTCAAAACAAAAGTTCGTCCGCGATATGCTTTTGAAACAACTTCAAAGGAGAACTGTTCCAAATGCAAGCCTGAAACACACGTGACATCGCTGACGAGAACGCGGGAGAACAGTTGCACGGGACGCACCATAATTCGCTTGAGCGCGTGTTCGCGCTGTCGCACCGCCTCCTCGAGTCGCCGGATCGCATCCACGTCTTCCGGGCGAGACTCGCGATTTCGGTATTTTTCGTCAGCCTCTTGTAACCTGACGGCGGAGAAGCAAAAGATATGAGCGTCCGTTTGGTTCGCAAAATTCAGAGTTCTGGAAGCAGCGTCAAGACGACCCCACTGAATACGAATTGCATTTCAGCGCTATTCATAAACTTGTCTCACAAATCTGCTTCTGGTTATCTCAATTTTTCATATTGCAGCACTCTGCATGGTTTCGCCCCAATTGAAAAACAAACAGATGCAGCTGTGCTGCAAAGTGCGCACATGATTTGGAGCGCGGCGACCTTGTCCTTGAGCAGCGCCTGCGCCTGCTGGAACTCGTGTAGCATCGCGTCCTTCTCCCCGTCCAGGTCCGCCTGCAGCGACTCGAGCTCGTCGCGGTGCCGCCGCGCCAACTGTTCCTCTCGAGCCCTGCGACAACAAGACCAAAGCTCAGCAGACGAAACCAACTGCAGTTCTCAATGCACAGCTGTGTGCACACCTTTTGCTCTGGATTCAGTTTTCCAGTCGAGTTCTACTTCTCTACACGCACAAGGATGCACAAAATGCTGTCTGTTTGTGACGCAATGACGCACCTGAGAGTCCGGTTTGCTTCGCTTCGCACGTTCAATATTTCTTTTCCTTTCGCTTCAAGTTCGTGAGCCATTTGATCAATTCCTGTTTGCAGATGCTTCGTGTCTGCCTCGAGTTGCTCAATGGCTGACTGTCGATGTCTAATGTTGTCTTCCAATTCCGCTTTCTTCGTTTCGTGATCTAGCTCCTGAAAAACAAGCAACAACCCCGTTTTCGCCCGGTCTGTCTTTGTTTCTTCACAGCTTGATTTGATCTGTCAGCGTAACAGGTTTCCTCTCAGCACAGTGTGTTTCTGAACACTTTACCTTCTGCCGAGAAATGTCCAAGGCGCGTTCGAGCTCCATCTTAGCCGCCTGCAGTTGTGACTTGTGTGTTTTCGTCATCTCGTCCAGTTCCTGGGCATTCTTCTGCTGAAGCTCAGCACGTAGATTGGCTGCGCGAACACAGACGATTCATGATGTGCCAAAAAGCGACACGTATCCTGCTCGTTTGCCGGGCACTTCTGGGACAACACGAATTCGCCTGGTCTTGGACTCAAATCCACCATCGTGTCGATTTTGAAACAAAAAAAAAACAAATCTTCAATGCACCTGTAAACTCCCTGTGTTTCTCCTGCATTGTCGACAGTGACGCCAGTTTGTCGTTCTCCGTCTTCTCCTTCATCATCTGCACCGTGGCTCGGTGCGCGGTCAGTTGCGCCTTCAGCTCCTGCACGTGTTTCTGCTTCATGCTCTCCTCACAGGCCTGAGTCAAACAAATACCATTGCAGACTCAAATGCAAGCACAACGAATCCTGTTTCGTTTGTTCGGTGACAAAATGAAAGAGTTCCGCATCAATTTGATGTCCAAAGGCCGGGGAGGAAATGGTTACAGCTAATGGACATCCGCGGTGCGAATCCTGCAACGCAAGGTTTTCTTCGTGTTCACCTTCAAGGCTGCATCCTTTTCCTTGATGACTTTTTGCAGTCGTTCTTCGTTATCTTTCTGCAATTCGCAAACTTTTGCATCCTTCTCCATCGCTGACTCGAGAAGTAATTGTTGCAATCGTTTGTTTTCATTTTCCGCCTGTTTTTGGATTTTGTTGATTTCATCAACACGAACAAGTTCAGCTTGGTCTCTTTTGGATTTCAAGGAAGACATCTGAAAGAGAAAGGTGCGTGTGTTTCATCACAGAACATGCATCAAGTAACCTGGCAGACCCGACCCTTTTTTCAGTGTTTCAAAAAATCTACTCACATCGTCCAGCAGCAGTTTGAATTTCGACTCCCATCCCTGTTTCGCAGCAGCCAACTGCTCGTCCTTCAGTTGCGAGAGTTTTGCCATTTCCGCTTTCATCTCTTCATTTTTCTGCGAAATAACCTCCTTTCGAACTATTTCACGTTCTTTCCTGAAAGAATGACAACAAAAAGCCATCTTTGTCAAAACTTGGTGGTGTGGAAAGTTGATTCTTGGGATGAACAAGGTTGTAGCGAACGAAACATTTTCTTGACAATTTCACTCTGACGAACCTCAGTGTCTCTCTCCATTTCTCGTCCATATCACTCCTCAGTTCCCTCAGTTTCTGCTGAAATTCCTCTTCCGAGGATTTCATTGTGGCACCATGTTGCGCTTTCATTCTTTCATTTTGAGCCTGCGAATCACGGACGTCAAAGTTCGCTCAAGAGCAATGAATGCGGCGCACAAGACATCGGCTTTCAATGACACAGTCGAAAGAAAAAATTACTTGAAATTCCTGTGCTTCACTCTTGGAGATCTTGAGATAATTTTTCGTGGTCGCCAGGTCGCGATTGATCCTTTCCAGATCTTCTTTGAGCGATGTGATCTGAGATGCCGCAGAACCCAAACCAGTTTCTTTGTGCCCTAAAAGTGTTTGCAAACGCTCGATCTGCAAACAAAAAACAGACTAGTTGGTTCAAGAAATTCAATGAAGATGGTAGAAACTCACTTGCTGTGAGATGAGACGAACCTCAGTTTTGGCATCATTCAAATGACCTTGCGTCTCAGCTTGTAACTTTCGCAGCTCTGCTTGTATCGTTTCATGTTCCCTGTTTAACGTCTCTTTCTCGGACGTGAACTGTTCATGCATTTTCTGTAATGATCCGCACATTTGAAATGTCTGTTCTCAAATGGGTGAGAAAACGACACAAGAATGAAGTTGTGTGCAACGCAAGACCTTGATTTTCTCACCCGTTGGATGTTCAGATGGGACTTCTCATCAGATATTTTCTGGTTTTCAAGATTCTGTTTGTGCTCTTGAGCAATGAGTTTCAGCTCCTCTTGATGATCACTTTTCAGTCGTTCAAGTGCTTCAGAATTCCTTTGCTCTAATTCCTGATGTTGTTGCTCCATTTTCTCCCTTTGTTGTTGTTTCTCCGCACACAACTTGTCCAAAGCCTGCAACGTGCCGTTTTGAGAGAATTTCTGTGCTCCATGGAGTAACAATCGCAATTCCGTGAAGCTTCATTGCTGCGTCTGCGTCACCATGCACGCAGTTTGTGACGAAGTGAGCGCGCATTTCGGCACCTGCCATCTTACCTGCTCCAGGGCTTTGATTTGACTGGAAGCCTGCATTTCAGTTTCACCAACACGACTCTCCAGTGCCTGCTTGCTGTTTTCTAGTACGCTGAGCCTATCCTGAGTGCTTGAAAGTCTGGACGTCAAGTCACGAACAGAAGAGTCGTTCTGCAGTCGCAACGCCTCCAACTCACCGACCTCCCCTGGAATTCGAACCAGAAACATCGAATCACCACGCGTTATTGAGACACTTTCTCACACGTCGCAGAACACAATGCCACCGTGCACAGCGCTCGAAAGCATCAAATGCCACTGACTCGATTTCCTCAGTAAATCTTCAGTCTGGCGCCCACATCGTTCGTTCGCACCAGACAACTGAGTCTCCAGTTCTCTCAGACGAGACGACAAAGTACAGATTTCTTCTTTGGCAGTGGAAAGCTGTAGAAGAAAATATTGACAAGACGGTGTTTCATTTCACGTGTATCTGTCGTGTTCATTGCCCAATCCTTCTTGCAGCGGGAAACATCCCATCTATGGTCAACACTGTTTCTTCGAGGCAAACTACAAAACCAACCTGTCGGTTTAGACTTTTCGAATCTGATACGTGCTGATTGATGATATTGTGCAGTTTTTCTTGTTCCTTTTTGCAGAGACTTATTTCACTCTCCGCGTCACACAGTTCTGCTTGAAGCTTTTCAATGCGAAGTTTGTACTGGGATTCCTGGAGTGCGAAGTCTTTCCGCATGTGGTCTTCATTTTTCTGCATGGTTTTTATTCTTTCGTTTTCACTTTGGCTTTGAGCGTCCTTGTAAGCAGCCAATTCTTTTTCACAAAAGCGCTCTGCCTTTTTGAGTTTGATTTCGAACTCTTCTGTCAAACGTCTATTCTCCTCTTGCAAACTGTCACATTTTGTGGTGAGTGCTTCCAACTGCGACTTCAATTTTTCTTCCAAGTTTTTCTTGTCTGTTTCTAATTCATCCATAGCACCTTCGTGTTTTTGAACTTTTGCCAATTCTTCTTCATGTTTCTTCCGCAGCCTCGCAATTTCAGTCCTTTTATCGGTCTCTATTTTTTCCTTCACTTGTTCCATTTCAATCAGTCTCTCTTTGAAGTCGTTCTTTGCTTGCAACACTTCCTGTGAGAAACGTAGAACTTTTTGGGCGTGGTCAGTCTTCAGTTGGCTCTCTCTCTCCTCCGCTCTCCTCTTGAAATTCTCAAAATCTTGCAGAGCATGAAGCTGTGAAATAAGCAGTGCATATGTTATTCACACATTTCTGGGAAAAGAACAGTAGACGATCTATGCCTGCAAAAAACAGCGCACAGCACTTCGGTTGCACCAGATTCAATGTTCTCACCCGAAGTTTTTCTTGTTCCTGAGTTTGTTTCTGCAGCTCTTCGCAGCGTTTTGCTATGTCAGTCACCTCCTCCAATTTCCTCTCGTACATTTCAACCTTGAACAAAAACATCACGAAGTGGATCTCAGTCGATGTCCGTTTCGCCCCCTTCCCTCCCCACCCCACAAGTATCGCCAGTTATACTTGCAGTTCAAAACTCACACTGGATATGAGTGAAACAGGCAAGGGATGGATCCATTTGCAGACCGAGGTTTGTTCTTTTGGTGTCAATTTCTTCTCTGAATTTGCTGCACTGGGCCGTACCTTTGCTTTCGTTTCTGCAAGCACCTTTTGAGATTCTTCTTCGTGTTGTTGGCGAAGCTCCTCAACAACGAAGTCATGTTCGTCGTTCTTCGTGTTCAGCGCGTATATGACCTGCCACAGAAAAGAACCCAGCGATTCAATTCAGGCGAAGTCGCTTCGAATTTTCCCAACGTCGACACAAATTTCACTGGAACCTCAATTGTCGTCTTAGGTTTGTGGAATGACGGTCGGAAAATTGCGAAGGTGTTGATTTGATCCTACCTTTGTGAGTTGTGCGATCTTTTTCGACATCTTGAGGTGCATGTCTTGTGACACTTCCATCCCACCAGCAGTCGTACTGTGAGGAAGGAACGTTTTTCCGCCGTGATAAACGTTGAATGGTTTGGCACTGGTGGCCATGTTTTGTTTTGGCACGCCTGTTCAACTGCAGCAAGTCAAAAATTGAAACTGAACTCCACTCAAAGACAAGCAGCAATTCGAATGGAACACTCAGTTTGAATTAGTTTTGAGCTGTTTTCTGCACAGTATGCAGAGCACACAAACTTTCCAGTTCTTGTCATATTCACAGAATATTTTTGTTGCCAAGCGACTGTAAACAACTTGTGTGACGCAAGAGGGCACCTGCGCTCGCACCTGCAGCCACCAGAGCGCGACTGTGGTGTGTGTATGCAGTTGCGCGAAATATCGGAAAGAACGAAGAAAGCGGCGGCCAAATTGAAGCTCGAAAGAGAATCAAAACAAGAATGTTCCAACCGTTTGTGTTCATTTACACAATTGATTTATTTTGAACATGACAGATGCCACTTGGAATGAAAACGGTTGCTTTGACTCTGCACGACCTTGCATCAGGCAGTAAACAAGACTTGTCCTCACGACAAGAATCTTTTGAGCCCTAAAACATCTTTCAACAAAGATAGTAAAAACCACACTGCTCATCGCTTCGACAAAAAGCATGACCGGCAATTTGGGAGGGGACCTGTTCATGAATGTGCTCCACTTTTTCCATATTTTGTGAAAACACAAAAGATGACAAGCTGTTCAAAAGGGCCAGTACAACCAACAAAACACAACAAAATTGATAAAACTCTTCTCTCGTATTTCTTGTCTTGTTGGAGACTGTTCGTGTGTCACCCTCGAGCCCGGGAAGAGGCTGCCACAAGGAAACACCGATAAAAGGCTGGAACCACACGCAGTGTCATTTCAAAGAATGAAATGCCGGTAAAAGTGGTCGACAACAATTGTTCTGTGTTTGGGAGTCAACAAAAACACACAATTTGAGCTGTAAAATATGTCCTTTCAAGTGTTTGCCTCAAGTGTCACTTTTCAAGATTCCACGGAATGAGGTAACTTTTCTTCCTCAGGCAAGGCATCAGTTCTCTCCCGCACGTACACACAATTACACACGCACGCACAGACACACTCATCAAACGTAACTAACTTGCATGTCTTCCTCGTGGTTTGTGTCGGCACCGTCAAAGTTCAGGGCTTTCTTGACATCGTCATCGTCAGTTTGTGTGCGGGTGGGGGAGGGCGCGGTGCGGCGCGCGGCGCGAGGAGCGGGCCGGCGTCCGGCATCCGCCGTGTCGGGGCTCATACCAACCACCAGGTCGTGAGTCGTGGGCGACGGCGTCGAACCTTTGTCCGGTCCGCCCGAGTACGACTTGGTCCGAGTGTGGTGGTTGAACCTGACGTGGTTCACGGGGAGAGAGTCCGCGCTCTGGTGGTTGGTGAGAACGTCACTGTGTCCTTTTTGGCTGTATCCAATACTGTTCTGTTTGTGGTAGTGACTGGAGGGTGCGCTCGACAGAGACGCTCCTATCTGTTGTCTGGGTTGTGCAGCAGAAGAGTTGACGTGGAGATGCGCTTCTGATCTGTGAAGTGAGATCCTATTGGAGGGAGGCACGCTCTCCGAACGATTGCGACCTCCGGACCGACCAGCCGAACGATTAGCCCCGAGAATTTGCTGGGCAACAGACGGTCGTTTGGGTGAGCGCGAGTGGCGTCCGATTGGGGTGGGTGGTGCATAGTTAGCCATGCCAACGTGAGACAAATCTTTTGTGTCTGCGGGTGGGGGCGGGGGAAGCAACTCACTCTGGGCAGGTGCGTTGTGCGCGGTCAGTCGCGAAATGACAACAGTGGCTCGCTCGCCAGTCATATTGAGCACACTGCTGTTCTTCGCATTGCTCCGCGTCCTGCTCTCCTGTTCACTTGGCCTCGAGGATTTGGCAGTGCTTCGAGTGGGAGTTGTAGCTCTTGGAGAAAGTCTTTGTGGCAGTTTGGAGATGGGAGTATCTGATGTGTACTTTTGACTGGTAACTTCTTCGTGGTTTACGTTTTTCATTCCTCCTAGAGATTCCCTCCAGTTCACACTCATATCCGGACTCCCGGGAAAGCTGCGGGCGTTGGCAAAGACGCTTTCAGCATCTCTGTGCGAGGGCAGGACGCCGTCCTGACTGAAGCTCTGATCGACAGGCAGAAGGGTGCGGTCGGCCGGGTTGTCCTGCGCACGCGCCGCCGACGCCATTTTCAGCGCCCCCGCGCGGTGTTCGTCAGTCATCATGTCCATGACAGACGAGTCCGAGTTGCGACGCATGTGGCTCCGTAGAAGCGCCGCATCCTTCGGTGAAGTCGGGCCAGGCTGCAGGTAAACCAAAAGCATGTGTTTCAATCGTATCTCAAAATGACAAACAAAGTAAGGGCCACGCCATTTCGGGTCACAACAGCTTACTTTTTCAACACCTTATTTCCGAATGATAAATTCTCTCAAGTTTACGCGTTGCCACTATTCTACAACAAATCATTTTCTTACTTTCAAGAAGTCTGGAAGTTCCAGATTCTTGTTGGAAATGACTCCCCTCTGGTCATCAATATTATGACTCTGCACTTTACTTAGCAAGGCAAAGAACTGATCTTCTGAAATCAAGAAAGAAATGAATCAACACCACAAACACCACTGTCGCCATCAATGTCCTGGTTCTGTTCGACACCAAACGTTCTGAAAACACCAAAGAGTTTCCCGAATCAACCACGACAGCGCGTGGCTGCAACACATGTGCACGTGACGAAACACACCCCCACCAAGGTTACTTCATATGTACTCAGGAGGATTCTTAGCAGTACCACTCTTACTCAACAAGCCAGGGCATCGCTTTCGAGGTTGTTGACCATTTGTGTGCTTCGTTTACCTCTAAAACACCGTATTCACCCAAGCTTATTGCGCACTGCACCCAAAATTGACAACAAAAAGGGTATCTCATGCGTGAGCGTGAGATCACCTGGGTCTTGCGTTTGAATGGGACCTCAAGACACAGAACGGGGAGAAAATTTGTGTTGCGCAGAAAACAGGGGTGCCTGATACACACAGGTGATGGTGTGTGCAATCATGTGACCAATCGCGCCACAACCTACCGTCAACAACTTCCTTGTTGGCCTTGTTCCTGCGCGGCACAGCAGGTCTGCCAACGTTCGTGTTGTCTGCAGAAGCGGTGTTCACATTTCTCTGCGATGGCACCCGCTGCTTCTTGCTTTTCTCTCGTTCTCCAAAAGAATTCCTTCTGATAAAGCCAAATATACCAGAGATCCGCTGCTCTTCGTTCTTGGCTTTGTCGTCAACCTGAAGAGAAGAATACGCTGATGATTTCAGTCCAGCAAATTGTGTGCACAAAATAAAAATCTTCCAGTTTGGTGCACTCTGTCCCACGGTGATGAATTCCAACAACCGCCAGTCAAAATTTCTTTCACCCCGCGAATGTCCGGAAGGAAACGACATTGTGCCGCATTTGGAACCTTTTTCTCGGGGTCGAGGATGCCGAGCTCATCAAACTGCTGCTCGGCGTCGCCGTCGATCAAGTCGCGCAGCATCTGGTTCGTCGCGTCATCCACCGCCTCACCTGCGAAGAACAAGAACCAATCAGTTGTTGCAATGACTTCAGATGTGCAGAAGTGACATTGTGCGTCCCCTTTTCTTCACAACGTCCACGGATACTATAGTTGACTGTTCTCTCAAGTTCAATTCGTGCGTGGAAAGAAGCTACTCTGCTGCTGTTTTGAGAAAAAGTCTGAGAAAGTCGAAAACAGATCCTACCATTATTTGACAACAGGGAAGTTTTCCCTTTGGGGATGGGAGGTTTGCCAAAGACACCACGATGACTGCCGAATCCACCCCACTCTGCAAAGAAACAATGTTCCACAGTCTGAACAATAAGAGCAGAAGCGATGTTTCTCAATGAGTGTTCATCTAAAGCGTTATTGCAAGATGGATACCGTGTCTGACAAACACAGAATCTGTTAAAACTAAACAAACGTACATACACTGACATTGTTTATGCTTTCCTGCTTTCATTCTGAGCAGTCCGGCAGTTTCCAACATCCCAAGCGATTTTTGAAAGGTACCAAGTGGATCAACAAATGCACAGCAGATGAGACAAACAGCTCAATGACAAAAGAAGTGCTCAGCAACAGCTGTCGCGCAGACCACATTTTGCAGGTGGTCAGAAAAACAAATAGCGAAAGGACAACCAACACTGAAAGGAGTGCGACTTCTAAGCGGCCCCGATGCACGAAACACGGGGTTTCTAGACATTGCACATGCGAATCACACAAGCAAACAAATGACATTTCCGTTTCATGTCGAACGCGTCCTCCCTGACACAAGTTTACCACAACTAAGCACCACGACATTCATGATTCATGACAAGCTACTACACGTGTTGTTTCTCTACTCTTGTTCAATTGGTTTTCTGACATGTACTGTCATGGCATGCCAAGCTCCTTGCTCACCTTTCCACTTTTTCTTTTTGCCTTTGTGAAAGCAATTGAACAGAAGATAACAGGTCTATAAATTTTCACACGAAACGTACCAAATGCATGCAATCGGGTGAACAAGAACGGTCACGTCGGGCTTTTGTTTGCCGAAACTTTTGACAGAAAATCCGAACCTGGAAACGGCAAGACAATTTCAACGAACCTGCGAAGTCGTCTGGATTCTGCACCGCCACTCGCTGATTCTCCAACGTGTCCACCAGGGTGTCCAGGTCGATTACCACTCCCGTGCCAGCCTGTGAACATGTGCAACCAGCATTGCTTTTCTGAACCAAGGAACCTCAAAAGATCGTGTGACAATAACACAGAAAGTGAAAGCTGCTCAGCATGATTTACCATGTGGACGACCATGTTGTCAATCTTGCAGCCGTATTTGGAGAGAATCGGTTTGAACACGTCCCGCACCGATTTGCCCGGCTTCGCCTTCACGCCGATCGGCTTTCTGTTCGGCAGGTCCAGTCTGAAGAGGACTCGGTGCTCCAACCGAATTTCTTTGGATGCCAGCACAGATATGTCTTTGGTCAAATCGAGAGGCTGTCAAATGAAAACGAGAGAACCTTGTGAACAAAAGCATTCAGCGCAAGTTGCCCAGCTGGATGGACGAAGTCATCGGAAACGAGGGCACCAATGGCCGCTTGACACTCACTTTGTCCGACCCGACTTGAAACACGTCGATGGCGGCGAGTGAGATGTGGCGCCTCTCGCACAGCTTGAGCAGCGACGCGCGCACACTGAGTCCCGCCTTCGCTGCGATCACCGTCGTCGAATTGTCCGGTAGGATCACCCGGCAGAACTTGTGCGACTCCTTTGCATTGAGACTGTCCGTGCTCTCGTCTTTCTTCTTGTCCTGCACGGAAAAATGACTTGCGTCTCAAAACTGTGTTTATCAGGACGAAGAGACAGAATGTGGAGGCAGAACTTTTCGAACACTATTCTTGCTGCGTGCCTCTTTCGCGGCTGTGACTTCTTTGCTCATGAGGTTGAGATCGGCGAGGTCGAGTGAGGAGCGTCTTCTCGCTGCGATGGTCGAGATCTTCTGCACAGTTTCTGTGTCTATCTTTCTGAATTTCTGAAGGTCCAGGTCTGTGGTCGTTTTCGCAATTCTGTTTTTATCCAGTTCTGCAAAGGAAAATTGCAGCACTGAAGAATGCCAGCAAAACGTGCCAAGACTTACGGTACGAGTAGCAACTGTCAACGAGAAAAAAAGAGAACACGAACCAAAACCAAACGCAGCACTAGACTAAATGAATGTGCAACTTTCCACGCAACAACAATCGAAAATCAAAATTTCCCCACTTCTGTTCCAGGGAGCAGGCATCTTGTTGATGAGTGATTTTCTGCGCTTCTCTTCTCCCAAGGCGCTTGACGTGGAGGACGTCGAAGTCGATTTCTTCAGCGCCTGCATCAAACACGCATAACCAGGAATCTGTAGGGACTGTGAGGTTTCTCGTGTGAAAATGCGGCGTCTAACCTTGGCTACAGACCAGCCTGTTATTACTTCACAATGAACAAATTTGCCCGAACGGTTTTTGCAACAAGGTTTGTCGGAGACATTGGGCGTCTCCTTTTCTGTTCCGTTTGTGAAATGGCATGCAAACAAGCCGCAGGCAAATCTTGGGTCAAGATTTGACTTTCTGAAGTGAAGTGAAATGGAGGGCAAGTAAATAAAAGTGATATATATTGTCAGAATCTTAGGTGTATCAACAACCGTCTTTCCTGTGCGATTTATCGTGCTTTTGGACACGAAAAGTTTATGAAAATATGTTTGTATCCGTCTTCTCTCACGAATGTGTGGAAGAGTACAAAAGTCAAACCGCAGTTGGGTCATGTACAATGGAATACCCTTTGAATATTTCCCTTGTACATAAAGATAATGGACAAAAAGAGAGCAATATCAAGCAGGCAGTGGTGGCATACGGGAAACTGTGGTATCTTACACAAATACCTTCCACGTTTTCTCAGACAGGGAATCTGTAATCTCGGGCGAGTCCCCGAAATGCACCTGCGATTGATTGTTGATAAATCTTGTGAGACCAACGGAAACGAAACTTCTGACTAGGTCAGCTTTTTCGCGTTTCTATCCTCCTTTTTTCACGTCAGAGTTCGTTCAGACACCAACAGAACATGTAGTTTGCACCTGTCGATCGCATCCCCCGGCACTTGAGCAAGTGTGTGTTCAACAAGTTTTCTGTGTTAACACAACCACCAGATCGTATTGGACAGAACTGATTGCATTACTTCACAAGTGACCGCATTTTTCCATGTAATTCATGCATGCGTGACAACAGCGAGTTGCGCCCCACTTACTTTCTTGTTGGGTGCATCAGGCTGGCGCTGGCGCTGTTCAGGATCGTAGGGGAGCGGGCGCCCCTCGAGCTCGGCCGTCACGCAGTCCTTGGTGTACAGCTCGGACTTGAGGAAGCGCTGATAGCTGTCCTGTTTCATCAGCATGAAAATCTGCACACAAACAAAAGAAACACTTGTAAGAAACACTGACAGATGGTGAAAGACAGCCCTTTGTGCACTGCGTGGAAAGGATGCCAATCCCACGAGTTGACACCTCACTTTTTTCTCTCCTGATCCCGTGATTGATACACAATTGATGTGGCCGCGGTCGGGGTTAAATGTTTTTCAACTCCACTAGCTAACAATTAGGCAACACAATCCGTGTACAACACAAGGCCTGACAGTAATGTGAACCCCAATCTCGTCACCTTATCAAGACACTTCTTTCTTTGTCCAAAACAAACACAGCACAAGTTTTCACGTGGGACTCAGAACAACCACCGCGAGGAACCTGAAAAGGGTTTCATTTCTCGCTGCAGAGGTTGTTTATGGACATTTGGAAAAAAAGAGTTAGATCTATCAGTCGTTCTGACTGAAACTATCGACGAAAGTCGACCACTGACTCAGCTTGAGCGATCCTGAAACAAATTGCCCTTTCGTTGCACCACTTGTTTTTTGATGGTGTCAAAATGAGATTTAGGGAGCAAATGTCGGGGTACTGCACAACTTTCCCCGAGCCACTTCGACTGCCACTAAACGCTTGCTTCACCAAAGCGTAACAACGAACTAAACCAACAAAACTCAGGGACTTTTCTTCATGATACCTCCAAGATACTTGCTATGCCTCATAATTTAATATGTTCGCAACGACGAGACGACAGCCTCGTACTTCATGCTTGCCAGCTCACTCTTCCAAGCGAAAAAAGTTGGCACGTAGTTGCAAGATACTTTTTCGGGTGAAGTTCGTCAAAAACACCAAAACGCTTGCGGACGAGATGTACACGACTCTCCTCACCTTGACAAACACACAGAAAACATCCCTCTTTGGATGAAGCACACACTGAAAGAAATGCCAAATATATCACACTTACAAGCCAGACTGTCCAGAAGACTTAACACACACACACACCCACACCCACACACAAACACACTCCCCTTCGTTCAGACCAAGTCGAAACTTGCTCGGAACGTCGCACATCCCGAGTTCGCGTTGGTCAAATCAACATCAGAAACGAAAATCCTCACAGCGAACCAGCCAACGAGGGTGAGCCTCACACGAGGGTGAGGGCTCGAACACAGGTTGATGAACAACAGAACACCACCAGGGCCACCGGATGGAGAAAATCCGAGAAAGTGGAGCGTGTGCAAAACTGTCACCTGGTTTTGCGCGACGTCGAACAAGTCTGCGGCGGCGACCGTCAGCCCCGCCTCGGTGACGGTGCGCGCGTGGCTGTCCACGTTGACCGGCTCGAGCGCGTGCGTCGTCAGGTGCTTCTCGAACAGCTCGGCAGCCACGCGCTGACGCTGCAAAAGAAGGACGCAACAGGTTGGACAAACGCTACGGGCCTTTTGTTGATATGCTGCGAAGCCCTCAGGAGTTTCCAATCTTCACATTGAAAAGAAGGGGTGCAAAGTGCCAAGTCAGCCAGTTGAAAAAGACGTTCTTTCGTCTTCTCATTTTCTGGACTTGTGAATCCCTTTTCCTCGTTTTATGACTTCGTAAGTGAAAATTTACATTTACCACATTCGAAAACAAAACAAAAACAACACAAAAACAAAACGCGCAACTCAAAACGGTTGGAAAAGTTTGTACCTGCCCAACGTCGGTCAGCTTCTTGTACTCTTCGCATTTGGCCCAAAATTCTATGTTTTCTTGGCTGTACTCTTTCTCAAGGAACACCTGAAAACGCAACAGTAGACACATCATAAACGGCCAAAACATTGTTTGCATATTTTTGGTCAAACCGTTTTTCCCAACAGCGCAAAAAGTTTTCGTTGTGGTGTACGAGCGTATTGTCGTGGCGACAAACAGTTGAAATTTAGCAAACGACAAAAGATGGAAACTGAGGTCAGATTCAATCTGATAAACATCTGATGGACGCAACAAAAGCAACACAAAAGATCTAGGTGTCTGCCGATTGCGCCGCTGAACCCTCAGCGTCAAGCAGGCAGAGACACGCTCTGTGAATTCTTGTCAGAAGCCCATTCCACACAATGAAAAGTCAGTTGACATATGTTGTACAATCGTTGGTGTTCCAACACGGTCAACAAGACCAAATGATTTGAATTTCAATGAGTTGGCAACGAAAACGGTTTCGCTGTCAAAGCACTTTTCCTCGAGGGACAATTCAACCTCAAAACCCAACAGTGATAACCTTCAGAACCAAAAGTTTGCATCTCAAAAGATCCACGCTTTTCACGCCACAAACTTCTGAATAGAAAAGGATTAAGTTGGAAGACAAGCTTGTCCGTTCTGCATCAATTTACTTTGACATGTGTCGCGACTCTCGAAATGATCTCATTCATCTTCAGCTGACACGGAAAGACAGCCCAATTTAAAGTCGTCCAAATCGAGCGACGACCACCTCCCCTCAATGTCAAAGGACTCTTGCGCACTTCACTTGAATAATTTCGAAGGATGGCAAATATCCTGAGAGAGGGTCGAATCACGTATAACTTTTCGTTGGCTGAATGAACTGCATGGTTTGTACAATTTGTACGGCGCACAGTCGAAGTGTTGCGAAGCTGGATACGTAAAAACTCACGGTGAACGTGGCGAGTCCGGCAGGGTCGTGTAGCATTTTGTCGAAGCTGATCGCCCAGGCAGCGGCGCGGCGCCCGTCCTCCGCAGCGCGCCCGGCAGGTGGCGCCGTCGCGTCGCCATTGCTGAGCAAACCGGTGGTGGCGCCGCCGTTCTGCGTCGCGACGCTGATGACGCTGCGCGCGCTCTCTAGGACGGGCTTCCTTCCGAATTCGGCGTCCGACACAACCAGCGACTGAAACGGAAACTCTCAGGTGTGAACAAGAACGTGTCAAGTTGGTGCCGTCGAGAGGAAACAAGAACACTTTTGCCAGTGTAGATACGCGCCCACAGGCGAGGGAGGAGGAGATTCTTTGTAACAGGTAGTCAGCTGAGGGGTGAGGATAGTCGTGCGAGGTGAAATGTTGGCTGAAAAAATGGACATGACTGTTTTTTCTCCTTTTTTCCTGAGCATTCTGGCACATTTTCATTTTTCAGGAGGGGCGGGTCTCGTTTTTTCATCTTGAGCTGCAATTTCCTGGTCTGCGGACTATTGCTCAGCAAAATTTCGAAGTACCGAAGGTTCCGACCACGTACAGACTTTCTGTTTGCTGATGTGTTCGGGAAGACACACACCGCGAGACGGACTGCCAGCAAGATGACCCACCACTTGCGTTTAGATCTATTTGTAAGATACTTTGGGTGTGTAAAAGTTGCGCAGGAGACAGCCTTCTTGCCGGAGGGATCACCCCTGTGCCCAACGTCTGTGGGTCCCTGCATTATTCAGATGGACCTCAGTGCTTTTCTCACGGACGCCAACGCAAAAGCAGTCGAACCATGTGAAACCTGTCGCCCGTGTGGCAAACTCATATATTTCTGCACGAATAGTGGTAAATTGCAAAACATGCGCCTGTGCTTCAGCAGTCGGGGCGTGTAAAAATGTGCAAAATCGTCTTCTGGGGTGCGAACACATTGCAAAAACGTTGCTTGACTGCACACTGATCGGAGGTTCTTGCAAGGAATTCAAGAAGACCACCCGCACTTCTGCGTCTCAAACTTGGCTGAAAGTGACCACGGTTGTCGTTTTGAGTGACGATGTTCTGCTCTGCACCATCGTTGTCACACACGCACGCCTCCTCCGAAATTGCTGCTCGCTACTTTTGTGTGTCACGCCCAATATTATCTGTAATGGCCAAGTTCTCAGAACAAATTGCACGATTACCACCACAGTTTGGACACCGCACCGCCTGGACACTTTGTACTCCAAATTGTGGATTGAATTTACCCGTCACATGCACATCACCCGAACGATTGAGGCAACCAACACTTTGGATAGGTGACCGGGGTTATTTCGACACAACAGCTAACACCTGCTGCCAAACGTGCAACCTATATTTTTGCATTGGTATTCAATGTGTCCACTTGCCTGAAAATTTATACCTTTCAGATACACGTGCTTGAATGGAAAACTTTCCCAGTACCACCACGCATCGTCCATAAATCTCTAAACTCTCACCACGACCCAACAAACAGAGGTTTCAGTCCCAAACTCGCCAAACCGCAGCTCCGCGCACATAATATTGAATTCTTTCAGTGCGAATTCACCAAGTTGAGTTCAACCTTTCCGTCCCATTCTTTGGAAAGTTTGCACAAATTTGATGGCTTGCATGACCAAACTGCAAGAGTACAATACCGCAAGGTAGACACGCCTGACTCCTCGTTGGATTTACTTTGGCTGATGTTCATATCACTTTCAACTACGAAGCAAACAACAAACACAACCCAATCGTAGATTGCGCCAAACAACATCAGTCAATTATGCCTCTTGTGGTGTCGTATTCATCATAACTTTTCCTTTTGAGTGAAAGCATTCAGTCGACGACTCGAAAGATCCAAAAGATAGAATAAATCAAGTGCAGTCTGCTGAAAGAAAAAATTACAGGCATTGTGCAAGATAAAAGCGTCATACTTTCTCAAAATATAAAATTGGGCAATTTCAGGAATATGGTACGCATGTGGTGCCGATACGTCCAGCATTGGCCAAACTTTCATTTTCCGAGGGTGGCAGAGGACCATCACGGAAAGTCGACAGCTGTGCCATTCACATTTTAAGAGCACTGTGTTGGACGCACCTATTCATCCAAGAGTACAGAAGTTAGAGGTAATGACTTGAACCCAGTTAAATTGTGCGCACACAAGTTTTAAATTTCTTTGTGCGGCCCAAAAGCAACCACTTTCGTACGAATCTGCACAGACCGAAATATTTTCTGAAAACCCAGTGAACAAATCACAGTCAGAGCAACCATAGATCTAAACGTTCTGAGCAATAAAAAAAAGCACATCCGCACATCTTTTCGGCAAAGCAGAACCAGTCGAAACCTTTTCTCCAGCAGTTTCTCCACACAAGGTTCCCAACGCGTTTTCGCGATGCGCGTGAAGTTGACGGACGATTCCTGACGCCCAGCTCTTGTTCACTTGTGCAGGTGGTGGAAACAAACAAATAAACACTCTCTAGACTCTACCTGCTGCAGCGCCTTGATTTCCGCCCACAGGTTGTCGATCACCGACGTGTTCATGACGTGGAGCAGGTGAAATCCCATCCGCCCGACCCTATGCGGACCACCAACACACGTCCACCAAATCCCGAGTCGACAGGACCGATCGCATTTCTTTCTCGTACTTCGCAGCAATTGTGTGAGTCTTGAGTAGATGTAATCCAGTAGTGATGAGCATCAAACGCACATCCACTCAAAAGCACTTGTGGAAACTGTTGTAACTGATGTAATACGGCACTCATTACATCTAAATAACATTCCACAAAGAATAAATTCCCAGGTAGCTCTTTTCTGCAACACCCAATGATTCCTTTTGCGAACTGAGCTCGGAGATGAAAGGCCGCCTCTACATGTAGGCACACAGACGTAAATTAAGGGTTGTTGGATGCCAACTTCAGGGCAAAATCCATTGTTGGTGACGCTCTCCGCATAAATACAAAAATGTAGCATGAAGACGCCTCCTTTCAGCGCTGGCAAAACCACTGTATCTCGTGCAATGATCACACAAAAGCAGAAATCACAACCTGCTCGAGCTCACTGTGCCAAATTTCTGGCCCAGATGTACGTAGCAGAGGTTACGATCACCACCCCATGAATCCTTTCGCCTTTTCGAGGTTTGCAACCAGTGAGAGTCGAGCGGGAAAGCGTCGCACGCGAGACGGTCTTTCAACAATAAACATCCTCCGCTTCCGCACAAGAGTCGCCATGGAAACTCAGTGTAGCATCCAAAACAGGTCCGCTCCAACTTCCTTCCAGGCTCAATGTGGTCTTTATTTGCATCTCACGAGAACCCTCTCTCGTTCAAAGCAAACACAAAAGACCATGCATCATGGTGCGAGATGCTTTCTGAATGGTGACTGGCGAAGCAAGAGACAGGAAAATGTCTCAAAAGCGCGTAGTTATCCCCACAGTCGAGCATTTTCGGATAACTTAGACGTCAAATCTCAAGTTACATACAACGTTGAGACCCGACGACAAAAGCACAGCACTCGCGAGTTGGCTGATCTCAAAAGCATCAACTCAAAACGGAGCAAACATTTAACTCAATCACTCCCTCGCTCCACGAGAGCTGTTATACTTGAACGAGTGATCCCACCATAAAAAAACGGAGGCAGGACTGTGCATCTCTCTGAATACCTTAATAGCCTATAAGGCCCCGTCTGTGCCATTCTCTTTGTTCTTTACATTAGATTCCTTTTCAGTAATTCTACTGTTAGCCTAGTGCACCCATGTCAAAGCATTTAACACAAAAGACTTAA
>JAAUXT010120276.1_pt1 | contig 28598 bp, 21 predicted proteins | sample 7278171 | NCBI WGS metagenome assembly JAAUXT01 (sample SAMN14350112, study PRJNA611818) | marine sediment metagenome | isolation source: surface marine sediment (1.8m) | place: French Polynesia: Moorea | collected 2018-08
ATGTGACCTAGATATGCCATTTTTGGTCAGCGCCGAGGGGGGGCCACTAGGGGGCTATGGTGCAAAGGGCATTGGGCTGTGATGTCCGGTTCAAAAGCCTTAGCACTTACAAACAAAAAAAAAAACAAAAAAAAAATAAATAAATAAACCGACACGTCTGAAAACAATATTGTCCGAAAATCGGCCAATAAAAATGGATATCAGGCAATTATTTTTGTGTTATATGGATATTATTGTGTAACAATATGTTTTTTGTTCCATTTGGTTGAATTTGTTCCATTTGCATGTGCACAAAATGAGTTCCCAAGTTGTGAATGTTGAGTGAAAAAAGTAAGAATTTTTGGCAAAAAGTGACAAAAATCAGAGTGAGCAAAAACAGAGTGAGGGAAATCATAGTGAGTGAAATCAGAATTTCCTCAATTCACCGCAAGCTCCATGGAGCTATATTTTCTATGCGTGTCTTCCTATCCAACCAGGAATCTGAATTCAAATCAACTTCAAGTCCATGGACCCTTCAGTGGACATCACAGGCCTGATGTGAAACTTTAGATGGCCCAGTGTCAATGTTGACTGCTTCTAGGGCTTCTCATCACACTGCTGATCATGAACCAAAAGCCAACAAAACACCAACACTGGGTTCACATCTTTCTGTAGCATAAGCCTCTGCCTTCTGACAAACCCAGACACACAACACACTCAGCTGTTTGAATTTGTACTGATAGCACAGAAACTTGTATCAGTAGAACAACTGGTGATTTTCTGTTGTTTTTCCTCTGCATTAAAACTGCAGTCAGAGCAGGGATGAGATACTCTTCCAATTTCAACCCAAACTCTACTTGAGTCTGCTGTGGGGAATTCATTCTGAAGAACAGAAACAAATTCATTTGAAAGTACAAATGAAATGTCTTCAGACCAGACAAAGCAATGAGGAAGATACCTGCTGCCATTGTAGTTGTGATATGATTAGGTTGTTTGGGAGTTGTCTTGATGTGCACCAGCTCCAGGGTTGGGGCATGATTCTGTTGTTATTGATGCCATTGCATTGCAAACAAAAGAACAAAAACGAAGACAATTTTTTACCATTTCAGATGAAAGTCATGGTGAAACAGATGTTTGTGCATTACATCGTTTGTCAAAGTGTAACTTCTTGGTTGTTCTGTAGACACACACAGTGGCAGTAGCAGAAAAATGTTTTCTCTCAAGAGGACGACTTCTCATCACATGGTGGTCAGAAAAATGCCCCAGCAGAAAGAATGGCCTCTTGGTGATCTGGTTGACGGAAACAGGAATACAGACGCCCGAGAGAAAATGTATGCAGGCTGAATTCGTTTGCACGTTTCCCACCCCGCTTAGAGAGAAGAGTTTCTCAGAAACTCCGACCCTCCGTTGCGAGGCGCCAAATGAATGGTAGGTACAGAATTGCAAACTGTTTCTCGATGAAGCCTCAGCAGAAGTGAAACATTCAGGATGAAGCATAGACGGTCGGTGGTGACATACTGTGTGTGAAAGTCTGTGACTTTTTCTGGTGTCTTGTTGGTGTCTTGTTGCAGACGTTTGGAATAGACGCACAGACACTTGGGTGCGCACGTGACAGAACACATCGCAGGAAAGACCTCTGAGACGGACAACATGCGTGTGATGAACTTTTACCATTCTCCCTTCTTGTCAGTCGCAGGAGGAACAACTGTGTTTGTGTGCTGTTTGTGACACGTTTTCCAGGTCCCCCAGACCTGTGAGCTTATCTGCGGGTGAATGTGCTCGTAGCCGACATGCAAACACACCCGCTTGTGCATTTTTTTGTGGCATTGCACGTATTGTGCCTCTTAAATTTGACAATAGCCTGAAGGGATTGATCAGTGTGGGGTGGCAGTGCATCCTCCCGAAAATCACAGCAAGTCTGCAAGCTGCCCAAGAATTCGACTCTGCTCGCTTGGTGGAGACCTTGCCGGTGTCTCAGGACCAGACCCCGACAGCAACATTTCTCCGACATGGTTGTGTGGTCCTGAAATTTCAGGACCAGACAATGATGTCATTGTCTGGTCCTAAAAAAAATCAGGACCAGGCTCCAACCTGCTTGGACTGCCAGGCAGGTCAGAGCCTGGTCCTGAAATTTTAGGATCACACAATGACCTCGAAGTGTGGTCATTGTCTGGTCCTGGTCGTTGTCAGTTACAGCGGAATTACCACTGCGTTGGGAATTTATAAAGGAGAGACTTAGAGCAGGTTCATCTCTGGATGACATTCCGAGATCCATTGGAACACAACAAAGGCTTTGTTGTCTGTTGTACATGAAGTTCCTTTCCGTTAAATCTGCATCGAAGTGTGAATGATGAAAGAACATGACTGCGCCCGATGCTTGCTCACTTGTGAAAGATTGATTCAAACTTGACAGGAAATTGTCCAAATTTTTGTTGTGCCACAGCAATAGAGGGGGTGAACGGACTTTGGAGAGAAGAGACCAGTCTTTTTCAGAAATCCCGATCTGGCCGAATCACAGTGAGCGAGATCCACAGAAGTGTGTGGTGCATCATAGATGTTTTTTGGAGAGAACGTGTGAGTGTATCTATCATCCGTACGTTTCAACCTTCCCGCTTTCCGAAGCTGTGTGGCAGCTTCACCCACAAGAGTACTTGTGAGTAGCACGAGCAAAACAAGCTGTCCTATGAGCAGCTTGCGGGTTATTGTAACCTCACTGTTCAGTAGGCTGAAACAACAAAGCGAAGGATGTTTTTTCACAACTGGACTTCTTTGTGTCCAAAAAAGACAAGAAGCATGACAGCATCATGGAAAGGCATTGAGATGGATGTGTGGTATCTCACACAGTGGAAAATAAACGTGCACTTCTTTGTGGGAGCACGCGACTGACTGGCGTTGTCTACAAATTGTTGTGTGTGAGAAGAAACTTTTGGTCGCAACCTGTGGTCAATTTTACCTTGAGATCCTGCAAAATCACCCTTTTGGAGAGGGCAGCTAACTGAAGTAAAATACAAATAGACAGGCAAAATTCCAATCTGCCTGTTGGAGGTCATTCTGACTGGATCACAAGTTGTGAGCACCTAACCAGTCACAGCCAACCCAAATGGGTCACACCCAACAAATTCACACCCAAATAAGTCACACTGAAGCAATTCACACCCATACAGATTACACTCAACCATTGACACACAAACAGATCACACCCATTCTATTCCCACCTGACCAGGTTACACTCAACCTATTCACACCCAAATGTGGAAGTGGGCACCCATGCAGCAGCAAACAGTGATCAAATGGAGGGCTTCCTATCCCGCAGGCTGCATCCAGACTGCTTCACTGTGGGCTCCTGTCTGTGCTGCTGCTGCACCAGAACAGTTACGATACACAGTCCCATGTTGTTCTCATGAACAGCTCGGGATATCAAGAGGAAAAAAGGAAGAACAGGCAAACCTAGAAGAGTCTTGAGAAGTTGTGCTGGTGAAGGAGAAGGAGGATGGCTCTCCTAACTTGATCGCTCAGGTGCAAGGTACAAGGCAGGTAGTACAAAGTTGTAGCGCCAACGAATGTGGTGTCAACACCAGTGCCAGAAGCCTCAACACCAGAAGAAGTGGGAGAAGTGGTCACTTGCAGAGGTGGTCACAACACACTCGAGATCCAACTTCTTTGAACTTGATATTTTTGAAATTGACTTTGTTCATGACTGTCACCAGTTTTCATCACAGGAGCATGCTTATCACTAGGAGAAGGACCAGTAGTTTGTGACGACGGAGGTACGTTTCAACAGCTGCTCCAAATGGAACCCAACACAGTGAACATTGGGCCTGTCAGTTGCAGCCCCATGTTGATGTTGAGTTAAACCTCAAAGAGACAACTCCACCTTGTGCCCTTGTCTTCAAGGTTCTGGACTACAGTTGTTGCATGGCTGTGCAAATGATGTGTGGAGTCCCTCATCATGCACAGAAGAATCAACATGCGTCGGAACCTTCAATCTTAGCAGTGTTGTTTGGAAGTAAGAATGACAGAATCAGATAATCAGTACCAAAAATGGCAGAATGTAACTTAGAAACAACAAGCTTGCGGAAGGTTGTGTGCACTCTGCGAAAATCACAATAACTCGCTTCCCTTGACCCAAATAGATTCTTCATTTCTCAGATCACTTGGGTGGTTCCCAACTCATCACAAATCAGACATCAATCTCAAAGTTGAAAAATGGAAAAACTGTTGACCAAACTTTGGCCTTGTTTCGCTGATGCATGTGGATATTGGAGAAAATCAAATAATATATCCACCAAATTGCATTTTGACATTTCAATCAAACTATGGGAAAACATAAATATTACACCATCAGAAAAAAAGCTTCTTTTGTCAATATTTGTGTGCAAATTTATTCTCAAAAATTCATCTGGAAATTTCGCCATGTTATTTCTCTCGTCATTCACATGCAAACATGAGTTCTTCATTGGTTATTGGAAACAATGAAACTGTAAAGAATTGGGCATCATATGTGGATGCCTTTTTAATTGAAGAAAAAAACAGCAATACTTTTTTTTGGTATGTTCTGACAGAAACAATTGTTTTTGTCTTTGAACAATTGGTAACTGCATCAATGCCCATAAAAATGATAGGAACTCAGCCTGAGCTTTGTGATGTGTTTCATGAAGAAAGTGAGTGGAGATCTCCTTCCTCAAAGTGTAATAATATTCATACTGCTGTTCTCTTTGATGTGATATTTCATCCATCCTTCTTCAGCAAACACAGAATTCATCATGGCTGTGTCCCTGTAAAGTTGACCACATCTGTGAAATTTGACTTGAAATTAGCACCCAAACTTTTGATAAGAAAACTGGCAATTTTTACCTTGTACCATACAAGCCTATGCTTTTCAAAGTTACAAATAAATAACTTGAAAAACAACAACATCAGACAGTCTTCTGTGGATTGTACAGCAACTTTTCATACTACCCTGCAACACCACACATCAAATTCAAACTGATGGTGTATAAAGATGTAAATCATGAGGTTGATATCTTTTGTGACATGGTCAATCAGCAGCATGCCATGCATTCTGAAATTTTCTCCTTTGAACACTTGACAAAGGGAATTCATGGACTCATTGTGTTAAGAACCATTCTGTTTTTCTTCAAATCACCAGCTCAAATAACTCAATGGCAAATTGTAGTGCCACGAATGGAGAACATTTTATTGACTTTTGGCAAGGGACTGAGAGAGCAGAACTTTTATGAGAACAAGTTTCTTTACAATGGACCAGGCCCCTTGTCTGAAAAGTTGTTTCTTGACAGAAAACTTACAATCTTGGAGGTTGAAAGCTTTCAATGTATTGTTCAATTGGAATCATTGGGGTTTGAGAAATATTTCAACAAACATCACATCGATTTTTCTTCTGTTCTGGTCAAAATTCCAATTTATTTGGAGAGCACTTTGGGTTTTCCTGCAAAAGACGATGAAAACAAAAAACAGTTGAAGATGATGAAAAGGCAAATTCCACACAGATCAAATTATAAAACCAAACTCACAATTTCACATTGGAAATTCATAGGTGACGAAGTGCCTGGCTGCTTGCATGGTGGTTTGGCCATATTTAATGTGTTACAGGAAAATAGGTATGAACTGAGGAAGCTCATCTGTCATGACCACCATACCACAGGACAAAATTTACAGCCTGTCTATTCTGAGGGCTCTTTTGTGTGCATAATTGTATATTCCTACGATCAATACAGTACACTTCATTTGAGTCTCAATTTTTCATCTTCAGCCTGTAATCACATCAGCATTGATGCATGCAGACATTCTTCAGTTGACATCAAGCCACCAGGAACTAGCAGCTGCAGTTTTCCTTTTTTGGACATGAAAAGGTCACTTTGTCTGAATGTGAATGATTCCATTTGCACAATTGTACAGGTAATGACAGATGTGTCACTTGCTTACTTGTTTCCAGTCTGCCAGGTTTCTTTTGATTTCAATGTGAACATTTTGAAACAAAGAAAGTTTCAATATTCTGTTCGGGGGTATTTACCCAACGTACCATTTGCTGAGTCAAGCATGAACCAGTTCTTCAGGGTTGGTGGTGTTAATTTTGATCATGACAAAACAAGAGATGCAAAGATTGCTGAAGAGAAGCTTGGAAACTGGAGAGAGTTACTTCCAGAAGAAAGAAGTGACTATTTCGACAGGTCAGATACAATGTCAGTCCATCATGACAAGCGTGACTCATCTGCATTCTGCGACTGCTCCTTCCTTCAATTTGGACAGGAACCTGTCATTATCAATCCTTTTGATGAGCATCCTTTGCTACCTTTTCTTCACATTGGCACTTTTTATGCCAAAAGCAAGAATTTTACCTTGCAATTTCTCTCAGCAATGCCAAGAACCCAAAAGTCTCTTGTATTCAGGTTTGCAGGCTTTGTGAAGTACAGTTTTGTTGACATAAAATTCACACCAATTTATGACAAAATTACCAAATTTAGTTCCCTCTTTTACCACCATTATCATGTTCTTGTCAGCCAACAAGAATCTCAGGTGAAAAGTTTTGATGGTGTGGTCCAGTTTTCAGTTAAAGAGCAGGATGCTTTATTAAGAAGCACCAGGTTGGAGGCCACCATGGTGACAAAGGTGAGGACTTCTTTTCCACATATTAACTCAGAATTCACAAAGGCAGGATCTAATGTGACTGCAAGGAAATTTTTCATACACAGAAGCAATGAGTGGCATTCATGTACAAATCAAATGCTCATTGCATAAAAGACATGTATGTGTAGACTAGACAATCAGTATCCAAGAGGTCAAATCTCAAAGCTTGGAGAAACATCGAAAAAAACATCCCGTGCATTATCTTGCCAACTTTGTATTTTCAAGTGTTGTTACTTGCAGTACGTGAGGTTTCATCATCCTGAAGGCTGCATGCCATGTAAGCAATTATCTGAGCCCCAAAGAAGCACCATTCAAGAAACAAAGACTTTTACAAGGACTTTTCATTTGTTTACTGTTGGTGTTCAAGGAGAAATTTATTCTATCAGCTTGAAATCAAATGTGTCCAAGTTGCCTGTCCATGTTGGGTGGACCAAAAGTGATGTTATGGAATCCAATGATGAAAATGCTGGAGAATGTGGATGGAGAGCTGACTTTTCACCAATCACTGACAGATTCCCAAGATTTTCTGGAAAGAACAAAATATCTTTCTTCAAAACTTTTTCAAATGGTGTCACTTATCACTTTTTCAAATACATGGACCAAACAATAGTATTAACTGTTGATCCTGACAGGGCAAAAACACATCCACACAGTGTACTTGGGCTTGGGCAACTCCCAAAGTGTGAACAAGTGTCTCACAAACCCAGGTTCTTTTCCTGGTATGGAACAAAGAGACTCTGCCACAGAGCTGCTGCCTCTCTGCCAAGCTTTATCAGTAGAGTTCACCAAGAAGAATTTTTACACATATTAAAAGCATCAACTGATATTTTTCCACTAGAGGCAGTGTACATTGCCCTTCAACAACATCACACAGCTTCTAAGGTTATCGTTCCAACTCGTTTGTCAAAACTTCACTTTTGTGCTTGAAAACAATCAACAAGAAGATATTTTTCACTTCTGGATCCATTTTTTTGTGTTTCAGAATCATTTTATGACATGGGAAAGAGCTCCAGTGTCCTTCCAGACTTGGGCTCCGACGCAAACACAGTATCCTTTGTTTTCGATTGAGACAGCAAGGATTGTATATCTTCGGTCAAGGGCACTTACTTTCTGGATGTGTTTACAGGATATGAGATTTTTTGAGGACCCCGATAACTGCACATTTCCAGAGAAGGACAACTTCGACATCCACAGATTAGTAGAACAGAAACAGCTTGTTGGCCAATCACGTGTTTGTACAGCTCTGATTCTCACCAACCTTGCAAGTCCACATTGGATAACTGTCCGTTGTGGTCACCATCTGCTTCCACATATGGTGTGTGTCACCAGTAGAAGAGCAACAGAGATACAGATTCCAACAAGAAAACGGCTCGTGTGTGATCCTCATCAGATCCAGCACAAACAAAGTTGTTTTGAGTTTCATAAATATTTAATCAGCCATGTGAATGTGTCGATTCTTAACAGTGTGTGTTTGTTATTAAATAAGAAGGCAAAAATCACAGCCAGAAACAATGTTTCACAGGAGATGTTTGAGATCCTATTTATTGCAACAAGTTTACTGAAAATGAAATTTATTGTTTTGAATGGACACACCAAGTCTCTGGATATTCAGATTGTGAGTAGTGCTGGAATTAGAAAGGATCCTGATGTGAGGCAAAACAGTTCACCTGCTGGTGGATTCCTATCATGTTCATCAAACCCATTTCCTGCAAGGAAACACTTTGAATCCATTTACCATTGTCCAAATGATCAATATGTTTCTGTTGCTTACCTCTTGGATGGTGAAGATGACTGTTTTGACAAAGTAAATATGACAAGAAACAGTGATGAAACATGTCAAGTTTTCTCTGATGATTACTGGCGCATTTGCCCAAACTGGCCATCAAAAATTGAGATGAAACTTCAGAGATACCACCTCTCAAAGCATGTTGTAGCTGGCAACAGCAGAAAAGCATCGTTTGTCAATGGATTATGGAAGAGAAAGCAAAAGAAAGTTAAAAGTTATGACAGACTCCCTGGACTCCATGTTCAGAATTTCTTTCAAATTGCACAGTTCAACTGTGAGAAACAAAACACTGAATATTTCAGCTTTTCAGACATCTGTAAGTATTTGGTTGATGATTACCAAAACCTGACTCCTTGCAAGAGTGGATCTCACATACAAGAATGCTCCCAATTTGAGTGCAACGTGGAGTATAAATGTCCAGGCTACTACTGCGTGCCTCAACACTACGTGTGCAATGGTAGATGGGATTGTCCACATGGTTTTGATGAGAATACCAATGCCTGCATTGGAACCCGAGTCTGTGAGCAAATGTTCAAATGCAGAGACTCCCCTGTTTGCATTTCACTTTTTGATGTTTGCAATGATGTCAATGACTGTCCGGCTAATGATGATGAATTCCTTTGTCAACTGTTCAAACCAAAATGTCTGGCTGGCTGTGAATGTTTCCAACTTGCAATTCGTTGTGTTGGCCTGTCATTGCTGGACTCAAATTTGAAGCATTTGCCGTACATTTCATCTAATGTTTCATTTTGTTCATTTCATTTTCTCTTCTTATTCAATGACAAAACTATTTTTGGTATTTTCCCACACAACTCTCTGCAAGAAGTGTGTTTCAGCAAACACAAAGCCAATGCGGTTTTTCTACTTGATCTGTCATTCAATAACATCACATCTCTGTCCAAACATTGCTTTAGGAATTTGGCCAATGTCAAAATATTTTTGCTGCAAAGTAACCAGATTAAAGTTCTTGAGCAGGAGACATTTTTCAATATTTCAAGTCCTTTTGCACTGAATCTAGACAACAACACTCTTAATGTCTTTCCCAAAAATGTTTTTCTGAAGGTATGTAAAATTACAATCCTCAGAATCAAGTTCAACCCTCTGCTTCATTTAGAGATGAACCTGTTAAGTCAAGTAGTTGTGGATTTTGTGGAAACAGATCATTTCAAAATATGTCTCATTGTGCCAGCAGAAGTGAAATGTCATGAAGTAAGGCCTTGGTATGTTTTACTTCCAAGAATTCTTTCAAACCGAATTGTAGCTACAATATACATTTCTTTTTCTGTGTGTATTCTTGGTGTCAATTTGGCTTCAGGGATATGGCATTTACATGCCTTTTGCTCTGCAACTGACACTGAACAGAAAGGCAAAGCCATCAGAATTATACTTTTTGTTTTATCTTTGACAAATGTTGTGATATGCGTTTATTTCAAAGTAGTTTGGTCAGCAGACAAATATCTGGGGGAAACACTTGTTGTAAAGGAGAAGTCATGGACTTCCAGTTTCTCTTGTGAACTGGCGCATTTTGCTTTTCTGTATTACAGTGTCCTCTCACCCTTGCTTTACCTTTTCAAAGCATTATCTGGATTCCATGTCACTAAACATCCATTAGACAGCAGTTTCAAGTCTCACAAATTTGTATTGAAATGTCTCATCAGCTTTCAAGCCTCAGCTCTCATCTTTTCAGCAATCGCCACCAGCCTTTGGACCATCATTGGGTCACTTCCCACTCCCCTGTGTCTCCCTTTTGTGGATCCATTGAGACAATATTTGCAGGTTTATGTTGCAGATGCACTTGTATTTCTGCTTCAAACAGGTGTGTTTTTACCACCATAGCTCTTCATGTTCAAATGTCAAAACAGATTAAAATGTCTGGAGAAACAAGTGGAACATATCGAACATTAGGGACAAAGGCAACTGTTCAAATTTGTCTGCTTACTGCAGTCAATGGTCTCAGTTGGTTTCCCAGCATTATTATGCACTCAACTCTGATGTTCCTGGACAAGTATCCAATTGATCTTTTGCCCTGGTGCAGTCTTCTGTCACCTGCAGATTCCTTTCTGAATCCTATTATTTTTCTAATATTCCTGGTGATGAAATGAAAAGAAAACAAATGTTTTACTGCAAATTTTGAGTTGAAATTTATCACAATGAAGAGATATATCAAAACCTCACACAGAAACTAACTCTGAAGTTCCCAGTCGGGAGACTCCTCAACAAGAGTAAAGTGAGGGTGTATGCAAATAGAAGAAGGGAAATATAAAAATAGGTGTTGATACTTTGTTGACTGCACGAAAAACAATGACACAATGAGACAATGTGCAGTTTGGCAGCTCTTGCCTTCCATTTTATGCAGGTTTTCACAAACTGATCTTGTATCTACCTTCATGTGCCTCCACAGGAAACAGACAAGAGAAGGTAGATTGATTGTTCAGGAACTCAAGGACTTCCCAGGTATCCTGTCTCAAAGACCGCAGGGGTGACTCTCCAACACAGTGTTGGCCACACTTATCCCTTGCCAACCAAATTTACTTTTCACTGAGCCTGACAGAATTCACCACGGCCCATGAGCTGCTTTGTGTACAATGAGAAGAGTTTGTTCCCCACTCTACGTTAGCGTTCATCTGTTCTTCAGCGAGTGTGAGTGGCCAGTCGCGTCACGAGCGTCGGCGTGCGTGATTTGAGGTCGAATTCATGAATGACATGAGGCAGTTTTTGACATGTTTGTTGAGATGTGCATGTCGAGAGTGCGCAGCGCTCAAGTCATGCAACTTGAGACATGCATGTCAAAAATTGATGAGTGGTGTTTATGTGACCTCAAATCACAAACATTGATGCGAGTGTTGTGACAGGCCACAATCATGAGCAAAGGAGAGCAGATGAACGCAGGTCTACATCGCAGTGGTGGATGCAATTCACAACGAATGGTTCTTTTTTTGAGTGTTTTTTTTACTGTGTCATCAATTGGGTTGTTCAGCTTGAGTACACATGCAAGAAGTGATGTCGGTCAATCAACATTTGACACATTTCTCTGACCAGTGATCTTCGAAATGAGTTGAAGAGACATGTTTTGCAATGAATATTAGTGTTTTTTTGCCAAATTTTGAGTGTTTGTGTCATCTTTACATACGTAATTGTTCCTGAGAAAGTGTCGACATGCACAATGGACAACTCAGAGATGATGGAAATGAACACCAGTTCAGAATCATGTGAAAATGAAGACACTGGCTTGAACGAGACAATTTCCAACATCCAGTTTGACCCTTTGAGCAAGTAAGTGCGGTTTTTCAGTTTGCAAAATCAAATTTTCAACTTTTTGGTCAATGGGGAAATCCCTTTCTATGAAGTCATAGCAGCATGCGCATCGACGTTGAAAATGGAATTCCCTCATAAAGTAAACAAACCAACATGTTTGACGATGTTCATGATTGAAGTGGTCTGTATTCTTACCCAGAAAATGGTTTTCTGAGCTTTGGTCACTCAAAATTTCATTTTTACAGGGGAGCTGTGACTTCAACGCAATGTTCGCAAGTCAGTCGCGGAGCCAACTTTCACCTGATATCATCCAATGATGACAACTCCTGTGCTGACAAATCTACAGTGTACGACAGACCAGTTTCGCCCATATTCAAGCTCAAGAAGACCATGCCCACATCTACAATCAGCAAACCTTCAACCTCGACAGCAGCATCTTCAAGTGAAGTGAACAAAACTGTGCCAAAGACTAACTTAGTGGGATACAATGACTCAGTTTCTGATGACTCTGACATCATTGACATCACTGGCCTTTCCAGCGACAGTGACCAACACTTCAAGAAACCAGTCAGTGAGTCTGAACTTCAGTCTCTTGGTGGCAAAACATTCACGGCATTGACAGACCGCAAGATTTTGTGGGCCAAAAGGTTGTTTTCTGAATGGAAGAAGTCTTGCAATAAGTACAACAAAAGGGGTGTGATCCGTGTCGATTTGGACTCTGACGACGTGAACAAATCTGAGTTGTCTGCAGCTCTCTGTCAGTTTTTGTCTGAAGTTCGACGAGCAGATGGACATGACTATCCGGGGAACACATTGCACAGCATTGTGGTCATGTTACAGCTGCATTTTGAAAAGAAAGGCATGAACCTCAAACTCATTGACGACCCAGAATTTGTGAAGTTCAAAAACACTCTCGACAATCTAATGAAAAAGCAAGCTGTGGACAGGGTTTCAGAGTCCAAAAAGGCTGCTGACCCCATCAGCATTGAGTCTGAAGAGCAGTTGTGGCGACAGCAGATTCTTGGTAGTGATGACCCCGACCAACTTTGTGATACTGTCATGTTTCTTGTCGGTCTCACATTTGCACTAAGGGGTGGCAAGGAGCATCATGCCTTGCATTGTCCTCTGTTTGACCCGCAAATAAGAATTCTGCAGACATCTGAAGGTCGACGTTACCTTGAGTATCGCGAAGATCCACAGTCTAAGAGCAACCAGGGAGGGTTGAAAACTCACAAATTCGAGCCTAAGGTCATCAGAGCATACGGACATGCATGACAAGAGTGAAATATTGTGTATTTGTATCACAAGTACATTATGTTGTTGCCTTCCAAACCAAAGTCTGACATGCTTTACAAGTATGCCATGGAATTGAAGAGCAAATTGTAAAGGAGAAAACCGGACATCGCAGTGAGGCAGTACATGCATACAAAAGAACAAACAAGTCTCTACTTGTTGATGCTGAAGAAGCAGTGATAGGTTCCAAAGTGTCCAAACTAACACCTGGGAGATTCGACATCGACCCAGGATTCCAGGGAACACAACATGTCACCCTTGTAGGGTCACCGCAAACCTCGACATGCGAGAAACTATGTAAAGTTCTGAGTTGTGTTGATCCCAGTGCACCCAAAGTCAAGTCAGTCAAGTTCGAGGTCGAGTTTCACGATAACTGTTAGACTCATGTTCAGTGACAACATTGTTCTTGTCAATTTTCACATGTTTCTGAAGCATTAAAAGATCGATTTCTGTTGCAGCACACTTGTAGTCATGTCATGAATGAGCAGTGGTCGACTGACCAGTCGACACACTGCCCGGAACCTTGAGTCGTGAATTGCTACCACCACTGCATTGTAGACATCGGGTTCGTCCATGGCCTGCATGCAGTGCTCTCAGGACATCGTTTGACACCCAGATGTACACGTTTGTTTTCCTATCTGACACACTAGAAAATGTCTCAGGTCCTCACTCTCAAAATGGCTCTGTTGTTGTATCACCACATTGTACAGCTTTATAGCTGCTCCGTGGACAATTCTGTACCTACCATTCATTTGGCGCCTCGCAGCGTAGGGTCAGAGTTTCTGAGAAACTCTGAACTCCAAGTCGAAACAGAGCTCAGAGAGAGAGAGGGGGAGACCAGACCAATTCCTTTTCCTAACTTATTCTACGAAATATTCGGCCACTTTGTCCAGCATTGTCCTTGTTCGAAGAAGGATGTGCGTGATGGTTTGATTGGTTTTGTACGTGTTCTGCGGAAGTAAGGTTCTCCGGTTGTGTGAAACGGTGATGTAAAATTTGCGCAAAGAGGAAGAGGGCTGCATCCAGTTTTGTATTTCTCCAAGCACAATTTGAAAACAAAATGTAGTGCAAGTATTGTTGAGCAGCAACAGTTGTTGCTTGGAAATGTATATTTTTCGCATTTCTGAGCAACAACTCTCGCGAAGTGCAAATGCTCACAAGTTTTTACCGCCTGTTCTGTTGGAAGTCTAAAATCGAGATAGTTGGAGAAGACTGATGACAGTGGTTCCACTCTGCATTTGCTATTTTCTGAAATAGCCTTGCTTGCTTACCTTACGATACACACCAGCAAACAAGTTGGAACTTTTGTGAATGAGAACATCTCACTGTGTACGCAAAATTGATTAAAAAAAAGGTTCCAGGTAAATGACATTCGTTGTTTCTCACCCCACCGTTGTGTGGAGAGCAGAATTCCTCAGAAACTCCACCAAGGGGTTCCAAAATTTTTTTGGGTCAATAAACTTTTAGAGACGGTTATCAATAAACTGATTAAAAGCAAAACTTTTGGCTGTTTACCAAAAGCGAATGAACTGAAGCACCAGGAAATTTCTCAAGAGGGAGATTCTGCGGAACTTTCTGGTGTCTGAGACCTAGAACCGATCTTGCTTCCTATTCGTCGTTGGCCACTGACTTGATTGTCCAGTGGCAGACCAACGCACTATATTTCTTCTGTCCAAACAGTGAACAAGACATCCAATCAAGTGACGACAAATAGTTTTGTCCAACCTGACAGATTCCTTCAGGTGATGATTTTTGCGGGAAGAATTTCATCGTACCTGAAACAGAACTCCCAATTCTGACAAACTTTCAAATCTTGCACAGACGCGTGTGAGGTACCTTCACCGACAGGTGCACAGCATCACAGCACAAGCCAATGCGGTGCACTGACACTTGATGACACACAAATGCAAAATGCACACGCACACGCAAACACACACAATCGTGAGTGGAATCGCGTTGTAGACGTTAGTTTTCTATTTTGTGGAAACATATGAAGAAACTCACTTTCATTGATGTTCACCGCACTGTTGTGTGGCGGGCAGAAGTTCTCGAAATCTCTCCCTGCGCAAAAAGAAAGCAAAACATGTTGCAGCTGCCTGACTGATCTGAGGGGTAATTGTGTGGGAGATGTTTTGAGGGGTAAAATCTGCGACACTTTATCAGTCTGAGATTCCAATAGAAGCGCACGAGTAACGCACGTCATTGGGATTGATTGAGCAAGTCGGGGTGTGGAGAGAACACAACCAGAGCAACTAGAGATCAGACGTCTGCAAGCGCGCGGCTTTCCATGGTAGGCAACTGTCGACTGCAGGAAAAAAGTAAGAATCTGGGGGGGGGGGGGGAGTGAGATGGAGGTCTTGGGGTCAATTGGGCTCAGAAAGTCCGCCTGGATTTGGGTTCCCCGCACTTCTTTTCACGCAGCTTGGAAAGAAACTCATCCAGGTTCACTGTGTAAATGTACAAACACAGCAGCAATGCAGAACATTTTGCTCGTTCCCTCAGCATGCCCTTTTATGTGCAAGTGGCCTGGCAGTCAGATAATCTTTGAGAGAGGGGACTGACTTTTGTAATTTTTCACCCCACGGTTCTGTGGACAGCAGTATTTATTGGAAACACAAACCGTCCACTACCATGGGATACCAAAATTTCTTGTATTTTGAATGTGTTCATCAGCTGTTTAACTGAGATCATGGACCTAAGCATCGTGAGGTGTCTTGAGATCACCAATCTGTGGAAGTTTCTGGTGTCTGAGTTTTTGACAGCAATCGCACAATACCTGTTTGCCTCTTGTTGTGAACAAGCATTTGAAGAACAAATGCTGCTGATTATTTGCACGCCTACTTCTTTGATTGCAATTGATTGTGCCGGAAACAACATGCGGTTTTGTTGGAAATTTGAACACACACACACACACACACACACACACACACAATCACAACTCAACCTTCCCATTTGGCTGCAAAAAAGCTAGTCATTTTCAGGTGATTTGAATGGATCAATTCGAATTTTGCTGCTTTCCTCTTTTGCAAAGCCGGCTGTCTGGTTTTGCTTTCAGATCCTTCTCAGTTGTCAAGTATTGTGAAAAATATAGCAGCTTTCTGGTTTGTCAAAGTGGAAAGAAACCCCACCCACCACCAAAATGCTTGCTCCGCAGACATCAGAAGACTTTCAAACTGAGTAGCAAAATTAATATTCGTCTTTCTGAAAGGGAAATGAAAATGCTTTCATGTTTGAGGAGAAACCAAGCTGAAATGGTTGACCTCAGAGTGAAAATTCCCACCCAGCTTTCCAAAGAACTCTTTATGAAATTCCATTCTGGAAGAACGATCCCACATAAATATGTGAAATTAAATAAAATTAGTAAAATATGTAACTCCCGCCTGTCGGGAGACAGAGTGAGCCTGACTTTGTTTTTTCACTCCACGGTTGTGTACATGGCAGAATTTCTCAGAAACTCCAACCGTCCACCACGGAGTGCCAAAATTTATTTGGTTCCATGGACTTTCAGCTGTATGGCAAATGAAAGTTGTCTACTTCAGTGGAGGAAAGTGTTTCAAGATGGAGAATCTGTGGCACTTTCTGGTGTGTCTCAGGTTTGACCAGAAACACGTGGCTGTTTCGCCTGCAACAAATGCTTCCAGGTCCCTGGTTCGTCTGAAAGTTTAGACAGGTACAGGAGAATATGGACATGGGTCCCTGATCCAGACGTTGACTCTGACTGTTGAACAGTTCATAGTAAAGTCTGGGCGAACACCAGCTCCAGAATATTCAGAGGGGACAAACTTGCCGACCGTCGCAAAATCAGTTTGTGCCAACGGAGGTTTCACAAAAAGCAAAAACTGTTTGCACCTTGGATTTGTGTTGCTACTCCCTCCCGCAAAATATGCCACCCCAGACCTCAAACAGGGATCTTCCAAAAAACCACTGGCATTGAAGAACACCCAGTTGAATCCAAAATCTCTCGTGGACAATTCTTATGGGGAGGCACGATTTCAAACCAAAACGATAAAGCATCCAAACCAGATCTTGCCCACCACACTTGGGTCTTTGTTTTTCCAAGCTGTACATTTGGATGCTCAAGGGAAACCACTGCTGGAGGGCATGTGACCATGGCTGATACACCAACTGGCCACGATCAGTGCAAAACTCAAACTCGGTGCCTTTGATCAGAAACACATGGTTTGTCTTGGGATTCTTGTTATTTCTGTTTTTGGTTTGTGTGGACAGTGACGGACTGAGTGGTCTTTGCAGGGGCCACCGCCAAACACCTGAGGGTTTCCTGGAGCCACCCCTGAGCTGTGTTCACCACAGTAACAACCGATAGAACTGACACGAACTGCGAGACCACGAGGCATCTTGCTAACTGCACCGGAAACATTGCACCAACCACACGCAATGTTGTTTGTCTCATGGTTACCATGACAACCATTGTGGCCATCTGATACTACAGGTTAAAAGGTGCGTTAAACAGCCCTCAGTCATGTTTCATAATTCACAGCCATTGGAGCAGCCGGTTAGCAGAACGATTCGGACACATCAAATTTTTACACAGTGAACCAAGTGCTTCCCGCGGGTCCAGTGGGGGCACCTCAAGGCCGTGCCGATTGCCCCCTTGACCTGTGAAAAAAGGCCAGAAAAGATCCCAATTTGATTCTCATCTTCATCATGAACCTGGCGTACACATACTTTTCGTAGACGCTGCCTTTTGGGGATTTGTTTCGGTTGGGCCGTTTGGGTCGCTTTTTGCCACCTTCAACAAAGCAACCTGCTCAAGTCACCGAACAATTGCATCAGCCCCACATTTTGCACTGCAGGTAAAAAGCTGTTTCAAAGTTCCATATAAAAATCTGAGATTGTTGCCCCCTCCTATCGCCTGCACCAAACCCTGGATCCGCCCCCATAAAAGCCCATCGCCCTGTGCGGCTGCTACAGAAAACATCCATTTGGATGAATTGTGTTTCATAGTAGAGTTCTGACCAACCGTCAGACACCCACGAGCGGAAGTTCTGACACCAACTGGAGCAACAGATCTCTTCCGACCTGGCAAAAGTACAGTCATGAACACTACCAGCACAAGAGTTACGAACGTATCAACTGACTGGGTCAGGACAGAAGACTTCAGGACACTTGCATCGACATATTTGGCCTACAAGATTGGTACAGTACTTGTCTATTCTTGTTGACACAATGATGACAACAAGACCCTCGAAAAAGCAAAAAAAATATTTTTTTTTTCCTCTGGTTGCAGGTGAATGGATAAATACGTACCACTTTTTCATGGTGTTGATTGTTGGAATTGTGGGAAATATTTTGTCTTTCTTGGTGAGTTCAATGTCTAACTGTCCACAATACCAGAAAAGGTGTGTTGTGTTGTCAGGAGACCCCAACACACAAACACCGGAGACGATGCAGACGAAGTTGACAAAAAAGAAAATGCGCCAATTTTTGCGCAACTGCATGTCGTCGGCAGAATTTTGTTTGCAACACTTGACTTTCTTTCACACAGGTCATGATTCAACCAACCAACAGAGCATTGTCAATGTCAGTGTATTTGACTGCAGTTGCCATCTTGGACACAAGGCCTTGCTTGTTGGTAAGTGTCAGCCAACTTCTGTGGTTTCATGCGATTGCTTGGCACATTGACGAAATGTTCAAAATTTACTGTTGGCATTTTTGAAATTGCAAACAAAAACTTTCTGTCCTTTTCTCTACAAGCTGTTCCTCAAACCATTTCAGGTGTGGCAGGATATGTTACCACTGTGCATAATGTTTTTCTTCCTCCTGGACCAGACTCTTTGTGCCCAGTGCTGATGTTTTGCTGGTTCTCAGCATCTCTAAGTAGCACTCTTCTCATAATTAGTATGACATTTGACAGATTTTATAGTATTTCAAGGCCACAAAAAGCAGCTTCTTTCAACACAGTTGAAAGAGCTTCACTCACTGCTGTTTGTGCTGTCACCTTCAGCTTTTCCTTCAACACACCACACTTGCTAGCAACCACAAGTAACAACTTTGAGTGTTTGCTTTATAGCAGCAACAAATACCAAGTTCATTATTGGATGTCATTTGAGATCAGCTTTGTCATTCCATTTGCTTCTTTGTTGACCTTGAATTCTTGCATCATATTTTTGTTGCACCAAAGGTCTAAGAGAGGTACAAGACTAAAAACTGTTGAGCAGCAAACATCTGTCATTTTATTCCTTGTCACCTTTGGATTTTTGATCTTAATGACACCTTCATACATATTTTTCCTTTCTGTGATGTTGCTAGACTTCAGGTCCTCTGCATCCAAACTTGCAGCTTACAACTTATTTTACCACTTTGCCCAGAAAACAGCAAACACCAATTATAGTGTGAACTTCTTTTTCTATGTCTTGTCTGGTTCCAAATTCAGATCAGAATTGACCTCACTTCTAAAATGCTGCAAAACTGTCCATCAAGGACAAACTGAGGTACGATCTGGTGAGTTGACAAGTGTTTAGCAATAATTGTGGTTTGAATACACACACGGGATCGTGCTGTGTGGATTTGTCTGACATCATCAAAAGTGACCAGAACATTTCGACAACTTGAGGTGCTTTCTTGTCTTGGTTCTTGGTTCTACTTCGCGTTGTTCCTGGTTTGGTTCAACGTACGGACAAGTGCAGTGAATGCACTGTGCCCTGGTGCGTTGTTGGTTTGTGTGTTTTGCCCAAGAAACCGCTTGTTCCCACGAACACGGAACGTGTCAAAATCAATGTTTCTGTGTGACTCAACCCTCTGATGGTCACTCTGTGAGTTGTGGAAATGTAATTGGCAGAAAGCACCACATTGTGCCTAACTACATTGTTGTGAAGGGGTTGTATTGGATATCATACTCGACGGGCCACATGGGGTCCAGGGCCCTGAGAATTTTGGCATTACCCCTCAAGGCCAGTTTCACAACTTGGCTTTGTTGTCCTTGCCAAACTGAGCTGGTTACATATATTTTTTGTTGAGGATGATATATTCTCACCTGATCAAGACCTTGACAGGAAACACACACCTCACCGCCGCATCAAAAAAGTTCACTTGTGTGAGCCTGTTGAGGTGATTTCTGGACGTTGCAGATGAAGTGTGGACCAAACAAAATTGCGAAAAACAGAAATACTCTGGGAGTAAAACTGGCTTGGTCGTGTGGTGTTCTGTGCTAACTGTGTCGCCAGTACAAATACAAATGTCAGTCCAAATTTCCCTCTCAGACAGAGTCACCCTGCACGCAAACTACAACAAACAATTTTTGTCGCATGTACAACTGTCTCACCATGCAACCCATTCAACACATGCACTCTGGATGATACTTTCTGGTATTTTGTGCAAAACTGAAAATGCAGAAAGCAAGTGTGATTTTTAGCACATACTTGGAGGGCAAGTCCATCCAGGGCCAGACGCAGAACACATTAACTACCAGATGCTCTTTATTGAAAAGCTGTCACTGTTGACCCTGTTTTTCTCATACAGAACTGTTATTTCATTATGTGATTCCCATGTTCCCCTTCAGTGCAGTTTTGCCCAACTGATGTGAAACAAAGCTGAAACACAGACGTATGGTGTTCCTCTAGACTAGTGAACTGAGATCACAGCCATTGTCTGTTGTTAGGAGCGACAGAAGTGCTCCAGGTATGCTCCTTGGTGTCCTACACCCCATCAGGCTCCCTGTTGGATGGAAAGCGCAACAAAAGAGACACGTCATGAAAGACACATCTGCAAGGCTTTCGGGTTGTGCTGGTTTCGTTGCTTGAGTCAACAAGGGAGTTTTACACAAATTGTGTTCTCTTGGTAGAGGTGTTAGTTTGATGAACTGGCTTGACTTCAACACTTGGCTTCTTGAACAGCTTTCTCACACCAACCACAACAAAAACAGCTGCATGTAAGGAGGATCCTGTTGGCATAATTGTTGCGGTGGCCCATGGAATAAGCAGGACTGGATAGGAATACTCAAAGAGAGTGTACAGGTGTACAACACTTGATACATCAAAGCACAGCATGACTGCCACTGTCAAGACAACCAGCTGGACAATAAGGCCTGCGTTTGATTGATGTTGTATCTTGTGGATGTGCTTCTCACTCAGCAATAGTTGGCAAACCAAAGCAATGTGAACACAAATTATAGCCACAGTTATGAGGGAGAAGTACACGCCAAAAAATAAAGTAAGAATTGTTATTGTCAACACAGAATGGGTTGGATCATAGAAAGGTAAACACAAACCATGAGGCAATGTCACCACAAAAGTTTGAAAAAATATGGTACAAACAGAACTTAAAGCAAATGAAACAAGACAAAGATGCAACACCAGTTTTAGAATAAAATGTTTTCTTTTAAATTTTGTAGTCATAGGGAAAATAACCACCATAAGTCTTGACACTGATAACAATAAAATAAAACTTGAGTACAAAACACCAAACATAACAACCATAGTAAAAGCTGTGAAGCATGCCAAGCTTGTTCTCCATTTTTGTTCAAAACGAATGTAACTGTCTTCAAAATGAATATTGTTCAGCCAAATCAGAACAAGAAAGACACAAAACAATATTGCAGAAAAATTGATGGATGTGGCAGTTACAGCAAAAGCTGATTGTTTCTTCATCTGTGAAACAACAAGGATGAAAGAGGCTAGATTGAAAAGAAACATTTCAACAGCACTTGAAACAAATGTTTTGCTCACTGAATGATTTGGAAGAAGGTCTCCACAAGAAAGGTACCAAGGTGGTTTTTCATTACACAGAATTGTTAATGGAGCAATGCAGCAAATATGAAAGTCATCAGTTTCAATCCTCTCAAGTTCAATAGCATCAAACAGATTGTCAGCATAATCAGTCAACTGAAGCCTAGAAAGAGACAGAATTTCAAGAGATGGAGTATTGCAAAACAAATCATCCTGCAATGCAAACAAAGGATTGTGTGATAAATTTAGCTTTCTCAATTTGGGAAGATTGAGAAAAGAATCTTGTTCAACTAGTTGTATTTTGTTGGAGCTGAGCATCAGTAATGTCAGCAACTGAAGGCAAAAGCACAAATCAAATATTTTTCTTATTCTGTTTCCTGACAGATCAAACTCTGTGATATTGAAAGGAAGCTTTACTGAACAGACAGAGCTTATGTTACAAAAAGGCAATTTCAGATACTTGGCTCTTGCAAAATGTATACTGAGTAATGGCAAGTCTGTTCTGGAATTACTGAAAGACAATGATACAAATGGATATTGACCTTGCAGGTGTTCATGTGTCAAAGAATTACAATAAATTGCAAAGCTTAAGCACCAACAAAAGTGTGGACAAACAACAAAATTAAAGAACAGCTGTGCTCATCATCCCCAAGTGAACAGTGCACTGTATTGTCACACACATTTCCCAAATGAATACAAGTTTTTGTTGCATTTCTACATTTAAACATATTTTTGCAAATTTCTGACCCATTTCCAGAAGAAAAATGTTCATCATCACCATCAGGACAATCCCATTTCATATCATGAACATATGACCAATAAATGCAGTAGGAGGCAGGACATTTGAATGCAATACCACAATCAAAGTGTTTGCAGTTCTCCAGGTGTGCACCATTCTCACATGGAAATAGATTTTCGGAGTCATCCAAAACAAACAAGCAAGTATCACTTATTTTGTATGATTGGGGATTGTGTTTGCTACAGAGAATTTGCACAGTACCCTTTGTCAGTTTTGTCTCACGAACTCCTGTTTTGTCACTTATCACGTACTGTTCACATTCTCCAATTGTATTCTTGTGGTACAGTGGTCCACAGTTAAAGTTAGACTTGTGTTGACCAATTCTTTTAATCTTGCACAGGTGGTTGTAGTTGACTCTCAGATCTTCTTTGTGCTTGCAATAGCAGAACAATTCATCAGAGTTATCATTTGGGCAGTCATATTTTCCATCACATACTTGCATAACATGAATGTACCCTTTGTTAAAACAATAAAATATGTTAACTCCTGCCAAAATAGTTTTTGAATTTTCTTGGCAGACCAGAAGCCCATCTGCCTCAGAAATATTTGTTTCTTTCACTGAAATTCTCTCACTGATAAAATCTTGCTCATGGCTAAACAAGTTGACAGTTTGATGTTGTTTGTTGTGTAAAGACAAGATTGGAATCTTGGAAGACAGTGGAAAGAGCATGCTTTTCACAAAGTCAGTTTCATGGGAAACAAATAAAGGCCACAATCCTTTCCTAAATTCAAAGCACTGCCTGTCAAATGCTGTGTTCCTTTGAAATTGTGGCTGGTACCAAAGTACCACAAAACAATTCTTGCCCTTGTACAAACTGTTGGGTGGACAAACACATGGTCTGTCCAGGATTTTCACATTTACTGTCAGATTTGATCCTTGTGTGCGTGCTGTTGGGTTCCTGATTTGACACAAAATTTGTACCAACAATTTTTCTTCACAATTGATATTTATCCATGAAGACTGAGCCAAATTGGCCATCAAGAGAAGGGTGCAAGTCTTGTTGGCAATTTCTGAGGGATAGAGCTTTGTTCTTGCCTCTTGCTTTGATTTCTCAAGAGAAACACAACTTTTCTGCTTTTCAAAAACGGGTGCATCCTTGTTGGAATGGCAGTAAAATGTGATTTTCTCATCTGGTTCAAGATCTGTCTTTCTGAATGTTTGAAAGACAACTGGAGCCCCAATTTCCCAATGGAAAACACCCTGCCAATGCAAAAGGGAAAACATTACAAGCCCTCTCAGTGTAATACAACCACCCGCCATATCAACAACTTCCGACAAACACCGGGCCATCTCTTGGTACCCTTTGCTATCTAGATCTTGTCAATCCTGTTGTATGTGAAGGAGACTACTTGGTCAATTTGCAGTTCCTGCAATTTCACCAGCCAAACTGGAATCCTTTCACTGTTCAAGGGAAACCCATTCATTCTCGCATTTCTGAAAATGCAAAATTACAAACCTTGTGTTGCAAACCAAAGGATAATCCAAGGTAAAGAGCCTCAGTGGGGGGTATCAGTCTGTCATTATTGACATAAAATATTCCCAGGATCTCCTCTTGCTTATCTCTGCTAGTAATAAAGGGCAAATTACCCCCAACATCATTGCAAAAATTGGCTGCTTTGTTCCAAGATACAAACACATTTTTCATGAAAAATCCTGTACACAGTGGCCAAACTGGAGGCTGACTGAAAGTTGTTGCATGACAGTACCTATTGCCAGAAGTTAGAACATCAGCATGTCTGAAGAAAAATGTTGAAAGGATGTAGAAGTGAGAGCTTGGCATGTTGGGAATAATTGCAGTGCACAATCTTTTGGGTTTTTGTGTGGAAAACCATTTGTTATAAACAGGGTGATGGTGAATATTTAAGACCTGCCTCTGATGCAAATTAGATCTACATTGTGAAATGGAAAATTCCCTGAGGGGACTTTTCGCATGCCACAAAACATGAATGTTTGTTGTTGATTTTCCAGTGATTTTGTATGGCGTGCCATAAGTGGCAATTAGAAAAGATTTTCTTTGCCATTCGAAATCTATGAATGTTGACCATTGTACTGGCCCAGTAATGTGACCATGATAGCCAATTCTTGTCCTCAGTTCCAAGGTTATTGTTTCCGTATTGTTCTTGTTCACAACCAAAATATATTTACCAGGAATTGGTATCAGTTGAATTTGAGACCCGATCCACTGCAAAGGAAACAAACTTGAAAAACAGCTTTATTCAAAATTCTGAAACAATGCTTACCAACATGTTTGCCCTGATCAAACAAAGTCCACAAAAGCTGACAGTGATGTATCTAAGCCGTATCGTACTTCTGTTACAAGGGAAGGATCTGTATTGTGACGAGTGCACTTCATGGGAACAATTTCTGAAACCATTTCCATCGATGAATGATGGTACACTGACAATGCTACCTCAACAACAAGCCTGTTTCTTTTCATTGGGGTTTTGATAGTTGTAAATGTAAACAGGTTTTGAATGTCAGTGCGGTCAAACTTCCAAATTGCATCAAGTTTGTTTGTCTTTGGTGGACTCTGATAGCAAGACAAAGAGCCATTGATTCCAACACAAAACTGATCTACAGACCCATAAAGAGCAATGAAGTTCATCATATCTGCTTTGTTACAAATATCACTGTGGCAAGACTCCAACGTTTCTTGTTCATAGTTGCTCATGAATGGGACAAGATTTGCAGTAATAGTATTTTGCAAATGATAGCATTTGCTCAAAATTTGCTCGAAACCTATGCTAACTAAACATCCATGTTCATTGAACCAGGCAGTTTGCTGTGCAGCAAACAAAAGTACAACACATTGTCTTTTTGAAGATGTTGTCCTGGAAAATTTCACTGACATGTGTGTGTCAGGATTAAAACGTAAACTTACAGTTGCATTTCTTGTTCCCTTCAGGTTCCTCTCACACGGTGATCTCATTAAAATCGTTGCAGAATCACATGGCCTTGACACTTTGCACAAATTCAAATGAACAAAGCTGCAGATTGTGCCAGAAATATAGCTGAACAAGTTGGTCTTTTGTACTGGTAAATACTGAAACAAAATAACAATCAACGATGATTCCTGAGAGAAAAAGTTTCTCCTTGTATATTTGATGCAAAATACTGGCATCTCTTTCTCCAGATTTGAGCCAACCAGGTCAATAGTTACAAGACCACCCAACAAACACTGAGCTGTGTTTTCACCTTGAAAGTTCATGTCCAAAAGAGACACGTTGACTTGAGACCCTAGTTCAGCCCTCAGCTGAATCAAGCAAATGGTACGAGTGCACTCATCATTGGGCCATGTCAGGGTAGTTGGTTTTGTCAAAAGCTTCCTTGACATTAGCTGGCTTCTGGATGTAAAATTGAGTGAAATGTTTCTTCTTTCACACAAAATGTGAACTTTCCCAAGAAAAGCAGACAGTAAATAATGTCCTGCGAGTTTAGTTAGTAATGGTGAAAGTGAGCTTGGACCATCGTATGTTGCTACCAACTGAGAAGACAAAGTGGTCTGAATCAAAAGCATCTTGTGTTTTTGTGTTTGAAATAAAAATTCTGAAAGCACTGTCCTTTGACGCAAACAAATGCTATCTAGGAGCAGAAGTGATTTTGGCTTGCCAAGCATGGTTATTGTAAAATTTGTGTCTATTACCATGAAACTCACAATTAATTTGTGGTAAATACAAAATCCCATTGAACCATAAAATTCAACTTGATTCCCTGGAGTAAATATTGCAAACCTTCCATGCTTCCCACAAAAATTTGTTGCTTTTATTCTTTTGTTTGTCACAATTTGAAATGTTGAGCAAAAATGCAGATCTTTTTCAAGAAAGATCAGGTTGAGAAATGTCAGGTTTAATGACAAGCGTTTGTCCAAATGAAATATTCTTCGAAAAGGAAGAGTTTTTCTCTTGAACAAGACTTTGAAAAAAGACTTGACCTTATTCCTCTTTGTTCCAAAGTCAATCACCAGACCCTTTTTGTCTTTGCAGGTAAAATGGTTGAAGTATAGACTTGTGAACATCCCAGTGGCCATCGTAATTTTATTGTTTTCAAACCTTTCAATTTTGCTGAGCTTTGCAAATTTTATCGTTGCTTTTGAAAGGGTTTGAAATGTTTGTATGACAATGTTGCCAGACTTGGCAGCATTTAATTGGTGAAATGCTAGACATTTGACATAGTGGTGCCAACTCTTTGGTGCTTTGTGCTGGCTGAGAATATTTGCAGCTCCTGGAATGTCACTCCATGGATTGATGGGCCAAGCAGTGCCATCTGCCCACAATAGAAAACACAGAAGGGTAAATATACCAGTCTCTTTCCTTCTTTCCACCACCAAATACATCTTCAGCACAGCACAACTTTCCTTGTGCTTATCACCTGCCAGGTGTCTGAAGGCTGCTTTTCCAGAGATTCAATCTTTCACTTGAATTTACACAAAAAATACTTTTTGCAACAAATTAATTTCAAGAGAAAAGTTGCTTTCTCTTGCACAAACAAATGCTGAGGAAAGTCTGACTGACTGAGAAGCTAATCACTAGCCTTTTTTGGATTGTACAAATGACATTTGTTTATTTGTTTGAGGAGAAATGAACACTTCGTAATCAATATTTTTGGTGCTCTGTCTCCAATTCCATCTCAGTCAAATAGTTTTCTCATCTACATCACAGATGCCCTGCCTGTCTTCATATATATCTTCCCTCAGGCCACACGGTGACACAACCGGAGTTTTGCGTCTGTTTCGCAATGGGATCGCCAACTGGCTGAGCCCAGTGTAGAAGTGACCCCCAGTTCTCTGCGTCTCTTTGTTCCCACCAGTTGGTGTGGTGAATCTGGCCCTACCGAGTTGGTATGGTGGTGGGGTGGTGGTTCTGGCTCCACCAGTTGGTGTCGTGGATGTGATCACACAAGAACGTTGGTTGGAACATGACCTGCATGCCAGAGATCCCGACTCCATCAAAACCCTCGTTTGTTAGAGTCCTGGCCTGACGGGGCCATGGGCCTCGACTCTTGAAGCCCTCGGGTGCGCCCGAGTTCTGGGTCCTGCCAAATCGCTCGAAATATCACTCGCCTCATCATGGGGCTGATTGGTTTCCAGCCTTCTCCTGAGCTCCTACATGGTGGGGTAGGTCTGGTCCCCACCAGTTGATGTGGCAGACCTTGCAGCATCAGATGGTACGATGACTGTTGTCCCACCGGTGTGGTACGAGGGGAATTTCATAAGTAACCGTTCATGCCGCATATCTTCCGAATGGATGCTTCCACAGAAACAATCCTTTGGATTTCGCAACTTTGTCACACAAAGAATAAGTTGGCATATTCTAAAAGTCCTGAACACATTCCTTCTTGAACAATTTCACCTTCAAAGTTTGAAGAATTTTGAGCTTTAACTATCCTCAATGCTTATGCACTCTCTGTACTTCAGTCCTTGGCTATTGACAATCAATAGTTACAAGGCAAATCTCTGCCAACTTTGGATCAAAATTTCCCCTACTTTCTTAAATCTCTGTTAGTAGATTTCAACTTTGTTTGCAAAAAGGGATGTTACACTGATTCCCTGTTCTGTTTTGTGCAGAAAGAATCATCCATTCGGAAGATACGAGGCAAAAAACGGTTACTTATGAAATTCCCCTCGTAGACCTTGTTGTGTCTTGTCTTCGCGGCTGGTGTGGCGATATCATGACAACTGCTTCACAGTACTTGCGGGTTGTTTGTCGCACAGGTACCAGTGGAAAGGGAATGGTGGCGATGGTGATTTTTCCAGTTTTTATTTCACGACGAAACCTTTCTGCACCACAGAATCAGAATCAGGCCAAACAACAAGACAATAGAGACACAACAAAATGTTAAGTTTAAAGACACACCGTACTTGATTGTTTCTGTTTAGGGAAAGAATGACACAACAACGGTCTCATTTACATGCGCTGAAGACCACGGTGTCGGAGTGTCAGAAGGGTAGGGTAGTCAAAACTACCTATCAGCACTTTCCACTCGACGGTTGTCCGTGCCAAAACGCTCGATGGGTGGTTCTGACCCCGTGTGAAAACTCACCGTTCATGTCAGAATGCATCGTTGCACTTTATAGGAACGGTACACTTTCTGCCCTGGACGGTTACATTGTGACACTGGAAATCGCTGCTTATGCACAACACTGGCATTCTGACCCTG
>JAAUXT010078399.1_pt1 | contig 28588 bp, 38 predicted proteins | sample 7278171 | NCBI WGS metagenome assembly JAAUXT01 (sample SAMN14350112, study PRJNA611818) | marine sediment metagenome | isolation source: surface marine sediment (1.8m) | place: French Polynesia: Moorea | collected 2018-08
CTGCATTACCACATGGTGCTTCGCCCTAAAGGGACTTCGCACAACAATGGTCTTTGAAATGTTGAGCAGCTTCCCTGTGCACAAACTTGAACGTGCATGGAGAAAACTGAAGATGTTGGGACATGAATCTTGTGCACCGCACACAGTGACAACCACGTGTGTGTTGTGGAGTGACTCGAGAACAACTCATCTTAGATTGTATGGGCGAGGTTCCAAACAAGGTTGTCAAAGACTTGGTGCCTGGTAGCTCCCAAATTGAAGTACGCAGAAACCATTTGGCACACAATTGGGTGGGTTTTTGGCAAATTTAGCCACTTCACAAATTTTCCTGATCACGTTCTGTTTGAGAAATGAGAGTAATTCTATCTCCTGAAAGGTGATGGGCCTCATCCACCTGGTAGCCATCTTGGAAAGAGAGAGGCAAAACCACAAAGGGGCCAGTGCCCCTGGGGGGGAGGGAATGCTGGGTAATATCCAGCAAAATAGCACAAAACTGATATTAAGCATCTATTCCCTATCTAATGTATGTAATAATTTAATATAAAAATATTTAGAATATGATTAATTGGCTGAGGCCAGCCCCCCCTGGTGGGGGAGGAGTGTGGTGTAACACACCAGCTGTGAATTTGAACTACCGCAGTACAGGTGGCAGCACTGTTCATTCAATAAACACAGAGATTTGCGCCACCGTGGCCAGTCTCACCTGAGATACCAAGCCGTGTGTTTGTGATATCACTACAGAACCCAAGCTAACAAGTGAGACGAGAGGAAGGTCAGTGATGACACATTGTCAACAAACACTAGAAGTGTTGAGGGTTTCAAATAAATAAGTCGGTGCTTGACCGCTCACATTGGCAACAAATCGATTGCAAGAAACCACCATTGAGGGGATCTGCAAGACTCGGCCGCTTCTTTTGTCCAGCAGAACAGTGGAACTGTTCAGCATATCAAAGAACTGACCAGTATTTCCGTGACCCGTATTTCCGCCTGCAGGTGTACTTCCGGTACTTGCGTTCAAATCCGGTGGCTCAGGCTGTCAGCGCTCAAAGCTGCGTCGAGTCACGTTCCCGTTCGGACAAAAGTGAGTGTAGGAGCGTACGAGTACTGTTCATGGAGGAGACGCTGAATTTGTCCAGTGTAACACAGCCAATTACCCAATGGTGCCTTTGTCAGGCAATTCTTTCACACACTTGCACGCACACACACAAACACACACACACACACACACACACTCACACACAACTTGCTCGCATTTTGCAGGAAATCCACGTCTCTGAAAATGGTCCACCGACTGGTTCGTCGACTGCTGCTTCCACGTCGCACATCGATCGCCTCCGTCCGTGGCGCGCGAGTCCGTTCTCCCTTCGAGAAGATGTCTGGGCAGAAACCTTTCCGTTTGTTTTGTTTGCACTTATTTGTGTCCATATTTCTTTCTGCAAAAAAAAAAAAACAACCTCAGGCGCCAAAGAATGTTCACACAGACGTGCCATCAGAAAGAGAAGCCATTGGTGACAACTCAATCGTGAAATTGCAAAAGTTGTTTCAGACACGTGCCGCGAAGAAAAATGATGTGGCTAAAATTGATGTTTTGGTCTTTCTTCCTTCAGCGACTGTGATGTCATGGCAAAAATATATGAAGAATGTGTTTGAACGCGGCGACAAGCCAGAAGTGGCTCGCTACGAGGTTCCGTTCATGGTGGCTCGTGCTTGCGGACACAAATCAGTAAGAGCGCGATGCGCCGTTTTGTTCTGTTTTTTTGTTTTTTTTTGCTCAGAGCGCACGACATTTTGCTCGAAATCCGCATGTGCGTCGGAGCACAAAGCAAAACCCCCCAGAATCTTTCGGCATTGCCTCACTTGTTGTCCATCACTGAGATCGAGTGGTCAAAAAGGGGAAGAAAAACCACCCATCGGGTTGACGAGCCTATGGCTGGTACAAGACAGGCTTGGTGCGAAAGGCCTTCTTGCGGCACTGCCGAATCGCCATTTTTGCACATGATAGTCGAATTTGCAATGGAGATTTTTCCGAGACCATCTGACACTGTTCTGCTAGTTCGATTGAGCAAGAATTTGGTCTGTCTGTTTCTGCAAGAAATAGAGATTGAAACTCCAATGCCGTATGTTTGCTCACTGACAACAAGAAAGTTTCTCGTTTTCTCACGTGGAATGCCAAATGCGTGGAATTTGTGACAACTCATGTTGCTTGGGAAACAGAGCAACAGAGCGGGCGGTGTATCTGAACTTTTTCACCACATCGCCTGCGCCTTCTTGAACAGGGAAAAGTGTTCTCATTTGGCAAGCCGTTGGTGTGATCATCATATATTTGCATTGCCGAACACGTATTCATTACGAACAGCGAATTCTGAAGCTTTTGTTGTTCGTCACAAGCGTTACGTTCGTCCCTTCAGATGAGAGGCCTAGATCTGCGCAGAAGAGTGACACACGAGGAAGATTGCGCCATGAGGTGGATGTTGAATGAAAGACTGCAGGGGTAAACATTTTGTTCGATGCAAAGCATGCTGGCACGCGCGCGAGTTTTCGCTGGATGTGACAGGTGAACCTCAACAGAACGCTTCAGGGTTGGTGGGGCTTGGTGGGCGACTTTTTCCAAAACATTGGCGTGATCGAAAACCCAAATATTCTGTGCTTTTGTCGTTAATTCTGGGTGAGGGAGTGAATCATCGATATTTGTATGGGCGTGAGTGCAACCCGCTCGGATCCGCTTGCACAGAAACTACTCAGCCGGGGTTTTTGGGTGGATTTATAACGCGTTTGTGTGACGAATGTGAATCTGCATCACTTCCAGGGTGCCTTTGCAGTACGTGCTGGGAGAATGGGACTTCTTTGACCTGACGCTGAAGATGCAGAAATCAGTTTTCATCCCCAGACCCAGAACAGAGGTGTGTACGGGAGGGTGGTCGGGATGGGCGAATCTTCCAGGAGGGTGCAGCGATGCCACCGGAAAGAACTACGGAACACGATTTTGACACATGCTGAACGAATGTATTCGACTGGTGTGTTGCAAGAATTTCAAAATTTGGCAAATTCTGACGAAGTTCTTGTGTCCTGTCAAGCAAAATGTCAAAAATTGAACTTGTACTTTTTCAGACTTTGAGTTTGTTTTTGCAGGGTGGGTGGGAGCTGTCCTGACCAAAATCCGGACCCCACCCACTCCCAAATCAGCAAGTCTTTTGTCGGGCAAAAAGTTGGGTGAATATAAATTTTCCCTGTCAGATTTTGGCACAATATGCAAGTTTCCTGTGAGGCCAAGTGCTGGCACGCAAATTTTGTCGCTATTCTGGTCGATTTGGCGTGTATCTACACTGTCAAGTGTTCTTTCTTTGTTACCGGGACGCTTTCGTTCGCCGTGTGTGTCTTTTTGTCGTGTATCGAAGTGGGGGAGGTTGTGTTGTTGTTTTTTTTGCAGTATCTAAAGCGTACTGAAAAAAGTTACTTTGCAAAAATCACTGAAGCTTTCGGAGAAATGTTTTGTTTGTTCAGAATCTGTGGAAAACGTGCATCTTTGTCCAAGAAAAAGGTTTGACAACATCGGGGGGAGAGGTTATACTCTGAGGCAACAACCAAGACAAAAGAAAAAGTGTTCCTTTGCAAAATTGCCGAAACATGTAGGAAAGACATTTTTTGTTTTTGTCAACTCTTGTGTGGACAAGGATTGTTGTTACACACGCCGAATGCGAAGCGAACATTCGGCGTGTGTGTAGAATCACGCTTCGGGAAGGTTGGTGTTGACAAGCCCTGGCAAAATCTGGAAGTTTCCTGTTTTGCAAAATGTTTGACGAGATTTTGCTTGCCAAGAAAAGTGAATAATTTCAGGTTTTCTTGAATTGGTTTCAGGAAGTTGTTGTAATTGTTCCTGAGCAGTTTTTGAGTTTTACCCAATTTTTTTTTGCAATGCGAAACGAAATCCTGCCCCTACTCTACCCACCCCGATCTGTCCCTGCAGTTTTACCACATTTTTTTCGTGAGATTTATGTATCGTGAACACTTTCCAGTTGCGTGATTTCCGTCTTCAGGAACTTGTGAAGCTCGTGCTGGACGACGTGTGCAAGAGGACGCCTTCGATAAAGTCGTTCGTGGAGGTCGGATCTGGGAGCGGAGCCATCTCTCTGGCTCTGCTGAACTTTCTTCCAAACCGACAGGTGACGCCTTGTTTCATACTGGATGCGTTGCGAAGGAAAAATCGCGGCGTCGTTGATTGCAATTGGTGGCCATTGGTTCTCAGTATTCTCATTTCGGTTCCAAACTCTTTTCCTGAAGTGTCTCTTCAGCAAGCAAAAAGACAAAGATGCCTCTGGCGCTGCACCTCCCAAACCATGTCACGCACTGCTCACAGTTTTCCCACCCGACAAAGTATCGTTGTGCCGACAGCTGCGTGGGACTGCCATTGAGTCTGCTGGTCCCGCCGTGTTGTTGACAAAGCGAAACGCGGAGAAACTCGCGCTGCAGGACAGGCTGCGCGTTGTCCACGAAAAAGTACAAGGTGGGTTCTGAGCGGCAGAAGTCCTGTAGGAATGCGGAAGGCACGAGGACGATGATGCTTGTGTTTTGGAGAGTGAGTGAAGTGGAAAATGGGACACACATGCCCAGTCAGTCAAGAGTTTGTGTGAGTCAACAGGGAGAACACGAAAATGTGCAGGGATTATTGACAGCCCTGTGCACACGAAAACAGACGCATGGGTGACCAGATAAATCCTCTGACTGAACGGCTGCAAAAGGTGCTCATTTGAGTGAGTGATCACGGTGATTTCGCCTGGCTGTGCCTTCTGAGACATCAGAACCCGGAAGATGGGGCGGGGAGGGGGCACTCGCTCGATGCCCGAACTTCGGCTGTGCTCTCACTACGGTTCACAAAATTCTTGTTTTGTGTAGATTTCGAACTGGAAGCAGATGAAAAGTTCGACTTGCTGGTGAGCAACCCGCCCTACATCCCGACCCCGAAGTTGACCACGGAGTTCATCCCGGACGAGGTTTTCGAGTGAGTCAATTCCTGAACCTGTTTATGGCGTCAGCGCTAGTGACAAGGGCCGGGAGCGGTCACAAGAGAAGACGCACGAAAAAGCTGGAGTGCAAGTGGACGCGTTCGTGTGGCGCAAAGTGACTGATGGAAGCTCCTAGTGGACGACTGGAGATGAGTGGGAGAAAGACGATGCGGTTTCCTTGACGACGCTGTTTCTTGTTCGCAGCTATGAGGACCACGAGGCCCTGGACGGCGGCGGCAAAGATGGACTCAACGTTACACTCGACATCTTGCGTGCCGCGCAGAGACTCCTCAAGCCAGGAAGGTTCGTAACTCCATCTCAACGCCGGGAGTTGTGTGTCTCCGGCTCAACTCCTGGGGAACGTGATTCTTATCCAATCCAGATCGCTTGTTCAATTCCTGGATGTGTGCAAGAAGTGTGATGAAGAACTTTGTTCTTATAGCAGAAATTCAAGACCGTCTCCAATTTGCACACTTGGAAAAAATGGGAGGGACTCCCCAAGACGCATGTCAACACAAATTTGTGCTTTTGTTTTTCCGCCCGCGAATTGGCGAAGCGAATTGTGCACATGTGTTGATCAGCTTTCATCTGATCACCTTTTGTCTTGCTGTGCAAATAAGTTTCAAGGGGACACCCTCTCATGATGAAGCGAGTGCCAGTCTCTTTTCTCCTGGTTCAACAGGTACAAGGAGACGCCGGCTGTTCAATGCGCTAGCCTTCTTGTTTGCTTGCTTTTCAGCCGGATTTGGCTGGAGCTCGACCTTGGGCAACCGGAGAAACTCAAACACATCGTGCAGAACTCCAGCGAGTTTCGGGATCCAGACCGGCGTATCGACTACTTGGGCTCGTACAAAGACATCGGGGACGAGTTAGTTGCTTTGGTTTGTTCGGAAGTGGGGGCGGATGTCCACCAAACGACCAAACATCCTCGGAAATGGTTTTTTCTAAACTTCCTTCATGATTGTTTGGTGACAAGTTGCACAAGTCTGAAATCCCCCTGGACCAGTGAAAAGTTGATCCATCCCTGTGCTTTTCACAAATCTTCAATTTCGCGCTCGCCCCAACTCACCCCTGCAAGGTGACGTTCGAACCTTCTGTTTTCTAAAGGGCTGTACAGAAAGAAGCCTTTTTGAATTGTGGCTTTGTGTTTTGCAGTTGGGTGTTCAGCCAGCTGATGTACAACCCATTCCAGATGGCAATAGACTGGCATCGGTTCGTTTACGGCTGTTCCCGAGGGAAGAGCACCCTCTCGTGAGGGTCGTGATTTTATTGCTCTAGAGGGATCTCTGGACTCGATGGGAGCAGATTCCCGTGGAGGATGCCATGTTGGAAGTGAGGGCGGGTGTGAGGTGGGGGGGGGGGGGGGGCAGGCGCTGCGGGGAGACAGTGAACATGAGGTCGTATGGTCGGGGGAGAGGTGGTCGTGATCGGGGAGTGACGCTTGAGTTTTGCGTTGACAGCCCCAATCGTGAGAGAAACCCGAGAAAATGACGACACAAATCAACACGACAGCTGTACTATATGATGTGTGTGAACAGTTCTTGCAACAATTCTGTTTGCAAAATACTGAGAGAAATCGTGGCAATGTAGCGTCGCTTATTTTGAGAATGAAATAAATTTACACCTGCGAACACAACTTTGACGTCTCCCTCCCTTGCGGATTTTGTTTGTGATCAGAAGGCGGGGGCGTGCGAATAGGCTGTTGGCGCCACTTTTGCCTGGTGTTTGAGTGCATCCTCAAGGGTCAGCAACACCTGAACACAGAAGTCGCTTCATCGAGAACGTTCGTGTTTGTGAGACATTTATTTTAACTGATGAAACAGTTGTAAACAAAGCGATGAGTATTGCAGCAGTAAGTAGAGATGCTTCACACGCCGAGTCCCTGACTACGCAGAGAATGCTCCAGCAGATTCAGGATTGCGGTCAGGACTCCCGACCACGGTACGACTTCCAAATGGACGCATATCCAGCTCAGTTCAGATAATTTTGACACGCAAACAGACTGCGCTCATGATGTGTTTGCTTCCTGTTGAGGAGGGACGAGAGATTGTTGAGATCGCATCCCCGTCTCCTCTGGAGAGTTGACTGGAATGCCAACATTTTGATTGACACACACAAGACACGACGCTGTTGTAAAATCCGTACAATTCACCAAGAAGGGCAAACCAAAAGCACGCTGCAAAACCGAGCTCGTTGACTCAAAAATAAACGTAGCTTCATAACCGTTCACCATGCGCAAAGCAAAACGCACAGCTTTGATATCAACACTTATCACAAGATATACCCTGAGACCAAAACACCGGTTGGATCTACTCAAGCAAAATTTCTTCGAGTAACATGCCGATGAGCCGAAATTGCCAGACACCCGAAATCAGGAGACAATGGTGCCCCATCAAATTTTGCCTGAATTGCCCAGACAGTCACCAAGGCCCCAGTAAATTGCCAACTGGTATCAAGTGTGTGAGTTGAAACGAGGTTCCATGTGAAAGGCAAAGAGCCTGTGGTCTGGTCAGACCAGATGAGAACTTCAGCACAGCTCCCCGACCCCTGGTTTCACTGTCTGACCATTTCGTTACACGGTGAAAAACAGGAGGACCGCCAACTGGCAGTGTCCGGTGCTCAAATGACCACCAGTTTTCTTTTACCCTCGCAGCCCCACCGGAAGGTTCGGTGAATTTCACAACGACTGGCGGTGGTTACCAGCAAATTCAGCACACCAACTATCACGGAGATCTCGACACGATTCTGAGGCCGACCTCCGTATTGCTTCGTTGCGTCACGTGACGTGGGACGCCCCCCGCGCCGCCCTCCCGGGAAGCAGCTCTTGCGCCAGGAAATCAGCGGCCCACAAACAGATCAAGTGTATTTGCGTTTTGTCGAGGGCAAGAAACTCAGCAGGTGGCGCTTCAGTCCATCCTGTCGTCCGCGGACGGGCCACTGCTGGTACCGGGGGAAGCAGTGTTGCTGCTCCCGGGCGAAGACAGGGAGTCGTCGATTCGCAACCCTCCAATCTCCACGCTGATTGGTGACGCAACGTCTCCGTTTCCTGTTTCTGTGGCTGCAGCGGGGTTTCCAGACGGTTCGCTGTGAGAGGTCGCACCAGTGCCAAGAGTCGAATCGGAAACGGACGGAATCGAATCGGACTGATCCGCGTCCGTCGGAATCGTGTCGTTGAGTTGGATCACAGCCGGGATGAAATTGAAGGAATCAGCGAAGTCGATGATGACGATGTTGATTCCGCCAGGCCCGGCCTGCCTCTCCTTGACCCAGCTCACCACGCGCGGAGAAGCCTGCAGTGGGAGAGAAAAGGACGTGTGAAACAGTTTTCACTCATTCGCCCGTAATGGGTAGATTTTAGTCGTGACCTGAACCCAGCTTGCAAGTTTCTTTGCTCACATTCACATTTGAGCTACAGACACGTCACTCACAAATCAAGGAGAAACAGGTGAAACTGTCCGCAGCCATTCAGGCGGGCAGCTGCATGGAAACCGCTTTGGATCGAGTTCACACCAGATATATATCATGCGTTGCGAATTCGACACGGCGCAAACATGCAAGACAATGACCCACAGCGTTTTGTCTGCTTGCTGCGTACAAAGCGATGCTGATGCACAAAGACGATCTCGCATTGTCTCACACATTGCCTTGTACACAAACGAATGGACTACGTGAACAGGTGGTCGAGTACGCACCCGGTCTGCGCATGCATCGCGCAGGTTACTGGTCACGTGTAGCATGATGAAGCGCATCTCGGGCGTGAGCACGCCCTGGAACACGAAGAAGATGTCTGCGGTGGGCCCGCCCGCGCGGCGATGTGTGTACGCAGACTCTTGGAACTGGATCAATCTAAACACGTGAAACAATGTTCATGCATCAAGGCGGGGATGGCAAAGCTTTGCACAAGTGTCTGTTTTGTGCCGGTACATTCAGATCGTGCCACTTTTGATTTTTGTTTTCAACTCACACAATTTATGATCGTATTTATCAATGTCCTGAACCAACTCTACAGCGTGACTCACCTGTCCACGTTGCACGTGTTCGCCCACGCCGACCGGATGTACTCGGACGACCATACTTCCGGTCGCGTCTTCGCGTACTTGCACTCGCAAAACGCGATCACCTGGTGCCCGCGTCTCCATAGCGACTCGAGGCTCAGAGCCTTTCGCTCCACGGGGTCGTCGATCTTCGGACACAGCTTCTCCCCGAACAGGCGAACCGTGAAGTCGATCAGCAGTTTGTATGAGGGATCAGCCATGTTGTAGAAATGGTTGAAATCCAGCAGCACGACTTCTTTCGGGTGCGCGTCAAGGAACTCGCTGATTTCGCGCAAACTCGGCTCCACCTTGTCACACAGCAGTCCGTGCGAGAAGTAGAGTTCCTCGGGGCACTTCTTGGTGACGGCGACGCGAAAGTCGAAGTAGCGGATGCCGGCCTCGAGTTGCTGCGTGAGGCCGAGGCGCTGCGTCACCGACCATCGCTCCACGAAGCATTTCCCCAAATTCGTCAGTTTGCAGGCGTCCCGAATGGCAGCCGGGCAATCAGGCCCGAAATCGTTGGTGGTCTTCATCGAGCTGGTGAAAGAGTCGTGAGACCCTGTGAAGGAAAAGGACAACATGTGTTGTACACGACGCTGGGCGTCACGTGGTGCGTGACCATCAGTTGGTTGCCGACGCATGCTGCGATCGTGGTGGTCACCCCTGAAAGGTGTGCCCCGATAGAGGGGAGCGGGACCAACTTGAAACAGGTTGCGTGTGAAATGTGCAAATTCTGCGCCTGCGAGTGTAGATCCAATATTTTGGAATCCCGAGTTCTTTTGGGCATACACCTGGGTTGTTTTGACCTGATTTCAAACTTCGATCCAGGCTTCCTTTTTTGGGGGGGGGGGAGGGGAGGGGGAAGACATCAATGTCAAAACTAAACTCACCATAATTGGCGATCGAAGGCTGCACTTCAATGTTTTTGTCTTGAGCCATGGAAGCGACTTGGATATTGGTGCGAACAACAAAGGTGGTCAGGTGGTCTTCCTCCAGGCTCGTCTTGGCTCATATTATCGCTCACGGTTTCTTCACTCTGTCCCTCACTCTGTTGAAGGACTTCCTTACCTGGTATCGCCAAATTCCTCAGAGGCACGCGCGTCAGCCTCGGAGGGAGCTTTGACATCCAATCGGGGAATTTTGGAAGGTCAGTTTCTGACTTCACTTGTGCCTCCGCCATGACTGGATCTTCCTCCGTTTCTCCGTTCTGCCGGATGGTGGCAGCACGTTGCTCCATCCTCTGTCGCGGGAAAAACGAATCACTTGCCAGCAAGAAAATTGTGCGTTGTGTGAGAAGTCATGGAAGTGTCAGCAAAAACCATCATGCATGCAGTGGCTTTCTTGTTCCAAATTTTCTCATTCGGTTTTGCCGGATGGACAAGGCGGCGATGCAGACGGGGACCCCGAGGACCACCAGCCTTCAGCCGCAATGGTTGGTGTCAAAGTTGACACCTGTTGCCCCCCCCCGAAGCACACACACACACACACACACACACACCCAAAGTCACACATGTACACCACACTTCTTCCCTGCATTGTTGGGCACTGATCCCTTTCAGAAAGTCTCACTTTGAAAAATGAGTGTCCCCCCTGGATCCACTGGAACAAAGGCTGAAGTCACACCACACCTCAAGTAGGTACGTAGACACATGTACCACCCTCCAAACCCATCTCTACCCGGAGCTGTGACTTCTTGTTCAGCTGCTAAAATGTCAATCTGGATTCTGGGAACCGGTCAGACTTTTGCTTTCGATTCACTTCTGCGATCTTTCCTGCCTCACCCACCCCCGACCAAATGCTGGATCTGCGCGGAAAGTTCAACAAAAGTTCCTCACCTGTCTCCGATTTTCTTCATTCAGTCCCTTGTAGTTCTGAATTTCTTCATTTTTCAGCAAAATCTCCAGGATCGACCGACAAGGCATCATGCTGCACCTTCCACGAGATCTTCGAGCGGAGACTGAACGGGTTCCCTCTGCTCCTGATTTCTTCTGGCCTCCCCGGTATCGCTTCCCGTGTTGAAACATGAACCTCGTGTTCCTTGTTTCCAACTCAACTCCACACTGAATTCTGACGTGTTGGCTCGCGCAGATTTAAATGCCTCGGTCGTCACCGCGCCCGCCTCTCATTACGAGCGGCTAATTTCGAGGTCAACTCTGGGGCAGCACCAAGGTTCACCAGCTGGTCATCCAAAACCGTGCGAAGCGCCGCCAGTCAAGTGCGCAGAGATCACCGCAAAAAACTCCGCGCAGGGTGGTCCGCACAACTTGACTTCGAAACAAAAGTTCGAGAGGGCGAAGAGAATTCAACTAGAGTCAACTTTTCCTTCACGTTCAAATGTGCACACAGAGTCGAAAACTAAAACAAAAGCTGGTCTGCGAGCCCAAAAAATTTTCAGGTGCGTAAACAACAGTGAACGGGACATACCCTGTGTGCATCACCGGTTCGGTTGATTTCAACGCTCAAGGCAGTGATGCTGCGATCACTTTTCACACATGTCAGTCTTCCAAACAAAAGCCAATGTTGAAGAATCGTTCGCACGTTCTTTGTCCATTCATCTATGTTGTGCATTCTTCCAGCCTGGCCTTCCATTGTTTCGGGCCGACCTGGTATTGTTGCAAAACTGACCCACCGTTCCACCAGCGGACAGTGGACGGACCCGCAATGCGGAACTTTCGGGGACGCGATGCGACAAGCAGCGAAAATGAACGTCAGCATTTTTCTGGCAGCGACTCGGAAAACGGACCCAACTAAACGAAATGTCATCGTCACTTTCAACTCCAGGGTCCACCCAATTAAGAAATGTGGAAAGAAAATTGTTGACACCCACACCCCCCCCCCCCCCAAAAAAAAACGTCGAAAATGACGGAAGACAAACGTACATTTGTCAACTGTTGTTTTATTAGTTTCAACAACTGGTTACGAAAGGCTGGTTTCTGTTTGTACAGATCTAGTTTTCTGGTTATGGAACAGGATGATGCACAGCAGAAAACCGTCTGCAAATGACTGGGTCTGCAACTCTCGGTGCCTGAGTGAAGGCCTCGGGTACAGCTGACGCCTCCTTTTGGGCAACTTCTTCAGGGCTCAACTTGTGGCCCGACCGACAAACGTTTCTTGAAGCCACATTTGAGAGTTTTTTGAATTGCAACGAAGCGGTATTTATAAATTAAATGCGATACCAATAAACTTTTACAGCACAAAATATGTTGTAAATCTTGGCTTGACGCATCAAATAGAGCGTTAGAAAACAATGCGCCCCCGTGTGGAGCAAACCCGTCCGAGGGATTTTCAACGCAATTGTTTCGAAATCCTAAGCTACTGTTCGCGCAAGAGTTACAAACTAGATTGTATCACATGCATCTTCAAGTTTTCTTTTCCGTGTCAGAAAAACACCGAATGGAAGGAGCCAACAAAACCCATACGATTCCAAACACACCAACCACAGGTGCAGTGAACGAATGAGCAAACAAATACCGGCAAAAACTAAGTAAACAATGGAACGCGCATGCACCAACTGGAACCACACCAAGGACTGAATCCGGTGCACAAATCACAACTCTCAACGAGACGACTAACAAGTTCCAGGTTTTGAAATTCGAACACGAAATTCCCAAAGCGACGAACGCAACACACAATATCCCGAGTAAATCGAACTGACAACTTCCCCAAAGTTTCTTCAAACGTCCAAACCAACTGGAACCCGTTTCTTGTTGCAACCGCAAAAACGATCTAGAATTTGTAACGAGGAAGAATAAACCGTGGCAACAAGAACACAACTTGCATCGCAAGGTGGAGCCCGGCGCGCAGGCTGAAGCAGCAGGAGCCTCGAGTCTGCAGGCGACATTAGGCGAGTCCGAATCCCTCTGAGCACTCCGTGCAGGCGAGTAGCAACATGTGCCGCAGCTTGTCATACGTCTCGTACGCCGGAAGATCCAACTGGTTGAAGCTGCGCAAAACAAACACCAGTCAAATTGTGGGCAAGAAGCAGATCGCAACCGCGTCAGGCAGCAATGCTGAAAACGTGGCACGAACGTGACCTTATTATTCACTCTCCAGTCGCACACAACTGACGTGTTTGTATCCCTTTGTTGGTTTCATGTGCAATTGCACGCAGTCAAGTCCTGTTGTCCTTCGCTCTGCGAGTGCCACGTGTAGTTCTGAAGTTCATGTGGGGATGAGCAACAACGCGCGTAACTTACCACGTGTGCGCGGACGGGAGTCGGTCCGTGGAGCGGTCATCACGGTGGATCTGGAACTTCTGGGTCCCGTTCATGCCCTCGAGGTGCGCGAAGCCCTGTAGCGGCACCTTGGACGTGCCGGTCACGAACTGCAGGAAGCGAGCGCGGTCCGCCTGGTCGAAGGAGCGCAGCGCGCGCCAGAACCACTGCACCTGCACCGGCGAGAAATCACACTCGATCAGTGACTGCAGTCTGACCAGTAGCAGCGTCGGCACCCATGCTTCCATTCGGAACATCGCTCTGACGTGTTGTCACCAGATTGAGGCGAGAGACTGTGCCGGCCGCAGTCACAGGTTGCATGGTACAATGTGTGAACTGCACTGCGACCGAATTTCTTTCCCAGAGACGCCCATCGGATACTTCCCAAAGCCATATCAGAACCCCACTTGTGATCATGAAGCCTGCGGCTTGCCTCACCTGGAGAGAGGTGCTCTGGTACTTGTGGTACTCGGTGTTCGCCTTGAGGTCATCGATGTCGATGGTGGGCAGCCCCGAGATGAGCAACTCGAGCTCCTGCTCGTTGAAGATGGAGATGAGGCGCTTCGGGATGATGTCGTAGAAGCCGTCGAGGAACGAGTTGAGCTGCTTGCGGATCGCACCCGTCATCTTCATCTGACACACCAGCTTCACGTATTCGCGCTTGTTTTCCTCGGTGACCGGGATCTGCGCACCGCCCGGCTTCAGCTCCCGAGACTCAGTCACGCCGAACTCGCGGATCTGCAGAGGGAACGCGGAGCGTGAAACATGTCATGTGGAATCCTGATGCAGACTGAGGCCGGTGCAACCAGGACCAGAGCAGTTGCGGGTTTGCTCATCACAATGCCGAGCATCATTCGCCACGGGCGCCTCCTGTGGTATTTCATCAGGACTCGAAGGTTGAACTGACGACGTACCTCGGTGCTGAAGTTGAGCTCGTAGCCCAGATCGTCCACGTGGTTCTCCAGCAGAAAGACGAGGCCTTGGTAGAACGAGTAGTCTTCGCTCTCCATGTCCATGTACCTGCAGCCAGAAACACGGGGTCAACACAATGCGCACACCAACTGCACCTCTCACTGTGACCCAACGAGCCACAGAAACGTGCATCGACGCAGCAGCGCACGTGCGCACTCACTTGACGGGGACGCCGAGGATGTGCTTGTAGAAGGAGCGAGTGAAGAAGCAGTCGAGCAGCTTGTTGTCGTAGATCGCCTTGGCGATAACGCGACCGACGAACTTGAAGTAGGACAGGTGGTTGGAGTTGCAGTGGGAGGACGGGTTGATGGTGTAGGTGACGCGGTCTCCCTCCGTCGTGCAGAACAGCGCGTACATCGGGTTGAAGATCTCGCGCGAGATGATAATGTACCACTCGCGCAGCAGGCCGCCCGCGTCCTGACCCTCCTCGCCTGCAGAAAAGCACACCAGTCAGCGGGCACACAACCTTGAACACTTTTCAGTGCAGCTCACATCCTGACGCAGCTCGTTTTTACAGCACGAAACGCAGAGAGCACGACACCAAAGCAAGCAGCGACAAGGTTTCAAGCGGTTCGCAAGTTCCGCGGCCTTGTACGCACCTTCGTAGACGATGTAGAAGCGGTGCTTCCACTCGTCCGGACTGCGGCGGTGCAGCTCGCGGAACGAGTCTTCGAACACGTTCTCCCTGCGCACGTGCACCGCCAGGTCCTCCCGACGCAGACCCTCGTCCACCCGCTCCAGCTCCTGTATCAGTAACAAATTGGTCAATACGTCGCCTTTTATCTTGCGCTACCCACAATAACGACGTCCCACAGTACCACTTTTACATTCGCACCACGTTTGTTTTTCTGCGTATGTGCTTTCGTTTTGTCACTTCATGCACACATTGGTGTCAATTTGAGACCAATTCTATCACAACCACAACTGTGCAAGTCACTCTACTCCAGTAACGCTGGGAAAAGACCCGCGAGAACAAGCGTCGTCACCCTGACAACGAACCTGTCTGAAGTAGCGTCGCTTCACGTCGAAGTCGAGGACGCGCGTGTAGTCGACAAGCACAGAGAAGGGGCCCTCGGCCAGGGGCGTCGTCGACTGTCGCAGGATCTGGTTCAGCACCGTGCGGTGCGTCTCTGCAGGGACAACGAGTCAGTTGAGAGCGAAACTTGCGCACAATTACCGCTCAATTGTTCCAAAAAAAATAACGTCACATACTGCTCCTGAAGAATCGGTCACTTGTTCATATTTGTCCTGATTGCAGTGTCTAAGATTCCTTTGTATTTCTTTGTCTTCTCACGAAGAAACTGTCAAAAGTGCCACCTACCGGCAAACCTGAGGAACTTCTGCGTGTCGGGCGGCAGCGAAGCTGACACAGCCGACACGGACATGACCGAATCTTCCCGAGTGATGACTGCAGCGCCCGACGAAGTGGCGACGCTGCCGCCGGAAGTGGATGGCTGCGGCTCGACGCCGCCACCGCCGGCGGCCGGAGACGCGGGCGCCGCGATGTCGTCATTGAGATGCGCCAGCTGGTCCTCCCGCTTCGGCACCTGCTGCTCCGATTTCTTCTGACTGTCCTTTTCGCCTGCAATCGGAGATCTCACCATAAAATCTCGGAGTCAATCCAAGGGAAAGGTGCATCTCACTCAACCCAAGGGAAAGGTGCATCTCAGGAAAGGTGCTTCCGTCCCACTCTTCTGACTTGAGGTTTTGATCTTTCCGGTCTTGGGCCTACGATGTGTCCAAATCGACAACACGACCTCCGTATCTCACCTGCGTGCACGATGAAGAAGGCCTCGACGGCGGGCTGCAGCACGAGGACGGCGTGGTGGTCGGTGGTGCGGGAGAGCTCGGTGAGGCAGCGCCCCAGCGCCTCCCACAGCCCGTCCAGCTCGAGCTGCTCGCTGAGTCGCGGCAGCGCCGGCGGCTCTGGCTCCGGCTCCTCCGCCGCCGCGGGCTTCGGCTTCTCTGCTGCCGCGGAGGTGGAATGGCCTGCGGAAACAGTGACTGTGTGGTGTGGGACGCGGACGTGGTCAGCCAAAATGAGCTCGGCGTTGCCACCCAACAGCTTATGTTCGTTGCACGGTCGTTGGTTTTCGGAATCTTACCTGGCTGGTCCACGTCCATCGGCGTCTCTGCGTCTCCCTGCTGCTGCCCGTTCACCTGGGCGGCGTCCGACTGAGCGGCGTCGGCTTGAGCAGAGTCGGGGGCGGCGGTAGGGGTAGCCTCGTCATCCTCGCCTTCCTCCGCAACGGCGTCAGCGTCCTCGTCGCGCTGACTCGCCCTCTGACGGACGTGCGCGGCGTGCTGACGCGTCAGCTCCTCGTGCAGCGTCTGCAGCGACATCTCGTCGAGCAGCGCGCTGTTTCCGCTCAGCAGCACGTGCTCGATGGTCCTGCCCCGCGACGCTGCAACAAAATGAACTCCGTGGAAACACATCGAGAAAATTTTGCTCAAGTGAACAGTCCTGCTGCAGGTCTGTGAGCCACTGTCGTTGGTGCCTCTTGTTTATACACGGTGGAACTGACGCGTGATTCGAATTTGAGGTGTTGCGAAGCGCACTGACCTGCTGATGCCTTCGGCTTCCTGCGCGCCTGGCGCGCCGCTTCGCGCAGCTGAATCACCACTTTGAGCATGCGCAGCAGGAACTGCTGACTCGCGTTCTTGTTGGTCAGCTGCGACATGGACGGAAGCTGCAGCTCGCGGCCCGAATGCTTGATGAGCTTGGCGCGATGCACGACCACTGCCGAACCCGCGAATCTGTCGCACAATGAAGTGAACGGGAGTTGAATGTTTGTCGAGAACGAGTGAAGCTGACAAACAAATGTGAGCGGAAAGTGGACTTTCAAGTCAAGTAGATCATCAGCCGATTGAGCCGTAGTTCACGCCTGTACACATTCGTCCACCCAAGCCTGATCCCAAAATGACCAAAACATTTTGGGTGGTGGTGGTCCAGACATACGAGCCTGAAACAATATCAGCATAAGCAGCTGATAGCAATGGGAACTGCGTCTCGTGACCACAGCAACACGTGACGCTGACCTGTCTTTCACGAGCCCCTTCTCGGCAGGGGGCGCCGCGTCGCCGTTACTCTCCTCGTCGTCGTCCGGCGAATCCTTGTGCCGCACGTTCATCGCTCGAAGCTCCCGCAAGAGGTCCCTGCCAAATGTGAAAAGCCAGTTGTGAAAATCTCTTCCGGTAAAGTGAGGTCGAAGGCTTTCGCTTCGTGCGTAATCAAGGTCAGTGAGAACTTTTCTCGTTGACAGAGATGACAATGACCCTCTCTGCAAGCGTATCAGACCGAAATCAGCTCGCTCCGTGCCTGGCATTGCGTGTGTGTGCAAGCGTTCGCACCAGCTGCCCGCCTACCTGATGTGCCCCTCGACGACGACTCCCAGCTGGTGCGCGCCGGACAGCAGGAGGTGCAGCACGCTCTCGCGCGTCGCGTTGTTGGCGCGGGACAGCTGCAGCAGCAGGTTCGTCGCGTCCTCCAGACCCTCCTCCGAGCACGACTTGGACGTCAGCACCTGCACACAACGAGGGCGCCAATGAGAACGCGAGAGAAAACAAAGCCAAACACGCAAGTTAAGGTTGTGAAGACGAAGCCACCAGACTGTCGGAAACCAATCCCTGTGGCAGCAGCACACACCTCGACGGCGAGTTGCAGCTGGTTCTCCAGTATAGGCTCCTCCTCTTCCTCCGGATCTTCCTTCGCTTCTTCCTCCTCGTCTCGCTTCTCTCCCGCTTCTTTCTGCGGCAGTGGTGTTGACGTCATCACCGCTTCTGCAAAAGCACGTGGATCGATTACTTCCGGTCTCAATCTGAACGTGATGCTGGGGACGTAAAGGTCGCGAGTTCTTCTCAGGCTCATTAAATCAGCTTTGAACCTCCACGTGAGAGTCAGGCTTCAAAAGAGTTTCATCCTTGAACTGAATCGTGCAAAACAGGGGGAAACGAAGAATGCAGTTCCCTGTCCTGCATGAAAAAGATACCGCTGCTAACATGGTTGTGGTTGTCAATTTATTGGAAGCTTGCAACGGCTGACGCCCGCTCTGAGATCGACTGCAAAGCTCTGCCCATTCTGCGTTGCATTCGAAACGCGGATATCTCACCGGACATGTCCATGGTTTCGCTGAGCCCGGCGGTGGCCGTGCCGCCGTCCTGACGCTGCGACGACGCGGTCGTGTTGTGGCCCGAGGTGGAGTTCTCCAGGCCCGGGGTCCGTGGCTCCACCCCGCCGGTCTCTCCGTTCACCGCGGCCGGCTGCTAGGGAACCAGACGGAAGCCGCGATCAGTTCACAAGAATGCAACGCAAATTGTGAAAGCAGCATTCCAAAATGGCCTGCGTTATTTTATGTATGAATTATTTCGCGATGTCTATTTCGCGGTATGTCTATTTCTCGGTGCCTACTTGTTGCGGTTGCTGCTGTGTTTGTAGAACGGGGCCCCTTGCCAGCTGCAACAAGCCGAGCTGCTGCAGGGCGCTGCTGCTGGTGACGCTCACACTGACGACCGGTGTCTGACTCAGCATCGACTCGCCCGCCATCACCGGCGCCGCCACAGTGCTCGTCATCACCACTGCTGAGTACACCCAAACACATGGCTGACGTCATCAACTTACACACCACTCCACATGGAAAACTTATCTACGCAGTTCTTCTCAGGCTCATTAAATCAGCTTTGAACCTCCACGTGGGAGTCAGGCTTCAAAAGAGTTTCATCCTTGAAGAATCATGAGATGGCGAACCTTTTCGTGTAAAATTCTGAAATCCGAAATCTTGCCAAACCAGTTCAACAAACACACGTGTAAACCTCACAACAGGCCGGGCTTGAACTTACCTGAAGAGTTGCCAGAGGAGGTTCCCGGTTGCGCCGCGCTAGTAGGTGGCGCCGCAGTTGCCTTTTGGTCCGGCAGCCCGACGGAGACAAGACCGAGTAGCCGGAGCAGCCGGTCCGTCAGCAGTTGCGAGCGCCGGACCACCGGGTAGGACAGCATGTTCATCAGCTGCCCGAGCGGCGCAGAGTTGTAACTGTGACTTCCGGTTTCAGACTCCAAGCTTCCGGTGCTGTGCAGCCGCAGTACGCTTTTACCCTTCTTGTTGGCTGTGCTTCCGTCCAAACGAACCAGTACATCCCAGAAATCCACACCAGCGCCAGTGGCGCTGCAGTCTTTGCTCGAGTCCTTGGAATCAGTTTTGCTTGGCACGCGAGCAGGACTCAAGGTCGAAGCTAAGCTAGTCCTAGAAGAATCACCGTCTTTGACGCGGGTAGCAGAGTCCGTTTCCTTGGCGCTACCACCGGTGTCTGTGTTTCCACTATCACATTTTGCAGCCTCCTTCGCTTTGCTGAGAGGCAAGAATTGCTGGGGAAAGCTCTTGGCGAGAGAAATGAGAGTGTCAAGCACGTTGCGGCAGATAACGGGCGAAGCCTGTGGGTGAATGTACACCTGTCCGCCGCCGCTGCCTCCGGCCACGTGCGGCTGTTTCTTCCCAGTTCTGTGAATTTGGAAGACGTTGGTTCTACATCCCAGCGCCGCATCCAGTCTAATGCTGAGCCACGAGGGCTGCTGATTGTGCCCTGCAGCGCTGGTGCTGCTCCCCGCGGGGAACACGACGGGAGAAGAAGACGCGCCCTTGACGGCCTGGCCCGCAGGCTCGCTCGATGCGCTCTTCTTCTTGCCCACCTTCGAGCTTGAAGTGTCAGTCAGCTCCATCGCTTTGCACTCGTTGGTTCTGTGGAGGATGGCGAGGAGGGAGCGGATGACCCAGTGTCGCGTCGACGGGTGGTGACACAGGTTCCTGAAGACGCGATACAGACGCTGCGTGTTCAGCCTCGGTTCGTCCACGAATAGCAGCACAAGTAGACACGTGATCGCCTCCTGGTCCAGAAGATGGCGTCCGCGCAGGCGCACTGTGTTGGCGCTGTTGGCCGCCAGGTGGCGCGTGCGCTGTGAGCCCCAGTTCCAATGGCGCGGGTGTCCTCGCATCGTGTAGCGGGTGCCGGGCCGAACGAACGGGAAGTAGTTCGCTGCAAACACAACCGATCTCAACTGAATCGCCAGCAGTACGTTGCTTACGACGCGCAGTCCGATGCTGAGCCCCCTCACCTTGAGCGAGGGTTCGTAAGTCGCTGACTTGTTGGCGAAGTTGCGCAGCTGCCGTCTCTAGACTACGGACCCCGCGCAAAAGTTCGTCTGCTTCACGCAGCCCGCCCACGATACCTGTGCACACAGCCGCACCAAATGTCCACGGATTTCAGCAACGTTCAGCCAGGTTCAAGTTCACGTTTGACGGCTTGATGTGACAGGGTACCGGCATGCGCACGAACAACGCCGAAGTTAGGTCCCCCCTCCCCCAGCTTGTGACGGAGGACTGATGCATCTCCGCTCTGCTCTTGGCAGTGGTGGCACTTGAGTTACCCACACCAGTCGTCGTTTGAAGGAGTGCATTTCAATTTTCCCACGACTGACGTCGGCACAGGGTCGTGCAATATTTGATAGCTGTGCAGGTAAATTCCCACCGTGTTGCGCTCCACACCACCTCATCGTGTCCAAACACACATCCTGACACCCAGCAACATCCACGTACCTGTGGAGTAGAGGCGGTCTTGCAGCACGCGGCGGTTTCGCGCCTCCATCTCCTGTCGCAGCGCCTGCGCCTGTGCCCGCAGCTCAGGGGGCAGCACCGCCACCTGCGAGTCGTCCATGTCAGCCAGCACCTGCGTGGGCGATAATGCATGTCAGTGCCTCTTGCCCCTCCCCACTGGCCCTGATTTCCTCAAAATCTGCTGTTGACCAAGGGAAACGTCACTCTCAATCACGGACACCCACATCGGTTGTCTCACCCAACCCTCCGGGGTATCTCGTTGTGTTGCATCGTCGAAGGTTGTGGTTACAACACGTTGGGCATACCTGTTGTCGAACGGAGGCAGGGAGGGACGCAATGACGGTAGCGGGAGAGTCTTGCACGCCTGGGTCCGGGGTGGCAGTGTTCGCCGCCAAGCGCGCCTGCTCCCGACTCTGCTGCTGCAGCACCTGAGGCGGGAAAACGACCGTATACAACCAGCGCAAAGTACGCAGGTAACATTCACACGGAAGAAGTTGATTCGGAGTACCACGTGTGACGCTAGTTTTGTTGGATATGCTGCACCAACACGATCCCTGCATACAGCATCGTTCCGTGCAAAACTGCCAAATCCGGCCAGACACACGCTGACCCATCCCATCACCCACCCCCCAAGTCTCGCAGCATGCTTCTGTCACGGCACCGTTGGCACCCACCATTTCCCCAAACAAGCGCACGCACGCACGCAAAAACACACCGTCACACAAACACGCACCTCTTCCTGTATGTTGGGCGGCAGCGCAGCGAGGAACTCGGGGTTGACCTCGGCGGCGCCCAGCTCGGCGGCCTGCTCGCGCTGCTGCTCGGCGCGCTGCTGGATGCGCTGCAGCCGCAGCTGCTCCGCGATCACCTCCTGCCGGATGTTGTCGGGCAGCGCCGCAAGGAACGACGGATCCACGCCCTCCGGAAGCGGGATGTCTGCAGCGGTCAAGGGACACGTGGGATCGAGCAGGCGACACGTGCGCGGTGAGATTCAGCACTGAACGTGCTCATCACTTTTTCACCCACTCCCAGCATGAAACCGACACAAAGACGTTCGAAAACTGGAGATAGTTTGTCAACATGGGAATAACCACGTAGCCTTGGAATCAAACTGAGCTCATGGGAATAACATGTTCGTTCTTCTAGCACGACTCGAAGACGGGTCTGAAACACGTTCAGTCTCTCACCCGTGTGTTGGCGTGCATTGCAGGAAACTCGAATCTGAAAAGCTGAAATGTCTGGTTGTTACCTCCGAACATGTTTTGTCTCGCGGGGTCAGCGGTCGCTTCTCCGCTCGACGTGCCCGGAAGAGCGTCACTCGGAGCCGTGGATGACCTGGAAAAAATTTCGCGGATTGAATCACACCCTTGGAAGTGAAAGCCTGTGATGGCCGGAACGGTTCTCCAGCAGAGAGTAGATCTGGCTGGTGTTGAAACCAGGCATTAAAACCGGGTATTCAGTGTGTGTCTCGTTTTCACACATGATGCCTGGTGCCGAGTCGACACCTTTCAACGTGTAAAATTAATGCCAAACTGAGGCAACTCACCCCGTGTTGGCAGCAGCGGACGTAGTCGGCACCTCCGATGGTGTGCCCGTGTTCGGTGTGCTCGGTGGCGTTCCTGGCGACAAAACACGAAGGTTGAGAAACAAACGAAGAATGAGAAACAAATGACATCTCCACATTGCGATAACAAAACGAAAACCCTTTCCACAGAACAAATCGTGCGCACGCACCTGAGGAGTTGATGGTGACGGCATCGGAGCTGGTGATGTTGGACGGCTCCTCGGGCGTGATGACGCCGTCCGCCGGTGGCGCCATCACCGACCCCGCCGTCACCGGCACCAGGTCCAGCGCTTGAGGCACCGTCGGCGGCGGCGGCTGCGACGCGGGCGGCGGGGGAGGAGGAAGCGCCGCGGGGTCCGTCAGGAACTCCATCACGTGCGAACTCATGTCCCTGCAGAGGCAAACACAAGTGACGACAGATTCAGACGAACTCGAGCCGCTGTCTTAACCGAAATATCAGTGTCACTGCGGGCAGGAAGAATACCCCGTTGCTTGTCAGAGCCTGCAGCAGGATGCGCTTCACCATCACAAGCAGACGCAGTTTGGCAATGAGGACAACGAAACTATCCTTCGGTGTTTACTGGCAACGCATTGCCATCATGAACTTGCTCCCTCATGAACGACTTGCATTACTTACCCGTCACTCGCCGAGACGAACGAATCTGTGGCCGAAGTTCCGGCCGTGACGTCCATGGGAGTTTCCGGGGTGTTGACGGACGCGGCGGACACGTTGGCTCCGGGCGTGAGGGCGAACGTCGACGACGTGGAGGACGGCGGCGACGAGAGCGCCGCCACGTCCGCCAGCGCCGACTGCAGCGCCGCTGCCGTCAGGTTCAGCACCGGGTGGTTGCTCCGTGATGTGGACGTCGACCTGTTGACGCGGATTCCATGTGAATTAGTTGTTATTTTTTTTCCAGTTCCCGTTCCACTCTGAAAGGTGCATCCGAATCCCGACATCTTCAAAGCCAACGATACTCACGGTTGTTGCTCGTTTCCCTCCCTGACGGCGGGGCGCGGCGCCTGCGGGGTGACCACAGGAATTGGGTTCATTGGTGTCTGCAGGACCTGCGGGTTGCTGTCACTCACCAGCGGAACACCCGTCAAACTCGCCGCTACAAAGGAACACGAAAGATGTGAGATGATCGACAGATAGACTCCACATTCGAACGTGGACACGTGTCCTCGAAAGCTGGATCAATACCTAGACTGGGCAGCGGCGTGTTGCTGATCGTGTTTTGCGCCGCGCTCACGACGTTTCGCGCCGTCTCAGACACGGCTGATGTCACGTTGCTGACGGCGCGCACGAAGATGTTGCTCCCCTCGCCTTGAGCGGAGGTGGTGTTTGAGGAGGAAGAGGCCGCAGCGGGGGTGGAGGTCGCTGGGGTGGCGGGGCCTGGGCGCAGGATCCTGGGAAAAGACACGATGGCCGTCGTGGTGGTGCCGGACGACGGCGAGGAGGAACTGCTCTCAACCTGTGGGAACAAAAAGAACCTTCAGTGCACAGGTAACAACTGCTCGACTTGAGAGCAATTCTGTTGTTTCCGTTGCGAATTCCAAAACTCGCTCAAATTTGTGAAACCGGAACTGACCTCCATGCCGGAGCCGGCTCGCGCCTGCGCGGAACTGGGCCACTCCGCGGGAGTGTCTTCGTCCAGACGCGCGTTCAGTTCGCTGATGTTCGATTCACGTGCTGCTGGCTCTGTACAGTCGGGGTCGAGCTGCTGCTCAACCGAGCTCTGTGGAAGGAAATGTGTGGAGATGTGAGGTAACTTTTGGAGGAACACGTGCGAAGAGGGACACACACATGGCTACTGGACGATCTCCTGGAAGTGATCACCACCCAACCCCCTGACTCCCCCCCCCCCTCCCGAGGACTCACCTCGGCTGGCACGTCTGCGGGCCGCGGTCGCTTCGCCTCGGCCTCGGCGCGCTCCTTCTCCCGGCGCGCCGCCTCCGCCTCGTCGTCGCGGCGCCGCTTCTCCCGCAGCACCTCCAGGTCCGCGTCGCGATCCTTCTCAATCGCCTCCACGATCTCAGGCTTTAGCGCTGCAGGTGAAATTTTTCGTTTGATGCCAACCGGCGACAATGAACGTGTATCTGCACAACACATTCGTGCATTGGAAGCAGGACGTCCGACTTGACGGGTCTGTTCAATCAGATTCGTTTGCTGGCGCAAAAGCAGCGAGTATAAATCTTGTCAGCACGTATCAAAGACCTCATTGGTGTGCGAGTCCCAAAGAAGCACTGGGTTTTGCGTGCTGTTGATCTGGCATTCCAGTAGAATCGAACACGGGGCAGAGTGACAGTGTCTGAGCAGGAGGAATGCGGAAAGTCGATTTGCCATGGACACACAAACTTGACACAGTGACGATGCAGTTCTACACGACGCTAAAGCGCCCCCCCCCACACACACACACCTCACTGCCCAAACAAGCACATTTGTCAGGTCGCGCACGCGCACACAAACGCGCCCGCACACACACACGAACCTGTGATGACGTCGTGGCTGCTCTCCGTGTCCAAAACCTTCGCCTCGTCCGTCCAGCGAGTCAGCGCCGACGGAACCTGCGCCAACACGCCCGAGCTGCCCGGCGTCGGGTCCGGAAACGTCTCCTGGACAACAGACGCCAAAAACGTCAGCAAAACCCACGCAGCGTTGTTGCTGGTACAGCCGCACAAACCAGTCCGTTGATCCGTACATGTTTCTCTGAAGGGGTGGCCACACAGGCCACGCGTTAATTATTGACGCACGTCAATTTTTGATGCGTTTAAACATCTAGCACTATTTCCAATGTACGTGGCCACACAGGATGCATTAATTTTGATGCGCGTCAATCCGATGTCTCGAGAGATGTTTTTGACACGCATCAATTTTTTGACGTGTCATCTGATCTGGTTTCGCGGCCTTTTCAGCTGCTTTGCATCAGACATTTTGCCCTTTTTTGGCAGGATTTTCTTCAGTTCTGTTTTGGCGGTTCATCTGTGAGCAGCTTATTTCTGTCACAGCTTCAACACCAACCTCTTGCTATGTCTGCCATGCTCCGTTTGGGCCTTCTGGACCCTGTTGTGCTGTACGCAGTACACAGGCATCACAGAGCTAAAGTAGGAAATCAACGACGCGCTCACTGGGTTCACCCAGTCAACCAACTCCACAGAGAGGAGGGAGAGTTCTCCATGCATTACAAGCAGCTGCGCAAATTCCCTAACAAGTTCCAGGAATACTTCTGACTGTTGGTGGATGAGTTCGATTTCGTCCTGCGCCACATCGTTGACGACATCTTTAAGAAGGATACAAACTGGCGACGCTCCATACTGGCAGAATTGAAATTGGCACTTCTTCTCAGGTGAGTTCATGTTTTTATTACGCACATATGGCCAGAACAGAAAGTGAACGCTTGGCGAGCGCCTGCCGAACGCATAGGCACCTGATTCAAACAAACAACAAACTGGGACAAACTGGGTTAAGCACTGGCTGTGTGACAAAAGTTTCTCGAAACTAGTTCACTGCTGCAAAGCTGGATCTCCATGGATTTGCTTTACAAGCTGCATGTCTCTTGGCAGGATGGTGATGCGTTTTGCATGAATGGCGCACAAGTTGTTGTCCTCCAGCAATGACACAAGGAAGGCCTCTGCGCCTTCCTGCAGTGCCAACATCACCCCGGCCTGCACCCTGTAGCTGTCCGTAGTTAGGGCGTACTTCTGGATGATCTCCCGCACTAGCCTGTAGATGAATAGCACAACTCTTGCCATATTGGGTCGTCGCTCTCTCATGGTGAGCCCTTGGAACAATGAATGCTACAGGAATGCTTAGCGAATGCTATAAGAACGTAACTGCTCGTGAACATCAATAGATCTCTTCCTTATGTGGTGTCACTCTAACTGCGAGACATAGCAAATGCTTGGAGAATGCTTAGCGAACGGCCATAGAATGGTATTGAGTTGTACTTGTACTTGCCTCTGAAACGGAAGCTTCCTGATGAGTAGCTCCATTGACTTCTGGTACCAGCGGATCTGGCGCAGTGCCACGGTTCCCAGCCTGTACCTGTGGGGCTTCCCGGCTGCACTGCCTCCACTGCCTTGGCGAGTCGTCGGTCCCTGCTTTCCCCTGCCCTGGGGACACTGGGGCTGCTGGGAACACTGAGGTTGTTGGGGCTGCTGCGGCTGCTTCTTCTGAGGCAGTGTGCTCTTCCTCCCTGCCAGTGGAACAGTCTTCGGGGTGAACGTGACTTTCTTGCCTGTCTTCCCCTTTGACCCACTTGGTCCTGGTGCTGCTGGTGCTTGCTTGCGCTTCTGTGGTGGTGGGTGGTGGTGGTGGTGGTGGTGTGGGTCATGGTGCTGGTGCCCGCGCAGCTGCGGGGACAAATTTCCCCATTGTCCTGAGTTGCTTGCCTCCCTTCGAATGCTCGATCTTCTCCTTGGCCGCCACCTTCCTCGCAGCTGACTCCTTCTCTGCCTGCTTCCTGATGGCCTCCTGCTCCGCTATCTTCTTCTGAATGCTCAGCTTCTTCGCTGCTGCTCTGTGCACCTTCTCCTCCTCGGCTTTCTTCTTCTCCTCCCTCTTTTGCTGTGCCCTTCTCTTTTTTTCCTCTGCTTTCCATTTCTCTGCCTGCTTGAGAATACTCACCCGCGGGAACTTCCCTCCCTTGTCGGGGCGCCTCTGCTCAGTTCTCCTCTGCGTCTTGCCCACTTCTTGTGCAACTGCAGCAGTCTCCTGTAATTTCTACCTTTCCTTTTCTCCGGCGTTACATCCTCTTCCTCGGCCTCGTCCTCTTCTTCCTCATCGTTCTCACCCAATTCGTCCTCCTGCGGCTGCTGTTCAGGTTCAACCTCGTCCTGCCCTGGTTCTTCTTCCTCCTCCTCCTCCTCGTCTTCGTCCTCCTGCAGCTGCTCTTCAGGTTCAACCTCTGTGTCCCACCCTTGCTCTTCTTCCTCCTCCTCCTCCTCCATCGTCGTCGTCCTCCTCTTCTCCGAAAAGCTGCTGTCTGCTCCCTTCAGCACCTTTGAGAACTCCCGCTCTCTGTGGCATCTGCAGGAGGGGCCCCTTCCCCCCCACTGTCACTCACCACGCATGTCATCGGGCTCGGGCTCGGGGTCAAAGCACTCAGCGGGCTCTCCCACGTGTCTGAGTACCGCTGTACTTTCCTCCTCTTCCTGGGGGTTCACCCCTCCCCACCATCCTCCTCCATGTGCACATCAACCAGCACTTTCTTGAGTCCCGACACTGCTGTCCTGTGTGTGTGGCACTATCTTAGACGACATCCTGCTTGGTGTATTCCCATTCTTCCCTTTCTTCTCTCCTTTCCTCCCTTTTTTTTTTACCTTTCTCCGCACTGACTAACACCCCCTGTCGATTTGTTTTTTTTTCCGTTTGTTTTGTTCTGGCCATCGTCGGTAGAATTTGAAATGTTTGGCTGTTTGGAATAACAGGTCCGCACTTTCAAAAAGCAAATATTCCAATTGGCTCCTGCTTCGCATTGCACAATCCAACAGCTTCGCAATTAACCGAGTGTGTCACATGACCCAATGATTTTCCCACATTTTTGAATTGAATCTTTCCATTTCGTTGCTACAACTTCAACTGCAAGCGTGTGTATCACTATTTCACGTCACGATGGATAAGCGCAAGCAGGAATTCAGCGACGACGAGGATTTTGAGACCCCTGAGGCAGGTGGAAACACCAAGAAGAAGCCTAAGATGCACGAGGGTGCGGCAGCAGCCTTCTCGCAGAAGAAGACAGAGCACAGCAAGAAACAGCTGAGACGAGTGACGACCACGTCCATCTCCGCGGACATCAGGGCCCTCAGGGAAGATGACGACGTGGTCACCACGAAGCACCCTCACCGCTTCCCGGATGAGACAGACGCTGATGTCGTTGCATGGGAGAGGGGGATAGCTCAGCTGGTGAGTTCTTCCTCATCTTCATTCGAACTATCATACGCGAACGTCCAGCGAACGCTCAGTAAACGCATGCGTGTTGGGTCTGCATGGCTTACAAATGTTTTTCCAGGCTGTGGACATTGTCTTTGAAGACATCTCAGTCCCTGTGCATTACCTGCAGCGATTTAATCTCCCGCCCTACAATTGCACTCACTTCTCTGCGCTGAACTTCCCCCTGCAACACAGGGTTGCCACCTACTTGGGGGACAAAGCTGCCAAGAATTTGCGTGAGGAGGATGAATCCGGCATTTTCTATCCTGAGAA
>JAAUXT010102620.1_pt1 | contig 28564 bp, 29 predicted proteins | sample 7278171 | NCBI WGS metagenome assembly JAAUXT01 (sample SAMN14350112, study PRJNA611818) | marine sediment metagenome | isolation source: surface marine sediment (1.8m) | place: French Polynesia: Moorea | collected 2018-08
TATATTCACTGACTGCAAGTATGATGAAGAGCAATCACCTAACCGCGCTGTCAATCAAACCCAAGCGCGCGTAATCAGTTCCAATGAAAGTGATGCTCCCATAGGATCTTGCACGCTCAAGTTCCAAGTGTACAGAGCATCTCTGAGTGGGGTGCCACTAAATGACTGCAACTAATTAATCAGCGGTGCCGCTCCCATTACAAGTGCCGCTGAGCTCCTATCGGAGCTATGGGCGCTTCTAGTGTTAACTGACGAATGGCTTTCATTTGCCGGTATTTTTGCGGAACGCGTTTTGCCTCTGTTGGTTCTTGTCGACTTGAAGGAAAACAGACAGTGGTTTCTGAAAAATTATCACGAAGTCAAAACGAATTCCACACTTACAGCGAATCTGCCCGGTGCACACATTAATTTCACAGCGGCGGGGGTGCCGGGGTCGTGGAGAGCTCAATGCAACTAGGGGCTGTCAGGCCCCTGTCAACCGCACGCCGACACAACGCCCTGATTTCTCACAGATTTTCCCGTCCACTGCGCGCGCACAAAGCGCCGACTCCACCGACCAGACTCGCCACTCGACCTCGAGCAAATAGCAGAGACAGCGCGACAAATTGATGAACTCAACACTCCGAGCAACCGAGGACTAACGAAAAAGGCTTGTAGGGGACAGGGGTGTGCGTGCGTGTGTGTGTGTGTGTGCGTGCGCATGTAAGAGGTGTTTAAGATCCTGTTTTGCTTTTTCCTTGGGGTTAATTTTTGTGCTCGTTTTGTTCAAATTTCGATGTGATCTGCATGGGAGGGAGGGAGTTTCGTGTGACGTGTGCGTATTTTCAGTTCAGTTGTCGGGAACAGTCAGACAAGCCCGTGTCTCAATCCGTTATTTCAGAAACTGGCTGCAATTGTTCGTCTACCAACAAAAAGATTGATCATTCCCCAATGTTGCAGGAACTCCCAACCCCCAAGCCCCGTGGAGAAAAATCAGTATGTGTGCGGGCGAGCTTGGGTTGTTCGTTGTTTCTGGACGACTTTCCATCACCGTCATTCTAACGAAATTCTGTGACCGTCGATTTGGAAATGTTGTAAAAACGAGAAGAACTATATTACGCTGAGGTATTGTCTTGTCGCCTTCCCTGTCACTGCAGCACACCACGTTTTTCTTCTCATTTCCGTCATAGTTTTGGGGTTCAAATTTAATTCGGCATCACAGATCTAACTGCAGAACATTGTGCAACTGCACATGTAATTAATGTAGCCGTCTCTGCCGAGAGTCAGGCAATGCAGACAACATCAGAAGCGGACAGACTCTCTTTTCAGGACCCCCTGGCTACTGAGGGTCCATCAGATAAGCATTCATTGTCATATCTATTCTCCTCGCCTTTCCTTTGATCTGTTCACAGCCCATCATTAACGTTCCAAATTGTTCAACACTTCAACGCCTCTTGTACTCCAGAATACATTTGATGATTTGAGACTGGGGAACCTTTCCCAAAAGTGAAGAGTCTTGCGGCTTTTTCCTCTTTTGATACTTCTAGAAGAAGTGCCATATGCGCATAAATTTGTGGCATTTGGTGAAGCAAAAAATAAGAAAAAACCTCAAAATTTGAACAAAACTCACACATCAAAACATGTTGTCCAAAAGCCCCAAAATAAAGGGAACAGAGTGCGTCAAAAACGAAGGGTGCAGCGCTTTTGCAGCAAGTGCTTCACCTGCTCCACTGAGCGTTAGTTACACGCAAAATTACTCAAGCTGAAAAATCCCCCAAAATTAATCCCATGAGTCAACCAAAAAGGCAGGCAAATACAAACAAAAACTCCATCCGTTTTTGGATTTTAACTGAGAAAGACAACATCCTCCATCTTGAAATGGGGTCACCTCATCTCACATTGAAATTCACATGAACAGAATGTGAATTAATTAGTGGTCCCTCCCCCCTCATTTGTGGGGCTTTGTGTGACAAGAGCAGAGGGATTTGCAAGCAGCGCTTTTGTATTGTTGACAGTCATGTTAAGGCTTAAGTCTGAAGGGGGTTGACAAGTCATGAGCAGGCCTTGATGGCTCAATAATGAGGTGAAAATCCGCAAGCGGGGAGACGGCTGATGTTTATCGCGAGGGAGATCGAGGAGATTTGGACTGCGACCAGTGAAGAAAATTTGTGCAGAAAACTGTCAAGAATCTTGAAGAGAGTTATTGTCACTGTTGATCGGCACAGCCGACAACTTGGATGCAGAAACAAACATTTGCGCGGCCTTGTTTTTCAGCTGAAGAACTGAATCACTCTTTCTTCTGCAGCACATGTCGAAACAAAACAGCACAAATGAGAAAAAGAAACTGGTGTGAATGTCCTGATAGACTGTGCCCCACCCTGGTACAAAACAAAGCACCCATCCTTTGGTCCGCCAGGCCCATTTTAGGGCTGACGCGCAAGGAAGGGTGAGCCACACCAAATTATGCACATTTTGACTCCATCGATTTGTGCCGGGCACTAAATACATTCATGAGTGGCTCGTGTGTGATTAATATCCAGATAGAGCGATTACATAACGCCAGTCTGCTCCACAGTAACATGAGCCCCACCCCTGTTTTCATGATGGCAGGCTTAATACGTCTGGGGGTGGGAGCAACCTGAGGCTCGGCCTGTGGATTACGAGAAACGTTTTGAAAACAATAAGTATCAGCTCATTCCACCCACTTGGACAAATTTCGTTTCTTTTCACATCTGTGAAGCGCCTTCACAACGAGTCGCATTGAAATTGCACAGAATTTATTTCATGTTTGTGACGAAAGTGACAGCTCAGCCCCCAAAATGTCAAGTTCCTGACAAAATAACTCCCACAGTTTCAGTCTTTGTGTTTAGCATCACGCAAGGCAGTCACGAAGACAGTAAATTTGAGACTTATTTTCCAACTTTCTTGCAACTTTCATTTTCGAAACTTTCTGTCTCCAAGCTGAAGAAACAGTATCTTGTATGGGGGCTTGAAATGTCTCGACAGATGTTGCATACACTGAAGCGAAATTAACTGCAGCACTCCAGAGAGAAAGGCAGCGGGATTTGGATACATTTGGCCTAATCCAATTGCAGCGCAGAGAATAGCCTCAATTCCAGCCAAGGATCTCGACCAATTGCAGCCTTCAAATGCAATTGTGCTAATTCGCGACACACAGGCGGGGCAGCGCAGGGCCGAGGAGCTGGGTGTGTGGGCAAATGTGAACAAACAACTTTTTGGTCAAGGGGCGTTTCTGCCAATCGTTGTTCGATTTCTTCTTTCAAAACAGAACAGTTTTGTTCTGCATGCTGTTATTTGTGTGATGGAAATTGGCTCCAAGCAGGAAGTCTTGACACGCAGGACCCACCGCCTGAGAGAAGTATAGTGAGCCTTCGGTTGACTCCGCGGAACAAAACAGAATCAATATTTTTAGCTATTTTATTGACAAACAATGGTGCGTACGGTGTCTATGTTGCAGAAAATCTTCAACCTTTTGCAGAAACCCAACAAAAATTGAAGATTTATTGACATTCTCTCAAACAATTTCAAGAAAACCTCGTCTTTCAAGAATTTTAAGACAGACCTGTCCACTTTCGTATTATTTTTCGTGAGAGAAATTTTGATGCGTTTATTGAGGCCCTAGGTCTCTCACAGCCCTGAGCTGATGTCTAAACGTGAAGTTCCAGATTGAGAAAAACAACGCCGAACGGCGTTTCCTGCTGAAAGTCATTCTTGACACAAGCACCTTGTTCACATGATGAGTTGGCTGGCAAGAGAAATTGATATTTGTTAACCATGCAGTTCTATCATGAACTACATGTTCAGCCTTGAGGCGTGGTACATGTCAGTCAGTTCATGTCGACCAGGCGATCTTTTGACACCGTTTTGCCTAATTTTTATTGCTCGCCACACTTTGCACTCAACATCAACCTTTGCCGACGACGAGTCACACAAAAGATCACTGGTGACAGGGAGTCGATTTGGGGAATAGCAGGTTCTTGGTGAGAGAGCGAGCTTGAGGCAGTTGAAAAAAAATTTGCCCACTTCAAACCTGCGCACAATTGAAGAAGTGAGAGATCACAGACAGTAAAAAGCTCGGCTTTAACTGAGTGTAGAGGTGCTTGCCCTGAACTTCTGTCCCGTCAACGATTGAAATACTTGCGAGTTTGCCTTCTTAGGTATTTCTGAGGGCTGGTACGAGTATCAGCTGGGCAGATTTTGCAGGATCCCTTCAGTGCGACAAATCTGAAATTTTATTGAAGTGCCCACCGATTTGTTGCCATTTCATAGACCTGCATTCTTTGACCAACTCCTGCAAAATTCTTTTCCAAGTTTGACCAAACTCGTCCATGGCAGAACGCATTGTGAACGTTGTGATAATTTTGGTCAATCAGAGCCCGCAACAATGTCCACGGAAGCATCTTCAGAAAAGTGTCATTTTAGGAAAGCTTTCAAATTCTTGTCCAGATGTAGACTACGCCCTTCATTGTACCTCAATCTCCGGCATTCTCTCTCTCTTCCACCCCCCCTCTCTCTCTCTCTCTCTCTCTCTCTCTCTCTCTCTCTCTCTCTCTTTCTTTCTCTATCTTTGTCTTTCTCTTTCTCTCTCTGTCTCTCTCTTGTCTTTCTCTTTCTGTCTCTCGCATCTTTCTGTGTCCCTGTCTCTGTCGCGGACCAGACCAGACCTTCTATGGACGAGTAAAGAACAGATTTCCGGCAAAAACCTGCGCCTCCGCGCAGACTCAGCTCGGGCAGGTGGCCACTCAACTGCACGTAATCTGCATCGACTTTCATATGTCCTTTAACACTTCGTGTGTCTCGGATTTCCCCTCGCTGAGTCGAGGATATATAGCCACGAATGAATCTTTCCACCAAGCTGCTTGGAACTTCAAGTGAACCTGTTTGGAACTCGGGGCGCGGAACATTGCAAGATTTCAGGTTCTGTTGCTAGTAAATGTAAGGGTCATTGTGTTTGAAGGCTTTTGTCTGCTGGTTTTGTTTGCAAAGCTATGTTCTTCTGTCTCACCTGTCCGAGATCCCAACAGCGAAATTATGAGCCTCGTTACTTGTTTCCAAGTATAGACTGTCTGTATTTGGAATGGCACGGGTCTGCCGAAGTTCCAGTTACCTTGGTCTCCATAGCAACACGAATTGCAGGAAAATGTCACTGTGGTTACATGGCTTCTCCGATCCGACTGTAGCCATCTCAACACTCCGTAAGCAGCGTCATTACCGAGCTCTGTCCGTCAATCCAGCTTCCACTTTTAGCACAACGCTGACACACATACCGAAAAATTTTATCAGAATCGCAGTGTATTTTGGTTCTGAGCGTGACATCTTTCTTCTCAAGACCAGAGTAAAAAGCCAAGGAAAGAACAAGGCAGTTTTGTTCACGGTGCAACAAGAAGTTGCGCAAAAAGCACAGAAAACAATGGAAAGTTTTGGAACACAGAAAATCTGTCACCTGTGCTTGGGTTTCATGTTTCAGTTTTGACAAAGCAACTCACAAAGAGAATACTGGATGCAAACACGCTGAAATCAATTTCTTCCACCTTTGAATACTGTTCTTTTCGAAACAGCTTTTTCGCTAAAAATGGAAACCTGACATTTGTTTTCAAGGCCGCTGTCGTCTTGAGGCTGTCAATTGCTTCGTTCACCTGCCTCCGATGTATGTTCTGCTTTTGCAAAACGCAGTGAAAAGTGAAGACAACTGAGTTCGACTCGCATACTCGTGCAAATAGATGCACATTGAACAAATTCTTTTCCAAAAGTGACTCCTATTCAAAGCAGGTTCGGCAACGTTTGTCATCACAACAGACCCACCATGCACACGTTCTGACCAATTCTTGAAGCTGACTTTGACCTGCACTCGTGTTGATGGACACACAGCCACAGCCCTTGTGAGAACAACATCCAAACGTTCATCATGCAGCCGGTCTTATTTAGTACTTGTCTCTGATTCACCACAGACTTTGCCTGTAGATGTGGACCTGATACACGGAGGCTCTCTCTGTTTCTGATCTGGATTTGGAGTGTCAGCACAGCGGTGTGACCAGGACCTCTCCACAGCCGCCCTGTCACTCTCCTCCCAGCGGATAATGAAGCAGAGCAAATCATTAGGATCGAGTCCTCGACTCGAGAGGCTCCTCCACTGCGGCTCCGAGTGTTAGGACAGCGGACCATCCGTCCCTCATCAGTCTTCGGAATCAGATCCACGCAGCGCCCCGCATTGCAGACTTCATTGGCACTTGTTTCATCCGTCAGGCGGATGATTTGATCTCCCGCGGCGGATGTTGCAGTGATCGGGGTGTGAAGACGGCCGACCTGTCTGATGTACAGCAGCACGTGGTGCGAGTGTCTCAAACAGGTCGCGTTAACCGAGGACCACCCAGATCTCAGTCGCATGCGAGAGCCAAGCCAGAAGAATATGGACACAGACAATGAACATGAAACCGAGCGACCGAACAAAACAACCCTAGTTGAATTGTTTCGCGTTTTGGTGCTCATCAGATGGTTGAAATGTAAGAAAGGCATCCGTGCTTCATCTTCAATGACAGACCCACTTGTTTGCTGCTGTTGGACAAAAACTTGAAGTCAGAACCAGTTTCTTCTTGCTTTCGTGCAGCCTTGTCCACAAAGAATTTCATGCATCTTGAGGACGATTCACGATGAATTTGCACTACACTGCAAAGCGCCTGGTCTTGTGTTACAAAAACAGTAATGAAGATCTCAAGCCTTGAGTGCCATGGGAGGCGACAAAGAAATCGAGACACGAGACGAGAAGTTTTGCCTGCGGACATCATGAATCATCTGCAGCAAGACATCGAACATTGATGGATCTTGAAGGAAGGCGCACGAATGCGTCCAAATGGGGACTTGGTGAAGAAATGACGTCATATTTGACGCAACCCAGAATTTTTGCAGTGCAGGCTTCAAGCTGCGTGCTTGCGTGCGTGGCCATTGTGCACACAGCTTAACAAGTGCGTGCAAACAGCGAATGTGTTACATAAGTGCAGTTCCACCCAATATTTGCCCAGATCCCTGCAAACCCTTTCATAACCCTCAATCACAGTCATTTGGGTCCGGTTACCACCGCTTCTCTTTGAGATCTTCATCGTTTTGGATTCTGACACAGGGTTGTTCCCGTACCCCCAACAAAAAAAGACACCCTGTGCTTGCCTGATGTGTCCTCTGGCATCGACCCAGGTTCTGGGTTTCTGTCGGTGACACACAACTGGGTCAGTGACCTTCTGCAACATTTGTTGCCCCATGTCGCGGGTTGAATCTTCAGGACCTGCCCTGAGGATTATCCGATCCATCAAGATTTCTTTTCTTCTGGTGCATCATCTTTGAGAGTTGACCTGAAAAAGCTGGCCTGCCCCTGGGGTCGCTTGTGCATGGATGGTTCTTGGAGGATGAATTCTGTGTTTCTATCCTTGAAGCATTTCAGAGCAGTGCCTGCAAGCAGATCCACCAGCAAAAATTGCAATTACCTGTGCATTGCATTGCGGGGCTGCGCAGGGTATTCACAGCGATGTATTGACTCTGTATCATTTTGTTACATGTCATTTGTGAGTGAGACATGTCAACCCTGTAATGCGTATTGATCCCTGTGAAGATTTCTCTGCACCATTTCCTCGTGAGCTCAGCACGGGACTTGAAGCAGCAGCGCGACTCACGCGATCTGCTTCACCGAGTTTCATCTGTTGTTTTGATTTCCATGGAGTGTTGTTGCTCACAAGCAGCTCTGAAATGCGCGTTTTCTGAAGTGAAAACGGTTCAAATGTGAGTCATTTTTCTCCAACTGAGTCCACTTTCGGTCAACTGACAGGTCCACAGATAGGTAACTGCGGGAAAACATGTCAAGTTTTGGGCTGACTTGTCCGTGCAGTTTTTCGTTGTTTGCGTTGATCCCAAATACAAAGAGGCAAGAAGACGAGGTTCTTTATTCATGAAACGAAATGCATGTCATTCGAATTATAGTTTGCCACAGGAACCAAGTCACCTGCAATTGAAGTCGTTCTCTGCAATTTTGGGAGACGAGGACAAAACTGCAGAGACGCAAAGTCAGTAGCACAGCAGGTCAAGGGGAATGTAAGTGGCTTAATAGACAGAACCACACCTTCTCATTGGAACAACTAATAATGAACTGTTACAAGCCATTAGTGTAATTACAGCAGTGTGCTACAGTCCTGTGATGTTGGGGCTCACTGTAGATCCTTTTCGAGATCAAATAGGATTGGCCAATTAGGCGCGAGTTTAATTGACCAGATGCTCATGCCCAGTGCATCATGGGATTCCTAATACACGTTTAATATGGATCCTGCTCCGCATCAGCATCGCCTGCAGCAGGTGAGAGTCTGGCTCAGACAGAGACAAGATGACGCACTTGGCGATATCGGGTCGCAAACTCGTGCACGACTTGACACTTTGGTGACCAGGACCTCAGAACAACCTGATCTAGTTTTCGTGACTGACTTTGAGAAGCCAAAGGCTGCAGCATCCTGTTATTCACAACGTTCATTACAAAGTCCTGCATCGTGATTTCCTGGCAATTTTGTCAGCATTGTTCTCGCTTCCTCCCCCAGTGATTTTCTGCAGCAGCTTTTATCGCGAATAATTAGATGTCTTTGAAGTCAAAATGTCTATCTTTTCCCGCATAATAACATTTGCGCTTGGGTGTTTGTAATTTTGTGGAAAAGGCCTGGAATTTGCTCATCGACAAAAGGAAGAGTCCATTTCTCAATTCCAGTTAGAGTCTACTCAGGGTTGGCCACAGAAAGTTTTTTTATCTTTCCAGTTTCTGTGGTGGACGTGCACTTTTCATGTGCAAATACATTCAGCAAGCACTTGGAGCTGAAACAGGATGTCGTGGAAATGACAAACACAACTCCAACACCTGCACGGTCACAAATTTTCGATTTCACAACCAAAACTGGAACCCGAGTGGTTCCCGGGCCGAAACATCTGCGCATGTAAATTGCACCTTGAAACATTTCTGCGGTGAGGGCCGTGGAATCGGAGACACAATACGGATTGAGCAAGGTGTAGTTGTAGCATTTGCGCTGTAATGGTGGAAGAATCAATGCGCATTACTTCCAGCTGAGTTCACTCGTCACAATCTGCCGAACCTCGCACACGGCTCTTTTTCACAACAGTGTGAACATCAGCTGTTTCTCGGTTGAGGGACAGAATCTTGAGATCCATTGTGGAATTGTGGTGAACGAATGAAGAATGTCCGTGAAATTCCATCCATTTGGTGTTTTGAAGCCAAACCTGGATTGAAAACACGCGACAGAAGAAGGCCCCCCTCTGTGTGCTGATGTTTTTGTCCAGAGATTAACACCAAATCATCCAGTTTCTTGAGCCAACCTGGGAGATCGTTCTATGCAACTCTTCTGAACTTGACACAAAAGGTACAGGGAGGCAGAGGTGGAGCAAACTGGCGGGAGGGGATTTTGCGAGAGAGCCAAAGGCTTGAGTCTTGTGACCTGGAATCATCTCGCCCTCCACTTCCTGCCCGTCACATGACATCTCCACCATATTTCAGTCACACATGGTCACCTTCGCCTGGTTCCTCGATCCGCTTCGAAAATCTCTTGCTTTCGTTTGTTGCATCATGGCAGCGCTGGAAGCGCGCACATGTCCGCATCACAAAATATGTGACATCTTGTGTGCAGGGGCCATTGAATCTGCGCGGACGTCACGTTGGGCCGGACCCCGGGGCGCGAGCAGGTGCGTCCGCGGAAACAGGCCACAGTTTTTTCGACAAAGTGTGTTGTTGGTGGTCTTGCCTGTGTTTCCATTCCACAAAGTCCAGGACATTAAGAGAAAGAGAAAGGAATGGTCGATTGTTGAGATGAGGCAGTGCTGACAGAGGAGGCGTCACATTTTTGCAGCAAAGACTTTAACAGAGCGACCTCGGTTTGTGCGTCTTTATTTTGTATTCCAATGAGTTCTGAAGTTCAAACAGCCATCCCCTCAGAATGTTGAGCCACTGAAAAAAGCAAGACATCTCGGATTTCACAAACACACCAACTCCATAGCGACCAACTGCTAAGTGTTGTTCACATGTCCATGCGAAACCCCCGCACATGTGATTAAAACCCTTTCATGATTTGGCTTGAGTTCCAATGCAAACTCAGCCGCTCGAGCTTTTGTGACCTTTAAAAAGACGGAAGGTAAATATTCATATTACTAGCCTTGACAAATGTTTGCAGCTCAAATATTTCCAAGACTGCTTCCACTTTGGCTTTGAGGGGTGCACAGACCAGTTTCAAGAAAGGCAAAGTCTTGGTTAAATATTAAGAAGAGGGGTCCCTGTGCCTATTAGCATGTTGGACAGAACTGTGTCAGTTAAGGCATCGGGTTACACGGTGCCTTGATTGGTGACCACGGATACTGACTCAGCTTCATTCTTTTTTTCAAATCTGAATCTTTTGCTTTGAACGACTGTCATCAGAGGAAAATTTCTTTGACGCCAAAGCAGAAAATCACGCATTGTTGCGCGCACATGCCGCGGGAGGAGCGTGCAGCGATGCGCCGATGGGAGCATCGCGTGTTGGGTGCGCGGTGCGCAGGACCGAGGGTCGCGATCGGGGACCTCTCTCGCGCACCGCACCGCTGCTCAAACAGTCGCGTCGCGCACGCGAGCGCATCGTATCAAATCAGTGCACGCTCCTCCACACAATGTGCCGGATCGTAGAGAATTGAAGAAAGGATCGGTTTGGTGGTTGAATGAAGTTCGTTCGCCACCGGCATAAAACATCCCCATCTTTGCCGAAACATTTCAATCACATTTGTACGGCAATTTTTTCGCGTTGTTCAAAAATGACAAAACAAGAGTTTTCACTTTCCAACGTTTTTATGTATAATTTGACATGATCAGTGTACATGTACAACAGTCACAGACTCATACAATACGGTGGATGTCATGGTACTTTTCCCAGCTGGATGACGACGACTGGATTTCACGAGAATCAACTCAAATTTTCAACTGTAAGAACAACACGTGCAGCTGTGGTCAGTGTCTCCAAAAAATGCACAAGGAATAAAAAAAACAACAAAAAATTCAGAAAATGAAATCAATTATGCTCTGAAACAATATTCAATTCATTCTGGAAATCTTCCCAAACTCGAACAAGAAAGACATCCAAAGAATCACAGACCAGGAATCTGTGACTAAACGTTCATAACTGTTTTGATCAAGGAACCACAACCAACGGCTACATTGCGAAACAAGGGAGCGAATCACCACACTACTGAGGAGGGAACAAATTCGTCAAACAAGTGTGGACTGGGAGGAGGAGTTCTAAACCAATACTATCGATCCATAATAAATAAGATCACAATATTTATAACAATGTGTATTCACAAGTACCATTTATAGCAGTTTCGTACAAAACAAAAACAAAGTAAGTTTGTTTGAACACTGGAAAACTTATTTTTCGTGTTGAGAGATCGTCGCGATAATTCAATTGGAATAGAAGTGTGGAAGTTTTCAATGGAAAGTGTCTGAATCATCGCAGGGGATCCATTGAATTTTGAGATGAATCGAATCAACTCTCTGTGTCACCATGTGTGGCAAAGGAAATTCTGAATGAGATAAAACTGATACAACTTCAGAGAAAACGATGTTGCCTGGCATACAGCACCACAGGTTCATGAGAATACTTGTTTGTCACATGACTACAAAAAATTCATTGAAAAGTGATTTTTCTCCCCAGTAACGTGCAAGGCTGTAACTGTATCCGCGTGGCTGTGGAACTGGCAGTGCAAGAAAAAGACATCAAACGGCTCTTCCGTAAGAAAATAATGGATTGAAATTTTTCTCGCTTGTGCTTGACCCTATTTGAGAAATTTGGGTTCTGGGTGTAAATGAAGTGAATATCTGAACCACAGCAGCGCAACAAACAGTACAATCTACAGGAGAGGAATAGAAACCCGTTGCTCAGTGGTGCTCATTGTCAAAAAGTGCAAACTTCTCCAAAACAGTTGTCTTCTTGCGTCAGATACTGCACTGCGAACAATTTTCCAAGGGCAGACATGGGAGTGGATAAGATTCTTTGGAATAAAACACTTGTGACCATAATTCGACAAGACGGCAAGTTGCACCGCACAACAACCCATCAATGGCAACATCAAGGAGAATGAAAAGCAGGTTTAAAACAACCTGTTCTGTCTCACTCGACCAAGGTTCTCTCTCTTTCTCTCTGTCTGGACGTTGCGCTGTTCTGAACTGTCCAATGATGATCATTCGCAACAAGAAAATTGCAGCAACTGAACATAAAACAAACAGGCCGCAGCTGCAGTCGGAAGAGAAACACTGTTGGCAATGGTTGTGTTGTCCAGTCCATATAGCAGAAGTTTTAAGTAACTGGAGTACTCAACTCAACATACTGAAATCTATGTACATAAAGTGTGAAACAAGAATCCTGTCATTCCCACCTCCTCGCTGTTCCCCTGTCCTTGACTCTGAAGTCTTTGTGCTCCTGAGAGCGAGAGGTTCTCTGAGGTAAAACAGACAGCGATGTCAACTGCTGTTTCGTGTTTTCCAAGACGACAAGAAACTGGCGCAGTATGAACTGTCCGTCATGTCCTTCGGCGAGCACACCAAATTATTGTGTGGACACTTCCGCACCCAAGATGTTGTCACCTGCCTGTGAGTGTTGTCTTGGGTGGGAGAGATCCAAGAGTAAAATTCAGCCGTGCAGGTTCCTGGGGAATGGGTTGTGCCTGCAACACCGATCCAACTTGGAATCGGTGGTCTCGGCCCACAGGTTCCCTGTGCCATCAGTTCAGAACACGCACACTGTTGCTGCCGTCATGCTCTTTGGTCCTGGTTCTCCTCCGGGAAGCAATGCCGCTAGGATTTCTCAGTTTGAACGAAATACTTTCGCAGTTTCTCCAAGCAAGAGGCTGCAGTGAGAGGTATTGTCTGTCTTGGGAAGTTGCAGTGTCTCTTGTCACTGTTCATCTGGAAATACTGGTCCGTAATGTTCCATCCCAACTGGCATTCTAAACCCAGTGCTTCTGTCACAACACTTCTGTACTGGACCCAAGTGCGCAACAAAGACCTGTCTGAGGCAACTGTCTTACGCTGTTCATACGTGGCTCAGTGGAATCTGTTTGCTCCCACTGTAAGAAGGGTTCGTGTATTTCGCCATCCGCGACGGATGCTGGTACTGCGGTCTCCCGCACAGCCGTCCATAGAACCGCCTCCACGAGTCAATGGTCTTGCCACTCCAGATCCAGAACCCGGACGTGATGCCCACCACCAGACACATAAAGTACTTGAGCATGAAGACGGAGTAGTCTGGCGCCACGTACTCCGGCTCGCACGGGCAGACGCGGCTGCGCTCCCAGCGTAACCGGAAGTGCTGCTCGTAGAAATAGCAGGCGATCACGATGGTGGCGGGCACGGTGTAGAGCACGCTGAACACCCCGATGCGAATCATCAGCTTCTCCAACTTGTCTGTCTTTCCCCGACCCTGCTCCTTGATCACCTAAAAGAGAGAAGGAGTGAATCAGCAAATGCCAAAAATCCTGCATGATCGCACGCGTCTTTGTAACGTGAACAGTTGGGGACAACGAGCTGAGGCGCGAACGGCATCAAAGCCACGTTCCTTCCGCGGTTCCCTTTTCAGCAACATACTGTCCAACTCTTGAACAACAACGCACCTTCCTGATCCTGAAGAGCGACACGAAGCCGGCGAGCAGGAAAGACGTGCCGAGCAGCAGGTAGACGAAGAGCGGCACGAGCACGAAGCCGCGCAGGTTGATCAGGTTCTGGTTCCCGACGTAGCAGACCCCGGCGATCGGGTCCCCGTCCACCGAACTCATGGCGAGTACGGCTATCGACTTGACGGACGGGATGAGCCAGGCGGCGAGGTGGAAGTACTGCGAGTAGGACGAGATCGCCTCCTGCCCCCACTTCAGACCCGCGCTGCAAGGATACACGAAAAGTTTTGCTCGTCACCGGGGCGATTTGATTGTCCAGAGTCGTGGAACGTACCAAATTTATTTCTTTAGAAGAAGCAGCTCGTAATGCAACGTACCTGAGGAACCAGGTGAAGGCCAGGATGACCCACCAGAGGGAGCTCGCCATGCCGAAAAAGTAGATGAGCAGGAAGACGATGGTACAGGGCGCGGGGCCCGTCGTTTCGTAGCGGATCAGGTCCCGCGACCCGAACGCTTCGGGCACCGTGTCGCACGCCACCGCCTTGTGGCCCATGCAGAGCCGGATGATGTAGCCGATGCTGACCATCATGTAACACGCCGACAGGAAGATGATGGGCCGCTCCGGGTAACTGCAGAAACGACACCAATCTTACGGATCTGTCTGTTGGGTCAAGGCAAAACTTGGGGGCCTGGACAGTTGTAGGGGTCAGGAGTTGCACCTGAAGCTGTGTGTTTAACACTGACCTGAAACGCTGCATGTCTATGAAGAAGGTGAGCACGGTCATGGTGGTCGAGATGCAGCACAACACGGACCACAGCCCGATCCAGAACTGCGCGAACGTTCGCTCATCCTGCATACAACACATTCACACATTCAGCGTTGGATTCCAGAGTCAGTTTTGTCCACGAACGTCGTTGTTGGCTTGCACAATAAACTGACGCAGAGATTGCAATCTTTTGCAGACTTCATTCCTTCTCAATCAAACCCCTCTGCAGATCACAAGAAAATACGCACCTGGTTGAAGTAGATGGAGTAGCAGCTCATGGCGCAGTTGGGCAGCTCTCCGGTCGAGAGGCGGTTGTAGTACTGCGAGGACGAGTTGGTGACGGGCACGAGCGGGTCTTGGCACTGACAGTTGCAGTCGCGCTGCGTCGTGCCGCCCGCCACGGGGCCGGGCGTCGGGCGACTCGCCGAGCCGTACCTGCGGATGGGGCGCGATGAGATCGATCAAAATGGCAAAACGGGATGTTACCAGACCCTCTGTGTGGGCTGACACCGTGCGCGTTGAAATTTACTTCTGATTGACGCTACTCACCTGGGCGGCGGTGTAGGCCTGTCGGTCGTGTTGAAGTCCATGCAGAGCCGGTCCTTGTCTCCGTACTCGGGCAGCGTGTCGCACTTCATGCGCTCGGGCCACGCGAAGCCGTACTGCCGCATCAGCGGCGCGCACCCCGCCTTGGCGCGCTCACACACGGATCTGAGGAGAGATGGACAGAGATGAGGTGTTCAGTCCACGAGAACACACGCGTGTGATTTTGCCCGAGTCGAGAACCACGTTCTTGTTCGGAAAAGAACCCGCAATTATTGGTTTTCACTGTGGGATTTTCAAAACGAAAAGGATCGGTAGTCAACTTGAGATTTGTCCCTGTTCTGAAACACCAAGTAGATCCCAACGCTAAACTGGAAACCAACTCCCGAAACACCCAGCCAGGGCAGCGAAAAATACCGGTGAAAGTCAGCATCAATTGGCGTTTGCACTTCATTCAGAGAACTGATTTTGTTCCACACAACAAAACGCAAAGCGGAGGGAGGGAAGTCAGGCAATAGTGTTTGCTTATCAAATTGACTGTTCTCTGCGCAATGCCTCCCCTCGTTAGAATCCACGTCAATTTTGCCTGACAATGCATTGCGTGCAACAGTCTCCAAACAGCACTCATTTGGAAAAAGACCCGTAAAAATGTGTTGTTTGTTCAGTCAGACGGTCCCGCAATAGGATGCTGAGGCTCCAGGATCTTTTGCCTCGAGGCACGTTGCCCATACACAAGTATTGCCATGTAATTGCCAAACTGATGTAAATAGGATGTCAACCACTGAAGTTGATGAGTTGATAACTTAATGCCAACTTTCACCTGAATTCTGAGACGGATGGAGACAAATTGAAAATTCATGCTCTGGTTTCACGTTTCATTGAAGCCAAAAAGAATCTCCGACAGTTTCATGCACATGCACAGGGTCTCGAGCGGCTTTCCAACCACATGCAGCACGCAGGTTGAAAACAAGAGAAGACGAATTGTGGAACTCACCTGCAGGCCGGGAGTGGCTTGTGGTAGTTGGTCATACAAATAGGCGCGTACATACTGCAAGAAGAAAACAATCCAATCAGGGCAACATCAGAATAACTTTTCTGAACAGGTGACGACTTTGGAAAATTGAACTGACCCAAAGAGGACATGTTGCTAAACTGGCCATGAAAGAAAACGTACCTGCAGAGGAAGAACTTCAAATCCGGGCTGCACATGATCTCAACAAGTGGCCAGAACTGGTGCACCTGAAGATGAAGCAAAGGCAGGGATTGCAAACGTTTGTCCCTTTCGGAAAATCAGTTTTACGGAGTCGAAAATTGTAACAAGGGCAGAGATTGAAGCTGATTGTTTTGTTTTCCGTCGCTTCCACGCCTTTTTGTGTTCAGCTGACTGTTGACCAACACGTGATCGATGCTCACCTCCAATCCCGCCTCCTCCTGCAAATACAAAAGAAGAAACAATTAAATATGGATTCAATTGCCAGAGCAATGAGTTCACAACAGGCAGAATGGCCAAGCACAAGGACATCAATCAAGCGTCCGCCTCAAATTGGTTGGTGTGTTCTCAGCTGAGTTTCCATGCATCCGCACTGAAACAACCTCCCATCCACCCGAATACAGAACTGTTTGAAGGACATTTCCCCAATAAAAGTTCTTCAAACGAACGTTAAAGTTGAGCAGGCCTGAACCTCTGGACTCAATTCAAAGCATATCTTCGTTTTGTTCGTACATGTATGAACTCCCGCAAATTTTTAATGCTCGTTTTATGCGCACTTGATGCAAGCATCATGCATTTTATCATGTAAGCAATAACTTTGAGGTGACACTTATTTTGTTTTTATTTCTCATTGTGTTTGGAATAGCAAACATCCCACGCCCCAGGGGCATAGCAACCTCACAGGTACATCGCACTCCAAAATAACTCCACGGTTTTTAATCAAGCTTGATGCGTGAGTTCAAATTTTCAAAATTTTGTTTCTAATCAAGAGCAGCCAAGCACTTTGCCTTTTCGCGGAAATAGCACAATTTTGAAAGTTCTATTTCTGGACAAAAGGCCCATTTCTGCTTCTCAAATTTTATCTCTCATTGGTGTTTTTGCTTTGAAGTTTGTCAGCATTTTCAACAGTGCACAGATAGCCACCATCAAATCGTACAAAGCTTTCAAAAACAATTCATTGCTGACCCCTGAACAGTGCGTTTTATGGTCCTTGTCCAGTGTTTGCAGAGTTGGAAGTTTTTCATGTCCACACCTCACACGTTAAATATGCAAATGTCTCAAAGTTAGCTTTTGAATGTTCGGCAAAAGTGTCACGCCTAATATTTGTTGGGAATTCGCAGAAAAGTCTTCCTCTGAAAAGTCCCTTCGCACCAAAGATTCAACGATGGACATTCAGACATCACTGCGAAAGATCCACCAGGAAGCATCTTAAATTGACCTTCGCCAAACCAAGCAGGTCAACGGACAAGTGTGACAAGAAACAAAGTGACCCGCAACAGTTGCTCAAACATCAGGTCCACACGCTGTCCACCATCAGCACAGAATACAGATGCTCACTAATTGTTCTGATGAGGTCGCGTCGTCTCATCTCTTGCTCTCTTCGTCCATCTCCGTGCACCGAACCCATGTCACCATGTCAAGATCTTACATGTCCACGCCACGCATGGCTCATTATGGACACTTTATTCCACTTGACACAACATGTTCCTCCCTTGTTAGTTTGTGACACCACTGTAGTGGCATTTCAAAAAGCGGAGAATACGTACATGTGAGAAAACAGAACTTGGTGCCGTTTCAGTGAAACTTATCCTGCGACGACACTGTTTCTCTGGCAAATCGAACAGGTCATCGGTGCGCAGGTATTGATGGGCTGTGCAGCATTTCTCATTTTGTCTTTTGGGGATTGAACTGAAACAGCCCAAATTTGATCCCAGGGCACTGCTTCTTTCAGGCGACCAGTGTTCGTATCAGGTATGGACTGTTTTCCAGGAGTATTACGGACGTTGAACAGCACACTGAATCAGGTTGAGGACTGTCTGCCACTTTGACCTGACGCAGCAGATGTCTGCACTTACAACGATTTTCTGTCTCTGGCATGTCACCGTCAGACATTTCATTGTCTCCTCCCTGACAGCACGGTTCGGAGATACACGGGCCCTGGATGACAGTGACACAGGTACTGTGACACGCGACACATGTTCCCAGCGACAACATCAAATATGGAAACTTTTTTTGTTTCATCGTTCACAGTAAACTGTCATGTTTCAGAGGTGTTTTTTCTCATCCTTACAAATGACATTCAAACAAGAGCGGCCGCCGTGGCTGGAAGTCACTGCGCACAAAGGGATCTGATGTGAACTTGTGACAAACCACAAAAGCGCATTGTGTCGCTGCTGGCATCAAAGCGTCGCCAAAATGCAGTGACAGAAAAGTTTCAGTTCACTCACATTCAAATCATCCACAGCATTTTCAGAGATTTTCAAAATTTATCTGGTGACAGTGAAATTTTGAATGTTCAGGTGTTTGAGATGTATAAGCAGGAGCAAAGCGAAAGCCAAACTGTACAATTCTGCCCATTCCTGAAATTCTCAGCAACTGACCCAGTGAAGCAGCAGCATCTCTACGAAAACATATTTTGTTCCTCTTGAGGTGCCCTTGAACCTTTCGTGGTGTGGCCTCATTGGGGAGAAACCTCTGAAATTCCCTGCTTGTGAGGAACAAACTGTGTGTCAGGCGGATGCAGGCTTCAAGTTGAAGCCCGTTAACAGTGACGTGTAATGGCTTTGACAGGTGAAGTGGGTCTTAATGTGGGTAAAGTGCGACTAAAAGCCCCCAGCCTGATTAAATTTGGGAGCAAAAATGAAACATAAAATGCTTTCCAGCATTCTGTACCTTCGCCTCAGCAGAGATTAGAGTTTGAATATCAGATGGGGATGAAGAAGTTTTTTGTGCCGCTCTCTTTGGATTTCAGTGTGCGAGGACCAAAGCTCAGCTGGAACAGCCAAGCACAAAGACGCCGAAAGCCCGAAAGCACGAGAAAGGACACTTTCTTGACCTGCAGCTTTTGAAGAGGGGCTACTCGGCGGCCATGGAAGGTTCAAAAGACTTTCTTTCAATTCCCCGACCGTAGCTGACCACTGTGAGTCAGCGTGTATCTTTTTTCTGTCCTCTGCCGTCAATGTGTTCTGGATGTCTGTAATTTCCAAATGCACATCCAGAGGCATTCACTGAAGGAAAAGATCATCTGCCCCTTTTAGCGTACCATTACAACGTGAACGTGCAAAAACTGTATCGTTCGGATCTCGCGGAATATCGACTGAATCTTATGACTCAGGTTGCTCCTTGTGTCACTCCAATCCCAGGGCCGTGTGGATCCAAGTCGCAATGCTGAGACCAAGACATTGGTCCTTTTGCACGATTCCTTTACTTCCCTTGACACCAATGTGCATCATTGGCATTAAACCCTTCAACTTTGAATGTTTCGTGGTTTGCCACTCGAACGACGGGATTTTGGATTTGTCGTGCATTTTTACATGTTGTACGAGGGAGACAACCTCCGTGCACTGGAAATCGAACGCAAGCACAGCCAGTTTCATGCATGATATCAATATCAATTGCCACAATGGAGCCGCTTTGTTCGATTGGAACCTGGCCCTCTCTTGTAAGTATTGCTGCAGAGGTTCAACAAAGTTTGGGAAGTGCGCAAAGTGCGAAAAATTTCTCATTGAGACAGCTGCAGGCTCGCGCCCACACCACGATTATCTGCGACACGCCTTGAGTTTGGGTGTGACGGGTGGGTCGCCCTGGATCGGCCTCCTCCTGGGCCCCGCGGATCCCGGCGTCTCCCGCACCTCGCCTCCCCCGCTGAGACAGAAAGGCGTGTTTACCTCGGCGCGCGCCGCCCGCTGCGCTTGTGTACCTATTGTCTAAATACTGCCAACTCGCCCTGACAGCTTGTTTGTCGCCCTGCCGACCTCAGAGTTTCCATGTCAGACCCACGTTTTTTTCATGGTCTCAACTCGCTAACCTGGTCGTGGCAGAGGGATTTGTCTTGTTTTTCTTTGCTCAAATTTTGCTGATTCCTGGACACGTTCATTGCGTGCAGCTTTGCATGAGAGCAAAACAGCACAGGAAGTGGCGTCAGAAATGTTCCCAATCTGGAAACGGCGTCAGATCACAGAGCCCATTTCGGTGCATGCCAAATAGGTTGGCATTCGAGTGCCGCTCGCACTGAGTTGAGCTGGATGTGGGTAGACGATTGATTTCTAAGTACACAGACGCCAATGGTAATAAGAAGGCATTTCATCTGCCGCGTTTGAACTTGAGCTGATAATGCTTCATCGCGCAATTAAAAGAATCTCACACCGCCGCCGCCGACACGCCTCTTGCGAAGCTGCGCAGGGAAGTGCGCGACGCCGCGCGGGGTGTCTGCCGCCCCTGCATGCAGGGTCCGGGTCTCCCAAAAGCAAAGGAACAGAAATTATGGGGATGGAGGTGGATGGTGATGCTTTCGCATCACACAGAAGATTCTCCAAAACCACAATTCGAAACGTCGTTCTGCAATAGCAGACTTGGTTTTGTGAATTCTCATTTTGTTTCGCGAGGTGACACGAGACCACACCACAAACACAAGGCTTCCTGCAGCATTCCTCCTTGACGTGTCAAGCATTTTTACACAATCCAATCGAAACCTCACAAAACGCGAAAAAAGCTGCCAAATCTCGGCTTCACGCGGCTGTGGAAGTGTCCGCTTTCCGCGCCGGGGCTCATGTGTCGCCCACACGGCGCAGCGAGACCGGACTCAAGTGAACTGTATTTGTAAACGTTCAACTGTCAATCATCGCTAAGTATTGAAAAAATAGTTTCCGGGCAAAGCATGTGTCAAAATATACACAAGTGCGGATAGTTTTTCACTCTCGCCGCGTGTGCAAAAAACCTGTGGGTCTACGTTCAACGGGAACGTGGTAAGACTGCTTCGAAAAGCTTGTCAAAGTTGTCTGCTTCATTCAGATTCAAAGAACCGTTTTCTTCTGAAGAACCCAATCAACAAGGTTTGTAGAATCCTGTTTCCAGTTCGTGTCAACAATGATGATTCTCACACCTAAGGAACCGACGATTGATTCGCACCAACCCACAAAGCGTATTGTCCACAATGACCAAACGTTGCTGGTTGCACGCACATCTCGGATTGTTTGCTTCCTTACCTGCGTATCGTGGTTGAACTGGTTGGGCATGTGGGTCAGGTTGTAGCCGATTCCCCTGCACATCGGGATGGTGATCTCCTGGCAGCGCCGCGGCTTGTCGCCCCCAGCCGCGGCGGGGGTCGAGCCGACCGCCAGCAGCAAGAACACCGCCAGCATCGCCGCTCCTCCGCTCACTTCCAGGTTGCAAGGTTTAAATCCGCGCGCCATTTTGAAACTTTTTTCTCTGGAGCGTCACTTGTGTCCACGAAATCCAAATGGATTCAGGCGATAAGTAACTGCTGTCATTCAACTATTGTGTGACTGGAAAGTATGTCAGTGTTGTTTGGGTCTCGGGCACGGGCAAGCAGACTTCGAGCCCTGGTGCGACGCCAGCCAAACACTACTGAAGGAATGAATGGATGATTTCCCCACTGTTCTTCACTTCCAAATGCGAGCAGTCAGTCAGTCACCGGCGCGGGTCGCAGTGTGGTAGAGTCTGCCTGTGTTTCAGCGTTTGCTTGTGAAGCGATGTACAAATACGACAGTTGAGTGTAAACACACACAGGGGTTGTGTTGACTCTGCCCGTCTTCGTCTTCTCTCGCGCTGGCTTGTCTTGTCTTCTGACCAAGTTCCGCTTGTCACTCACTCAGTGATGGCCCTGCAAAATACAAATTTAAGCCTATTAAGAGTGTTGAAAAGCACGAGTGTGAATGTACACATCATGTTCATATTAGGTCATTACAACACACAATGTACAGTGTACAAAGCCACTCAAGACATCCTGTATCCTGTTCTCTTGGCGTTGGACTTTTGCATGGAACAAATGAAGACTCAATCACTTGAACAAATGCAATTGTGGCAGAATGAAGAACAAAACCCAAACGGTATGCGCACAACCTTGGATTTGTGAAGCTCCTGCACGATTTTGAGGCCAGCCACAAGTTTCAATTTGTTCACACTGGTCAGTCGATCATTTGTCTGTGAAAATTACCCACAACATGGCATAGCATGTTGCGTGATCTTTATGTCCTGCACAATGATGAAGCATATTGTACATAAATGACAAACTGTGCGCAACATGCATTGTGTCCATTGGCAACATTTTGGCATGGTTGCCTCGGACTTGGAAGCACTGAACTTTGCGTCGCAAGCTTTTCCTTTTCCGTTTGAAGCCAACTAAAATAACAGACGCAGATCAAAATTGAAACGGGGTTTTGTCCACTTTACACGAGTCAGATTCTGGCTCCAACAACTCGTGTAGTAACATGTGTGGCCTCCAGAAAATACTCGCTTTGCACTTGATTCACCTCGATAATTGTGCCTTCATCCCGTGTGTCCTGGCAGGAGACTGACCAATTTCACAATAATGTTAATTTCATTGCCCTCAGCTCTGAACCATCCCCAAAACTTTTCACGCTTTTGTTCCAGTTCAGTGTTTGTCAACTTCAAAACTTGGTGGTTGTGTCGCATCTTGGACATGGACTGGTCCCCAAGATCACCAAATTCATTGCCTGCTCATCAACAGGAACAACTGATTCACCAAAGCGCATGTAACGCGTGTTGCTCGTATTCCTGGAGACATCGTGTGCATAAAAAGCACCACAAGCGTTTCATGCGCAGGCATCGATCTTTTGATCACAAATGACAATGCTTGGAACATCAAAAGGAAGAAGCATAACAACACACTCAAATATTCCACGCTTTGAACCTTTATGCGAAATCTAGGCATCCAATTACACCATCATGAAGATTGCCAACTGTTTCAGGCGAAGTTCAACTCAGAGTGTTGTGTATTTCTGCACAATATTGCGCTGTTGTTACTTTTCTCGTATCAACGCATTGAGCCGTTTTGCTTGGTTCATCTTGTATTTTTACAAAGTCCGTCTCTGCGTGAGGACGGAACAAACACCGGACCGAGCAACACCAGTCATATTCGAGGTCAAGAGTCTGTTTGCGCAGGCGTCATGCAAGACCTGCTTGCGAATGATTTGGAAATATCTTTACCTGCACGAAAATGAAACGTGTCAACGTGTATTCCTCAAGTGCTCTCTCCTGTTGCAACTTTTCCACCACCGCTCCACATCATCAGCGGTGCCAACAGGGTTTTGACCTTTCACTGGTGGTTTAGATTTCTGTTCCAAAGAAATCCTGTCCAAATGTCACTCAGGCTTCACATTTATGCCCGTCCAGGTGAAGTGTCCTCACCTCACATTTGAGGAACACAGCTGCAATCAGATTCGCACTGTTTAACTCCTCAGGTTGGAACTATATTCAACACAACCAACGTTGAACCTCCAGTGTTGATGTGGATACGTCCGTGCGAACGATTCACGCAAACTTTCTTGCTGACCCGTTTGGAAAGAACTTTCCGAGAGTTTTTAGTGGGTTATCAAGCGATGTTTGATCCTCCTGTGTTTGTGAATGGAGAGGAATCTGTCTGTTCAATGAGCTGAATTCTCACCTGTGATCCACCTGTACTGAACATGAGCATCACCAGATAATTCGGGATATTTTTACGATGCATGTGCTTCTGGTGCGACCCCAATAATAGATACTGAAACTGTCCATTTAATGACAGTTTATGGTGTGTTTTGCGCTAAAATCAAATGGCCAATGTCATCTTGTGATAAGAACGCAAATAGCGTTGCGATTTACGAGTTTGTGCTCTGATGGGAGCACCGAGCGCACGGAAGGCGAGACCACTGCCATAAAGAGTTGAGTACCAAATTGAAACCGCACTTTTTCTGGTTCCGGACTCCACAAGCGTGTGTGCAACTTCATATCAGAGAGCAAACCCACAAAAGGTCGGTCGCTGAACGCGAATAATGAATTTTGCTGAATCTAAGACTGACACCGACACTTGAGATTAAAAGTTCCTCAACGTTTTGAGAAAACTTTTCATCGCTGGTGACATGAAAGAAACACAATTTCAATGTGCAAATTTTGACGTAGAATATGCAAACATAACATCTTTGGTGTGTACGGAGGATTCATAATCTGTAAATGGAAAGAGAAATCTCGAGGTTTCAAGCTCTATCACACTCGTGAAGCTTTGATATTTGGTTAGACAAACACAGATAGAATGTACGTCGTACATGGCTTTGTGGTGTGAATGTTTGAACAGGATTCAACTGTCGGATTTGGATTCTCTCACTGCACTGTGAAAGTGAACAAATGAACAAGTGACGCAAACACTGAGTTACGATCACATTCCTGAACGAGTTTGCCGAAAATTGATTCATTGGTTGAGGAATTTTTCGTCTCCACTCCAAGGTAGTTTGCTTGCACAGCGACTCAACTGAATCCAAGACTGGATCGAACTGGATCTATTTTCTGCTGCCACCCGTGCAGGAGCAGCAGGCTCCTGGGACCCTCTCTCTTCCGCGGGAGGGCAAGATCGCCCCCGCACTGCGGTGGAAATGCCCGGCCATGAACAGCGATTGAAGCCGAGTCCCTTTCAGCGTGATGAAAAGCGCTCAGTTTTGACAGCACACGCCGCCGCTCTTTCTTTTTGTCGTTGTCACCTGAGTACAGGTGTGTTCTGTTGATACTTTCAAAACTTTAAATATTCAGGGCACTGCTAATCACAACTGTTCTTCGTGTTTCTTCAGCTCCTCGTATCGATCCCAAGTGAAACGACACGTGTTTTGTTCGTGTTCACACAATGACATCCGCTTTCCGCCTTCCTGACGGCGGGCTTTGACATTTTGTCTGTGCACAAGCTTTTGGAAAATTGAATTTTGAAGAGAAGTTTCCACATTTCGTCCCAACTGTTGCTCAGTTTCGGTCTGTCGTCTGCATTTTTGGCACAGATGGACAAATCAGCTGATCACCTCTTGCACGCCATGGTTCATTTCACAGGAGAAGCACAGGTGTATGGGAGGGGGAAATTTCCTGAAAGAAGCTGCCGGAAAAATGGTGTGTCAAAGCATTCCACTTTTGCGCAAAAGTTGGCGTTTTCGCTGCCACACAACACTGACGTCTGCATATCGTTTGAACATCGAGTCACAAAATTGCAAGTCCATTTCAGTTCATCTGCAAAAGCAAAATTCACGGGGGCGATCGAGTGAAGGAGGCTGAATAGATTTGTCGAGATGTTATGGGGTGATTTGGCGGGTAATTTTCACGCAGATCTGAACAAACTGAGAGGCAACTCTGGCTTTTTTCATACATTGCCTTACTTCTCACTGGTTGTTGCTTCTTTGCTTCAATTTCTCGCATACTTAACACCATGTCAGCACTCTATGAAAGGATTGTGTTTTTCACAAAAGGGTAACGATTTGAAAGTAATCTTTTCAGCAGAAGGCAAAATCATCATGTCAGACTTCGACACTCCCTTCAGACATTTTTTTGTGAATTTGAGTTGGATGAAGTGAAGTCGGCCTGGCCCAGCTGACGGTGAGGCAGACCCCCTCCAACTCTGGCTTCACACGAGCATGCGTAGATTTGTTAGGTTTTCCCATTACTTTGCGCCTGACTTGTGCCCATTCCAAACAAAGCGTGCTTATCTACATGTGGGGTAGCGACATAACTGTCAAATGAAATCGACGTTCCGTGCTCACTTATGCAACACCAGTACTCACTCGATACCTGAATGTACTTAGAGTGATGTAAGTCGACAAGTAAGAAAAACAAGCTGAGATAAACTCCTGCAGAACAAAGCGGAGTTTAAAGAATCTGAATTCGCTCGCGAGCTAGGAAACTTCTCTCACGGTTTGTCCAAACTTGCTTGACTTTCGAGCGCTTCGCAGGAAAATCATCATTCTGCCCAATATTTAATGCCTTGCATGGTGTACAGACTCAGCCTGTACAGAGCGAACAGATGAATGTCCCTCTGGCTACTCGTCTCAACAGCGCTCTTCAGCCCAACTCTTCAACAACCACCTTTGTTCGTCAACAAGAACAGGGTGTTGTGTTTCGGTGTGGCCTGTATTAAATTCCTGTCCGCCATTATGTGGAAATTCTACACAAAAATCTGCTCTGGTTTGGACCTTCGCTCAAACATGTCCTTTGTTTTCAAAATATTTCTGAGAATTTCCTGCAGGACCAAACAAAGGAAAATCCGGCGCTTGACCCAATTTTGCGGTTGATGAAAATATGTGATGCACACTCCGGACAAAGCAGCGATCTTTTGTCCAAGGTTCTTGGTGTTTTGACCCAAGGTTTGACTGAAAAAACTAAAGTACGCGTTGCTTGCTTTTGACAAGCAAAATCCAAGTGGAAATGGACGTGCACATTTTCTTCGTTGCCACTGATTCTTTCCCAATGTCAGGGCAGACAACGCAACATGCTCTGCGCCCTTGAAGTTTAATAAAGAAATGAGAAGCTGTCTGCGTCGTTCTTTGAACAATAAGAGATGTTGCCATCAGCGCAAGGTACTCGGCACAAGCATGAAAGCAAGGACTCCGTGCCCTGTCAAACACACTGTCTCTTTTTGAGCATTTGCGTCTGCTGTTCAGTACACATTTTTTGAGTGTCCAAATTTTACTGTCACGCAAAAAGGAAACAGATCACTGCAAGACAGATTGGTGTTGAAGAGGGTCGAAGACCGAATTAACGCACCTTTTGCCGCAAAAAAAAAATATCGTGAATGACAAGATGACACCACAAACTGAATTGTGCATTCAGGAAAAAAAATCACAGAACGATTCTCCTTCAATGATCACTGTACAGATCTTGGTGGATGTTGTTGCTCAGGTTTGAGAGTGTCGAGGAGGAGCGCAGTTGTCGCTGCAGTGCTGGATTTGCCATTGATTGGCGAGGAATGAGGCTCGAGCGTCAAGAGTGGGGAAAAGGTGCTTCTCGGCGCGTCTCACGCTCAAAGCCTCTCAGAGACGCAGATCCGTGTTCAACCCGACGGTACAAATCCACACAATCTGAAGCAGCTCGTGGGAGGGAATCTGCTTTGCTCTGCGTCTGTCAACGGAATCTTCAGATTGGTATTCAGATTTGTGGGTGTACAAAATATTTCCCAATTTCTGTCTGTTGCCTTGTGTGATCGAGGTTGATGTTGAGGGCACTCAAGACTATTTTGCAACAAAGAAGACTGTTCTGGGCTCACAAACGCCCTAAAAATTCAGCATTTTCACCCAGGTTTTGACTTGACAATGGATCTTTGCAACGCAAATGTAAAACTCAACACAGAAACTGTTTTCTACCAGCGCATCACCATCTCCATTGTTGCTAAATGCAATTTACTTGTCACATTCCCAACCACGTCAGAGTGGTACTGCTACATGCATTAGGATGCGGCAAGGTTCACGCGGTAAATCCGTTTTGCTTTAATTCTAAAATTTCAAGAGGGGATCGCGTCATTATCACGGTTCAATCTGAAGTCCCACGGAGCGCGCTTTGTGCGCGGCGCGGAAACCTCGACAATGCGGATTGCTGCTGTGTCTGCGTCGGCGAGGCTAAACCCTCCCTTCCGCGAGGGACACATTCCGCAGGTAGTGAAAAATTGGAGGCAAAAATTTTCCTTTCAGTCTGCACAAGGTCACAACACAAAATGACTGCCCAACATGTTCGTTCACTTCTTTCTCGACATGCGAGTGTTTTTCGACAGCAAACTGCATTGACAGTCAAGTGTGTGATTCCAAAAATGAGCGGCGCAACACCGAAGCCAGTGTAGCAACGCATTTTTGGTTTGGTGGCAACGCTGCAAATCCAAACAACAGCATTTCCAGTGAAAAGAAAATGTTGTGATCAAAGGAACACAAGGCAAGTCAGGCTTGTAGTGAAGGCTTTAGCCTTCCCTGCCAGTCTTCACAAGTCGCTCTCCTCCCTGCTGCCTGCCGAGCTCTGTGTGCTATTGACTTAGATACTTGCTTCAAGGCAAAGTCTTTAATATAAATCAATCTTAAACATGCTCCCTTTTCTACAATATTAATGTCAATCATGAAGCTCGCTGATATTGAAGTGGTTGTTTTTACGGGGGTACCTTTCAACAAGAACGTGTCAATACGTTTACATGCAGCACAATAATTCCTATCGAATTATTCATTTCCAGTGTGATGCGGACCTTCGGGTTTCGATCGCCTTTTCTCTCTCACTTGTCGGCAGCACCAGAATCCGGATTTGCGATTTTCGTTTTGTATCTTTCACAACAATTGATCACAAAATGGTGTTGCCATTTGCAATTCTTGGCTTTTCTTTTTTTTTCAAATTGGACTGATCGGAGAAATCTCTCCCGGGTCTAGTACGACCGTAACACTATTATCTTGTCCCCAAAAATTGACGAAAATCTGAAATAAATTGTTGAAAAGAACAAAATTGTTCTGAGCAAATTGGCCACAAGGGCAAAGGTACCAAAAATTTGCCTTTGGTTTCTCTGGATTGGAACCACCAGGGAATTGTGAGCTTTGGGGACAAAAAGCGTAACATTTCATCGGTGACTGTGCACCGTCGTGGAAATAATTTACAA
>JAAUXT010041981.1_pt1 | contig 28556 bp, 30 predicted proteins | sample 7278171 | NCBI WGS metagenome assembly JAAUXT01 (sample SAMN14350112, study PRJNA611818) | marine sediment metagenome | isolation source: surface marine sediment (1.8m) | place: French Polynesia: Moorea | collected 2018-08
AAAAAATATTTTTGGTTTGTGGACTCTTCTGAATCAGGTAAGTTGGGTCAACAAACTACGTACTACGTGTACGTTTTTGTGGCTACGGGACGTAGTGCTGAAAGTCCCCAATGCGTGACGCGTGCAGTGGAGCTTGGTCTGAACGTGTTGTATTACGGGCCCAGACTGAGAAGCCCGCAGCAGACGAGAGGAGAGGCTGTCCTCATGAATGTGCAGATTCAACAGCAGATTCATATCAATGCATTAAACATGGAGCTTTTGTCTGTGCAGAAACCAAACCGCGTCTCCTTTGACAACGAGTCTCTTTTGTGATGCCCCTGGACTCGCACCTCACAGACGCCATGCAGGCAGAAAACACGATGCTTCTGTCGGAGACGCATCCGGCCAAGGAGCCTCGTTGTCACCTTGATTCTGCTTGATCTTGCTGACCCCCATTCACTGTACGTGCCTTGACTATCCTTGTCTCAAGTCAAACCAGCCCCGAGCGCCCACGCGTACACGCGTGTGTGTTTCTGGGTGTGCGTGCAACCCTGTCTGCACTGGCTGTTCTCCTTCTTTGAGGAGCCCACTGACCCAACGTCAAAGTCGGAACCCCGGCCGAGCACCTGCCCGCATATTTTGGACAGAAGTAATGTATCATGTAAATAATTGAGTTGGACGGTGATTAAAAATGCAGGGTGACATGCCTCGTCCCTTGTCTCTGTCCCATTCATCAACGGTACAGCAGGAAAATTTGCCTCATACACTTCACCGTGAAAGTGGCAGACGGACTATTCCAGCTGCTTTTTGTCCGTTTCACACTGGATACGAAATACATTGCGTTGCAGCCTGGCTGAGACCAGAGTGGGTTCAGGCGTTGGAGGACCTTGAGAACCCAGGGACCTGCCCCTCTAACCCTTAAAGATGTCTTCCCCTGCAAAATTTTGCACCGCATGTGCAAACGCTTTCCTAGTTTCCTATTGAACAGAGATAGCAGGGCCTCCAAGGAAAGCCCCTCTCCCAGGCCGGACCCTGCGTCTAGTTCTGTGGCCACAGCATCTGCTTATGTGGGAAGAACCACATTTGAACGCATGAAACGGGCAGTTTGAAACAGCATTGCCATTGCCGTGGTTCGCGGAGGACAATCCGTGTGCGTGTCTTTGGCCCCTTTTGTAGATCACAGACAACAGAGCAGCAGGGAGAGACTGTGCTATTTGCGTTGTGAAGCCCACAAAACAAAGCTCCCTCGACACAGATAAACCATGCCCGTTGTTTGCTCAGAACTGAGTGCGCACTCAGCCTTCCATTGCGTCTGTAAACGTGAGGCGGAGCGGCTCCACCCCCCCGACCCAACATTTGTATTGGGAAAGAGTCCTCATGCAGTGACATATCAAATACCAAGGGGACCTGTTTTGAGCTCAAATCTGCCGTCGGTATTATCCCTGTTTCATGCATTTGGGCCACTTGCCTCAAGAAGCACTAAACATTGCACTTGACGCTTCGCGATCTCGTTTGCAGCTTTGGGTCGTATTTGATGAAATGAGACGTGCTTTGCCTTCCGACCAAGCTGTCGCAGTGAGTAGCTCTGACCCTTGTGAGTGGTTGTTCTGGCTGTCCATCCGAGCACCAATCCTTGCATGAGAGACCTCGGGACGTTCTATAGGGTCCAAATCTATCTTGGAGGGCAGCAAACTCAACTTCAAGTTTGAAGTTTTTGGAATGAAAAAATTTGGCTCGGTAGCAAAAAAAGCAGGAAAATTCATTTTGCGGAGGTCAGAGGTTCCAGGCCTTTTGACCTGCTGGATTTGCTGCAAAGTTCAAACAAATTTCTCTGTTTGCTTGTCCGTGTTATTTCTGTTCCCATCTGGGCGTCGTATCTGCCAGAAGCTTTGACTCTATTCACGTGTCTGGGCGCATTGACTGGGTTCCCAGGCCTCGGCGCTGCCGGCGCCGTTTTCTTCGCCCCTGAACCACAATGCCGTGTTTTCCTCGGAGGTAGGACGTGTCACAGGCGTGAGTGGAGGAGATGGATGGTGCGACACCGGCACAACAACAGCGACCGAGGCCCGGCCGCGGCCCGGCCCGGGGCGCTCAGCCAGACAGACACACAGCTCCACAAAAATGACCGAGGCCCGATTCACACTGGATGCGTCATGCGTGTGACTGTGTCAGTGTTTGCAGGAGGTGCTTCAGTGATTGCGATGCAGAAAATTTTGTCTTGTTCAGAAACGCAATGCATGACGCATCCGGTGTGAATAAGGCTTCAGACCTCGTGCTTTCCTGATTGCGTCCTGCGTTGTGTCCTGTAGTTTCGTCCCACCTTCGTTGCTCCCACAGAATAGTACCAGATGCACAACCCTTGACGCTTCCAGTGGACCATGCCTTACAGGATGAAGACTCCTGCCTCTCCAGACTTCTATGTTGGACAATTTTCAAACAACAGCAATTTTTGCTCCGTTGCCCCAAGTCTTTGAGGTTTATGACATGCAGATCTGCGTGGGACGGACAAGTCCACGTGGACGGCCACGTTGGCTCTGAGGCTGGAGTTGGGGACGGGGGCCGCTGCACTTCCTGCTGCAACTTTAACGCCTGCCACCTGCAGTCAAAGCGCTTTCGTGCACTGCGGCATGTAAAATGAAACAAAGGGATTATGGTCATCCTTTGTGTCCAGTGTCTGCCTGTGTCAGCAGGCTCCTCTGCTTTATGGTTTTCAAGCAACATACGTTATGCAACATCCGTGTTGCCTGGGTGCGCCTGGGTGCTGTGTTGCTGATACAGAATCCTTACACTTCGTGCCTCACACCGTGAGGTCCTCAGCAAAACAACTCATGTTTCACCCGCTCCATCCGTTTTTGGTATTTGGCTCAGCGTGACCTGGTTCACGTTGCGTTCGTGCGCGTCAAAGGTCGCAGCGTGCCGCAGGTGTACTGCGGTGCCCAGTGACTTCCACAGACACAACACCTGATGCATCCAGCGTGAAACAGGCCCGAGACTCGTTGCAATCAGGCGTCGAGGCCTCACTCCTTTCGCCATGATATCGAGGCCTCACTCCCCTCACCTTGATGTCCAAGCCTCACTCACTCCTTGCGCCGCGCCTTACAATTGGCACACAAACGACGCACTGCATCGATACACGTCACACTGTACACATCACCAGGCCCTGATGCATCTGTTCCTGACGTGATCGAATTGTCTCGGAGCCAAGTTCTATTTCCAAGCCAATGGGCGTGCTCCTTTTGGTGCACCCAAAGCCCTGAAGTCCCTTTGACGCAGAAGACCCACGTTCTGCTCGACGCGCAAATCGAACGCGCTCGCTGTCTCCCCGAGCTGAGCGCCTGATTCAACAAGAATGAACATGGAGCCTCGCAATGAGACCCCGGGGCTGCGTCTGTCGATGCGCTCTCCACGCACCTGCAACTCGCGTCGCTTTGTATGTCCAGGGGCGGATCAAGGGGGGGGGCTCATATTCAATAATGTAAGAAAATCAGGCCTCGATGTGAGCAAACAAACCAACGCAAAGCGTTGTCTGTTTTGTGCCCTGCAAAACGAACTTTGAAGTGTGGACCTCCTGAACTCTGGTCATCATTGGGCGAAAGTTCCCTTGACCCAGGTCCAGGAACCCGCTTTGCGTCGTTATTTCACCTCAAAACACACCATATCGAATTTGTGAGCACCAAAAATAACTGTAATTTCTTTTGCGAGCCACTGGGGGGCAGCTGATGCCTGCGAAGAACGTTTCCTTTCATGAGGAAGAGAATGTGTCAATTTTCTGTCCTAATAGAGTCAGGGATTGAGCTGCAAAAGGTTTGGGAGAGAAACAAAGTTCTACGAGCTGCTTGCGTGTGGGAAGCTGAACAGAGCTTTTCACAAAACCCAGAGTCGCAATTCTGGCTGGTTCTCTTGAAAAACGAGGCAGAAACATTCTTGTTGAAAACAATGGCTGCTGCAATGAACATCCACATCCACATTATTTTCCAATTTAACAGGGACCGGAGTTTTTCAGATTTTGAGCTGACAGCTTTCAAATCCATCTTAATTTTCTCAGGGATCTCAAGCTCAGCTCTCTGCAACAGCTCCTCGGGCTTACATTGTCACACAGTCGTGTCATGCTGAGGTTTCGTTTTCGTGATTGGAGGGTCAAGGGATTGTTGCTTCAAGAACCGCGTGGACTGAAGCAACAGGCCGGGAACCTGCGGGTCTGAGGATTGGGGTGAGTGCAGCCCAACATGACATTGAAAAGTGAAGGTGTTCCAGAAAAGGAAAAACCATGGACAATTCCAAAATTACAAGGATGATTGATTCGTTCTTCGGGGGTGTAGAGGGGGTCGGAGGCCTTGGCCCAACCCCAGCTCCATCCTCCTCCGCCTTCACACCTGGAGGTGAGTGACTCCAGACCTCCGCCCGCAGAGCTCAGGTAATGGGGAAGCCCCCGCAGATCCATCAGTGACAGCCCGGTGTCGCCCCGGAGGGTTCCCGGGGAATCCCTTCCCCGGACCGGAGCCGGCGCCCGGGGGAATCCCCGGGGACTCCCGGCCCCCGGATCGGGGCCGCCGCTCCGCATGGCAAGTGGGACCCTCAACCTGCGATGCCCATTAGCAACATCCAACATTGAAGAGAAAGGAACCGTGGGTTGAATTCTTGAAAAGCGCTTTGTGGAAGGTACACACGGTTCACACTTCTAGCTCTCTTAAAAAAAATTTTGGGTGAGGAAATACGAGAAGACCCATGAAAACGACCAAGATTTAAAAAAAATTGAATTGGAAAAATCCTCAAGGCCAATTCCATTTGTGAAGAAAATGAGGTGCACGGATTGAGTGTCTCTGATATCAGCCAGAAGCCCCGGTGCCCCGCGTTTGGTTCTGCTGAGCTGCGCTATGAAGCCTCTGCAATTCATACGTGTCGCGCGCTCCGGCAAAGGCGAGGCCCGGGTCGCGGGGGCGGATCCAAAAATGGAGGGCAACCCCTAAAACAGTGAATTTTTGCAGATAAAATCTCCGAGTCGCAGAGGGGGTCCAAAAATGGAAGGCAACCCCTTGAGTAGTGAATTTTACGGAGAAAAGATCTCTGAGAAGCAAGGGGACACTTGGGTCAGAAAGGCGTTGATCCATAAGGGGCTGATCTTGGAGTGAAAATTCTCAAGTTCAATTTGGGACCAAATGGACGGGTGCTTTGTACTCCTGCACTGTCAGCAGAAAACTTGGTATGGATTCCCTCTGGACCCAGCGACCACACCCGAGCTGGGTCCGTCAGGCCTATGAAGTTGAGCCTCAAGAGCAGCTAATTGCTCCCCCCCCCCCCCGAAGCCGCAGTGTCACACAGTTGCTCTCGTAATTGGCACAATTGAATTTATCCCAGTCCCCGTGCACGGCTGAATTGTGGTTGCATCCTCCACCACCCATCACAGGAGCAACGATCACTCAGACCCGGCACAGCTGATCAGTGGAGACGCACCTTCTGCTCTTCGTGACGAGAAGTTATGAGAGAGACTGGCAAGAGGGAAGATTTCTGCAATGCGTCTTTGCGTATCGTGTGTCTTTTACTTCAACGAGGATTTTTTTCACAGTGGATGCCCTGCGTTCAACCGAAGACACCACACTCGTCCATTGACTTGTTTTGGATAGACCACAAAACGCATTTTGCCACATGTGGACTACAGTTACAAACAGCTGCACCCACCAGATCCACGATAGTCTTTGTTTCATCAAGTTTCTTTCCCAACACATCCAAAACTGTGACAAAGGGGCTGCATACAGATCTGAGTCACACTGATCCTGGGATAAGTCCAGACCCCGAAACCCGAAGTCGCTTCCCAAAGTGTCAAGCGACGGTTCACCGCACACCCCGCAGAAACAACAGGAGCAAAAACGCCGCTTCGAGCCAAATCAATCTCTCTCGCCTCAAGTTTCCTCCCACTTAAGTATTCACCCGAGCAACCTCGAAGGAAGCGATAGAATAGATTTACACGCACCTTGTTTCAATTACAGCGTTGAGTGGCTAATTGAGGAAGCGCTGTGGTCCCTGGTCTGCTCCTGGTCTGCTCCGCTCACCAATCCTCGTGTGAACCTGGGTGGGGGATTCTCCTGCTACTGCTACACACACGTGTCAGGTCTGTGGCAGTGTCCGCGCGCGAGTGAAGCGGGGCGGGCTGCGCTGGTTCTATTTACACGACGCACGGTGCGGCTCTGGGCGACGGTGGCTTCGCAGGGAGGGGAGACACACGGATTCGTCAGCTTCAGATCGATGCGGGGACGCCACCGCCTCCACCGCCGCCGCTGCGTAACGCAGCAGAGAGAACCACGAGGTGCCGGGGAATGAGATAGGCAATCAAAAGCGCCCACGTTTTTGCACACGTACCGGTGTCGCATCAGATTTCTGGTTCATTCAGGTTCGTCGAGGCAAGCGTGTTGCACTTGAAAGTTGTTTTCAATCAGCTCGATTGAGAAAGCACAAGCCACACCCAGAGTCGAGTGGGTCGCTGTGTGTTTTACGTGCACTGTGTGTGAAAAGTTCTCCGAACGTGTGAAACAGATGTGTGAAGTGGAACCCACTTCGCACGCTGGGTGCACTGTGTGAGAAGTGGGTGTCCACACATAAAGAGTGTGCAAACACATGACCAAACACTCACACTCATTCACTCCTCCGTAGCAGGTATGAATCACACACCGTCCAGTGCGGGCACTTTGTCCTCAGCTGTTATGTATTTGGGGTTGTGTGCGCAGCACTGAAATCATCAGGCCCTTTGCTTTGTCTTCTTGTTGGTGTTACGTTTTCCATTTGTTCTCGATCCAGAGAAGACCAGGTGCCTTGAACGCACTGCACCTTGCAGACAAGTCAATCCCATGCAAATTCAACAGGCAGAATGTTGAATGTATTGGAATGCCACGCAGGAAGCTCATCACAGTGTGAAACAGGCCTTGAAGTCTCCATCAAATGTCGATTTCGCATCAGATTTCATTCATGGACACGCCGTTCACAATGGTCTCATTCGAGTGTTCATTTTTATTGTGCTTGTGATCCATTCGCAGCTATTTTGCATTTTTTGCTTTCCTGATAATTTTTGTGGCAACTGGCAAATCGCTTTTCTGTTGTTTGTCCCAGGTCATTTCTGTGATGTATTTCTGACGTAAAACAGTTGGAGCGGAAATGATACCGTTGATACTGAAACCTTCCCCCATGGAAAGAACACACTGCCTCGGCTACGGACCACACGACTTCAAGGTGCATTTCCTGTTGGTTCCTGTTCCGTTCAAGCTTTTCACGGGCGGAGCGTGAAACCAAAGGCGTTGGTCGAACGTCAAGACGGGTTTGTGAAATTGCTTTCCCTTTGTACAAGTTTTCAATATTTACCAAAGGTCAAGTGTGTGTTTCTGATGAGTCCGAGCTTCAGGCTGATCCAGGGAGTGAGGCTGGTCGCGCACAGACTACACACTGAATGGCTTCAAAAGCCATTTGGCATGTAATCACCTCATCAGATGCTGTTTTTGTACAGGGCCCAATGGAGGTGCAATGTACAATGCACAGGTCCATAGTGGCATGCAACGCAGAAATTAAGTGACACGACGCGCAGTGCGCGACACCCCTGACGGGTGTGAGACCTTGCTTCCCTGATTCCACTCTGAAGGTGCCATTTTTGGAGGGGGAGATCAGGTTCCCTGACGATTGACCCCTCAACACTCCTTGATCCTTCCAGCAAACGCAGCATCAGACAAACCAAAGGGGTCTGTAGATCCACAGCCCCGTTGCCAATTTGGCTGGGATCAGGTCCTCATAGATGGTTGACCCAATATGTTATGAGATGTTTGATCCATCCCCGCAACCGCAGCACATCGTTATCAGGCAAACACTGGAGCCGAGCCACAGACCAATAACACAGACCTGATTCCGTCGGGATTGGGCGACGTGCATCAAAGTTAATCCCATCAAACAAATGACCCTAATGACGGTAGATAGACTTGCTACTGCGACAGTGATTTCCTGTACACCTCATTGGGTTTCAGTCACAGCACCAATGTGGAAGTGCCGCAGACCTGTGTAAGCTGCGGTTGGTTCGAGACGAGGGGGGGATGATCGGTGCTCACACTCACCTTTGGTCAGGAAAGCGGTGAAAGCAGTCAAGATCTTCCGTACGACAGAGAGAAGCAGCGAGTTTTGGAAAACACAATTGCTTTTGTGGCCTCATGGTGCAGGGTGACTTCCCTGGAACAGGTGTGGCGAAATGGACAGACCCCAAAACCAGACCACCCGGGTGTCTGGCCATTTCATGTTGCACCTGGGCAGACCCGTGTCTCCTCATTTCGTTGCACCGGTCCATACCCAGAGACATTGCGTGCTGACCTATTTTCGAGAGGAAATTGAGAAGGTGCCACTGTCTCTCCTGTCGGAAGGGACTCCCATCAACATGGATTGACGTTTGCGCGATTCTTCTGAACACGTGACACGTGCAGACGCACGCTGTCTAAACTTAACAAAGAACCTCAGGGTGGAATTTTTGACGTCAGCCCCAAAAGCGACCGTGCGTCACCCAATGTGGAAACCCCAATACATTGGAGGGCAGGCAAGTGTTTTGGGGGATTGAAGGGATTGAAGGCGAAGCCACGTGACAGAGGTACGTCACCTGGGACAGAATTTACGACTTCCACAGGGGCAGGAACTTTGCGGATGGAAAGGCGCTCGTCTGTTGTGATCCGATTCCAGGCCCATTCACTTTGACCACGACGGGTTCTGACGCGTGCAACAGGAGCCATGTATGGAAACAGAGCTTTGTGCAGCCGAATTTTGTTTTGTGAAGAAGTAGAAAATGACACCAGAAGGAAAAGACAGATTTTCGAGTGAGGTGTAGTTCCAAGCTCTGTGGGGCCGAGTCCTCTGACACCAGGAAGCACGTGGCTCATTTCAGCGCCAAGCAAAGCTCAGTCTCCGGCGAGTGTTTGGGACACCTGTCCATGTTTCTATCCGTGGTGCAACAGTGATGCTCTTGTAAATGCTGTCTGTGTCTATTGTAGCAACAAGATGTGCTCAAAACATTTTTTCAAGAATGTGATTGACCCTCAAGAACAGGGCGCATGAAGTAACTGTTTTGCCTGTCACAAACAACGTTCAGGGTACATCCATCCCAATGAACTCCACAAAAAAGAAGAATCTCCGCATTCCTACAGGTGCACCACTTGTGATCAGACAAGAAAATTCAGACAGCACTGACCAAAGCATGAAAATGTCAAATGCAAACAAGTTTCACAGTCACAAATGAACCCCTTTTTGCAGATGCACGTGCATTGAAGATGAATATATTGGTTGTGTGGTCAGGGAGCAGGAACTACTGGTGGTTTCACAACCAAATGAAACTCAAAAACATACAACACAGAAGTGATAATCAAGGACAGGGAGCATCAATTTGACCAGGAAACGAGATGTTTGTATCATCTGGGGAACTTTGTTCCAGGTTCAGGTATCCCATATCAACGCCTGAAAGACAAAGAACATTTTCCATTGAACAGACAAAGAAATTTATTCTTCAGCAATTCAACAAAATCAAAAACATTTTGTACCTGCAAGTTCAAAGAGCTGGATTCTTAATTCGGAAAAGAAAGGCCTCTGCTTTGGGTCTGAACGCCAACAGTTCAACATTATTTTGTATCTGAAAGAAACACAAAGGACAATTGATTCTAACCAGATTGATACTTGAGAATTCACCAAGTTGTGGCCAAAAACATCTCATACAAGTTGCCTGGAACTTTTGTTGGTCTCTCCAGATGTTTTCCACTCTTTATGTTCTCAACAACAACACAATTTGGGATTCCTTTGTAGGGAAGTTGTACACCTGTGAATATCTCCCACAACAGCACCCCAAAGGAGTACTTTGTTGGGGGCAGAATAAAAAAAGTTATTTTATCTCTCCCATTGAGACAAAAATGTCAAATTTTAGTTTTGTTCATGTCAAAACAGCATTCCTCACCACATCACTTTTTGTTGAGAAAACACCCATTGTCACTGATTCTGGACTCATCCATCTCAATGGCAGTTCTGTAGTGCCTTCCACAACAGTGTAGTGGTCTTTCTCCTTCAAGACTCTGCTTATTCCAAAATCAGATATTTTTACCAGAAGGTTGCTGTCTAATCTGAAGAAAATGTTTCAAGAAGCAATCTACAATTTGGAAAAAGGAGTGGAGCGAGCAGATGGAAGGCAGCATGAAAAAGGGTATACTTGCAGACAATTCCTGGCTGCCAGGTCCCTGTGTACAACTTTTTGTTGTGCAAGGTATTCCATGCCTTGTACACTTCCCAGAGCAAATGACAACTGTTGAGGCAAACTGACATGCTGCAAGAGAAATTACAAAAGGAAAACATGTGTAATCTCCATTTTGATGAACACAAATTTAATTGGTAGTTCTGCTCACAGATTTCTTTTTGCGCATGTACTGTTTCAAATCTCCATTTGTCATCAAAGGCAAGATGATGCAAGGTTTTCCACCATGCAATGATACTCCCAGCAAAGGCAATATGTTTGGGTGCTTGAACTTCTTCATTCCAGTGACTTCTTGCAGAAACTTTTCAATCTGTCTGTCCTCCAAGTCAATTTCAACTGAAATGGACACAAAGCAAGAGAAGAGAGATGCCAACAAATGAAAACAACCATTTTTCTGTGTTGAGTTGCAAGCTGTACACAGGTGCCAAAACACAAACAACACAGATCTTTGCGCAAACATTTTGCACGAACAATCATTTTTGGCAGGCAAAGTCAAACAGCTTGAACATTGAGTGCAGAGTCCACTAATTTTGAACACTCTGAAATGAACTCGCACCAGTTCCTGCGTTTCAAGAAAAACACCAATGTGCCGTTCCAGAAGACATAATATCCAGGATGAACTGGGCGTGCAACTTCAGAATGAGGGGTGCAATGTCCAGATTTGTTTCGTGAGAACATACCTTCAATGCTTTTGACATGAAATTCCATCTTACTACCTTTTTGTCTCAATTTCTCTGAGAAGTCTTCTCTAAAAATTCCCTGTCAAAAGTGTAGGAAGGATTGCCCAGACTTCTCATTTGAAATAACCCAACTAAAATGTCACATCATACCTCATCATACCTCTAATTTTTTTTCACAGCAATGTTGATAACTGAGAAATTGCTCTGCCTGAGAAGACCAGATGACACAATGCCAAAATTGCCTGCAAAGGTTGGAAAAGAAAAGTTGTTTCTGCCTGTTGATCACAAACTGTTGTTCTTATTGGTTTCCTGCATTGGGGTTTGCAACTGCTTTTGTTCAACTTTATGAGACCAATGGAATTTTTAGACATGAAAACATTCCTGAAATAACCACAAAGAACAAAGCATTTCTCATGTGCAGCACTTCAACAGTATGTTTCTCACCATAACCAAGGTTGTCCAGCAAAGTAATTGTACTTGGGTCAATCCAAATTTCCTGCACATCTTCTGACAATGCTGGGGATAATTTGCTGGTCAGAGATTCTAAATCAGAGAGTGTTTCAAGACTCTGTTCCTGAAAAGATGAGCCTTTCTGCTGATGTTTTCTGAAGCAAGAAATAATTGTTTGAAAGGAAGGTTTTGCAGGGCACATGTACACAGTGGTTGAACCAATGTCAAACACAAATGTAGGAACAAGGAAGTAACACTGAGCTAATTATGTGGACAACTTTATCACCTGATGCACATGAAAATTGTCAACAGAACCATAATGCAAGTTCCACTTGTTGTCACAACAGTGATCCACGACACTGTCTCACTTGCTGAAAATAGAAGCACAACTGCAGTCCTCAGAACACGTCTTGTTTCGTGAATGTCAGGAAATGCATCCTTCATTGACAGCAATACAACCCACAGAAACTGTGCAACTGACAGACCACCTGTGCACAAAATATAGCAAAGCGTATTTTGAGACAACAAAATTTCAATCAACTTCCGGTAAGAGGAAGAAGTTTGCTTGAACAACTTCTAGCTCGAGGTGAAAAATACCGTAAAACCTCTTATTTTTGTGTCACACGTTTCTGCGCCAGTTTGTGACATGAAGAGCAGGATGTGACTTTTGTGTGGGGAATCGCCTCTTCAAGTCTCAGTCAGTGTCTGACCCTTGGAGGCAAGAAAATAAAGGAGGCCAAAACAAATCTCAAGGGTCAAGTAGTTCTCATACTTGTCAAGAGCTTGCTTTTTGGTTTCAAGGTGAGTTACAAGTGAGAAATAAATAACTCAGTAAAGAACAAATGAAAATCTGAACCATTTGATTCAAGAAGAATGTGTGGCAGAAAAAATGTGGGGAAAAAGTTTTGTTTCTGTTTTTAGGGGTCAAACTTTGGGTGCGACTTTAAATATAAGTGTGACTTCCAAGTTGGAGTTTTACAGCAGATATGAGATTCAACATGAAGTCTGATCAGCAACCCTTGGCTTTTGACTACCTTTCAATGCAGAGGGTCTGGCAGTGGTTACAGGCTGCTGTGAACTGACAGAAGAACCTGCAACTGAAATTTGACTTGAGTTTTCTGACATTCACAAAGTGTTGCCAGACAAACAACTACAGATGTTCTTCTGCATTGACAAACACACCACATGACATACTTGCAGAACTGTTCTTGTGGGTGGCTGAGTGTTTTGAAGGAGTGTACATGGGTTCTTCTGAGGTCTTGATGTTCCCTGCATGTTGACACAAAATGCCTCGTATCAACAGAGAGTATGAGTGCGCAATCAAATTGCTCAACAAGAAACGGATCTGCTCACGAGTAGCTCTGACAATGTCAAAATCGACACAAATACGAATAAAAGTTTACCATCTGTTGGGAGGTTGAAATGGGTTATTACTGCCGTGGTGTTGATATGTCTTCTTGCTCTGCTGCAAACATCAACAGCTGGTCTACTCCCTGAATAGAAAGCGAAGATTCAACAGACTGGAAGGAGTGTGTCAACATTTATCACAGCACTGGCAGACAAACCTGGAATAAGTTATTTCTCCAACACAAATTTGTAAAAGAAATGTAATTCTCAGAACAAGGATTTAATGTTGAAAACTGAGCAGAACAAGTTGATTTGATGGAGGTTTTATCTTTTGAAGCCTTCTCTTGTACTTCAGGAGGTCTGCAATGCCCTTGACGTCAGTGTTTATGACAATTCGTGTTGCTCTATCAGATTGCAAACAATGTATGATCACAGAGTAAAAATTGTGAACAAAGCACAAACCACTGCAGATTGGAAAAGCTCCAATAAACTGTCCACTCTCATTGCACTCCATTGACTTATTTTGCCCCTGTGAATATTGATCAATGCAAAAGTAACTGTTTTGAAAGCTGCAAGTCCAAAGTGCTTTTGCAGTGCGTCTGATACCAGCAGGTTGTAAACAGCTCACCCCAGGTTTGTTGCATTTTTCTGAAACAAGCGCAAGTGCGGCACAGATACAGCAAAATTCTAACAACCCTGCTGATGCAAGATCAAGTTCAATCTATTCTGGAGAAACACTTGTCTTTTGTCACACTTGGGACTGAATTAAGTGCCCAAACAAAATAAATACAGCAACAATAATTTGTGTCAGACAGCACTGTTAGGTGATCAAATCAAATGAACTTTCATCCATTGATTTCTTGTTTCTCCCCCACCAGCGGATGTTCTTATCTCACCCAAAACATTTCATTGTGAAGAGAAAAATGGCAACCTGTGTCACACTCTAAAGACTCCTATCCAGTAGTATTAGATTCACATGTCAGTGTATAGTTGTTGTGGCTGTATAGATCCCTTGCAACTTTTCCATTTGCTCCTGTAAATTTCAACCAACACACATGACTACAGTTCCAAGGCCTTTCTACAGTTGGATGAGCACCAATGAGAGACAGGAGCAAAGGTTTTTCTTGATTCACAAACAACTGTGGCTCTATTGAATTGATATGGGAAGCTTGCAGATGTATAGTTTTCAAAGCAATCAAATCGAAAAATGAGTTGTCTGGGAACTGAGTGATCTTGTTGTGTTCCAATGCCAACATTTGCAACTGTTTAAGACCACTGAACATCTCCCTCCTCACAGATGTCAAATTATTTCGTCTCAAACAGGGGTTGAGAAGAGTTGTCAGATCCCCAAAGGAATGGTCAGGGATTGTGTGAATGTTGTTGCTGCCCAAAAACAAACCTTCAAGATGTTGAAGTCCTGCAAACATTTCTTGTTTCAAATGGGAAACTTTGTTGTTGCTGAGACGAAGACTTCTCAGGCCGGTCATGAACACAAAGCAGTTGTCAGCAATTTTTTCTAAGCTGTTGTGACTGACAACCAAGGATTTAATTTGTGTCAAACCTTGGAATATTTCCTTCTCCAATGAAGGAATTGAACAATATTTCATGTGCAGAAGACCCAACTTCATCTGAGACACAAATGTATTGTTGCCAATTGTCAATGCTGTTTGCTGATCCAGGAACAAGACAGAAGATTCTCAAGTCCTGCAAACATTCCTTCTGTCAGCACAGTCAATTTGTTTCCAATCATGCAAAGTGTTCTAAGCTTGATAAGACCTAAGAAACTGCTTTCAGCAATGTCTGTGATACTGTTGGAATCCAGGTCGAGTTTCTCCAGTTTTCGTAGGCCAACAAACATTCCTGTTCTCAGGGATTCCAACTTGTTGTATGAAACATGCAGCTCTTTCAATTCAGGGAAACCTAGAAATGAGTTGTTTCCAATGAGTGTTACACTGTTGTGATTCAGACTCGTGCAAGCTGGTAAACTCAAACAGCCGAGCATCTCGAAACTGACTTTTGTGAGCTCATTGCATTCCAAACAAAGCTCCATCAATTCGTCACAAAGGTTTAAATGGATTTCTATCTTATGTACATTCTGCTTGTACAATTTCTTGTTGTTGTAATCATGTCTTGGTTGTATTGGTCTGTTGCTGCATTGATGATGGCAGCTGATCTCAGGCAACCAACTGGCTGTGCAGAGCACAACAACAGACAGGGAAAATGGTTTACTCATTGGCGGTTTCCTGGCAGAGAGAAACATTTGAGTGTCTCTTTGCATGACCCCTGTTGTGTCCTTGTTAAAGTGGTATCTCACCAGAAATGTTCATGAGAGGTCGGGTCTTCCATTTGGTTCACTTGTTCTCACATTTGAACACTGAAAGAACAGAAAGCTCTGCCTAAATTTGAAAGATAAGTGCACTTTGAAAGAGAATGTTTGTGAAATGTTCATTTCTGGTAACCTGCTGAGCAAAGACAAACTGTTTCAAACCAGAAGAACAGAAACTTCAAGCAAGCGGTTAAGTTTCATTGACAGGTCATTGCTTGAATGGAAAATGGTAATTGAAAGTGAAATGAGAGAACTTGTTTGGCTTTTTTATCGAGCTGAACTCTGACCAGGTGCGTTTTCAGCTCACTGAGGTGGAAGCGAAGAACAACAATGATACTTACAACATACATTTTGTAAGTGAAGGAGATTGTTTCACAACCGCAAACAAGCTTGCAGAAACAAAACGGAGCCAGTCTCAAGCTCTGTCCGCCCTGCAGCAACCACACTTCTGTCATCCAGCCAAAACACCCCGAGAAGGCAATCGCAATTGAGGGGGGGGGGAGGCGAACCGGATTGAATCTGGAAACAGCAGGCCAGACGTCAGGAATGTGATTCACTGCATTTCTGCCTTTCCCCTTGTCTCTCTGTCTCTTGTGTCTCTCTCACACCTCACACCCGTGGAGTGGATCTCAGTTAGATCTGTGATTCTCTGTTGCCGGCATGCTTGAACTGGTTTTTCACCTCAGGGTGTGAACCCAGTGGTGTCTGTGTTCAGCAATTGCATCTCCTTAAATGACTTTTTTCAGGAGTACATGCGGTGCAAAATCATCCCAGCAGAGGGAGCAGACCCTCGGGCCCAATGGATTACACAGACTGACCTGTTGTGGCCGAAGGTAGGAAAGATGTGGCAGGGAATTTATGCTTTGTCACTGAGCTCAAAAATCACCTTGGGATCAGAGGTTGGGTATTTTTCCTCTTCCACTGCCTGCGTCTTTGTGTTTTTCACACAAAACATTAGTGAAAGTCCAGCTACAGAAGAACACTTCTGCAAACAGTAGAAGAGGGGCACCGAAGCGAAAATTTCGCAGACTCCGCTTTCTGCCAAGACTTTTAACGTCAGCTTTTCAGTGGGAAATGAACGATTCTCATACATCGCGCGCTCCACCGGTGGCTCTGAGCGGTATTTAACTCTCGCCTGAGTGGACCCCATGAAATGTGCTCCTGGTTCTGCGGGATGGAGTCACATCGATCTGGATCCATTAAACTCAAATTGGTGCATTAACTCGGGATTGGGTGACGTATTCGCCGCAGCCGCAATCTGTGACTGGTATCACTGCGGGAAGGCAGTGGTGGCGCGGAGACTCGCATCACACACACGACTGAGTGAGACGCACGCGAGATTTGAATTAGCAGGGCTCTGTTTGGCCTGATTTGACACAGTGTTGTGGGAAATCTATTCTGCTGTGGGACAGAAACCAGTGTCCATTGTGGTTGGTTGTAGCGGAAAAGGGCCTCTGGTTTCAGATTTGAGATGTTTTGTTTTTGTCTCGCATGAAAACTGCAAAAATGTTGCCCTTTTTGTGCGACTGGAAAAGTATGTTGAAGAACAACTGCAGTCTTGTGTGCACAATTTCAAGTTCCTCACACGCAACCGTCGAATTCTTCACCCCAGAAATCCTCTGGTTGAAATGGAGATCAAGCTCAAGAGAGCCTTGCTGGAGGGATAAATACTCAGAACAGGTTCACACTGGGTGCGTGGAGCATTGTCTCCTCAAAACAGCTCAATGGGCGCTGTGTCGTCCTTTGCGAAACAGTACCGATTTCCACCCCGACTCGGCCAATTCGTGTTATTTTGACAGACCATCTTTGCCCGAATCAGCCAGGTTCTTGAGTTTGCAGAGACAGGCTGTGTGTGGACATGGTTTGAAGGTGGATGTCAAAATCTTGGAATCATCCAGCAAAACGAAGCAGCCCAATGGAAATTGAACCAGGGTGGGATGCAGCGCTCTACGCACATTGTGTGAACCTGGCCTGAGGGCTTTTCTCCATCTGTAGACGCAGCACTCTTCAGAGATGGTTTTCATTTGGTGTAAACAGACGGAGAGTTGACAGCTGTCGCCGGACCCCTGTGACTCAAGCACTTAAGTCTTCATCGCTCCGGTCGATAGGCGTGTCATAGGAGAGTTCAGCCCAGAGCGGCAACTCGCAACAATGGACACGTTGAGCTGTGGGATTCGTGGTCAGTGGCCAGAGTCCATGGAACATGTCAATCACTCGGGAAGGCCTCTGAGCCTCAGTGTAGTGAGAATGAGACTTGCGTTTCAACCACGTAGCACAGTGGTCAAAACAGGTCCCACAGAGTGACTGCCGCTGGCGAAGAATGATCATCGGACACGACAACTTCCGCTGAAACAAGCTAACATTGGACAGGTGGCTGGATTACACCACTCCAGGCAAGTTGGCGGGTTTCAATATTTCTTTTCGAGTCCATAAACCAAGCTCCAAAATCTTTTTGAAAGTTTCTCTCAAGAATTTGAGCAAAGACTCTTGTAAACTTCATCTTCGTTTCTGCGGCCCATTGACTCACAGCGAGAAGCGAATCAGACCCAGGGGATTAATTTTCCTTCAGAGAAGTATTTATCTGTCTTATTTCCTGCAAAGTTTCCTGACTGGGCGAGCCGCGAGGTAAGTGGTCAAAGTGGTGGGAGTGGTACTCTGGGACTGGGGCTGAAATTAGAGCAATTTGTCTTGAAATAATTGGGGTGACGAAAACTGATGGCGGAGTCGGCCAAAATTAATGACTGGAACAAGGCAGTAATTTTTGAGGGCCAACTCGGTTCAGCGCTGAACATCTCGCTGCACGTTGCAGTGCTTCCTCTGAGCAAACAGGGAAAGTGGAGAGTCTGTCCAATTTTCCCGCAATTGATTGCAGTACCAGTGATTTATGATGGGGAGGTCACGCCTGCTTCACACTCGACGCGTCGTGTGTAGCGTTCCTGTGTGAGTCAATGGGCGTTGCGACGTGGGCACAGGAGCAGAGGAGCAAGGAGGAAGGGGGGTATCCGCAAAATAGATCCGAAGGCGTGGCCGCAGCACGGAGCAGTCACTCAGTAGGACCAGCATCAAAATGTCACCCACTTTCAGGGAGAAAAAAACAATTTGATTTGAATATTTATATATCTGAGCGCTGGACAGCAACCGAAGGGATTGTCAAATCGTCTCAAAATGTACCTGTAAAGTATCTGTGGAACACTGAAGGGACATGGGTCCACCATTTTGCGGAAACTTCCCACTGATCTATGAAGGGGTGCCACGCGTGACGCGTGCAGTGTGAGGGCGGCCTGATGGTGGCAGGGACCCTATCTGATCTTTACTTCTGCTCAGAGTGCTCTGACGGAGGAAGCCAATATCCTCAACGCGATGGGATTGTCCACAAAATCTGGTCAAGTGACTTGGGAAGATTGCCTGCTGCCCGGCTTGTTTCAATCTCAATTGCGCCAAGTCGGTCACACCAGAGGGGGATCCACCGGGCCCGAGGCAGATGGATCCAAGGGGAAAGGAGAGACCAGACACACAGAGGTTGGTAAGATCCATCCAAGGGCTGTGGGGAGGTCAGACACTCAGCTCTTGGGAGATCCAAGTACCATGGACAGGCCAGACACCCAGAGGTCGGTAGGTCCAATGGCCATGGAGAGGTCACCACCAGAGGTAGTGACGGGGACATCGGAAAGCTGATCCAGGGGCGGCGGAGAACCTGGCATGTGGTTCCCAGGGTTTGTTGTCCTTGCCCTCTTTTTTATGAATGAACTTGTGCTGCTGCTTCTGAGCCCTTTTTATGGTGAGTGTCGAGATCCCTGGACCAAATGCTGAATCCCCCCCCCCCCCCCCGACACAGTGGGTTCAGTGATACATTGGCCCGAGGCAAAGTTGACTTTGTTCCGAGACTGAGCTGCCTCTCAAATCTACCGCAGTGCGATTCCTGACAACTTTCACCCGGTGTAATTTGCATAAATTTGCAGCTTTTTGCACGTTCACCTGGTGAGGGAGATGAGCCGTGCTTCACGTCTTCCTGGAGGCCATGACACCTCCCAGAACCCACGAACCAGAGTCACACCAGTGCAATGAGCTCGTGCCACACACAAATCACTTCACACAGGAAAGAGTCCAAGTAATTTTGCGCTTCTGTGTCCCATTGTTGTTGGGCAGACGTTTGTTTCGCACGGCAAAGCAGTAGGGAGCCAGGGCCCCGACCCAACTGAACCTTCAAAATTGTTTTTGTCCTCAGTTTTGTGTACAGTACAGCTTGCTTCAAAGTTGAAGTGAGGTCTCGGGGAGTTCGGTCTCTGACCAGGTACGGGTACTGGACGCCCAGGCAGAAGGAAGAAAAGGAAACGAACAAAGACCCACGATGGAGAAGTTGTGGAGGGAATCACTCATCTACTGCCTGGTTTCCTCGGTGAGGGAAGTGTTGGGAGGAAAACTACCACCTTGCAGGGTTTTATTGATCCAGAGGGTGGTGTTTCTCACACCCAAAGATTCACGTTATTTTCACCTTTCTCATTTCCAGAGCATAGCTCATCAAAGTGATTGTGTGTATGGGTGTATGTGTGTGTCTTTGTGTCTGTGTCTGCAGCAAGGACAAGCTCAGCTGTGGAGAAAGATTAAGTTCCTCTGTGCGTGTGTGTGTGTACACAAGCAAGAGGTTTTGCCGTGTTTGGATCTGAGTCCTTCCTGCACCTGTCCCTCAGAGTGGGTGTGAGTCCATCAAAATGAACTAACCGTTCCACTCAGAGACCCAGAACAAAACAACGATGCACTTTGCTGGTCTTTGATGTGAATGACCATTTTCGTTGGAGAAACTTCAAACAAATTTCTCACTTGTTCTCGTTGTGTAATGTTTTTCCGCTGAGTGACCAAACGTTCAAAGCCTTTTCACTGTGGTGTCTTCCGTCCTCCTTCGGCCACAAACAGAACCTGAAACAGAGCGTGCGACATGCTGAAAAGAAACATCAAAGGACATGTTTAGCAAGTATCACGCAATGATGTGCTGTCCTGAGGAGTGGGTCTGAAAAGAAATCAAATGTGACCCTGGTTCGACTTGTTTTGTAAGAGATAGAATCACCTGCTCCCGTGTGTTAGTTTCACCTGCTACTGAGTCCTGTTTTGCTGGGGATGAGTCTTTTGTTGTCTGGTCAGACCCAGGATATTGCGCCTGGTTTGTTTGTCTCGGCAACAATATCCATAGACGTGGCTCGAGAGGGGATTCAGGATGGACGTGGGAGTGGGGAAATCAGAGTCCCACCCTGTGGACAAACAAGAAGTTGTCAAAGTGGGAAAGAAGGGTAGATACATTGCTTTGAGGTCATGGGAGGCTCAGAGAATCTTTTCGAGAGTGAAATCTTCTTGGGTCAGTTGAGGTCCTTGGAGCCTTTTGGCAAAGTACCAACTTATGTTTGGTACAGAGGCCCCACCCATCATTGCTCAAACCACTGAGCTAATGCAGCACAACAGCGTGGTTGCGGAGGCCATATTTTTCTGCAGTTCAATTCTCAGGCTCCGAAGACAATTCAAATCTCACAGAGATGGATGTCTTCTCACTCAGCAACAATCTTGAGAGAGAGTCTCTTAGATACTTTGTTGAGAGCTGAGTCCTTGGAACTTGTGCACAATCAAACACAAGAGTCAACATCAGCCACTGAGCGCATGGGATGGGGAGACAAAGTGCCAGCTGATGAATCAAATATTGTGCAGCAGTGTGTTTCTCGTTGCAGGAGAGAAAGACTGAGTCCACACAAATGAGTTGAGTCCACTGTGTAAGTCAATGCGTCGTACCATCCTGTGTGAACGGGGCCTGAGGAGAGAGACCAACTCCCGTGAAACAAATGACGCTTCGCTACTCAACGCTCCCCGGGTTTTGATTAAAAATTAACTCTGCTCATCGCAGGCTTTTGTTTCATTATTCACCGTCCCACGCGGAACCCGAATCCCCGTCGCCCTGCAGCTCCGGCTCCAGCGCCAGATTCATATTTCATAGCTCAAAATGCTGCAATCTGCGTCCACAAACGGTAAAAGTGCAGCTCAAGCGACGAAAGGCTTGGTCCGTGGCCACGTTCCTGTGAACCATGGCAATGACACTCTGGGGTCCACTGGGGATGAGACCAGACTCCACAACACAGACTCTCACCTGCACACACACTCTGGTTGAACAATTGGGACGCAGTTGCTGTCACGCTGGTTGGGTTGGGAACTTGGAACGGACGACTGTGTGTGTTGCTCAATCTGCCTCTTTCTCTGACGAGAACTGCGGCTGTTTGATCTGCAGGCCCGAGACCGGTTTGGTCTGCATGATCACAGTTCTTTTTCAAGCTCAACACCATCTTCGGTTCAGTCATGAATCCAATCAAAAGAGAAGAATCTCAGAGAAGAATCTTCTTCTTCAGGAGGTGGATCTAAAAATGCTGCAAGCACAAGAAACACAAGAAAATTCTTTTGGAAACAACCCAGACGCAGCTGTTGCTTACGAGGCTCCTATTAGCTGGGAGAGAAACGGTGGTCGCGTCAAACAGTCCATTACGTCTTCAAGTAGGTTCGCATTACCCTAATTACTGGGTAAATCTTACACTCGGTTCATGCGTCTCAGGTCTGGTTCACACAGGACGGACCCTGCGTTGTCTCTGTGCAGGGCTGTTTTGATCCAAGTGTCGTGGGCCCTCACAGAGATGCTGCGTTTGGTCAGTGGACATAGACACTACAGGCACAAAACTCCCTGTTGGGCACAGTATGACAATACTTTCAAATCACAAGGTTTTGTTGCGGCCAGTCCAGCCCGGTCTGTTCACTCCCAGTTCAGTCTTGGGGCCTTCGCACCTGACGTCGGACCGGACCGACCTGATAAAGCCTTCACCGGGTGCAAAATCGGGTGTGATGCCACGCAGGCTCACCCGGTGTGAACCAGCGCCATAAACAGCAGCCCGAATCACAGTAATGGAGAGGCAGCGATTTACATCAAAGTGCTTTTTGGCTGGGCAGGACTGAAATCAGGTTTCCGCTTCCAAATGGGCCGTGGTGGCTGCCTCACCGCGCGAGGTTCTCTGTCCTGGGCCGCAGGGTCGAGCGCCACTTTGCGTCCCGCCCTCGTTCTGACCTCGTGTTCACAAATTTTATTTTCCTGTCACCACGGGACGGACGCTCTCAGAACGAGGTTTCCTCAGGCGCCACTGCGAACCAGAAACAACGTGATGTGTGTGTTGTGTCCAGTCTCCTGCATCGGACTGCCGTCCACTTGCAAAACGGAACTTTCGCCTTCTTCAGTGTTTGTTCCCTTCCAAAACAATGCAGGGTGAATTCTTGAATTTGCTCCAAAATCCACCCAAATATAAAAACCCACAGGATTCAGGCTGCGGATAAGAAACAAACCAACCGGAACCATGCCGATCGCGGCTCTACAGCTCAACCTCGTTGACACAGTTTAGATGTTGGATACCCTGTTCTTCTGTGGGACGTCTCTGTTTTGGTTGTGACTCTGTTTTCCCATCAGGATACATCTGCTTTCCTTTTTCAGAAACTTCAAAGAAACAAAGATGGAGCCCAACACAGTAGGAATCCCTCGGAAGGAAACTTTTCGGAATGCAAAGCTCTTGGGCTGCAAATGTGTTTGCTAATATCTTGGCTTCAATTTGCTCACTCAATTCCTCCTTCATCATCGTCAGGTTTATAATTTCGCATTAACGCTCAGATGATGAGCTCGTAAAGTGAACAGCTCGAGCTGAGTGCTCTATCCCGACGTGACGCCTTCTCCTCTTCCCTTCACAGGCGGCGGCGCTGGAAATTGAAATGCACTCCCGCACTTTGCAGACAATCTGCCTGATTTGCTGCGAATTGAAGGCGTCGTGGTGCGGGGGACTGAACCACTCCACTGGATCCAGGATCAGGTTAAACTGGAGTCGCGACCTCGATCTGAGCCGGTGTACGACCACCAGGGACTCCAATCAAGTTCGAGGTGGGAGAAGGCGATGGAAGTTTTTGGGGAGTCAGGGGACCCCAATCTCAACTTCGCCAAGCAACAACAAAAACTTTGCACGGTGACACAGGACAAACAGTGAAATTTGTAGGGGTTGAAGGGATGCAGGTGTCCGAGAGCAAAGGCTTTTGGGGTGAGCAGAACCGTGAGCAGAACCAGTTCAGAGAAATCTCAATCACACAAAGATCTCTCTCCCAAGTTTGGATCTCTTTCACTCGGCCTGTCGCGATCAGAGCTTCGCCGTGTGGAAGAGATTCAACAAGAGTTCTGGTACCACGTGATACGCAGCTCCGGCGCAAATATATTTTTTGTGTTTGGGGAGGGACCTCCATGCCCCCAGGGCCTCTTGAACGCGCTGGAGAACGAAATGGATCCAGTGTGAATGTTTGAGATTTTCTTGATTTTGTTCCAGAAGAACTGAGCTCGTACAAACGAAAACGCAATTCAACGCACTGACAGTTGTCAGGACCATAACATCTGCGTTGAAGCAAATTGCTGACGTAAAAAATCCTCCTTTCTGTGATTGTGAGAATTGGACAAGTCAAACGGTGACAGGATCTACGGTGAAGTTCCATGACATGAATTTGAAGGACTATCAACTGGTCTCAGCTGGCGGGAAGTGGGGAAATCTTGTTCGTCCGATCTGGTTGAAACCTGACGGATATCAAGACAGTTTGTGAACTGACTGAGCGCGATGCATGCATGGCTGGCGAAAGCGAAAAAGTGCGCCCATTGCTGCGTGCTTTTGCTTGTGTTGACCACAAATCCACTTCTTGTGTGAAGCTACATCCACATCCGATTGACCCAAACGAGTCCGTTTTGTTCTCGTAAATCCAACTTCCTCTGTGGTTCTCAGAAAAACCCACCAAAAAATCTCTGAATCTAATCAACCATATCTGGGAACACAAAGCCGCTTTGCAGGGGAGGGAGATTTCTGGCTTCGCTTCGTTCCGGGGGAGGAAGAAACTTTGTATGGGAAGATAAATTTGGATTGTCAATCGCGAAGATTCGGCTGCATTGATTTGGAGCTGCCCGCCCCTGCCCCGCAGCAGCGAGGACTTATCTTGTAGGACAGCGGGGGCCGTGGATCGGTTCGGGAATAGGGCGGCTCCGCCAGGTCCGTCTCACCATCGTGTGCAGCGCAGATAACAGGGACACGAGCTCAGCGCAAACCGAGAGTTGATCTATCCAGGGGGTTGTGGGGCGTTTGGCTCCTGTGGGATGTACACATGTCCCCAATAGGTGGGTGCTTCCACAAAAACAATTTTAATGCGGGGGCGGATCCAGGATCTGGTTGCAGGGAGAGGGGCCGATCCCATTTGGGGGGGGGGTGTCTTCTGCTTTGAAATTTGCGCTTGCAGTGCCAAATTTGCTTGTGTCTTCAGGCGCCAATGGGGCGCTGAAGATTGGAAAATGAAAAGAGTGAAGACTCATATTTGGGGCTGGGGTGGGGACTTGGGGGCCCTTGATCTGATCCGCGAGCCGAAGCCACTTGATTTCCTGATACCTGGCTGTCTCTTGCTTCTCTCACGCTGCAATGAAATGGCCAAACCCCAGAAACCAGGAGACCCTAGCGTCTGGTCAGTGTACGCACATTGCGATCATTTGGCACCTGTCACTCAGAGCCTTGACTGATTGCACTCACAGATGTGACTTGGGGTCTGGCCATGTCAGTCTACACTTTGAAATGATCAGACCCCTGGTCTTGAGAATGCTGGGTCTCCTCATTTCATTCCAACGGTCTCTGGGAGGACAACGACGAAACCAGTCCGGATCCGTCCCCTGGTTTGTACTCTTTTGTACTTGTGCGGTTGAATGGAGGCAAAATGCCGGTCACAGTCCCGTCTCCTAAAGAGGGACCGTTGAATGGCTCTTTGTGCAAAGTAATGCAATCGCTACAGCGTTCAATTGGGACTCCGCTTTGGATTCTGTGTGACGAATGCAGAACAGATCCAATGTGATTCATCTCAGGGGAAATTCAATGCAATTTACAGATGTTCTTTTCAATGACGCTCGGAGGCAGAAAGAGCTGATGTGAACCCAATTCCGCTCTGTGTGTGGCTGGTGACTGCAAATGAACGCGTTTGATCGTCATGATGGTTCGTTTTGGGGAAACCGGAGCAGACATAGGGAATCAAAGGTGTGACTCCTGTTCTGCCCAGGGCTGGGTTCCTTGTGCACCCATCATGCAGTGCGTCGTTGCAGAATCCAATATCAGGTGTTGTGACGAAATTTCTGGATCGGTGCTGCCATTTCTTCAAAACTCACGAAAAAACATTGATTTAACTCAAACAGGCCAAACACTGGTTTCATTGAGTGTTTTCATCCACAACAGGGGCGTGAGGCACCAGAAACCAGAACAATGTTCAGAACTGAAGCTGGTGGGGGTCGACAGCTTTGGCTTTTCCTCACTATTGTTTAAGTCATGGAACCCATCGCACGTGGGTAGCTATTCGTTTGGCAATGTTGTTCTGACAGCAGAAAGGAGCGCGGCATCTTCACGCACATGAACTCTTGTGGATCCCGGAAGGGGCCGCGACCAGAACCCAAACCTCAGCAAATTTGTTCCCTTATTGTGTGCATGGTGGTACATCCCAGTTGCTGACTTCTTCGCCGTGGGCCAGATCGGTCCGTCACGACAATTGTGTTTCTGGATCTGCCGGAGGTTGGGTTCACCAAAGTTTCGTTTTTCAGGGGTCCATCTCAATTGCTGCGTGCAGCCCTGATGCCAACTTGTTCATTGTGAGAGAGACAGAATTTCAGGGGGCAGCCGCCGGAGAAAGGTGTGTACGAGGCTCATCCACGAATTTCTCGATTCTCTCGATTTTCTAAAAATCAGGACTCCCCCAATCTGCTCCACAGAATCATGACTCCAAGATACACTGAACAGCTGATTGCAGATTCACCACACCAACTGGTGGGGCCATAATTGCCACACCAACTACCACCACACCAATGAGTTAGGGCCAAGTTTGACACACCAACTGGTGGGATTCACCACATCAACCGGTACATGTGTGGCCAGATTTACCACACCAACTGGTGGCGGCAACATCCAGTTTGGATCAAAGTCCACAAGAAATCATCACCCTTGGTCCTGACAAAGAAAACCTTTTGCCAGATTCCCTGTTCTTCCTCTGTAGGTGCCGTTGAAGACAAACGGGAAATTCGTGGACAGACCACGTATCTCCCCCAACACACCGACGTGGATACCGACAAGTTTGATACTCTCCTCTTGATTGTCGGAGAAAACAAGTTGCAGCACAAGAAATTAGCTCAATCGTCAGACTTTCCAGTCCCAGTTTATTCTGTTCAATGGATACAAATGTGTAATGTACAACGATGGCATGTTGAGTACGGAACATGCTCGTCACACTGTTCCATTCCGAATGGACATGGAAGAATGCACAGTTTCATGCAACATTTAATTCACCCACAGAGAACCAGGTTGACACCAACTACACTGCGCAAAACGGCAGCTTCTACAAACGTGTGTTTTGTTTCGTACATGTATTGGTTATTTTCCAATGCGGTTCTGTGGAAGCGGCATCAATTGGGGTTTTACACATGGGAATACGTGATCTGTATTTGTGGCAGGACCAATGACAATGGTCCCATGGTCCACCTGCGAATCAAGGAGCCCCCGCCCAGCTCTTCCCCTGTCCTGGCATCCAGAAGAAGCAGTCCCCCCTTCAGCACACAGGTCTTGTTTGTATTTCGTCAATCCCAAATAACCTTTGTTCTTTCGTGGGCTTGACATTTTATCCAGGCCAAATTCAGACGAAAGACCAAACAGAATAACAAACGTGCAAGGGAGGATTCTCAAGGAGTGACCCGGTCATCTGACTCACAAGTAAAATTTGTTCCCCAAATACTCCGCTTTCATGTAAATTGTACAATTGTTCTTGCGCCAAACTTGCGGGGCTCGGACTGACCCACAAGGGGCCAGATCCCCAGGTTCCCCCGCATCGTGGTCACCATTCTCCTGATGTCCAGTGTCCGGTCTGTGTTTCCTGGTATTCCTGCAGAGTACTCGTAGATCCGTTCTCCTTCGCTCGGCCTGTACGCTTTTGTTGGGGCACGAACACCAGTCTCTACCGTTTGGCCAGTTTGACGCAAACGTGTTCAGCTCGTGCGACGTGACGCTTTATAGTTAGTTTGTATGTCGCCATGGAGACGCCATGGAGACGCTCCATTACGTCAGTGTGTGCCACATGTTGACGGTCTCGCGCTGGTTGGCGGTCATCTCGTTCCAGTGCTCGAGCTCCTTGCCGCGCGCGAACATGAAGGAACCCAGGACCGCGCGCCCCACCGGTTTGTCTGAAATGGGAAACGCCTGTTGAACACCGGGTTCTTTCACGTGTGCACTGGTTGGGTCTGTGTCTCAAGGGACCAATGTGATTGACGTACCAACTGATTATCTCTAGCCTCAGAAGCTGATTGATATTGATGTTGATTGATTTTCCTGTTTGTCGGGTTTCGTTGTACTGGGGGAAAATGTAGCCATTGACCTGGGGACTCACAACTGACTGACCCTTCCCACTGACTGCTGACTGGTTAGGGACTGATCCTCCTCGTGGACTGCTGTTCTGACCGACTGACCCCATGACTGACCCCACCACATCCAGGTGTCCTGGGGCTCAAGCATGCACTGCGGGACAGATCAAGGGTATGCCTTGGGTACAGTGAGCCTCGTATCCCAGCTGGCACCAAAGGCTCGGCTCAAATCTTCCAGTTGATCCCACTGACTGACCCCAGACTGACCTTTGCCCCCGGACACGCTCTGCACTGACTGACCCCAGACTGACCTTTGCCCCCGGACACGCTCTGCACTAGCTGACCCCAGACTGACCTTTGCCCCCGGACACGCTCTGCACTGGCTGACCCCAGACTGACCCCGGACTGACCTTTGCCCCCGGACACGCTCTGCACTGGCTGACCCCGGACTGACCTTTGCCCCCGGACACGCTCTGCACTGACTGACCCCAGACTGACCTTTGCCCCCGGACACGCTCTGCATGCCGGTGATGACGACGGACGCGACGTCGAGCGCGGAGGCGGGCAGCTTGAAGGTGAACGACTCGTGGAACGTGGGGCTGTTGGAGCGGCGCACCACGTCCGTCTTCTTCGTCTTCTGCGCCTTGTTCTGCAGGTTGAACGTCACTTTCACGTAGAAGTCGCCTGCAACGTAGGGAGACAGTCACGTGAAAAACAAGAGTGTCAACACATCATTAAAGCAGCGTCAACGTCATGTGACGCGAAACGACAAAATGTCAGATGTTCGTGTGATGAGAGGCGTCCATGTCAGGGTTCATCCATCTGTAGCGTGGTGCGACTGCAAGATCGCACCACGTCGTCGTGTCGCAAGGGCACGGAGGTCATTCACGAGTGAGCGATAGCGAATGAGTGCGTGACCTGCATGCCCGCGTGTGCGACAGGCGTGCGACGAGCATGTCGCACCACGCTACTCATGAGTGAAGTCACGTCGACGAACGGCGGACGCTGTGACCTGAGCGATGTGTCGACCTACATGTGTGGTTATTACTCATGACTCAAATGACCATAAAAGAG
>JAAUXT010009732.1_pt1 | contig 28552 bp, 27 predicted proteins | sample 7278171 | NCBI WGS metagenome assembly JAAUXT01 (sample SAMN14350112, study PRJNA611818) | marine sediment metagenome | isolation source: surface marine sediment (1.8m) | place: French Polynesia: Moorea | collected 2018-08
ACTGTTGTTTTTTTCACAGGGTTTGGTCAGGTAAACACACAGGGTACGGTTGGGTAAACTCACAGGGTCTGGTCCGGTACACTCACAGGGCATGGTTGGGTAGACTCACAGGGTATGGTTGGGTACACTCACAGGGTACGGTCGGGCAGACTCACAGGGTACGATCGGGTAGACTCACAGGGTATGGTCAGGTACACTCACAGGGCATGGTCGGGTAGACTCACAGGGTGGGCGGGTAGACGCACAGGGTACAGTTGGGTAGACTCACAGGGTATGGTCAGGTACACTCACAGGGCACGGTCGGGTAGACTCACAGGGTACAGAGGGTAGACTCACAGGGTATGGTCAGGTACACTCACAGGGTACAGTTGGGTAGACTCACAGGGTATGGTCAGGTAGACTCACAGGGTACGGTCAGGTAGACTCAGAGGGTATGGTCGGGCAAACTCACAGGGCACAGCAGGGTAGACTCACAGTGTATGGTTGGGTACACTCACAGGGTACGATCGGGTAGACTGACAGGGTACAGTCGGGTTGACTCACAAGGTACAGTTGGCTAGACTCACAGGGTACAGTCGGGTAGACTCACAGGGTATGGTTGGGTACACTCACAGGGTACGGTCGGGTAGACTCACAGGGCACGGCCGGGTAGACTCACAGGGTACGGTGGTGTTGCAGCGGATGGAGCCGATCCAGACCTCGAGCGTCTCGGCCACGTCGAAGCTGCCCTGGATGAAGGCGTTCTCCTCTATCGACTCGATCGACACCAGACTCGACGCCTGCAACACACCACGTGACGTGGGCGTGGTGAGCACGTGCATGAACCAAGCAGACGGATCCCAGGGTAGAGTCCGAAGGGCGTGCCTGGAAGGTACAACGACACCAGGCCTGGCGCTCTCAACACACCACGCCGGATGTCACAACCAGCACGGAAAGCCTAAGGCGTATCCAGGAACCTTTGGGGGTTTGTGATCGTACTGAGAATAGCAGACCCGTCTCAGACTCAAGTGCCACCAACGCACGATTTCAATCAGACTGTCATGCATATGGTGTGGCACCTGGAGCACCGCAGACGACGTAAAGCCGCTTCCCCATTGGGTCGGTCTGAACAGAAAAGTTGGTCCTACTTGTGCAGTCCTACTGGTATGTCACAACTGACAAGTTGTAGGTCGACCATCAATCAGTTGACATTGGGCAGTAGCATGTTCTTTTTGGCTTCCCCCATTATCAACTGAATCAGTCGACCTGTTCAGTCAGGAATGGTTCAGTCCTACTGTTCCTGCAGCTTCAGTCGCAACCGACACCCAATAGGGAAACCACTTGAGGCGTGAGACAAGCCTTTTCCAGGGCAGGATACAGCCACTACAGAAACAACTTCCCACCTTGTCGAGTTGTTTGCAGTGCTGGAAGGCGTCTCTGTGGTTCTTGGCTTCTGATGAGATGTAGTAGCAGCCGTCCTGGAAGAGCTGCCATCCGGGGGCGCACTGACCAGAATCTGAAAACAGCAATCGTGCGTGAAGTGGGTCTTGGTCACAAAGTGTTGCTTTCAGAGAGAAGGGCTGCCTAACTCCGACCCTCCAGATCCACACCTGGATCAGACCAGTTTCAGTGTACCACACCACACCTTAAGTAATCTGAGGGCTTGGGCATCGTGCCTGTGTTGGTTACACTGGACACGCCCTTGACAACGCACAGGTACGAATTTATGGGACCGCGCTACTGTGAGGTTTAGGTTTGGGTGACAACACAGGAATCAAAGCAGAGCAAGAGGTGGAGTCATCCGTCTTGGAGCAGAGGATGAGCGGACAACACCTGTACTGGAGTGAGGTCAAAACGACCGTACCTGCACGAACACGAGAAACACGTCCCAACCTCCATAAGAATCAACTGGAACACAGGACAGGACCTGTTCTGGGACAGGACCCAGTTCAGGACAGCGTGCCATTGGGAGGACTTCACTTGTGCTGGTCTCACACACAGGAAGAGAGGACAGCACTGTGTGAGGTTAGAAGGGCCGTGCCTGCACTGATCTCACACAGGAAGATAGGACAGCACCTGTGCTGTGTCAGGTCAGGAGGACCTTACCTGCACTGGTCTCACACACGTATCTCGGCAGCTCCGTGCTGCACGATGAGGAGTACCACGTCCCGCTGGAGACTTCCATCAGGGAGCAGAGGAAGAGACTCGGGGCGTTGTCCGGATGACCCGTCACCCAGTTAGAGATTACCTTATCCGCTCCCGACAACCAGTTCCACGATGTATCTGAAGGGGAGAGAGTGTAGCATGGAGTGGGAGAGAGATGGAGAGAATTGGAGAGAGAGGGGGAGAGAGATGGAGAGGAGAGAGAGAGATGGAGAGAAGGGGAGAGAGATGGAGAGAAGGGGGAGAGAGAGTGACAGAGACAGAGATGGAGATGGAAATAACGAGAATGAAGGATGGAGAGAGATGGAAAGGAGGATGGAGAGAGAGGGGAGAGAGATGGAGAGGATGGAGGCACAGAGGGAGAGGTGCAAAGGAGAGCGGGGAGAGAACAGAGAGGGAGAGAGGGAAAGAGAGACACAGAGAGACAGAGAGAGATTGGAAGGAAGGGAGATGTCGAAGTGCCTGAAGTGTGTGAGTGGAAGAGTCGGGAGTTGAAACCAACAGTTTGAAGGAGACAGTTCGAGATTAAGCTGCGCAGTTACTGGCCAAAGTGTCCAAGTGGGGAAGGAATCCCTGACGGCCGCCGATTTGTGTCCGCGGGTCAAATCCTGTCCTGAATGGAGCCTGACCTTTGTTCGGGCCGAACGTTCAACAAACAGATCCGCCCCTGGTACCTGGTGCGTTCTTGTAGAGCCCGACCCAGTACTGCTGCCCGGTACCCGGCACCGCCGACGTCGAATCGTGCGCCAAGAAGTCCACGCGGTCCGCAGCGTTCGCGTCCTGCAAACACGTGACTTCCGGCTCACGTGCGCATGCGCATCGCTGGTTTCGGGCAAAAAGCTGGACGGTCAGTAGGAATCCACAGCGCGTCTCGCACCTCAGGAGTCAGGGTACCCGTGGGTGAGGTCTGAAGTTCCCGCTCTGTGCAGCACACACGTGTACTCATAACCATGGAGGCGAAATGCTGTTGGTCTGAGTGTCCTGCATACAGAAAGCTCGGAGCAGCGGGATCCGGAACCCCAGGCTTGGCAGCAGTACCTCATGCAGCCCCCTCTCGCACTCGCCATGCAGACGAGACTGCGATACGCCCCTCGTCCGGCGCACGTGAAGCGAGGGACGTCGGCATCAATGGCCTGGCCTGGCGGCAGCACCCCGTCCACACTCCTCCCATACTCACGTCCATTGAGGCGAGATCTTCGTCCGTCCCTTGTCCAGCACACAAGAGGCTCTGGGCTCGGACGGCGGGGGGGGGGCGAATCAGGGGCCCCAGGCCTGACAGCACCCCGTGCACACTCGTCCCACACTCACAGCCATGGAGGCGAGATCGTAGCCGTCGCCGTGTCCCACGCACAGGGCCCGCGCGTTTTCGTACGGTGTCTGGAGCGCCGGGTTTACGTAGTAACACATGCCGTCCACAGGCTCGAAGAGAACAGGGCAGGATCCACCCACTGTAACATGGAAACATGGGGGACAGCACCAGTTCCTGACACGCGTGGAAGTGGGGACAAGACTCGCATGTGTGTTTGTTTGTGTGTGTGTGTGTGTGTGTGTGTGTGTGTGTGTGCAACCTGAAAGGCGTGTCAGACAGGAATGTTCTCTCTGTGTGTTTGTGTTTGTACGTGCTCGCGTGTATCAATCTCAGTCTGGATGTCTGTGTGTGCTGCGTGTGTGGCATGCGTGTGTGGGCCGTGTGTGGTCATACGTGTGTGCAAGTGTGGTGTGTGTGCGTGTGCATACCTTGGGGTCCCTGGCAGGCATACCCATGCAGCGCGTTGCAGTTCGTCTCCACCCAGCGACTCGTGTCATCCAGAACGGCTGCAGACACAAGAACAAGAAGCAGTGCTCAAGGCAACTGCAGTGCGAAGTCCCTTGCAGTGTTGGTAGTGTCATCGATTCTTCCTTGTTCATCAATTCTTCCTTGTCCCCCTTCCACCAGTCATGCTGTCTGCAGGGGGGGTCCAGCCACAGGGGGGTTTGGCTGTTGGGGGGTTAGGTGGGGGGAGGGGGAGGGGGTTAGGGGGAGGGGAGGGGGCAGGGGACATTTCCATCCAGCTGCCATATACTGCACTACCACATGGTGCTTCGCCCCAAAGGGACTTCGCACAACAACATGTAAGCGAGTGCAAACGCACTTGATATACCACACGAGATGACAGTGACACTTGTTGGAAGCACGAGCGGCTTTCAGTGGGTGGGGGGGGGTGACTCCCCACCGACACAGTCACTGGTGCTTGTGATTCAGTCGGCACCGCACTCACCCGAACAACACCTGGTACTCACCAGAGGTACATGAGAAGTGGCGAAATACTCAACAGAAGTGGTGAAGTACTCACCGGTGTGCTCACCGGATGTACACTGGTACTCCACTGGAAGTACCCAAGGAACTCACCGGAAGTATGTGAGGTACTCACCGGAAGTATGTGAGGTACTCACCGGAAGTATGTGAGGTACTCACCGCAAGTATGTGAGGTACTCACCGCAAGTACCTGAGGTACTCACCGGAAGTCCACGTGGTACTCACCGGAAGCGCAGGTCTCGGTCCCGGCGGGCTGCCCACTGCCCCAGTACGTGAAGACGAAGGGAGAGAAGTCGGTCCAGTACCAGCCGTTGTTCGGTCCTGAGGCTGCGGGGAAGGAACAACATGCATCAGGTCGACACTGAGTGACGTTTTCAATGTCCAACAGGTGGCCCAAGGCGACCTGGATTTTCCGTGGTGACTCTTTGGTGACCCGTGACTGCTCTCTCAATGCACTGAGTGTGGCATTCACTACTTCCGCCCATCAAACACGTGACTGGTTCACAATGCCGGTTCAACAATCACACCACGTACGTGGTCAAGTGCGCTCAGGTTCTGCGCGGGCCGGGCAAAGACAGTGGGAAACTGCGTCACATGACTACATTTCCTCATGATCCAACCTGACCCAAGAAAAACGTTTTCAATGAGTGCACATCTCCGGGTCGGAGAGAAGCTGCCGCACTGACCTTCCAGGCACTTGGAGAGACCGACCCAGACATCGGAGCCCGGACTCGCTGACGCCTTCAGGTCCTGCACGAACGAGTTCTCCTCCGACCTGCAGCAATGGAGCAATCGCAATGCCTGACAGGAGCCCGTGAACCCAAGGACCTTCCGACCCGTGCAACCACGACCTCAGCGGACCCTGGAACCCTGTAGGCTCTGTGACCAAGTAGAAGCCCAGGACATCATGGTCGGGAAACCAAATGTTATAAATATTTGCCATGACCACCCCCTAAGTACTGCCACAGCCACAGCATAGCCACAGCCAATCATAGCATTACCCTAGATGGAGCCACTATCCTTAGCTGGGCACATGACCCAGACTGCTAACACACAATAGCTTGTGACACCATAGAGGAAGGTAGCCTAAACCACTGAGCTCTAACTCATACTCTACAATAAACTATACTACAACATCACTACTGGGGCTTCACTCTCATATATAACACAAGAATCAGCCACTTTTCAGTGATTTCGTCCTGGGAAGACGCAAAAGCGCACGACTTGAATATTTTTGCACCAACACGCCGTTAATATGCCACTGTGCGACTGCAGGTGGTGTTTGCCATACAAGATGAAAGTTGGTTTTCCATGGAAAGTATTTTTGGCCTTTGCCATTTGCGAAACAACTGAGTTGTGCACACTCTCCGAGCTCTCGCTGTCAAGGAGGTTCTGTGATTTACCTGTAAAAAGTACGGTACAATACTGCGAGCCCAAACACAGTGGTAATGTTCGGGGCAATTTATAATTGGATAAACTGTGGGGAGTCGCAAAAGGCAGTGATAGAAAACAACAAACAAGTTGTGCGGCACAAGTCACGTTCCTGTGTTGACTGTCTTCTGTTGTAATGTCCTCGGGGCTCGCCCGCAGCCGTGACCTTTGCCAAAACTCTTTTGGACAAATAGGTTTGCTTTTTGTCCCGGCCATTTCGCAGTGGTTGGCACAAAACGGGGGGACGCGCTTTTGTGTTTTTTCTGAACAAATTTCATGCTGGTGGTGGGAAAGACACAGCCAACTCCGTGGAGCGTTGCTTCACCCGCGCGCATGCACGTCTGATGCTGGAATTTTCTTCACTCCCTGTTTTGTGGAAAACTACGTAGTTTTCCTGAACAAAAGACAAAATAGACACCAGCAGCGATAAGTGTTGTGGTCTGCTTATATTTTTGCATTTTCCCGTAAAAAAGTGGAGTGAAAGACAGAAGCAATCTTGGATCCATGAAGTTGAGATGTGAAGTTAGAATTTCAGCAACTCACGTTCTTGTCGTTCTGAAAATTGGATGTTGAGTTCTCCACCTCAGACCATGTGCACCATTCCCAATCCACCCTTACCCGTTTTCTCACCCAAATAACCCGTGGGATCTGATTGATTTCATGGGCACAGTGTGTTTTTATCACTGACAGTATCAAATCAAGCGCGGCACACAGCCTTTGAGAAGCATTTTCTGTCCTGCATGACCACGGAGCAGAGTTTACCTCTTACCGGCGGGAGATGAAAAATCACATGTGGTGGGGTTGGGCACAGTCTTTGGAAACCAGCTGTTGAAGGCCAAAAGTTGACAAGAGAAAATGTTGAGCTTCTCCAACAAGCGTATCTGAGCTGTACGGTATGCACAAAACCGATCATATGTCATGCAGCTTACAAACTGTAGCACTGGCAAAGAATCGAACTGTTTTGTCGTGGCACCCTGCACCCTGCACCACATATATCATTGCCCTTGCAAGAAAATTCGTGAGTGAGCCCTTCAGTAACAAGAGGTTTGTGATTGCTCCGGGGACCTGAAATGTTTGTTTTTTCTTGTTGGGTTTCACTGAAAGAATTTTCATTGACTTCTTTGAAATCCCCTTCGTGTCTCAAACGTTTCACAGTTATTGATGGTTTTTTGATGCACTGAAACTTAACTTGTGACAAACTTTGTGAGAAAACATCAGAAAACTTTATTTTGCTCCAGAACTCGCACAAAACGTTTGCATCTGTATTTTCCTTTCTCTGAGCACTGTGAACAGATAACCCACCACATGTAAAGATTCTGACAAGTCCATTGTATTTCTGACGAGACCATCCATCATTTGACGTCATCTTTTTTCATAGGGAACTTTTTGGCGGCATCGATACATTTGGCAGAAAAATAAGACGCAAAATTGGCCAAGCGAGAGTGGAATTTGTCCTTGCACACTGGCAGGAATTCTTGTCCCCGACGGGTTCCCTTTTGCGCTGTTGAAAAATTCACCCGAAAAAACAACAACCAATGATCAGGTCTGAAGACTCTTGGACACTTTTTGGGTGGCAAACTAACAACTCAGTCATGAAACTCAAAATTTGATGTCAGAAAACTGAATGGTGGGTAAGCAGTGGCCAAGGAAGGGAATAATTTTGCACCGGCTTCTTGCCAGGAGGAATCAACTGGATTTTTGACTGGTGAAAGACACTTTTCCCCTTCGTGTGGAAGATTTCATCAAAGGAACGACGGAAACATTCGTGCGTCAAGTCATGTGCTGCAGTTTTCATCTGACCTTTGTGTGAAAAAAGCAATGTATGTAACTCTCCGCTCTCTATTTGATGATGTGTCTTCAGAATTTACACGGTCTGTCTTCTGTTTTTGCGTGAGAATCGAATCTGTACGTTGAAATGTGCGTTGAGCAAGCACGATCTTGAAACTACTCGCACGGGAGCGCTTCGGGACCGCTTGGCTTGGAAGAACTTCACAGCTGGTTTACCCTCCGTTGTTAGGAATTTTTGAGTTGATATTCTGGTGTGTTGAAAAATAAAATTCACGCCAACACCATGCCAGTTGCGTTTTCCCTGGTCCCTGGTCCCTGGTCCCTGGTCCCTGGTCCCTGGTTCTTGGTGCCTGTCCCTGGTCCCTGGTCCCTGGTTCTTGGTGCCTGTCCCTGGTCCCTGGTCCCTGGTCCCTGGTCCCTGGTCCCTGGTCCCTGGTCCCTGGTTCTTGGTGCCTGTCCCTGGTCCCTGGTCCCTGGTCCCTGGTCCCTGGTCCCTGGTTCTTGGTGCCTGTCCCTGGTCCCTGGTCCCTGGTCCCTGGTTCTTGGTTCTTGGTTCTTGGTTCTTGGTCCCTGGTCCCTGGTCATGTTCTCCTTGTCATTGAACAACCAAACCAGGATGATAAGGTAATTTTTGGTCGCGACATTGTGTGACCTGACGCATTGTGATTCACTCGCAACCAAACAAGTTTTGTTGTCTTCATATTGGTTTCAGTCGAGCCGTCGTGATCACACTTTTAGTCACACAGATACGGCACAAACAACATCATCTGCAAACAAGAACAGAAATGGAAATGACAAATGTTAGAAAAACCTTCACGAAAACACCTTGAGCAAAGTCAAGGACGCAACACAAAAAGCCGCTGTAAACTGTGCATCAATCTGGAAACCAAAGAAATGTTTCTTGCGGAGGTAGAGAAAGATCAAAGAGAGGCTCTGAAAAGACCTCGGACCACACCGTATGTTTAATTTTGTGAAATAGCAGGCAAAATGTGAGTCTGTTTTTGTTTGTTCTCAAATACTGTTGACACCCAATGGAGCACATGCTGGGATACTCAAATAAACAACTTCGCGTTCACAATGCATGTCCAGGTGCGTGACGTGACATGACGTGAAGATGATATGTTTGTCAAAGACGTTCTCTGTGCACTTCTTCGCAATCTTCGCATTGTCACTGCAATTACACGATTCAAATTGATCAGTCCCTCTTTGCAAACCGCGACAAGAAGCTGTTGGAAGAACTTCAGATTTCTTGAGGCAAACAGTGAAAATGTACAACTGTACGTGCGTCTTTTTTTCAAACAAAATAAGACTCCAAATAAGTTTTTGCTCCTTTGCTTTTTGCAGAAAGCTATCCTTATTTCAAATGGTATGCAATGGTCACAGCTTATGTCATTCCCATCAAAGGAACGGGTGACCTGAAAACGAGCAAATTTAGAGCTTCTTCGCCTCGTCATTTATCATACGTGTTTGGAATTTATTTTGTTTAGCTGCCTTTGTCAAACAGCGCCATTAGCGTACTTGACTTAGTTTGCTTTGGAAGATTCGCTTGTGAAGGTAAAGTACCGGAACGTACCGAAAATTAACAGATGTAGGTATTGCCTTGGGCATTTCAAAGTTAAAGTCGCAGTTTTATGAGTGACAGTTTCTGGCCTGGCATTAGGAAGATTAAAGGTGGGGCACAAACTTCTTACCATTGAGCAGTGTTTATCAAGCACAGGTAACTTAAGACAACTCTAACGTTCCCAATATTGATCCGCAAAGAAGCTACTTTTCAGCATTCCAACACAATGGAAGTTGGCATGTCAAGGCAGCGAAAATTTCAGACCCTCTGAGACAAAAAGTGTTGGCTTGAACAGATATGAAACCGCGAACCTTGGCAGATCATTGCGCAACAGCGTGGAGAATAACCACGAATGTTCTTGTGCCTTCATCCACACATCTTTTGTGAGAACGATAACAGCTAGCGGCAAAGTACAATTGTTCAACAAGGAAAGTTCGATTTCTGTCTCTGTCTGTCTGTTTGTCTGCTTGTCTGTCTGTCTTTCTCGCACAGTGTGTGTCTCTCTTCTCCATATATTTCTCCAAATTCCTTGTCGTTTCCTGCAAGTCTGTCCCATTTCGGTTTCTTCAGTGCGGGTTGGGGACTGTTTGTCTGGTGGCGGTGAGATGACGATCCTTTCTGTGCACTGCAGAAGTGTTCAAGACTCTTGTGTCTGCTCAAATGTGGGGATCCAAACTGCTCGAAGCGCAAGACTTACGTGGACGTGTATCGTTTTTCTTCTTGCAAATTCAAATGTGCAATGTTACCACGGGGCTTCACACTGTTCTGCTGTCAAGATTGAGTACATTTGTTGTCATGCCACATTCTTTCCAAAGTAGAATGTCACCTTTTGCGCGAGTGATCCACCAAGACGATTCATTGTCAGACCAGAGATTTTGTCTTTAAAATTGAAATTCAACCAAAATCCTCACCTCCCACATTGGTGTCGTTTTACCATAAACACTCAATTTGTCATGTTGAGTTCTTTGAAGGTCTGTGGAACTTTTGCATTGGAATAACTTGTCGCCTGGTGACTGTGATGAATTGTTACCTGCTCTTTTTTAGCTTTTGAAACGAAGATGATGTTTCTATTGTTGACTAATTCAAATTCTATGCTGGTTCGTAGGCGTCTTGCAGTTCAGCAAAAATAAACATTTCAACCTCCCTGTGAGGTTTGTGCTCCTTTCTTCGGCTGAAATCTTGACTCAAAGAACCGGGCAAAAAGTTGGCCCGACACCTTCTCTATGCAAAGAATCCCCTCCAAGCGATAAAAAGGGAAGAGTCGTTCTTCTTGTTGATCCTGTTTCCTTTTGGGAGAGAACACGCTGTTGTTGGAGTTAAAGTTTCACGAACCGCGTACATTTCGTCTCAATTGCGTGAAAAAAATTGATCAAGGTGCACACCTCACCTCCAAAAGACCCCAAGCAGATGGTTCTGGAACGGGAACGTATGTGCCTGATTCCGTGCGAAGGACATGCAGGAATTTTGTGTGTGCGTGTGTGTATGTGTGTGTGCGGTGTGCTTGGCATGTGCATGTGTGTGGGCGTTTCAAAACAGATTAATTTCCTCTGTTCTTCCTGTTTCGACAAAATTCTTGATTTTTGCGTGGTGTGGCTTCACTGTTTCACAAAAGCAAATCTGAACCGATGAATTTCGCACAGAGCCAAAAAAACTCCACAACTCCGTTGTTCAACTTGGTGTTGTGATGATGAATTTCTTGCAATGTAGAAAACGGGTGAATTTATGGAGTTGTTGACAGGAGTGATGTCAGGTTGTTTGGGCTGCGCGCGATATTTCTGTTTTCGCGAAACCACCGCATGATCTTCATCCTGCTCCAGCTACTATCGAGAGAAAAGCTTTTGGTGTGTGGATGCTCAAGAATAAAAAAAGGTATGTCGGGAAACAGTTGAAATACATTGGCCGGAACTGACAGATTGGTGCTTGGAGAGCTCTGAAGGAACCATGGCACTCAACAACACCGACGTGTGACAGCGCAGGCAAGAGATTCAGATTTATTTCCATTGAGTCTGCATGATGGTTGATGGTTGATTTCGGTGTGTGTCGCCTCTCGCCCTGATCTGACTCGACCTGAGTTCAGATTCTCACAGTATCGAACTGAACTTTTCAAAATGGCATCTTGGCACAGTTTCCTATTTGCGTGCTGACACGAACAAGCTTTTATGAAAACAATTTTGTCCCGTGCACATGTGAATGTCCACAAACTCTCCCTCTCACAAAATGAGCCTCGGTAAATGGAATACGCTCAAATTTGTGTAGTAGCTGGCAAAGTACTGCATGGTCACCTGTGATACACATTCCAACGAAACGGGAAAATCACAGCAACATCTTTCGTTTCGTCTCATTTACAGGATCTAAACTGCTATCGAAGGACGGGTCACTTCACCCAAAAGATCCTTGGATTATTTAACACGCTTCAAACAACAGGTAATTCCCATTGACTTTTTCCGTTTTTGCCACAAATCATTGGTGAATATCGTGCGTGTCAATCACTGTTCTGGATAACACCCCCACCACCACCACAGTGTTTGTCTTTCTGGGTCCTGCGTCAGGGAACATGCATGCTGCGAAACCTGATGTTCACAATGTGTGTTTTGTGCTGGGTACGTTGGATTGTCAGGGTCCACTCAGGAGAGAAAGGCAAGGTACAATACTTGTACATTGCTCAATGATTTGGCAAGAAAACATGTTATTGGAGAGTTTTGCTCTGTTTGAATGAATATTTCTTGGCAGAACGGCTGACTGAGCAGACAATGGTGTCAGTGTGAGAAGTCCTATCCAGAAGGACCACAGGGTCCAAGAAAATATGTGTTCTTCGTCTTGAATGAGATGAGCATGTTGGTGACAGTTACCAAAACTGCAGATCGTCTGCAGAATGCGAGTTCATCTGTGAACTCGAGGCAGTTTTGAACGACTATCAAGCAAAAATTGCACACACAAGAACAAGAGGTGTTTTTTCGGCATAGAAAATGGTTCAATCATTCACAGGCAGTGCAAGTGATCTGGTGTCAGGTGAGAAAGACTTGTGTGTCAGATCCCACACAATTTATGCGGGAAATTTTGAGCTACGCATAAAGCAGAGAACTGATTTACGACGTGATTTCCGCAAGAGTGAAGATAACATTTTTCAAATTTTTGAAGGTGAAAAGAAATTTCTTCGCGAGGATGTGCAATTGTAAATGCAAAAAATGTGTTTGTTTTCCTTCAGAGAATAATTTGTGGCCACGACAGATGAAAATGATTTTCCACTTGAGGACACAATGGACATTTTGTTTTCTAAAGGTAGATTTAGAGTCATAAGTGACACAAACATCTCTCTTTAAGTGGTGGGTGAGGAGAAACATTCAAGGCAATCGTTTCCTTCCTTTCACAAAAAGTTCAGCATTTTTTTCAAGTTTGTTCTCCAGGTTCGTTCGAACAGAGGCAAATGTGCCAACAGGAGACAGTGTGTCTCGCAATGCTGGCCTGATACCATTACGATTGAAGGGGTGAACTCCTTCAACAGAAAAACTTGTCTGTGGAGTCAAGTTTTGCTTCAGAAAACCGACGATAATAAAGTGGGCACGGACAGTTGAACGGTTGTGACCCACATTTGATATTCATTGGTCTTGTTCCAAGAAAACAATGGGAAAAAGGCCCGATGAGTAATGATCGTCAGGGCGTCATGCAAACAGTATTGAAGATTGCCAAGTGTTTGTTGAGAGACAAAGCTTTTGACTTCCGGAGCTAGGATCTCAGACTTGCTGAAAAGGCATTTGACACTGCGATTTTTGTTCACACATGACTGGATCAAGAGTCATTCCGATTTGGATCTGCGCGCTGAATGGGTATGACTCACGTTCAGCGATGAGGTACTGATGTACTTGCCATCACCGTGGGTTTATTTGAATGAAATTAATGCTCCATTCCCATTCACTTCGACACGGACTCTCGAACGAAACGGATACGTACGTACCAAACCACGCACACTGAGGATACGATACATCTCTCAGCGTAAGTTGAATTTTATATTTTCAAAACTCTTTTGAAGTTGTCGGTTCGATGAGATCTCATTTGGCAAAGTTGGCATCGAAACCATCGTGTTCTACCTTGTGACGTGGATCTGGCCCTTGCTCGCGTTTTGAAATCAACGTCACAGAAACAAAGTGAAACTTGACAGGTTGATGCTACAAATCATTTTGTCCGCCAAAATCATGCCAATTAACCCCACATATTCTGACAAGGGTTTCGTCCGAGTGGTAATTTTGTGTTTTTACACGCACAATATCCTCCCAAAAAAGTGTTGTGACACATACCAAGTTGGTGTTCGTTCAGATTATTTCTCCAATCGCTAGGTTCCTGCAACAAAGTCGGACAAGAAAATTTGGCTCATCAAGCATTCAAAGTTCAAAGTATTCAAACTTCGGCAGCTGATCCAGGTGACAGATCTCACAGCGCAAATAAAGGCACAGCTTGAGCGCAATGTGCTGATGTGTTGGAAGCACAACGCGAATCATTGTAAGCGCTGTGAATTGGTTCTGTGTTTGAAGGTTTTGTTCAAACAGGAATGAAACGGTGACTTTTGCCCAGTTCCGTTCCAAATACGGATGAAACAGCACAAGGAAGTTGACCGGGAACGTTTGGTGGTCACCCGATGAAGGCGTGTTGTGTGGGTGGCAAAAATTGCAATCCACCCACGCTCCAAACAATGCTGTGTTGTTTGCAGTGCAGATTTTTTTTTTTTGCGAGTTATACGTGAAAGAATCTGAAACGTTCCCAATGAAATTGACATGAATTTACTCTGAACGTCAAGAGGCCTTTTCTTGATTGCGAGGGGTTCAGCGAGAGCGCTTTTTCAGTACTGTGGGTCTTTCTTTCGCTCTCCATTTGCTGCACGCACTCTGAACCACACATGAACTGAGCCAAACATATTAGTTCTTCAATGCAATGCAATATTGACTAAATGGGCCTGTGCTGTTTTGTGAATGGAAAGAAAGGGAAGAGGAGTACAGTACCTACAAACGCATGTGAAATGTAAACGTGAGAGTATGGGAATGGTTCCATTTGCGTATACTCTGCGCAAGAGTTTTTACCTTGAATGTCTTGGCCTGGCAAGAGATTCACTTGTGGAAAAGTACCAACAATTGCCTCAAAACCTCCTTTGTTAACGTTGTGCACATAAATACCTTTCGTAGCCAGAATTCGTTTGATTGGCTTGAGGCTTTCTCCCAGTTCACACCAACATGCACCCACTATCCCTTGGTAAAATCTCAGCTCAACCCACAGGAATTTGCCATGAGGAAAGATGCAGAGAAGGAGGCAGAGGCAGAGACTGCATTGTTCGAACCCCTGACCAGGAAACTTGCAATTCGCTGGAATGCAGCCTGCGTGCATGTAGGCCTCGGTCCATGCGTGAATGAGGGATTTTTGACTGTCATGTGGTGACATCAATCCACCTGACTTTGGATCAAAATGGCATTGGAATGAGTTTTCTGTTGGGATGTGGACGAGAGTGTGTCACTTGAAGCGTGAGTGCTAATCTCTTACGCTTCACGGCATCCCTTCGTGTAGACCTATACCATAGCTCTGGGTTCTGAAAAGGATGAAGTTCACGGTGACAAGTCAACACTTCCGACCGCTACCGGTGCTCTATTTGCCAACAATGAGATTTGCTTTCCTCATCCAGTGATATGTAAAGTGAGTTGGACCGATTCAACTGATTGCACTGCCTGAGATGGGCAGGTTTCGTGCCATATGGCGCTGCCACTGTGTTACGTGTTGGCAAAAGGAACATCAAGGCAAAGACTTGGCATTTTAACCGTCCATTTGAACGCAATAAAGCATGCAGTAAGGAGCTCGCAGTCGTGAGGTAAGCTTCAGTTGAAAGCTCAAGGAGCAAAGCAAGATTGAATTTATTTGTTGTTAAGTGCGCCAGACAGCACATTGTTGGATTTTGTTCAACGTTCGAACATGAAGATAAATTTCCAGTTGCAGCAAGTAACCAGGGGAAACCTTTGTACGAGTATTGTTCTGTAAATTCGTTTGCTTGCTAATTTTCCCCGATCCGAACTTGTGAAACTGACCTTGAAACCAGCAGACCGGGTGTGTGATTCTTTTCAAGGAATGGGATGAGAAATTTGAAATGAGCCCCGCGCGCGGCACCTGAGACGGAGGACACCCCGGGGTGACGAGCATCGCGCCTCACACGGCCGTGACTGGTACAACCAGAGAGGCTCCGCGACCATAAACCAATCAACCTCTCTCGAGCCTCGAACAGTGAGGGACAAACCAAAACCTGAGTCAAAAGTTAACATTAGAGTCTATCTGGGAATCTAAAAACATCTGGTTGACGACGAGATTTATGTAATTTTGTACAGGTAGGTGAAAATTCAGGTTTGACGTTGGGCTGCATTAAATATTCCGAGCACAATGTGTGTCAGTCGGTCTCCAATTCAATTACCCTGTGCCGATGGCTCCCCAGATATGTTCGCTTCACAAAACTTCTTTTGCAGAGCAATGCCACCGAGTTGATCTTTTCCTCCCCCTTTTTGTGGCTCGTCGTGTTTCGATACTTTTTGCGTGTCACTTTGGCGCAGTCTGCGTGGATTGCTGTGTCCTTCGAAATTTGGTTTTCACTGCATTGGTGATCAAACGTTCTCGCGCATCCACGGTGCGCACAGCGCAGAAACAACACTGAACTGCGAGTGAGTTGTACCCGCGTCTCCACAGCGCAAGGTTCGGAGCAAAACAAAGCTTTTGCCAAGGTGGAGTCGTCTCAGATTAAGTGCATTGCAACAAGTAGATAAAAAGTGAAACTTTAATTTGTCGTCCTGTCGTGAGGAATGTGGCAAAGAAGTGAGTGCCTCCAGGACAGGGAGCCTGCTCATTCCGTGCGTCGCTCATCCTGTTGATCTTATCGCTCTCCAAGCCAAGACTGTCTGCAGGATTCGGCTTTTTTGGACAAAAACAAACTGCTGGCCTGATAATTTTTGCTTTGACGGCAAGGTGTGATGACATGAATGGACTGAGCAAATCATTTGCCCTTCTTTTCGATTCCGACTTCGACTTGGCCTGTCAAGCACCTCACGATTCGTTTTCAGTTGAACACATTTGGAAAATTTCGAACGTGCAGGCCAAACACAACAGTGGCCCTGACTTTCTTGTGAGTAACTCTGGCAAAAGGCACATTTCTCTAAAAGTAGGTTGTACTCAGCACACCCCATCATGTGAGTCACTCACAGAAGTATTTGGACTTCAAATCCACAGCTGAAATGGTTTTCCGTATGCGGCTTGTAAAAGTGCACCGAGTCCACAAAGATCCCTTGAAAAGTTTTACGGTATTTTGAAACTCGAGCCAGCAGAGTAAACGTGGAAACATTGAGAGCTACAGAGCTCGTACACGCTGAATGCACCACGCAACGACCCGAACCAATGCATTTCAACTGGGGTGGGTCACCCAATGGGCCTGTGAGGATTTTTTTGTTGTTCGCTGGCCCAGCAATCGATACTCCGGACCAACAATGGTTGATTCGTTCAAACCTTTTGTCCAACATTATGAATGCCTGATTGTGGTGTCTCTCACAGGCTCCTAACCAACATATTTGGAGAAGAACCAACACAACAGCCCCCCCCCCCTAAAAAAAAACCCCAAACAAATGAGGAAACAAACCATGAACAATCCCCATTTTTCATGGTGCAAGAACTTGTCATCAGCCCCTGAGAAACCAACCCCCAGTTTCTGTCAACCTTGTGATGTAGCTGAGTCAGCAAGGCAGCTTTGTGTGACACTGGATGTGAGGCAAAAAGGAACCAAAGACTCACTTTTTTGAGACAATAGAAAATTTTCACAAACAAATAGAAGGAGGATTTGAAGGAACAAAGAAAGAGAAGCAGGTTCTGTTTTGGCTTCGCTCAGACCCATTGCAAAATGATTGACGCGCAATGATCCTCTGTAGATGTGTATTCAATGTGTGTGACTTCAAAGAAACACACTCCCTTCTGACACTGTGTTGTACGGCTGAGTGTGTGCTTGTTGCGATTCATACACAACAGCGGTTGCTCTGAGACCACAAAACATTTCTCTGCGCAGACGGATTCTATTCCAGCTTCTCCGGACACTGGTCAGCTCAGTCTGTCGTTATTCCCTAAGGTCGTTTGAGCTTACCCTTCACGTCAGCAATTCGTACGTGAAGAACTGGGACTGTTCTCACAGCGCAGGGTGGAGGGGTCCACACTGTGCCCACGATCAGCTGTGGAAAGTGAATCTCTTAAAATTGATCTTGTTTTTGTTGACATGGCCTGCGCAGAAAATAGTATCACAAGTTCATACTTTATTCCAGGGAGACGCCACTTTTAGCTCTCAACATGAGTCGCCTTACATTCTTATGAATTCTGATCATTTCTCAACTCAGCCCTCGCCTTTCTTTCTCCTTCAGGTGAATACCATCGTTTCAAGGAAGAAAAGGTACATCTGCACTCGAAGAGCGGAAACGCGGTTTGAAGGCGTATTTCGTAAACACAGGAGGAGGTTGCACGAAGGACCATGATACGCCCTTCGGAGTGGTACTCGACTTTCGCGGAGGCCTTCCCGCACCAGCACCACCAGCGCACCCCTGTATTTAAGGAGCCCGACAAGGAACCGACTCAGATGGATATTCTCTCCCAGATCAAGAAGAAGCGTGAGGAGGACAGGAAGCGAGACGCCTGGGAGTCCGAGTTTGAGAAGATGCGGCAGGAGTTCATGAGTTCCACTCCTTTCCAGTCGAGACGGTCTGGAGACCACTTCAGTCCCAGTATTGACGAAGACCACGTGAGACCACGGACTAACACGACATTCGTGTCCAATTCATCATCGAAAGACGTTCGCAATGGCACGAACGGTGGTGACCATGTGTTCAAAGTAGAACTTGACATCAGAGAATTTGAGCCGGAGTCAGTGAAAGTCAAACTTGAGAATGGCTCAGTTCTTGTCATGGAAGCCAAGCAGACCTCACGCGGATACACGAAGGAGCTGAACAGGAGTTTCCGCGTGCCGCCTGGGACCAACACTGACCGACTTGTCTGCAGATTGTTGATCAGTGGCCTTCTCATAGCCGAGGTGCCTGCTCCGCCCAGCTACACCGAGGCTTGCAAAGAATGCAAGCTGACTCTAGAGTCAAAATCACGTGGGAAGACCAGAGTTCACGACACCGTGCAAGACTCACACACCAAACACGACACTGGTGGTCATCTCCGTCATGCAGAGATAGGCAATGCACGCAAACAGTTCAAGGAACCTGGCGAATTCGGGTCGACCCCAGTGTCAACAAGTTTTGTGGAAGTCAGTGAACCAGCCCAGCACATCGGGGTCAGCAGTCCCACCAAGGACGTGGCCCCGGGTACTCCCAGGCTCACCCGCATCAAACGTGCCACTTCCTCCAATGGGTACGACAACATTTCATCCTCATCTTCAGCACCCACGTCACCGGAATACGACAACGTGCCCGTGTCTACGACGACCACTCCAGGTGGAACCCGGATTGTGCGTGAGTACGAAGTGAACAGGGGAGCCAATGGATTCAGCACCTTGCCCACTCCGAGACGAGCCAAGGTCATCAGAGAGTCCTCCGAAACCAGCCCTGAACGACCCGTGTCCAGTAAGCCAGTCACCCGACACAGTGTGTCTGTGGACAGTGCAGACTCTGCGCAACAAACACAGAAAGTACCGGGCACCTCCGTTCCCACGGCGGACACGCCCCCGACACGGAGACGCACTCAGATCATCAGAGAGTACGAGCAGAAAGGCGATGAGACTCCAACCACAGCAAGGCGCACTGAAATCATTCGAGAATACAAGACGCCTGAGCAAGAAAAACCATTACATGGTGTGTCATCCACTGTTCGTACTCGAGATCGCTCCCCTGATGTCACTGAAGACTTTTCCGCCGCCAACGATGGCTTTCTTTCTCCTGTCACGAAACGTACGACAATCATTAGAGACTATTTACCGGCACCAAGCCACAGCAGCAGAAGCCTCACAACTGGGAGACCAAGGCACGGGGAGAATTTGCCAGACCACGTGAGTCGGACGAAGTTCGAACGGACTCACAGCACCCCAGTCATGCCCAGACACACAGAAATCATTCGTGACTACACGAGTACACCAAGTAGTCCGAGACTAACTCGACTCATGCGAAGCAACACTGAGACCCACGTCCCAAGCAGCGCTGGAACCAACCCCATCGCCCTCGGCTACGCTACCCTGACACCCGGCATCAAACCCAGATCCTCAGAGTTTGCTTCTCGCACCAGCACCAGAAGATACGCTCCAGCCACTGTTGAGTATGTGCCGACACCCAGCTCAAAGAAATACACGTTGAACAACGCCCGCAGCAATCCAAGCAGAACTGAGTTCAGCACCAGCGACGGCCACCTCAACGGGGACACCTTCACTTACTCTCCTATCACCATCAAGTACAGCACCCTCCCGACCAAGAGTCGCCAGAAGACGCACAAGGTCCTGGTCGGCAGATCCAACAGCAACGCCGCGGACCCGCGTCAGTGGAGATCCTCCAGGCAACCCAGGATTAGTCTGTCCGACTCGGTCGACTCGGAGGCAACGCTGAGCTCCTCTCCATCAGATGATCTGTACCAAGGCCACAGTTCCTTCAGTGATGAGCTGGACTAAAGAGCGTCGTGTCCCACAACCCGGTGACAGAACGATTATCAAAATGAAATTTCTCTGCAATGTTGGAAAGACTCGACCATTGCTTTGTTTCGTCACACACACACTCACCCACATCTCTGTTGCGTCTTGATGTCATGTTTGCGAGAAAAAAAAACAGTTTGGAAATGTGCATGGGAAAGAGATTTTCGGCCGCTGTCTTTTGCTTCCGTGTACTCGTAGGACGTGCAAAATGTGGCTTTCGACAAGGAGGATACGCATGCGTGCAGAGTACACGCCAACGAAAATAAGACAAATGAACGATCATAACGATATTCGCAAGTGTCTAGCGCACAGACCCATGCACAAGAAAAACTTCCACCACGAACATTTTTGCCACCACAGGAAGTGTACGCATGTCTGCGAGATTGTGTTCCAGCTTGACCACTCTCTCTTCAGGAAAGGACGTGCAGATAGCTCCTTGTGCTCAAGTATTGGTTGAACAACCGGTGAAAGGCGAAAACCAGAATTCCTGAAATGCGCTCTGATGCAAAGAGCCCACTTTGTGGTGAGGTTGTTTCGTCCTTGCATCTCCATTTTTTTTGTACAGCACATGCAGAAGACAACTGGATAACCCCGGTGTTTCATGTGTACTTTCTCACAAATGTTGAGTTGTCTGGCAAAACGGACTCTATCATGTATGTAGATTGTGTTGATCGACAGAAGCGATTTTATCGCTGAATCTTTTGTTTCTCGAATGACGGTCGCGTTGTTGAAGTCAAAATGAACACGACACTTTTTTTTCTCCCACTCGCATGCGCATCCACGAAACAAACAGCAGAGATCATTCAAAACGACTGAATGGGCATTGAAAACTTGTACAGATGCACAGATGACAACACACGATGTGTACAGAAAACGTTTAATCTTTCTTAGTTTGAAGAAAGTTGGGTTTAGCATTCGACACTGAGGAAAAATTCATTCCCATACAAAATCATAAATCTTGTGAGGCGAGTCCATTTACAATGGTATTCGTTTGATGTTTGACACAAAGGGATTATCCGAGGCTGAGGTAAACAGGACGCATAAAAGTCGTTTGATGGAGAAGAGCTATTCTAGAGCTTTTTGATTTTTGTTGGCTCCGTTGCTTGGCAAAACGTCAGTGAAGACTGAAGTTTGACAAAACGTGCACTTTGGGGCAGGAGGCCGAAGCTTTGCTGTGCGAGTCACGAGGAAGCCAGCCTCAACGTGACAGGATAAAACTCTTTTTGCACCCGAGCGGCCTTCCAGAACTCGGATTTGGATTAGGCACGCATCTGTAGATGAGAGTGGGCTTTTCGGCCCGGACTATACACAAAAACGAGTTGGTTTACAAGTTGGAAGCATCGGACTTGACAAGTAGTGCATGTGTGTACCTGTGACACAGGTACATACCCACTACGCACTTGTGTGTGGAATGTTACATTTTCTGTAAATATAGAAATAGAACAATAAACTGTCCACAATCTGGCGTTCGCTTGCATTGCATTTCCCGAGGCCACGAGTCGCACAAAGTACATCAAAGTGCTGCCGTAAACAAACGAACAGAGCACAAAATGGCAAAATATTTGCTCCATGCAGAATTTATGACAGGATATATTCAGTAAAATAGTTATGGCAACTTTGACCAGACGAAACAAATGTTCAAGTGAAACTTGTTCGTCAACGCCGCCGAAAAGGCTTCTGCTCCTTTGGGATCGTCATTCTTGAAAACAGGCAAGTCAAAGAGACTTGCATCCACGGAAATTTGATGTGAACGAACACAACCTCCCCGCAGGTCGTCTGCACAAAAAAACTCGCTTGTGACGCAGATACCAACCAAAGTCCGCAAGGGTATCATCAAGTCTTGGCTTTTGTCATCAAAAGGGCGGCGTCTGCCTTTTGCGACAACGTCAAGACTTCTCCACAAACCAGACAACAGCAACGTGAAATTGAGAACAAACATTCGAACACAAAGAATGTCCTCAATGTGGCTCGATCGCTTTACTTGGCAAAAAACAGCCTTGCATCGTAATTGTTAGCTGTTCAAGAAGGTCACTTTTTATGTGCAAACGATACTCAAGATAACTAGCTTCACTTAAACCAGGGTACAAAGAGGCAGAATAAGGCTTTCCTAACACGTGGCTGATAAATCTCAAAATTCTCTGAACGCAACCAATTCGACGGGTGCTAATTTTCAATGGATTGCCTCATTTTCTGAGAGAAGCAAATTTGGAAAGTTCCCACGTGAGGAAAATCACTGATGATTGAGCCACCTTGTGCCATTTCACATTCACCGGTGAGTTGAGGAATCGCAACCAAACCCAGGTATTTTTCTGTGAGAAATTGGCAGAGATTTCATTTGGAATATCAAATTGGAAGAAACGGAGGAGGAGAAGATTGAGCTGTGATTGTTGCTTGACGACAAAGGACATTTTCTGTTGTAAAAACCGTTACGGTTGGTTCTCGCAAACTCAAAAACTTGTGTTTGCAAAGAAAACTCACGACAACAAGGCTTACGAGCTGCTAAAGGTTTTGTCTCTCGACCAAAATTTCACTGATACAATACGGCCATGCAGGCAGCGACGAGGTTTGCAAGCGCCGTGTCTTTTTCACATTCCAAGCTCCAAAGCCACCCGTTTGTGAAGTAATTTTGAACTTTCCTTTCAGGACATACTTTGCAAAGAAGCCAGGGTGCAAAAGGTTTCGCTGTCCTTGCCTTCCTTTCGGGTTGGATCTCTTCAAACTTTCAAACTCAATTGTTTTGTCAAATAAACTTGAAAGTTGTGAGATGTTCGACAGAGAACGTTCGTCGCTCCGTTGGTGTGCGTGTTGAAACTAGATCGCAACATGCCCATGCACTGTTGGTTGCGGGGCCACAAAGTTTGCGTGTACTCGTAGGGGCACCACCTCGAAGAAAACCCGCTCCTCGCTGAGTGTGTGAACACGGCCTGTTCGACAACACTGTCCCGCGACAATCTGGGTCCAGGCAATGTGCACAATGTTCCCGAGGTTCCGTAGATCAAGAACGTTGCCTTCTGTTTGTCCACATTCCAAAGTTACCAGCAAGTTGATGTACAGGTGGGAAACCGGAAGAACAAACACATATTCTCAAAATGTTCACCTTGGATGCAGATCGAAGAGCAGCTGCCTTTGTTTACAGTCAACAAGGACGGTGGAAAGAAATCGCTGTGAACATAACGCAGTTAGTTATGCAAAGATACCTCACAAATGTGTGCAATGTTATTTATTTTTGTGCAGTCTCCACCTGGTCCCTCACCTCTTTTGCAGCATAAAACAAATGCTTTTGCCTTCCGATGCATTTTCGGCAGAGACAGTGCGCGTCATTTTTGTGAGCGGACAAGCCAACAAGCGAGTTGGTTGGACGTTGGAGCGTCTGTCGGAAGTGAGCGACTGCGCGACTTAGCAAGCCCAAACTGGAGATATTTCTGCAAGCGTATCAAACAATTCATAAAGCTGCAAATTAAATTGTGCAGCAAAATAATATCAGCTGGATTTGCAAAATTTGTATCGCAAAACAAATGTCCAGTTTTGAGAGATTTCGTGCAACTCCTGGCAAGAAAAGAAGAAAACATTCACATGAATACACATTCAAAGACCTCGCTCGACCTCCGTGCATGCAGTACTGCAGTTTTGACTGACGGACAGACATCTCCGCATCCATCTCTGCGAGCAGCTTCGGTCGGAACACGAGTGGCCCATCAGCGCACACAGCTCCACACACCCGGTGCAGAGTTTACCTTGCCGAAGCCCTGTTCGCCACCGATCTGTTTGTAAATTGTTCAGCTGTTCACAGATAGCACTTCACTTGTACACTCATTACCCACAGTCAATAGAGTGGAAAATGCCTCCGACTGCAGGCGGATTACTATTACATTGTGTGCTCGGACTCGCCTTCGTCTGGTTTTCAATCGCAGTGCCTGGTGTCAGCGCGAGAGGTAAAGACAAGTTCAGCATCGTCAAATTGAACGAATTTACTTGACATGGAACTTCAAAAAAGTTCCGCCGACTGTTGCACAAGACTTTCAAACAGATGTTTGCTGCATGAACAGTTCGCAGTTTTATTGAACTGTGTGAGTCACTCAAGGCACAATCACAGGTCAATTCCCACAAAACACTGAAAATGAGCCGGTCGAGCCAGATCTGTGGAAGTAAATTTTCCAGCGCTTTATTCACGAAATCATGAAAGGCACCCACGTCGGCGGCAGAAGAACCATTCTGAATTCAGCATTCAGTTACCTTCTCAAACTGGCAGTGGGTCATTAAAACGAAACTCGAGATTCCACTTTGGTTCCAGGACAATAGGTTCAGATGTTAGCACAGCGAGCTGTACATGTTGTATGATTCAAGAGATAATTGCAACTGTGCACTGTATCCATTGCAGCCAGAGACAAACCAAGAAATGTCACCGTCGAAGCCATCAATTCCACAGTAAGTTTCTTCTCTCTTTAAGAAATTGGCTTTTAATTGAAAAGGCTTGAAGCTCGTTTGCAACAATGTCGAAGTGTCAGGTGCATGATGTGAAAATCACAGGGAGCCTGAGACACAGACTCGCGGATCTGTGGAGACTCACCGAGGCAGAACGACCGTTGTTCTGACTTTCAAGCGAAGGTTTGAAGGAATCTACAAAAAGGCAAACGTTCATGTCACTTAGTTTTCTCCCTTCTATTTTTTTCTTGAGAACACGGAAGAACACGAAGACTCACTGGCACCAATGAAAATTCCGTCATTTGATTTCAAAGGATACCACATTTTGCTGCGATAGAATCATCAAACAAATCTTGAAGCCCATTTATCATTCGACAGTGCAGCAGACTTCAAGTCTCAGTCTTCCTGCTCTTTGTCCACCGAACGACGCGCTCCTGTGGTGCGCAACGTATCCCACTTGTGGCGGAGAACCTGATGCATTCAGGTGCATTTCCGCAGCCACAACGGAGTTTCATGTTCAACAACACCTGAGCTCAGCAACGGATGTCCTTTTTCTGCTTGGCCTACTCAGCTTTCCAGTTTGCTTTTGAACCGCACAGGGACCAATTCTACACTTCAAAAAAAGTCTTTCCCCTGCCTGGGGTCTTCTTTTTCCGACAGCTGACAATCGCACGAAACATGCCGAGTAGGACCAAGGTCCACGGCTGGGCTGGAACTGTAAGGTGTGAGGAAAGCATGCAGGGAATCCCTCAAACACGAACCTCTCCGCCAACAAACACGCACTGACAGGGATAGCGCACTGGGAGCGACAGTTCGTGACGACTATCAGAACGTTTGAGATTTTTGCATGTTCACGAAAGTTTGCATGTCGATAGCTGAGCGTTCGAGACGTTAGTCAAGAAGGTTCCTGTCAACATGCAAACTTGAGTGCACGTGTCAAAAATCAAGAGTATTCAGGAGTCAAGGATAGTCGTCCCTGTGCGCTAACCATTTCTACAACGCAGTGCAGTTTTGTGTCAAGACGATGTGTTTTGTTGACTTTTGAGATGTGTGGCATGAAATTGACAGTCAAATTGATTAGTTTAATTTGTTTGGTTTGGATTCTTTTTGGTCAAAGAATGGAGAATGAGATTGAAGAAGTAGTTTTTCCTGAGTTCGTGTGTTTGACTGACGACGAAGATGGAGTGGTTGATTCCGAGATGAACATTTCGGCTCTCAACAGAATGTTCCAACCAGAGGATTTCGGAGCTGGATTTAGGTAAGTTTGAATTTTTTGTTCGGCGTCAAATTTTCTGAGATTGTTGTCTTGTCTGTTGAGAAGGTTTTTTATTTTGTTTGGTTGGGTTAGTTATGTTATTTTTCTGTTTAGCGGGGTTGATTCATCAACGCAGAAGGCCACTTTCGAGCATCGCGTTGTGAAACCTGGCTTTCTACCTGTGCTGAAACATCTGAGACGAGTCCCAACTTCGACAGTGTCAAAACCAACAGAGAAGAACCAAATGTAAGTGAATTTTTTTGTGGTTGCTTGTATGTGTGTGACAGACATGATATGTGATTTTGGTCTTGGTCAAACATTTATGTTATGGTTTTTTTTTAGTGACTTCTACTTCAAACCGGCGGATGTCATCATGACTGAGAGTGCTAGCAGCACTGCGGGGTTCGTGTTTAAGAAGAAAGAAAACAGCGACAAAGTCTTCTGTGAGGCCGAAGTTTCATCCACAACCCAGTCGAGGTTCAAGCCATTGTCGTCTTCAGAAGAATTAGACAAGCTAAGTGGCAAACAGTTCTCTGAAAACACAGACCGAAAGATTTCGTGGGCAATTGAAATGTTCAGAGATTGGAGGAAGGAGAGAATGGTTGACCCTGCCTGTCCGTCTGAAATTTTGTGGTGCTGTATCGACGATCCTAGTCTTTGCAAAGAACACCTGTGCAAGACACTTTGTCGATTTGTGAACGAAGTTGAGGAGGAAGGACGGGTTGGAGTTTCCTGGGAAAACATTGTACGATTTGGTGTTATGCATACAATTCTATCTCAAAAAGAAGGGTATCTTTTGGAAACTCGTCGATGATCCAGACTTTGTGAGACTCAAATTCACCATAGATAACCTCATGAAGAAGAGGGCTGGTGAGAGATTGGCATCGTCGATGGTTTCTGAAGCTATTTCTTTTGATCAAGAAGAGATTTTGTGGAAGTCAAACGTGTTGGGAGAGCAGAATGCAGACCAGTTACGGTGCACCGTGCTCTATCTGATCAGCCTTTCCTTTGCACTTCATGGAGGCGATGAACATCGCCGTCTCAGATGTCTGGGTTTCGACCCCCAGATAAGTGTCTTGACAGATGAGAAGGGTGTCAAATACTTGTCTTATACTGAAGACACAAAGAGTAAAACTAATCAGGGTGGGTTGGCAGGTCAGAAACACAAGCCAAAAACTGTCAATGTGTACGGAAACTCTGTCAACAATGACAGAGATTTGGTAAGGTTGTACGAGAAATACATCGCGCTGTTGCCATCTAACCCAAAGTGTTCAGCATTGTACAAGTACAGTTTGTCGAGTGGTTATTGCACACCGAAATGCTGGTTCACAGACAAGCCTGTTGGCGTGAACAGTCTGAAGAAAGTGGTGTCAAACATGATGAAAGATGCAGGAATTGAAGGTCGCTTCACAAATCACTCGTTGCGTGCATTGACTGCGACGTGCATGTTCAGGAAAGGAGTTGACGAACAACTCATAAAGCAGGTGACAGGTCATAAATCTGATGCTGTCAGACTGTACAAAAGACCTTCTTCAAGCCTTCTCGATGCAGCTTGTAAGACTGTTGTAGAAAAGGAGTCGGACATGTCGACCACTCTCAAGAAACAAAAGCTGTCAGAGCAAAAGTCTGTGCCCGAACCTAAGCCTTTCAACATTGATGACTACGAGATTTGTCCGTCTGACAAGGTCACATACAAAGTCAGTGAGTCAAAATTTGGTGATCAGATTCACAAGAAAGGTTGTTGTGTCGGCGACGAAGACGGAAAGTGTGGTGGTCTGTGCGATGTTCTAAAAAAACTCGATGAAAAAGTGGCAAAAGTGAAGGTTAAGAAAGTCAGGTTGAGTCTAAAACTGAAAAAGTAAGAAATGTTTTGACATTTTTTTGATGTGTTTTTGGTTGGCAAAAATGTTTGAAAGTGTTGGCAAAATGTTAAACATGTTGGCAAGATGTTGGCAATAAAGTTCTGTTCGTGTGAGATAGCAGAACTGGTTGTTAAAGTCGTTTGTACGACGAAAATCGATACACAAAACCGCACCGTGCTGTAGATGTGAGAATCACGTTTGTCCTGTCGATCATCAGGTTTCTTTTGGTGCCACTCGTTGTGCGAAACTGTGGTCATGACCATTGCAGGTTCTGCGGGTGGACTGGATGGCGCCGCGCAGTGAAGACAAGTGTTCGGTGCAGCGTTACCTGATCCGCCTGAAAACAGACACCTCCACGCGATCCCTCACCAAGAAGGTCAGTGCACTGGTCAAACATTGGCGCAATAAGACTGTTTGGATTCGTCGTGACGACACGCTTTTCGCACATGCCAGAAGAGAATGAACTGCCATGGTGCACAGAGCAAACTGAACACAATTTCAAAAGTTCTGTGTCAAATGCCCAACGCAAGTTGCTCCCATGCACTTGAATTCAGCCCAGCAATTATTCTGAAAAACAAACCCTTCAGGCAAAAGTTCCAAATGCTGCGCTCAGCGAAGGGAAAAGTTGCAGGTGCGTCTGGCAACTTCCGGAACCTCTTCACATTGGGGCACAAGAAGCACCTGCACGTTCGTGCACTACTGATTAAAGAGCGAGATTTTAGCCTTGCAAGGTTCCCTCTGGCCATGGCGCAAAGACGACCGTCCGCTCAAAGAGCTTGTTGCGCGGTGTTCGTTGTCGGCGATGCTTCCCATTGCGTGGTGGACGGATCACGGATCTCAAAATCTGTGGCTGCAAACTGCCATCAACTCGCGTGCATGACAAAAGATCCCCTGCAGTGTGAACAAAGAACACGCTGAATGAACGCGCTGTTCAGGTGAGGATATTGCCACAGGAGGGCAGAGCAAACTTGGACCAATGTCCAGTTGACCGGCAAACGTTGAACAGCATTGGTGAAAACATACATAAGGCCCCGTCTGAGCCATTCTCTTTGTTCTTTACGTTAGATTCCTTTTCAGTAATTCTACTGTTAGCCCAGTGCACCCATGTCAAACCATTTAACACACCAGTGCA
>JAAUXT010016193.1_pt1 | contig 28552 bp, 28 predicted proteins | sample 7278171 | NCBI WGS metagenome assembly JAAUXT01 (sample SAMN14350112, study PRJNA611818) | marine sediment metagenome | isolation source: surface marine sediment (1.8m) | place: French Polynesia: Moorea | collected 2018-08
GATCCAAAGCCAAAGCCAAAGCCAAAGCCAAACTGGAACCAGACCCAGAACTTGCACTGGAACCAGGTCCAGATCCAGATCCAGATCCAGATCCAAAGCCAAAGCCAAAGCCAAAGCCAAACTGGAACCAGATCCAGAACTTGCACTGGAACCAGGTCCAGATCCAGATCCAGATCCAGATCCAAAGCCAAAGCCAAACTGGAACCAGACCCAGAACTGGAACTGAAACCAGAACTTGAACTGGAACCAGAACTGGACAAGTGAAACCAGAAAAACCAGAAATGGTGCCAGATCATCCAGATCCAGAACTAGAACCAAAACCAAAACCAAACTGGAACCAGGACTAGAACTGAAACCAGAACTGAACAAAATCTGGAACTGGAACCAGAACTTGAACTCGAAGCAGATTCAAAACCAGAACTGGAACCAGAACTGAAACCAGAACCACAGTAGAACCAAAACCAAACCTGAACCAGAACCAAAATGGAACCACTCACTTAGAGAGGTGCGAAAGGATCAGCGAAGTTACAATTGTCAGGAACAGGACGATGAAGATGAGGGCAATCGCTGAAAAATACGAAAAGGGACGAGAATGTTGCACGGTTCAATTCGCCAGAAGGAGGGAGAGTCATACCGAATCAAACCGTGCAAAGACGCACTTTTACCCCAATTGTTGCTGTCAATAGAAGGGGTGCGTCTCATACATGGGTATGGGTTTTCCAACTGGTGGAATAAGACCTCCTTGCCAGAAATCAAGGCAAAGTTTTGCGTGCGTCATGTACGTGGGTGCGAATTACACAAGGGTGAATACGGTATTCAGTACCAAGTTGTTCTCGGAATCCCAACTCACGAAGGTAGACGTTCGGAGGATTGTTCAGCACGTAGAGAACGCAGGGAAACTCGGATTCAGGATTCACCACCAGCCAATAGTCGCCCTCCTCCGTGAAATTCAGTGTGTCTCTGAAATGAACACGCGTCTCGCTTGCAAAGTTTCCAAGTGTGTATGCATGCAGAGGGAGAACAGTTTCCACTGCTTTTGGGGCGGACAAAATGAAGATTTTTTGCTGGAAATGTTCAGAGCATTGTGTGCAGCTGAGGCACAACATCTGAAGGGTATCCACGAAAACAGGAGTCATTCCAAGACCAACACACACCAAACCCAGGCCTGCAACATGAGTTGATGCGTGTGTGAACCGGCTCGTGGGTGATGCAGGACGTTTCTGCACTTGTGGGCGGGGTGGGTTGGGAGAGTGATATCGGACTGGAAACTTACTTGCAAAGAGACTCATTTCCACTCAGCACCTCGACGTGGCTGCTGTGAGAGGACTGAATTTGAGACGATTCGCTGTCGTTTTCCCTCTGCACGCTGATAAACTCTTCCAGTCTGCACTGGAAATGGAAACATTGCAAACAACGTGAGGCAAAACAGTCTGTGCCCACGGAACGCACAGACGAAAGGTTCTCCTTCCGCCATTGACATCTGTTCTGTTGTGTGTGTGTGTGTGTGTGTGTGTGTGTGTGTGTGTGTGTGTGTGTGTTTTCAATGGACATTTACTCCTTTCAGGAGATGCAGGATCCCTCACCCCAAAGCACTGCTCGTTTTGCACGAGTAACTGCACGGTTTCCCGGGTCTGGGAGAAGAGGGAAAGCGTCGCAGTGTTGATCTTCCGTTCCGGCTTTTCGCTCGAGTCCTCGTGCTCGATCAGCCATTGCGGAGGCTCGCTGGATTTTACCACTGAAACTGAGATGGAGGCGCATGAGCAGAGAGTGGAAAGTGCGACAAAGAACCTTCGATGCCTTCACTTCCCCCCGAGTACTTTGTGCCACGCAATGACCGATATTCTCTTCAACATGAAACGTCATTTGGAACCAAATTTGCCACAACTGAAGGTTCCAACCAAAAGAAGAAGGCACAACGCAGCCGAGGGAAATGTTTCACATGCCGTGTTCCATGAAACCCTGCCAAAAATCGCTGCTCTTGAACCAACCCGACTGGAACCATCGTTTGTGGAACCAAGGTCTGGGATGTTGCCCAAATTTGTCCTAAAAAGTCAAAGAAGCCACAATTGAAGGACATTAAATTAATACCAGATAATTTTGAGTCGTTACCTGCGTCTGATGCACGTATTCTTTGCCCCAACAGAGCGAAGAACAGTATGTTTGCTGTTATCCTGAAGTGAGTTGAAAACCACATCGCAGAAAAAAACGCAAAAGATGATTAATTGAGCAGTTATCTTCTGAGCACTCTTTGCTGATCTACATTGCCTTGACTGGACGCGTCAACAAGATGCGTTTATCGCTTGGAGCGCGTCAAAATGCGTTGTGTCCTCAAGGTGTTTTTGGAATGTGCATGTTGATGTTGACTTTACTGGGCACGGGAAAACAGCACGTTCACGTCAAAGTATGCAGCATCCACCCAGGAGACATTGCACAGTCGCCATCAGTGTGACATACACGGCCTCATGCATTTTATTCCCATAGAAAGTCCTTCCGTATATATTTGAGTGTACTCATCTTTGTGAACAAACAAACACACAGGGCTGGAAGACACTCGTTTCCCGTGATTTTCAAATGAAGAAAGTGAGGCAGATTTACATGAGTACGAAGTCCGCAAAAATAAATCTTTTTTTTCTTGATGGTGGTATTGTCCCACTGTGTATCACATCGTTCCTCAGCGTGCACTGACTGACCTGTGTCCCCGACATGGAGGAGCGTCCAGGCTCCAGGAGCCTCAGGCATCCGAGCCGGTGGCGTACCGAATCGCGCAAACTTTCCTTTCGTGGTTTCAAATATTCGTGCACCGGTGCGTGAGGTTGTCCTCCAGAAAACTCATTCAGGCTGCAGCTTTCCGGTGCAAGTGGAAAAGATGGACGAGATGCGGGTATTCCAGACACGGGTGTGTGACCATTTTTAGATTTGCCTGAAATAACTGGAGTCTCAGGTCTATTGGGTTGCAGCTCCAACCTGAAATGGCCAGGCAGCTTACCTGACCAGACACCCGTGTCTCCTGGTTCAGAGTGTCTGGTCGTTTCATCACACCGGACTGTGAGGGTTTCGACCCAGCCTCAGCTTCGATGTACCCGTCTGCACGCACACTGTGTGTGGTAAGAAACAGAAAAAAATGCTCGTTATTGTCATCACACAGCGGACAAAAATGTCAGGCAAAAACACAACGCAAAACTGAGCGGGCAATTAAAAACACATCTCTGTTCGATTGAGGTTCTTGCCTGCTCGACCACTGACGGACTGCGGAAGTGGAACAAAAATGCTACATCCAGTCAACTCGACATCCACTTCAAAAGGACCGCGTTCTGCGCCGTCGTGACTGCGCGATCTTGAAGGGGGACTTCAATTCAAGAAAAAGAAGCAATCTTATGTCTGTTTCTTTCTCTTTGTCGAGAAGATGGTGTGGTGTTTTTGCTGGGATAAGCACGCTACGTTCCATTCAGTCCTGGGGTCGCACCATGCAACACTTCCACCTGTCAGACGATGCACGGATTTGACTCTCAAAACCTTGACCAAGGGTCAATTACACTGACCAGTAGCAGCAAAAGATGCACAGGGTCCAAAAGCCAATTTGTGTGCTTGTATGAAGACTGAATGGGTTGGTTCTAGTGTTACCACAAACAGTTCAGTGCCCAAACTGGTTGTTCAGTTGATTTTGATGCTCTGATGTTATCTCACAAAGAAAAGACTGATCATCGCATCAGAAGTTCGCATCCTGTGAACGGAACAGCGGAGGCGCATTGTCTCTCTCAGACTAATTTCAATGTGTCAACCGGGGGACGGAATCCCTATTGTGCTGGTCTGACATCCACGGTTGACCTGCAGACCTGCTGAAAGGAAGGTGAGATTATCCAGAGTTAATCAGTCATCCTCACCTCAAAGATTCCGACATATCGACACAAGATCCTTTTGTTCAAAAGTGAAAAACTTTGCTCTTGCCCGCTGTAGCAAAACAGGGGAGACAGACTGATCACACACGCAGAGCAGGAAAAATATGAAGCGCCGCAAAATGATACTTGGTGTCTGCTTTCGAAAGAATATCAGTAGATTTGTAATTTGATAGTTTCTTAACTCGAGTTTTTCTTCAGTAAAAGAACCTGCCATCAAGATTGACTGGGGAAATTGCGATCTCGCAGCGCAGGCCTGGCGGTTGACTGAAATTAGATAACGCGAGTTTCTCTGCCGTCAGTTTGTTGAAAATCTTGAATGGCAGCAAGAATGTCAAACAGTGTCAAGGGCACGAGCATTGGCACATCTTCACATGCAGGTTTTCCGCAGAACCGATCGAGCGATCGTCACTCAGCAAAGGAAAATGTTGTTTCCAACACCACTAGTTTTGGCCCGTTTGAGGCAGGCGTCACCGAGTTTCCTTTGTTCCTTCAACAGAAATGAAGACAAAACAGATCAGTTTTGGGTTGTGTGTTCTCGCATGAATCTCACGTGGATGTTGGACCATTTCCCCACAACAGAAAACAACTTGAGTCTGCGCGTGGTCACTTGCTGCGCGGAGAAAAGTTCAGAGGGTGATTGCCGTCTGCAATTACTCGCTTGGTTCTTGGTTCTGCAAAGGGAAATTTAATTTCCAACCGGCCTTCTTTGATGGGCATGTCAAACACCTGGGCGAATGTAGAATTCAGGAAATGCAGCCAGGGCCACTCCCCTTGACTCCAGAAAAAGGTAAGTTCACCCTAGATTTTGTCATTCCAAGTGTCCACAAATCAAAGGAGAGGTTTTCCTGGAGTGGGATTCCGGTCTGCAAATCGTGAATCCACATTGGCATTGCGCTGGGAGAATTGTCCTTGACTTTCGGACCCTACAAAGGCGGCGCTCATGCATTGTGAGTCAAAGATTCCAACATGCGATAAAAGTGCGAGTCAAACGAGTGCTCCCATGTGACACCCGCAGTGGCTGAAATCTTGCGAGAAAGTGAAAAGTGCATGCACCGGTGGACCGGTCTCAGTGTTCATTCACGACATGTGGCTGAATGAGGAAACGCTCTTTTCCTCAATTCTGTCTCGACTTATCGTAACAAGGTTGTAATACGTCAAGATTTCTTCAGTGCCATCAACTTTTTGCGGAATACAACATCGAATTACTGTCGCTTGGTGAGCTGGGAGGAACCATCAACATGCAACTGCACTTTTTCGCCACCAAAGTTGTGGGATGCTACCTTTCAAACCAACCACATGAGAACTTGAGATCTGGATAAATTCTCAATCGCAACTGCGGCTCTGCGAGCATCCAACGTGTTCTGTTGGTATTTAGTGCCTTGTTGATGAATCGGGGTGGAAACCGTGAACCGTCAGTTTGGACAACACGATGGTCATGCTCACACGACTCAAGGGAAGGGAGTGAGAACGCACTGTGTCTGCGCCTCATCCCCAGCGTGTCGACGTGCCCCCACGACGTGCACCTGTGCTGACGTGCAAGCAGCCCAGTTGATCGCAGCTTCAAAAGTGTGAGGTGCAGGTGGGACGTCGTCTTAGAGAATCTGAGTTGGGTCAAGCACCCAGTCACCAGTGGTGGTGTGGTTTTCAGCGAAGCTTTTTTCGGGTCAGGTGTCATTTGATATTTTCTGCTGACGAGATTTGCTTCAGTGCCCGGTGACTGACTTATCACACAGAGATTCTGGTTGCACAGTGAGCAAAATGTCAAGGTGTTGAAAGCCCAACAGTTGCCTCGTCCGTAGACGATTTGTCTGCTGAAGGCAATAACTTGAGGTAGAGTTTGGTGTGCACCTCCAACATCTTCACAAAAAGAGAATGACTTCTCCAAGTTGACAAAACTCAATTGTCAGAATCCAAATTGTACTGTTGGCTCAAAAAGCATCGCGTCTCATAAATCCGTGTCCCCGCCCACTGTGACTGGAGATGGGCAGGGGGCTTGCGCCACTGAACAGTGAGGAGAACGACCGCGGAACCCTCAATACAGGTGCCTGGAGGGATGCTCGGGCGCATAGCTGTCGGTGGCCCCGTGTCGTTCACATCAGCGACTTCAGTCGCGACTTCCTCCACCGTGGAGACAGGCGCAGATGGAGACAATAGCGTTCGGCTGAACCACCTCCGACGACATCCAAGATGGGCTGCGGCGGCGCGGGCCATTCACTCAAGTTCTATGTGCTTTTGGTGCTGTTTGTGCTGCTACTGACACAGTATGTGCTGGAGTTGCGTGCCAAAGAGAGTGCCGTGGTTGTGGAGCGGAGTCGGGAGGGAGCCGCGGCTCCGGGGAGGAGTGTTCCAGTGGAAGGAGCGAAGGAGAAGCGGCCTGCAGAGAGTGTAAAAGTTCCTGCTGTGGAGAGTGCAGAGGTGCCTGCAGAGAACGCAGAAGTTGCGGTCACTGCACACAACACATGCCTGACGCGCAATCGCAGCATCGCCGACGATCTGATCAAAGAGCACGGTGATTGGAAGAGAATCCTGCGAATGAAGTCGACGGGTTTCCACTCATTCAACGCGACGGCCAGTGATCTGCTGGGCAAGCACAGAGAGGGGCTTCGGGATACTCGATATGCAGAATGCAAGAACATCACCTACGACATTTGTAAACTTCCAACGACCAGTGTTATCATCGTTTTTCACAACGAAGCGTGGTCCACTCTGCTGAGATCGGTGCACAGCATCCTGGAGCGAACCCCTCCGTCTCTCATCATGGAGATAATCTTGGTGGACGACTGCAGCTCGTTTGAGTGGCTCAAGGAACCTCTGACTGATTACATAAGGCATCTTCCCAAGGTAAATCTTCGGAGGGTTCCTTTCAGAAGCACTTAAACTCACACTTTGCAAATTGGACATTTTTATGCTTGTAAAAACATTGTAAAACTCAGCCGAAAAGGTCTGAAATCGGTGTTCGGAGGCGTTAAAAGCTTTTGGCAGAATATAATTTGGCATTGCGCACAGAATACTGCAATTTGCATACTGCCAAATACTTTTCTTTGATGGCGACAGAATCTATTCCCTGTTCGTCTACGCGCTCACGGTTTTCGTTTCAGGTGACGTTGATTCGATTCAAAATTCGGCGAGGCCTCATTCAGGCGAGATTGCGAGGTGCCGCGGCAGCCAAGGGTCAAGTTTTGTATTTCACGGATGCGCACACAGAAACCAACGTCGGCTGGCTCGAGCCATTGTTAGCTCGTATTGTGGAAGATCGCAAGGTGGTTGTCGTCCCCTATATCGACCCCATCAACTGGAAAAACATGAACTACCAAAGGGTGGCCGCGGACTACCACGGCGCCTTCAATTGGAATATGGAGTATTTTTACAAAGTTGTCCCCGAACATATCCTGCACAACAAAAGGAAGATTACTGACCCAATACCGAGCCCCACAATGATAGGGTGCGCGCACGCGGTCGAGAGAAACTATTTTTACGAGAGCGGTGCTTATGACGAGAGTATGGAGATCTGGGGTGGCGAGAATCTTGAACACGCCTTCAGGCTCTGGATGTGTGGGGGACGAGTCGAAGTGATTCCCTGCTCCAAAATTGGCCACGTCTTCAAACCCCAGTTGCCCTACGGTTTCGGTGATGATTCACTGAAAGTCATTCAGAGAAACATGATTCGCCTGGCTGAAGTGTGGATGGATGATTATAAAAAATACTACTACGCCACCCAGGACCGTCTCGCCCCCGTGGACGTCCGCTCCATCTTTGAGCGCAAGAAGCTGAGGGAAAAATTGAACTGCAAAAGCTTTGACTGGTACATGAAGACTGTGATTCCTGAAATGCCCATCCCATCCGATGATGCCAAGTGGTTCGGTAAAATCCTTTGGTGGGACGACCCCCTCTTCTGCCTCACCACCAACCATCAGAATCACACTCTGGAGCAAGTCATGTGTGAAGCCCAGGAGTGGAAGGAAGTCACCTTCACAATCACCGAAGAGGGTCACTTCAAGCTGGGTGAACACTGTATTGGTGTGAGCGGCAGCAGGTTGAGCACGGGTCTCGAGTGCGACTCGGCTGTGTCCACCTGGGACCACGATGCCAAAAGTCACCTCATCTACCTCATGGACAGGGACGAGTGCCTGCAGTACGAACCCGACACCAAACACATCCGCCTCGCGCCCTGTTCCGCGGGCAACCTCAACCAGCAGTGGCAGTTTGAGATGAATTTCCACTTCGGTGTGCTGCACAACGCGATGAAGAGTTCCATCGAGCACTCTACCATCCCCCTGAACGCCCTCAGGTTCGGTCAGCTGGTCAATGTACCCGAGCAGTACTGTCTGCACGTACTGGGGTTTGAGTACAACATGATCCCGTGCAGCGAACAACCCTCCTTCTTTCACGCCATTCACCTGGACATTGACAGAAGACTGATGTACGAAGACAGTTGCTTCACTATGTCAGAGAGTCGAGCTCTAAAACTCAACAAATGCGACCAGCTCAATGAAAGTCAGAAGGTATGGGAGTACCATGTAGATACGCTGCATTTGTCCGCGACGTTGAATAACAACAGTTCGTTGTGTTTGACATTTAACCAACATACGGCGGATAACGTTTTCTTCGCTGACTGTGATAATGCGAATCTTTTCCAAGCGTGGACGATTTGAGAGTCGATCTTGTCTGTGGTTGTCATAACGTGTCTTGTTGAATACAATGTTCATTTGCTCAAGTTAAACAGAATGCAAAACAACAATGACGCTGAGCGTTCATAACGAGAATTAGACTGTTTTGTCCATTGTTCGAGACTTTATTCATCGTTATTAAATTTTAGCACAGTGCATTACCTGGCAAACAAAAGTCTTCGTTTCTGCGAGTGTACCGTACAACTCTCTGACTTTCAGCACTTTTTGTGTGCGAACCACACTTGCAAAGGCGCAAATTGAAAGAATTTTGCGGAAACGCGTGACGTTATCTCTGAGACAACGTTTCGCACTGCCAAATACTGAAAAACGTCCAACTCGTGCTGAAGTTACTCACGCAAGTTGACACAATTGTAAGTGGTAGAATCTATTCCATCAAACAGTGGTTGTTCGCGTGCACTCACAAATAGCACCAGTTATCATCACAGAACTTTGTTTTAGAAAGGAACTGTTCACGTTTCAGGTGAGACGTACGAGCACACGACAGGTCCCTTTCATTCTAGTCGCACAGCGGAATGCATGCAACTTACAATGTTTTTGCAGTTCACGGACTCGCAAGAATTTGGCTTCCCTGGGATAAATGCTCGCTCCTTGCCTGGCTCACTTTCCGTGCTTGAACGTGTTGTGCGTGTACACCTTGTCGTAGAGACTCTGCGTGGACGCATCGTCGTCTTCCATCAGCACCGGACCGACGCTGATCCGGGACTTGGCGCTGATGGCTCGCATCGGGTACGTCGGTCGGTCCCGCAGCTTGATGCCCCCGCCGCCGCCGCCCCCCGACCCGCCCCTCGGATGGTCCGTCAGATCCTCCAAAGCCTCCTTGATCGCCTCCGACTCAAGGCCGTGGTGGAAGTAGTTTTTGTTGGTTGGAATGGAGAGGTCGTTGAGCCCGATGTTGTCGTGGGCCTCCCGAACAACGACGCCATTCTTCAGTCTGGGTGAACTGGAGTTTTGGTGCTTGAGGGAGATCTTCGGGGTTCGGTTGTTGGGTGGTTGTGGCTTCAAGTCAACGTGGAAGTCATTGAAGTTTTCGTCGTCTCTCACACTCTTCCTCTTATGTCTGCGTGAAAAAGCGAGACAAATTTCACAAAAAGTGTGAAAAATGCTATTTGATGAGGGCAAGTTGGCAAACATTCGTATGAAAGGCTCTATCGGCGCAAGCATCGAAATTCGGTGAACATCAATAAAGATCTACGGCTGATATTTTTCTTGCTAGTGTACCTCGGCAAAAGGATGGAGGATTTCTGCTCTAAAGTAACACAGGGTGAACCAGACCAAATACGCCTGCGGATAAAGGCTTTCCGTTGCGCTTTTGTACCACCATCTCTACGCTGAAATCGTAACTACTAATTCTGTGACAAAGACACGGAAAAAGTTGACCTGGCTCTTGTGTAACTGAATCGAAAATGGGGTGGCCTGATAAAATCGTCAGCAAATTTGTGCAGAACAAAATAATCGGTGCACGGGATTTGGAAAAAAAACAGTAGAACAGTGCGTGTCCCTTTTACTGCTTTTCTTTGATGTGATTTTCTGATTCAAAGTCGATTTTCTGGATGTTCTTTTCCGTTTGCGTGCTCATGCGTGCGTGGGTCCTTTTGTGTCTGATGTTCTGTGCGGAGAACGTTGTGATTGCCGACTTAGGATCTGAAGACAGTGGAAAAATACAGCAAGACACCGAAGGAGAGGAGACACCGAAGGAGAGGACGATATCGCAGGATCGACAGAGCGCGACAGTTGCGCTCTGCTCATATTGTAAGAATCCTCTGAAGTGATGTCTCCTCAAAGAAAAAGGCCTGAAGTACAATCCTGCTGATCTCACGGGGTTGTATCGCACATAATTTCTTGGGCCACCATCGAGACATTATTTAATATCTTGTCCTCGGTTACAATGCTCACAGTCAATGTCTGAGATGCAAGTCTATTTTATTGCGGACTGAAACCAAATGCAAACACTTGTTACATACGAGGTACAATGCTGTCTGCTGTGAAGTGAACAAGTGATTTATGTTCCTTTTGCAGAAACGGTCCGTACATCTTCACCGTCTCTGCGTGGTCATGGACGCAGAGAAAGTCAGTGAACAGTGCGGTGAAAGTGACGAAGAAATTTCACGCGATCAAAGGATGGTGGGAGTTTGTCTCGTACTCAAGGGAGATCAGAAGTGCAACAACCAACGAGGGGTTTTTGGTGGAAAGTAATTTTCAAACACAAAGTGATTTGTGTTTCTTTCCCCAAGTGCGAGTGACTTCTCTTTGCCGATGCGAGTGAATCTTTGCAGTGAATTTAAGATGTTTAAATATGGAAATCAACAACAGAAGTTTTATTCACCGGGAAGCATCTTTTCCAGAACTTTGACCAGCCCACAGCCAGAACATGTCTGAAAATGAATTCGCGCAAGGTTTTCAATGAAACTGAGCGGAGTCTTAAAATGTTTATGAAGTATGTACGAAGCCCTTAACGCACCTGAAGAGATAAGGAACTCGGAACTTTTCAGAATCAATGCGCATCCAAGTCCATCATTGATCATGGTGCAGATCTCTGGATGAGGATGCGCTCCGTACCGAGCTTGACGGAACGATCTATCACACAAACCGCACTCCGTGATACAGAGGGGGGAAATCAATATCTGACCAGTCAGCCGGAATTAGTGCGATAATCAATGAGACAACGAAATGAGCAAGGCAAACTCCGCCCGCTGCGAAGTTGGCAGGAGCAAAGTGGAGGCGATATCTCACCTTCAAAATGCGCATCTCTCTGCATGACGCGCTTGAGGAATAGGGTTCAAGAGAATTTTTTGTGGATGGGAGAATCATGCGGTGTCGATTTCATTTGAAGTGTTTTGAGATTTTAATGGAATGCGAAGAAGTGACCCCATGTTGATCAGATAAGCTCGTGTGATTCAAGGACAAATATCGCGTGAATATTCTTCTGCTCAAGTCAGGTCACCGGCAGAGCAGACAATCTTTCTTGGTCTTTGGTGTTGAGACGGAACGATTTGAAAGGATAGAGTGGTCTCAGCTTTCCATTTAATTTTCTCGTCTTCACAGGATTTGATCCAACAGAACGCACTGAGGCGCGCGGTTTGGTGGACCCATTGAATTGTTTGCTTCTTGCCCGTGCAGCAGAGCACGAAACCCCTCTCAAGCGGACCCAGGCCTCAGGCCCACCAACCCCCGCCTTTTTGGGGCTCTTGGGTTGGATGACAGCCGAGATCGAAGACCCCGATCCTGATTCTGGATCCCCAGAAACCTCTCAAGGGGACCCAAGCTTTCCGCTCCCCCTCATTCCACCCTTTTTGGGCCGCTGAGGGTTGGATCCCGATCCTGGAGCCCCATGAAAATTTTCGTGATGACCAACACTCACCCGTGAAGGACGCGTCGTCTGACCAACATGTAGACGATGATGAAGGCAGCGACAACGAGCAGTCCGACCACGATCCCGACGGCCACCGCCGTCGCGTCCGCCTTCCGGTCGGACGTCGCGTCGCCTGGAGCGGCTGTGGTCACGTTGGTGACCATTTCCGGCGCGGTGGTGAAGTTCGTCTCAATTTCCCCGTTGACGTTGGTTTGGGGTTGGAGAGTTGGGTTTTTGGCAGTTGTGAATCTGGTCTGAGTTGTTGTCGCCTCTGCAGTTGATGTCCAGTGGTTGACAGTTACCGTGTTTTGTTCAGCAGAAGTGATGTTGTCGCTGTTTATCCAACGAGTTGTTGAATCGTGTTCAAGTGCCACGGACTCGTTTGCGACTGGTTTTGTCTGAGTGTCCAGCCAGGTTGACACGTTGGTTGGAATCCCTTCCGTGGACACTGAAACGTTGTTTCCAGCATCAGAGTTTTTGCTGTCCTGCAGACCAGGTGTAACTGTACCTTCACCCTGCGCTGTGTGACTAGTTTCCTGTATCTCTGTCGGAGCGAGCGAGGTTTCGCTCTCCCCAAGCGCAGCGTCATCACTCAGAGTCGTGTCGAGACGCGTTGACGGGACGCTCGTGGTGGGGTGAGACTCACCAGTCGCTGAGCCGTAATGCGGGGTACTCGTCAGGTTGTCCGAGGTCAACATCTCACTTCGGCCTGCACCACCTGCAGCGGTGGTGTTGTTGTTATCAAACGCTTCATTCACCATTGTCTTATTGCTGTCAGCACGGATGCTTTCACTCCCAGCAGCTTCTGCAGTGGTAGTCATATTTTGAGTGTTGTCTGAGTAATTTGGGGTTGTTAGTGTTGTGCCGTTGCGTGTGTAATTGCTGCCCAGCTGCGGGTCGGCTGCTGCTGCTGCTGCGGCTGAGGGTGAAGCTGGAGGGGAGCCTGGAGCCGAGGCTGCCGCAGCTCCAGGAGCGCCTGAAGCTCCCGAGGGCAGTTCCGCAGCACCAGCAGATGACGGATCACTGGTGACCACCTGCTCCACTGAAATCAGAGTCGTAAACGTGTTCCAGTGCAGAAAATCTCTCATCGACATTCATGTCAAACGCGGCCGGTTTTTTGTGGTTTCGTAGGCTCGTAATCAAAGGTTAACATCGTAAATGTTTCAAGACGATTGGTTTGAGGGTCTTCGCGGCTTCCGAAGAATTTGTTGGAAAGGCGCTTGGTGAGACTGATGTAAGTTTAGGTTGCTGTGTAACACAACTCCAACTTTTGTCTGACGCGCAGACAAGTTGGTCCGATCTTTGGTGCTGCAAGGTGACCATTTGAATATGCACAACCAACCTGGAATTATCTCCTGTGCAGTTGTGTCGTTCACTTCTGCAGGAGCTGATACTGTGACAGTTGGTGCAGGTTGAAGTCCCAGAGTTTCGTTTGAGAGCAATCCTGGCGCGACGGTCGTGTTCGCCTCTGATACCAATGAACTGTTCACCCCAGGAGCGCTCTGCACAATCCCGACGAGAAGAAAGGCGCACGCCGTCACTGCAGAAAAACAAGAGAGACAGACCATGATTCTTCCTCGCGCTGTTCGGCAGATTCCACTTCGATTTCTATGTCAGACTGAGTGTTCGTGCCGTGTTGTGTTGTTGCAGGCTTGGTTACAAACGCCCGCAGCATCCGAGCGATTGATTGCGTTGTCATTGTCCACCTTTGGCTGCTGAGCAGTTCATGCTAAAATTAATATTTCATAAATATGGTTTCTCTAACTTGCCAACATTGTGTAACCAGTAAGATTCACCATGCATGTGTGAGCCAAGAAAACCACGTTGCCTTGTGTCATTGGTGGTCCATTTGTCCGTGTCCAGCTTACCGTGAGCTTTCCAGAAAACTTTTTGCGAATTTTGTGCACCAGTGAACGCAGTCGTAGAACGCAGCTTTCAACGTCAAAGTTGGGTGTAGAAAGCTTCGTAGCATTTGATCCAGAACGTGGAATACAGCGTTTCTACGTTCTACGTTTCCGTTCCACGTCTGTACGCTGCTCTTCACAATCTGCCTATTCACACCTGAGTGTGAAGAGCAGATAAGTGCGACGTACATGTGCGGCAAGAACACAGCTGAGCAGGAGCTTCGCGCGGGAGAGGAAACTGGGCGCGCGGCGCGTGTGGATAGGAAACGTGCGGGATCGATGGGACACTGGGGAACCCTATTGATCCTCTCATTGTTACAATCACAATCGTCACCTTCCGCAGCTGAACACACCGGAGTCCGACACACAAGACGATTCTCTGGGTTTGTTCCGTCTTTTGTGGTCCAATTATTCAGCGATTTGTCGGATTGCGCTTTCTTGACTTCTGCAAATTCTGATCCGAGAGCATTTTTATCCCTCGGTCTTGATTTGTGACAGAAACATGTCAAAAATTCCTCACCTGTCATAACAGCAACATTTTCCATTGTCTTTGTGGATGAGTATCTGTTGATTACTCATGCAGAGCGAAGCACACCCAGAGATTCGTCAGAACTGTCTGCTCCCCGAGTCCGCGTTTTGTACAAAATTCACCGACCATCGCCACATCATGAAGTCTGAAGCTTTGTATGCAGAAGTCAGCATTTCAAACATTTGCACCCAAATCTGGCTTTGTGTTGACAAGTTGCAAAGCCACAACACTGCCTCGAGTGGAGTGTACACATTTGGTCATGGCTGGAGGTGCTCACCTCGCCCATGGTCATATCCGACACACTGTGCTGGCACTTGGAATTCCCACAGTGCTGGTCAGGTAATGCTGAGGTAATGCTGAGTTCCGTACATTTGTTTCCAAATAATTGGACATGTGAGTATTCAGGTCCGAGAAAGCGCCGCCTTCAGCAACACGCGTATTGTTTGAGCAAAATGTTGCGATTTGTTCTATTCAATTCAGGAACAAATGAAGGTTGTTTTGTCCGCCATGAATCGTTTCCAATGTTTTCATACGATAATCCCGATTGTTCCCGAGTTTGCAATTTGTTCAGGCGAATTGAATGAGCATTGATCTTGTGTTGAGAAGACCGCCTTCTTACATTCCTGCAGGTCAGAAATACCGTAACGCCCTGTGTCAACAGACGTCAAAAACGTTGAGATTCAGCATCTGGAACCTCTGCGATGACAAAGAAGCAAAAATTCTCCGTGTTGTTCCAGGTGATGGCTGAAAAAATTTCCTGACGGTGCACATTAGGTGTTTCGAATCGTGTGGTCTGCCACGCATTTCTTTCTGAAAGTGGAAGAAAAATTGAAAGCGCAATGAGCGCGCTGCTTCCTGGTGATCCGACAAGCCGAGCGTTTCTGTGCGCAACTCCAAACAAGTCCCTTGCCACCTCCTCCTGTCGTGGACAATCCGTTCAAACCGCACGTGTTCCTCAAATAACGCGTTTGACCAAGGAAAACCGGATAGAACGCAACGGGTGCGTGCGTGCAGGATGGAAGGACGGAAACCCACGTGTGCAGGAACACAGATCAGGAAGTTTGTTCAGGTAAAAAAGTTGTTTTGCCTTGAGCGCATAACGCTCGCCTTTGATCCGCCGTGGGATCCAGAGCGCTTCTCGCAATAATGTTTTCTGGAGTCTCACCAAACACAATACAATCAACATGGCAACAGCTTTTTTGGCTTGGGCAAGAGAGTGGGCATAAATTTGGAGTTTTGTTCAGGGTCGAAGGAAAAATTAGCTTGACTTGCTCAGCGCTTTTCGATTTTACAAACAAGTTTCGACAAAGAAAAATCAGTTCGCAGTGGTATTGCCTGCGTGGACGTTTATTCTGATATCACAGGAATCTTTGATCATTGTGCCGTTTGGCGGCAAACAGAAAGTGGACTGAAGTTAATTTCCGTAATTCTGGATACGTTTTGGTGAAAACAAAACAATCGCAACGATCACCATGCAAAACGTTGCAGAGGAAAAGTACCACATTTGACGAGAGATTTTGAACAATTGCGCAAAAGGAAATTGTATGAAAATATCGTCTGGGTGCGCATTCAGCGCGCGACGTCGCCTCTCGACCGGCCTCTCGGGGCGGCGCTGGCGACGCGCGGCGCGGCTGGGGGGCGGGCGGATGCGTGGGCGGTGTTTGGGCGGCGTGGAGGACTGGCGGGCGCGTGGGCGGTGCTGGGGTAGAGGGTTGTGTGGGCGTGGGCGGTGTCGCGGCGGGTGTGGGCGGTGTTTGGGCGGAGCGGGGCGTGGGCGACGCTGGCGCTGCGGGAGACGCGCCCGGCGGAGGAGACGGAGGAGACGGAGGAGGCGCGGCGCGACCCGGAGAAGGTCGAGCCGTCCACGTCGTTCAGCACCTCTTCTTTATCAAGGGCCTGAAACAGGTGGCGACAATCAAATGACAATGTTACCGGCACACGAGCATGGTTTCAGAGTCACACCCAGCAGACAAAAACACAAGAGTGTGAATCACGCGGACAAAAATTATTCCTTGAACTGCAAAACGCTTTACGGAAATTTCAACAAGAACTCAAAACGCTGTCCGTTCATTTTTGCGCCGATCAATAAACTCATGAACGGGATGTTCGCAGCCTTTTCACGTACTCACGTACGTACCCGCACATACTGTGAATACGACCATGGCACCGGGGTTTGTTTGCTGCAGGCGGGGGAGGCCGCGTCACGGAACGGGTCGAACTCGTCTTCGTCGTCGAGCGAGTCACGTGTCAGCGATCTGCGCAGTGAGTCTCTGCGCAGCGCCGCCGAGCGCTTCCGCTCTGCCTCCTGAACCAATCACAGAACGAGCTCACGTGCCGTGCTCAAAAGCTCCTAACAGACATCTCTCTTGGTTTCAACCTCAAAACTGTCCTTGAAAAAAGGAACCCTTCAAAGAGTTGGCTCAACGAAACAGCCTGGTCGGTCAGGTGATTCTGGGCCATTCAGCAAACATCTTTCGGCCCTGCTGGACTGAGAAAGTACAGTTCTCGGAACCAGACTCAGGGTTTGTAAGAACAAGAAGGCTATCGCCTCAAAAGCGCGCGGTCTAATGCCAATTCATGAAAAGAAGAAGATTTTTTGGCCATTTTGAAAATGTCCGTGTTGAGTTTGCCAGCCAGCCCATGTTGAGTCACTGGGGGGGGGGAGGGGGGAAACTCAACATGGCCAAAAAGATGAAAAATGCTTAAAATGGTTAAAAAATGATCCTAACTAATTTTCAGCAGTTACCCCCATAACTCAATATGTACACACACATACAGACAGGTGTCATTACAATAAGCGCGTGTCCTATCGGCAGAGCCGGACCGCGGACTTGAAAAACGCCGTTCAAAGAAGCAAGAATTCAGACTCTTCACGGTTGAGCACGGTCTCATTTTTCCTCTTATCCCCTTTCTGTTTGCTTGAATTGCCTCGGTTCTTCCGAACAAGACAAAGTTGGTTCGAGTGTACGGGCAGCTTTACCTTCTCTCGTTTCGTCTCTTGCTTCTTGCGCTTCCGTTTCTCCTCCGTCTTGGCCTTGCGAAGCTGCCTCTCGATGGTCGGGAGGACGCTCTCCTCCGGAAGACCCTCCCTGAACTTACAAAACTCCGTCCACTGCTCGAACAACACCCGGAAAACCGTCATCTGGCAAACATAAGTGCGGGAAAAATTCTTCTCCGATATCGTTCAGGGTAGGCAACCAACACAGGTTCCAAGAATCAATCTAGAAACTGTACCCACCAACATGTGAACTCGTACGCGGACAAACAGCAAGAGGGCCCAGACACTCTGCACACAGACAATAGCGGCCTGACCAACTCTGACCAACCTGAGCTTCTCTGAACAGGTATGGGGTGGCAGCCATCTTGTTCCTGATGATGGCGTCGGCGCAGTCCTGGGTGACGTCGACCTGCAGACTCGGAGGGATCGGGGAGTCCAGGAAGCAGTTGATGATGACGGCAGTCTTCTGCTGGATCAGCGACTTGTCCGAGTGCAGATGACAAAGATCCTGTCAAGGAAACGTTTGAAACACAATGAGTTCAGTCAACAAATGTTTTTCAGTTGGTTCCCCTCCACGCTGGAATTGGTTTGAAAGCCATCAGATGCACTGAACAACAGCAGCTGCTTTTTCCACACTCAGTGTGTGCGGTGTGTAGAGTTTTCTGTTGAAGCCATCAGCATAGAAGCAAGTCGTGCCGAACCATTGTTCGACGCGCTGTGTGCGGCCCGTGTGATGCACATTTTTACAGAGACAACCTTTGCGTGTGCGTGGTTGTGCACAAAAACGAGAAAACTTTTGACCTTGTACTTCTGAATCTCCTGCCAGAATAGCACGTCATTTTCGTAGTTCTCTCCCTTGATCGACACGAACTTCCTGAACTGGAGGCTTGTCAGAGGGTTGTTGAGAGCCTTCCTGAGCAGCAGGATGTCCTGTGAGGACGTCACCCATCTGCTTTCCAACATCTGGAATCAGGGAGCGCCACCATTGCACCAACGAATTCAAAGTGGACAACAGGCAGTGTGCATGCTGCAGGTTGGCGTTAACAGAGCAAAGACCTGACGTTCTGTCCACCTGCCCATTCTGCTTTTCTTGAAGTGGACCCTCAATCTTTCCTGTGTTCACCCGTGTCACAAGACACATTTTGCTCCAAACGAAGCTTCAATAGAAAAGGTGCCATCGTCTTTACGTGGCTCTTCCAGTTTGCCATTGTTTCAATGGGACTCTCAGACCTGGGTGGGACTCACACAGGGGGGAATACGGTACCTTCATTAGTGCCCTGTGCTTCCTCTTCTTTTGGATCATAACGTCCTCCACCACGTCCTCCATGCGGCTCTGCGGCTTCTGTCTCTCCGCGAACGCCGGAGTCGCGAGGAAGAGAGGGAGCCACTTCTTCTGCAGGCGTTCCCGCGCGTACTGCTGCACGTCCAGCAGGAGCGGGGTCGGGGGGCGCTCCGACAGCAGCTGGCCCCAGCCCCCCGCCGCAGACACCACCTGCGTGCAGATTCACAAGCGGGTTGAACCCGGGTCTGGTGAAGGAGGAGTGGCTCTTGGGGGGCGGGGGGGGGGGGGGGGTGGTGCGGCCTTGTGCCCGCAAAAATCGCGCACGAATTGAAATGGAAAAGATGTTGCAGCTGCAGTGCTAAATTCAGCAGGGTGTATCAATTTTTGCAAGGGCCAACGAGGTCCCGGGTCCCAGATCGCCTGAATGTTTTGACGTTCAGCTCCAGGAAACCTCAGGACAAAGAAGAGGTAGATGGGGTGATTTCCGCACCTTCTCCTGCCCGTCTCTTCCCGCAGGACTGTTCGGTCCGAAGAAGTACTTCTTGTTCAGATACTTCTCTTTGACGTCTTTGGCCTTTGCGTCTCTCTTGGTCTCATTCAAATGATGAACTCGTCTGCAAAATTGAAAAAAAATGAATGCTCCAGAAGAACGAACCCAGAGCTTCCCATTGCAGGGAAGTGACAGAATTGCTTTGTGTGCAAATCAGCCTGCAGCTTCCAAGGAAGGGAGAAGTTCTAATGGCTTTGTGTATTCCACTGCAGCTCCACAGGCTACTGAACAACGTAATGACCTGAAGGCTTCAATGTCCATCCAACACATGAGGTCCATGGCTGCAAAGTTATCCGAGAGGAACTGACGGAAGTGATCGAGTTCGAATCGGTTGTGCACCAGCTTCTCCAGGGTGAAGTTCCGGAAGTCAGCGGGGACCCGGTCCAGCAGGGTCTTGTCGTACTGCGGGTCCTGGTCCATCTGCTGAGCGTCCTGACTCTCATTCTCCTGGGAACAAAAAGAAGAAGGAGCCTTGTTCATACCAAACAGGAAAACCATCGTTGTGTCAGCTTTGCTTGCCTACAGATGCCAAACGAATTCCACTATACTCACCTGGCTGATGATGCCTTGCTGCCGCAAGCTCCTCAGGTACTTGGATCGGAACTGTCTTCGCTCAGTGACGATTTCGACCTGTCAGAGAGGTGCAAGGCAGATTGTTTCTCTGCGCTTCAGGTTTCTTGTTTTCTTTTCACTTGAAAACGCTTTGCCTCGTCACCTTCTTGGAGACAGGTTGTTTATAGATCGAGAAGCGTTTTGTCAGGGTTGCACAACGCGAGAAAAGAAAAAAACATCCAAGACCTGACAAAGGAGACTTGTGAGTTTGGACAGTTACCTTGCCGAACGCGGAGAGATCGGAAATGATCATTTCTGACCACGCAGTGAACAGCACTTCCAACACGTACTCCTCAGCCGAGTCAAACAGCTCCTCGAACGGCGGAGACAGGCGTCTGAAGATTTCTTGCTGAGTGGTGACTGGGCAGTTGATGGAGTGGGGCGCACCTTCCAGGATGAACTGGGCGTAGACGAACTGCGGACAAAACATTTCAAGTTTGATCAGCTGCTCGTGAAGTCAACATTTTGTTGGTGGGGGGGGGGGGCGTGTTTGTTGACCAACCTTGGATTGCTTCTGCAGCTGAAAGGGGCTCAGGGTTTCTGCGTAGAAAAGGTGGTGGTATTCTTGGAGGTCTTCCCAGAACATCAAACAATTCCTCCACAGCTGAAAACAATTGCGTACATTTTTCAAATTTTTTAAATGTTTTGCAAAACGAAAGGTTGTTGAGGATCTTCGTACTCAGACCACCTCGTTTCTTGACTGGCGCAAGAAGCTCCTGAAATGCTGTCCCGCTTTCTTCTCACTGGCCAGAGCCTGCAGCAAACCCTCCATCCTGCGTCCTCCAAGGAACTCTGAAATCTTCGAAACAATAACCAGCATGAGGATAAAATTGCACGCAAAGGTTGTTGTCCAAGTTGTGACAGTGGCACAGCAGGTTCCTGGTGGGGAGCATTTTGTGTTTTTCTTACCTCGCTTGACGCGGGGGAATCAATTCTGAAGGACACGGCTGCCGTGTGAGGTCTCGGTCTCGCGTGTCCGTTGAGCGCACCAGGGGGTGGGGCTGGGGACAGCACGGCGTCCGCTCTCTCAGAGCTCAATGCTGGCCTGAATGAAATCAAACTTCACTGTCAATTGTACAGAAGCAAAATGCATGACAAAGACCAACACAAAAGGAAGAATTGCAGGGTTTGTAGTTTTTCAATTTCACCTTGCAGATTTTGCTCGTTTTTCAATTTCACCTTGCAGATTTTGCTCGCAGGGCCTTCGGAGGTCGAGGCGGTTTGGAGTCTGCGTGATCCAGATGCGCAGAAATGAGCTGTTTGGGTGACTTCTGTTTCAAATAGTTCTCCATATTTTTCCCGTGTTTGGCTCCAGCGTCTGGAAACGCGTGAGTTGGGATCGGAGTCATGCCCTGCAGGGAAAAGGAAGATACCTGACCCTCGATTGTCAGCTGAAACAGCTTTTGGTATGATTTGAAAGGATGGCGGTGGAAAGAAAATGACAAGACAAGGTCCACCTCTGGATTGGGACCCCTTGCAACAAAACACCGGTGTTTCTAAGTTTCAGGTCCATCTGAAATGGCTTGACACCAATTCAAAATACAATGTGCCATTGAAGCATGACCTTTTTGTGGCTGAACCTGAGATGACCACACACCCACACCACCTGGTTCAGGGTGCCTGATCATTCTATTGCCAAGGTCATACACAGCCAACTTGTGCAGAACCAAGTCTCAAACACCAACGTTTGTGGAAACCTGACTGCGGTGCTCCAACATGGAGGCGATGCTGCAGGTCCCTGGCTGCTGCTGCTGTTGTCGCTGCTGCTGTTGCTGTTGCTGCTGCGGTCTCCCGGAACGAGGCACACACGTTTTGGGTCGGAGAGGAAGCAACGGAACCGTCGCTGGCGTCGGGTGAGATTCTGTCTTCGTCGAGGGCAGATCAAACTGTTGGCCACGATTCAGACCATTGTTCTTTGGCCTTGATTTTGACTGCTGTTTGAGCAAGAACCGCGGTGCCCTGCAAAGAACGTCATCTGAAGGTCACTCGTACCCGGCCTGGCATTTCGGAATTTCGCTCGTTGCTTTCGCACAAACAGAAGATACGTGGACGGGAAAATATAGAACTGAGAAATCGGTTTTCGGTTTTCTTTCTCTTCATCATGCATCTTATGGAGTCACAAGGGTGTCACGCCACACATCACACACCGACCGGTCGTGAATGAAGAGCTCACCTGGTACCAAGCGCTCTGCATCGCATTGACTCAAACGAACACCGCATCATTTGATCACAAATCATCTTCCAGGGACTGAGGCACAAATTGAGTATTTAGAACTGTGACCCTGAATGGGACTCACCAGCAGAGAATGAGCGGCTATGGATAGGACGCACCGGTAGAAATTGATTGTTTCTGAGATGTGACCCTGTATGGGACTCACCAGTACAGAACGAGCAGTTCTGTTGTATTGATCTTGTGCGGGACTTTCCAGCAGAGGTTGAGAGGTTCCGCTGTAACCCTGGGAATCTCCAGTAGACAATGAGAGATTCTGTGACGCAACCCCAGGTAGGACACATCAGTGGAAATGAAATGTTCTGTTGTGTGATCCTGGGTGGTACTCACCAGCAGAGAATGAGAGGCGATGCGACCCCAGATAGGACTCACCAGTAGAGGATGCGAGCCTGAGACTCAACCATAAGAGAATGAGTTGTTCTGCCTTGGCTGGGACTCACCAGTAGAGAATGAGAGGTTCTGCGATGCGAGGCTGGATGGCCAGCAGCTTCTGCACCGTCCAGTGGTTGGGGTCGGTGAGACCGAGCTCCTGCCTCGTCTCCGCAGACAGGGAGTGAGGGACTCCGTCGTTGAAGTACTTGCTTCTCATGGCCGACAGGTAACTGCAACAAAATGCGGTCAAAGGACTTCAACAATTTCTTTCATATTTGACAAACATGCAACAAATGGAAATCACGCAAGAAGCGAAGACGCAGAGATTCAATAAACTTTTTTGAGGCTGGTTCAAGGTAAATTTGTCGGACGAAATGGCCAGAGTGCAGTGTGTTCAGAGCAATTCAGTGTTCATATCAAAACATTTCTGATCTTTCCGATCAAATGAGATGGAGGCCTTTTTTAGAGTACGAAAACAACACCGTGGCGCTCTCGTCACTTGTCAGGTTGAATCAATGTTCCAGGTTCGAACAGCGCGGTCTATTGACCGCCTTCCGTGTGTGTTGTGATCGATGGTGCGTTGCCGTGCGTGCGCCTGTTTGCACAGTCCTCAAGATCTTTCATTCCACAACGAGATCACCTCACGGCTTATGGGAAGCAAAAAAGGCTTTTTTTGGTTGATTCTTATCTCTCTTGACAACATTGTTTGACCAACTGAAGTTGTTCGACTGAAGTGTGTGTTCACTTGTCATGCGCCAAAACGACAATTATTCAAGCCTTTCTTCGCTCTGTTGTGTACCGTATTCACACGTGTACAAGTCGAATTCAAGCATGAGACGCACCCCAACAAAAGGTCTCCATTGTCTGGTGCAAAGATCAATGATAACAAACTGGTGACTCGCGTTTTCAGGCGCACTTTTGAGACAAAATTTTGGGATGAAAGAAGGTGAATTTTCAGGTGAACATGGTAATTGTTACGGAGTGAGAAAGGAAGACAGCTCAGGTCTGCGATGACATTCTCGAGTAAAGCTTTTTGCAGTGTTGGTGAGAAACATTTGCATGGAACTCACCTGTGTTCGTCGTCCTCTCCAGTCAGAAGTTTGGCACGATCGATGTCCAGCCACAGGTTCCAGTTCTTCTCACCAACGGTGCCTTTCAAGAAATTGGTGAATTCGTCAACACCCTTCTTGGTGATCAGGAAGAATTTTTTGCCGCTGTATTTTCTGAAGAAATCGTCTCTTTCTTTGTCATAATCTTGTTCACTATCCAAGAGCGAGTCTTCATCGTCCGAATTCCTTTTCAGATCCTCCACTTTGACTCTATGTTCAGTGACCTGGCGTTTCATGAGGTACTGAGGAGGCTTGTTGTCGCTTTCCTCAGTGCACAGTAACTCCAGCTTTTCCAGATCTTCGATGGAAGTGTCGAAATGGTGTGAACTGGGAAGGAGGTTTCTGACGACTTCGTTCTCCTCCAGAACCTGCGCAGGACTCTGACCCGTGCACCGCGCGATGGCAAATTTGAGGACTGTTCCACAAACAACTGAGGCCAGGTCATCCAGAAGTTTAAATTCGCGTGTGTCGTGGTCACGTTGGGTGGAACCATCATCATTTCTGGATTCGAAGTGGACGGTAGATCCTGTATGTTCTGGAGTAGGAGTGAGGTAAATTTGCTTCTGGAAGGTAGTTTCACTGTCAGCATGAAGCCAGGAGTACGAGGTGCTGGAGACGACGTCTGATCGGGAAGTTTCCCCGTCTTCTTCCCATTCTTCCTCATCTTCCGAGATGACACTTTCAGCGCACATGGAATCTCCTACAAAATACATGTGAAGAATCGTGAAAAAGGACCGATGACCTTCGTGCACTCTGCTCAAGAAACAAACTTGAAAGCGCGTTCGTGGAGGCACGAACCTTTGCTGAGGCTCCAGAAGCCGCTGTCGGCGCCTCTCGAGTTCGCTGATCCGAGCCGCCGCTTCGCGCTCAGGGCACTTCCGGCGCTGCGCGCCCTCTCCCGGCCGGAGCCGGACGCACGGTTTGCGGAGCGCGTGCGCGGGCGGCGCGACGGCGCATGCGCACTCATCGCGGGAGTGCTGATGGTGACGGCGCTGCCCGGGCGAGTGTGACAAATAACGCCCCCTGCTGGTGTCGAGGAGAGACGAAGTTCCTCCTCCTCCCTGGCCTCCGACACCCAAGCGGCAGTAGTAGTGGGACTCGCCTCACCCATGGACACATAGCTCTTGATGAGAACTTCCTAAAAGTCAATTGAGAGTCAAAGAGCCCAAAAAACATCTTTTCATCAGACTCGCACGCAGTGCAAAAGAATCAGTTTGGTACCTGCGCATCATCGTCTGGCGTTGATTCTTCCAGACTCTCTTCTTTTCCGTTGCCAGGGAAACACCCCGTCGACCCGTAGTCAATTCTGATGATGATGAACTGAGAGACTCGCTCTTGTAGCTGAACCTGAAACAAATCAAGCACATCTGGATAGACACTGAAGATCTCAACCACTGCATGATGAGTCAAAAGATAAGTGTCAGAAAACTTGCACACACACCTGAGACACAATTTTCGCGAGTCTGTACTCGAGATAGCAGTCGGAGCGGAGGAAGGACGGGAGGCGTTGCTGCCGAATCCACTGAATCGCCTGTTCTCTGTTCAGGGTCTAAAATACGCATTTGATAGCAATCCATTGTGACGAGATATTTTGAATGAAAAAATGTTAAAGTGCAAATCGAATTTCTTGTGGTTTCGGCGGCTGTTTTTGACGTCGTTTGTACAGCAAGAAAGGACTTGTCTTTTCAGAAAGCATGTCTCACTTGCACAGTAAAACTGGTGTCAGGCACATCAGGTTCTCCCTCTGGCGGACTGTTGGCGAAGCCGTGGATTTTGACGGGACTGTAGATGGCGCTGGGAGGGCGCGCCGCGCGCGCCGCCGCCCGGATCTGCCGCGCCACCTCGTGCTTCGCGCCGCTGACGACCTCGAACGCGCCCGTCTCCTTGTTGAAGCATAGCGGCTCCGGAAAGAGCTGCGGAGAAAAATATCGCCGTCTTTTCTCTGCTTCAATACACTGAAAAACATGCTCAACAAAAAAGGTAGAAACATTTACACTGGCAGGAAGTGTTCAGATTGTCCGTGTCCGGTTCTATCTCTTCAGTAAACTCTTCATTATCATCATTTTCAACAGACCCTCGTACGCAGGTTGAGCGGGAACACTGTCCAGACGCGTTTTCCTGTCGCCCGACTCTTTCCCCGATTTTCGTTCAAGGAAAATCTCACCGGCAGAGTCAGGAAAGTGTTGAAATACTCGACGAACAGGTCATCGGTCGCCAGCAAGTCTTCCTGCAAGTCAAGGAAAATAAATGTCTTCAAATACGACAGCTCGACAGTTAAGAGACATGTTTGCCTGTCTAAAATGCATGAGATGATCAAATTGAGCCAAGTGATTTTGCATCCCACGGAAAGCCTGTCTCTGTGAAACCCAAGGGAAAATCTCTTGGTGGTGGGTTCCATTCACACAGTGATTTTCGTGTTTTGAGTGGTGAGGTGAACGTCCTGTGTGTCACGACATTTGTGTGTTCCTCTTGTGTTTGTTTTTTCCATGCTATTTCTGACGTTCTTCCCACAAGACTTGCCACCACATTTGCACCGAAAACAACAACAACAAGAACAACAACAACAACAACACAGTCTCACTCTCACTCTCACTCACTCTCTCTCTCTCTCTCTCTCTCTCTCACTCACTCACTTACTGACTCACTGACTCTCTCACACTCACTCTCTCACACTCTCTCTCACTCTCTTTCACACTCACACACACACTCACACACTCACACACACACTCACTCATACACTCACTCACTCACTCACTCACTCACTCACTCACTCTCACTCACTCACTCTCACTCACTCTCTCACTCACTCACTCACTCACTCACTCACTCTCTCTCTCTCTCTCTCTCTCTCTGTGTACGTGTGCGTTTGCAACAGCAGCAATTCACAGAAAACGCACAGCCACAAGAGAAGAAAAATCCACATACCAACTTCACTGCCCACTCCTTGAATGCAATGTCTTGTGCCATAAAACTGATTATCACTCTCACACTCTGCTGAAAGGTCACCGCCACATGTTTTAATTCTGTATTTGTGTTCAATGCCAAACGAATCGTGAAGTTGTTGTTGCCGTGCAGTTGAGACCCTGCAGGCGCAGAAGCAGCAGCAGGGAATTTCGATTTCTGTTTGCGTCTCCCTTGTGTGCACACATCATCGATCCCAATGGATCGCCACGAATGGCCGTTTCTGAAGATCCATCGTTGTTGAAACTCGTGTGACAAACTTTACAAACTGAGCTGGATCACTGTCTGCACCGACACAACAAGGCCTTAGCCCACCTGACCACCCAAAATATTTTGTCCCATTGCACCACACCTCCACGGCCCCTTCGGTAGCAAGCATGGATCGCCCCCAAGCCCCACCCTTGTGGTCGATGTTGCCTGCCTCAATCAAAGTACAGGTAAGAAATTGTTTGATGACAAAACAATCCAAACACCACGTCAAAAAGCAAAGCAAAACATTGCTGTACTGCACAAAAACTGAGGATTTTATCCCTTCAAATTGTCACCCAACTCGTATTTCAACTGTTGTGGTCAATTCAACCAACAACGTGAACAGAACTGTGCAGGCTCAACCAAGAATATTTTGACGTGCACACTGTGACACTGCATTGTCACACCGCACTCAACAGGTGAACAAGAATACTCACCAAATCATTTGTTGTAACTTCAGGAACATCTGAAAAAGCACATGTACAGAGGTACTCATACTGACCCCCTTTCGGGTGCGTGTTGTCTTGCGCACGCAAGCAGTGACACATGAAGGGAACAACATTTTTCCAGAGGCAAAACAATTGATCGATTCCTGTTCACCCTTCAAGGACAAAAGTTTGGTCAACCGAACAGCAAAATACAATCCACATGAACTTGAGTTTCTTACCTAGTCTCACCGATATGGCTTTCATGCTTGATCTGGCGTCGCACCGTAATGGAGTTGGTTGACTTGCCTTTGCACCAAACACGATCATTTACGGGCTTGCGTTACATTGCTGAGTTGTCCAAACTGTTTGCAGACCACGCTTTATGTCGATTTCGTGTCGCGAAGTGCTCTGTTTACAATGTCCTCACGCCAAAAGCTTCGTAGGGAAGATCCAGGGAAGGGAGAAGGTATCCTCTTTTTCAGAAAAAAAAACTCGAAGAAACACATTTTGCACTGGTTCGATGGGCGGGGGTGGAAACCATGGGGCAGGGGTTTTGACCCTTGTGATTGGGTCAGAACCTGGGTCAGGGGTGAGGACTTTTGCCGGGGGGACTCTGGGGTAGGGGCCGCCTTCCCAACAACAGAAGAACAACTGTTTGTTCAAAAGTGTGGTCAGAGAAAGTGAACCCAGCTTCTGGAGCCCGCACCTGGTTTCATTAGAAATCTCACGTAACTGTGTCAAAGGGGTGCTGTCTGTTGTGTCTGTGACCTTCAGCTCCTCCCAGCAATGCTGAGCCAATTGGAACGTGTTGTTGTGAGATGAGATGGTTTTTTTCCGTCTGGCAGGTCCCTCGCCGACCGCACCAGGTTCCATTCTCGCAGCGACGCAGTTCAAGCCGCAACTGTCAGCGAAACACTGTTGACTGAAGGCGGGAAGAAATATCCGCACATTTGTCCGATACGTGTATTGATACTTCCGGTCTGCTCTGTAACATTGCGCTAAAAGTGTTCGTGCCATCAACGCTTCACTGTTCATTGATCGATTAATTTAGACATAAGCAGTACATTGCACATGAGAGCTAAAGTTTTTTGTATGCAGAACATGTTGCATTACCGTTCACATCTGACAGTCGCCATTTAGCCACAGCACAAAAATATCAAGTAGGTACAGCACGATCCGTCTAGCCTATTTTGCGCGAATGTGAACCAAATTAGAGGAATACTTCCTTTTGGTTTGTGTATACGTTCTGCCGATCAACAACGTCCTAATATTATGACGCTGACGTCACACCTTACACTCCTCCCCATTTTATTTATTTGGTTTTGGTACTGCAGCAGCTTGTTTCCAATCTGACCACAGCTTGGCCAAAATAGGATAACTTTAAACTTCATAAAA
>JAAUXT010039359.1_pt1 | contig 28528 bp, 34 predicted proteins | sample 7278171 | NCBI WGS metagenome assembly JAAUXT01 (sample SAMN14350112, study PRJNA611818) | marine sediment metagenome | isolation source: surface marine sediment (1.8m) | place: French Polynesia: Moorea | collected 2018-08
GATTTGTGACATTGAAACACCTCACTTATATTGAATACATCTGAGACAATTCCTGGTGTCCCGTACGCGCAAGCACGCAACATTTGTGATATCGAGCCATACTGTAACAGCTATTTACTCCGTTGAATAAAAATGACGACAGATCACAATCTGCATGTGGATTTGCTGAAAACAAACGCGAACAAGCTTGAGGTATTGTTGTTCTTTCATGAGTTTCTGATTGTTGATCCAGATGGCAGACTACGATCATTTTGGAGACTGACAAAAGCCACAACAGACAAAAACACCCACCCTGGCTCAAGGCAAATCAGATCCAAAAATAATGCAGAGAACATTTCAGCCAGTTTTGTGTTTTGGTGCCTTGACTTCAACGTCTATCAGGGGAAATGGGCAAATATGCTTCCGACGAGACAAAATATAGGCTCTACTTTCTATTTGACAGAGATCCTGGACGTGCACAGAAAACAACGGGACAAGCTCGGGAACAATGAGACACGAGTCAAGTTTTCTTTCCAATTACAAGCATTCAGAGAGTTTTACAACTGAAGGACATATGTGAGGTTTCGAACAAAAAAAAAAAAACTTTTTTGCAATGGCGCGCTTGTACAGTAATTTCAGTCGTCCAGAGTGAAACCCCAATGAATTCTTGATCGTACGCAACAATGAGTGAACAAAGTTGAGTCTGACTGTCACAGGTTGAAGACTCGAAGAAGACTATTTTCACTCACAATGGTTGTTTTCTTCTGTTTTCTTTATGTTTTGTTCTGAAGATGTTGAAATGATGAAAACCACAGAGCAGAGATCTGGGAGGAAATTTTCTTTCCCAGGCAGAGCTTTGTGTGATTGGATCTTCAGCAAGTTCTTGAGTCTTGTTTGGAACCTGTTGCTGAAAGTACTTTTGCAACAAGATTCTTTGGACACAATACAGTTGTTTTTGCACAGATTTCTCAACCATGGACCCCTTCAGAGACTGCTCTTCTGTGGAGTTACAGTGTTCTCAAAAGTGAAACTGAACTTTCAGTTTTCTTGTCCGAATAGCCATCAGAATTTGTATCAGTTCAATGACAATTAAGACAAGTGTGATCCTCCAACAATTTCTGCATTTCCAGTTGCGTCAACATTGTTCAGTGCAATGAGAAAGAATGCATGTCTGTCCGTTACGAGCACGATCGCAAACTAAGATGGATTGTTTTGTTCACATTCACGTATTCACCTTCGTCTGACTCACGTGGTCACTGTTGTGATTTCCCCGATTTTCGAGGGAATGGATATGACACCACGTCAGACTCCCATAACCAACTCTGACCAGTGCAATACTCCTTTCTGTACAAAACGCCGATGCAATGGCAACACAACACGGGACGACAATCGACTTGACACAGACAGAACCCCAACCTTGACAAGACATTCCCCAATCCAAAACAAGCTGAGCCCCTGCTCAGCTCTGACAGGGAACAAATGTCCTCGAGAAGGAAACCTCCGTGCTGCACCAATGCCTCACCCAACCTTCCTTCGCCAAGCGACGATGACAATGTTGCAGTTTGGTTCTGTTGCCACACTCTCCAAAATTTTAAAAAAAAAGTCAGCACAAGTGTCTCCTTTTTGCCTTTGTCCAATGTATCACTGCTTGTCCGGGAGAGTTTTCTCACTCACAGATTTGCTTCTGCTGCGTGCAAATTGACCACGAATGTGGATCAGCTGAAAATATTTTCAAACGGACACAGTGCTAGAATCGGTCATTTGGCTCTCTAAATCTTGAAAAGATAACAATGTTTTGGTCATCTTCTTGCAGCAGTTGAAAGTCTTTGTTCCTCTTTGGTTTGGGCAGCAGCTTTCTTTTCTGACGCATGATACAAGTCATTGCGACGAGAGTGACAAGAATGGAGGTGATGACAACGGCGCAGAGAACGATCACGACGACTGTTCCACCTGAGATTCCACTGTCCTCGTGAGAGGCTTCTGTCGTGATTCCTGCAGAAATAGAGGGAATGGCCAAAGAATTTCCTGTCATTGTGGGAGAGTAGTTTTTGCGGATGGTGCCATGGAACACGAAAAAAGAACGTGACCGGAGAATGTGTTTGGTGAAGGTCCAAATTTTACCGTGGAAATTGAGAAAACTGCTGATATTTACCAGTCAAAAAGGAGTCTGCATCTGTAGCCAGGATACTTGAACCCGAGACATTGGCATTATCTCCCGGGGTAACTGCAAAAATGGCGTAATTGTACTTGCTCATGCTCGTGCTTTTGTGAACGACTGACTTCTCAAGCAGTCTGCCTGTCACGAACCACCATTTCGATCTGACAGGCTTCAAAAATCGATACAGACCCGCAAAACTTCTTCCATTTGTCCCAACGCTTACCTGTACTCGAGCGATTGAACATCTCCATCCTCAACGATCAGTGTTTCAGACACACAGAGGCGACCAAAAGCTGCGCAACATGGTTTCTGAGGTAAAAAGGCCAATTGATATTCCTTTGTTCGGTGGCTTTTCTTCCTGAAAGATCCACCAGTGACACATGTGCAGAAATAGGAACTGATTGATTGTTGACGAGAATGAGTGTGTTGAGTACTGACATGCCACTGCATGGATGATGATAAGATGATAAGACTTGTTCAATGTAGTGACTTGCTTTGTCCTGTAGCTGTGGCTCGTACGTGTCAGGGAATGGTATGAATTGCTCTTGAAATCTTTTGTGCTTGCCGAATGGACACCACCAGACTTTCTGTTTCTTTCTCAGGTCATTTCAGACTGCATGTATGCCTTCTTTCCCCAAAACAGAAGACCAGAAGCCTGTCGATGAAAGGAAAATGAGTCTATGTTTGAACTTGAGAGCTTCTTGTGTGGAGTTTTACACAAATTCTGTTTCTTTCTTTGTGCACGTAAAACGGGCTCAAATGCTTTTTGTCGTTTTTATCTCCAAATCCGTTCTGCATGTCTGAATTACGTGAAATCTTTTGGAAAACTTTCAGAAAAAAAAACAAGGAAACCGTACGTGTAAACAACACAAATCCATCACAGTGTCAACGTATCACAAGCAAAACTTTTTTCTCGTTGTTCGTACATGTTGATGATTTTGAAAGTGCGTTTGACGAGCCAAGGTGCAATAAACAGAAAACAGAAAATCCAACAGAACATCACAATCGACCACCACGACGCACCAGTGTAATATCTGCACAGAAAAGTTTCATACATTTGTTTGTTTATTCCGCGAGAGATAGACGTGTGGCGTAGATCATCTTTGCCCGAACATGGATGTCCATTTTGTTCAGCAGCACCGAGCAGGACGTCGTGACGTCAGATCGGGTGGGAAGGTGGGAATGAGCACCAAATACCGGCACGCGATTCAAGTTGTCTGAGCGAGTACGTTCCTGGGTCAGTTGTCAAAGAAGTCGTCATCTCCAGGAGAAATGTTCACATCGAGAGGAGCCTCGTTCTCCAGCAGGTTGAACTCGCCGACGTTTCTGTGGCGGCTCCTGGACCTGCAGACGCACCACACGCCGCCCAGACTGAAGGCGACGCCCGCCAACACGCAGGCGCAGATGACGAGCGCGACGGCGGTGCGCGACAGACCCTCATCACCCGCAGATGTGGACGCGTCTAAAACACGGCACACAGTCACATAAAATATTCACTACACACCGGAACTTAGTCGACGCAAGAACGCTCCACAAGCAATGCTGATCAAATGTACATGGTACTCAACAATTCAACAGCCAATCTGCTTCGGTGTCACAAAGGAAGTTGAAGCTCTTGATTTGCGTACACGTTGTGCATACTTGTGGGAGTACACAAAGGCAGATCTTGAATTTGACAATTGACTAGATCAACAATTTCTCAACTTGGCAATTGATCTCGAATATCTGTAGATCACATGATTGAGCAATTCAGTAAGAGTCAGCTATGGTAACATTGTTTGCACTGGAAAAGTCATTGTCCAGCAAAGTGAACGCGTCTGTTTTTGGTTTCTTCTTTTTCTTAACGAAGTAGAGGACGCCTCCGAGCGACAGCAGAACGACGAGAAGGACCAAAGCAGCGATAATAGCGATGAGAGCCGTGCGGGACAAGCCGCTCGATCCGCTCTTCGTCCCTGCGCCTACAAACAACGAAAAGAATGGTCCCAAATGCATGTCAATGGGATTTCTCTTTCTGCCGTTCTCAGAGTTTCTGAAGGGGAAGAGCAGAACCCAACAAATTTATTGGAGTGCTTGGTCATTCCAAAACAATTGGTGGTTGGCATTGAAATGGCCACCGAGCTGTGTCCAGAAAGGAACATCTTGCAACCCGAAAAGTTTTGGCCATGCATTTGCGTTTTGTCTGTCTTCAAAGCTCAAAGCGCAGTCGCTGACAAATAAAGCGTCCAGGTCCGATAACAACTACAACAGGATCTGCCTGAAAAATAACATCGATCTCACTGTGGGGGTTGTCATCCTCGAATCAACAGGTTCAAGCATCAGTGAATTTGAATCATTATTGTGCGTCTCTTAGAACTGAACACAAAACCTGGAGAGCTGAATTCCTTCAAACCTTGACTTTCTCAGCTCACATCTTCTCTCTTGTGTGTAATTTGTGTTCACTTCCTTTTGTTTTTGTGAATGTTATGAGACAAAATGGGACTCACACGTCATGATTTCTGTAGTGTTTGTACATCTGCTCGGAAATTTTGGAGACAGAACGGTCTGTTCATCACACACGCACACACACACTTTTGCCGGTATTCCTAACTTCTAAACTTTACACCACAAGTTGTGTTTTGAAGCACAGTGCAGATGAAAAGCACATGGGGTGGGAAACAAACCGTACCTGATGGCTTCTTGCACACGAGAGCCGAGATAGGGAGCGTACAATTGACAGACGACCACATTCCGTCGAGGCTTTGAATCACAGTGCAGGATGTGCTGTTACTCGTATCCTCTGCGTCTTTCGACCAATTGTCGAACTCCACTTCAGAAGAATCGTCCCAGATCTTGGTGCCTGAAAAGAGTGGGAAAGCTAAATTACAGGCCTGATCAACTGACAACAGCTGACATCTTTTGCGTGGTTGCTTTTGCTTGTTTGGGAATTGGTACAAAGATAGTTCACCGACAAAGACAAGACAGACACCACAGTGAGTGCCATGAAGGTGAATGAAGACCTGGTCTCCATTGACAGACCATCAAGTTTTGCAATACTTTCCTCAGTTGATGGGCCTCAAACAAACAGTGAAGCACCGGTACTTACGGTTGGCTTGCACGAGTCCAATCCAAGCAGTTTCGTTGTACTCTGTTGCATTGAACAGGTTCTGCACGAAATCATTCTCTGTCTGACTGTGAATTGATACGAGATCACCACCCCAATTGTGGCAGAATTCCTTGGATGCTTCGTACGTCTGTGGCACATCAAATATGCGCAGAAAGTAGTCACTGCCATTGAAAGTCTTGAGGACTTCAGTTGTTGGACCAGCCGCGGTTGTTGCTTCAGTGGTGGTCGGCGCAGCAGTTGTGTTGGTCATCTGTTCCGTGGTCGTGTCGTTTAACGACGTAGTCTCGCTGGATTCACTGGTGGGTGAGGGCGCCATTGTGCTGGATGTCCCTGTTGCGTCTGATGTTTGATATGTGACCGTGACTGTTGTGTTTGGAGAGCCGGTGCTTTCAGGGGCGCTTGACACCCAAAAAGGTTCACCTGGCAACAGACGTTTGAAGCCTTGATTGAGATTGACACTCTCGTCAGTGTCGACATTTCCCAACCAGGTGGGTGCAATCTTGGCCGAGAACACAGTTCTGGCAGTCTGCGACAAGAAAATTTGTTGAGATTTTCATCACTCCAAAAGAGAAAATACTAAAGGGTGCGTCCAGTCACACTCGGAATCCAGGGAGTTCGTTTGATCTGCTGTGTTCGAACAGAAGACGTCAATTAGGATCAGTCTGGGAGTCACTCGAGGAGGCACTTCGTTCTGGAACCGAGCTTTGCGCTGCTTTTACGCTTGTCTCAAAACCTACCGTTTCCACCTGTATCTACATGTCATCACTTGCACCCATTTACAAAAAGCTCCCATTGAAACAAAGACAACCCCGTACCCCTGGCAAAGACGCCCCCAACATTGGCGCTCAATTTCAGGGTACTTACGTACGTGCAACAAAACACATGAATACGGCAATTGAATCTTTGCTGGCCGACTTCATCAAAGAGGTCAGCGTGCATGCAACTCCAGTGACGCATTCGAAACGGACCAAGCGATTGACAGACGTGAGCATACGAGTATTCCCTGATGTGAGCGCTTGGCCACACATAGTTCTTACCTGTCACTATCACCAGAAGTAAAAGCGACGCCCTGAAATCCATTTTGGTTCAGACTTGTGCGCAATACTGTCCAACGCCAAGTGGAAAGAAGATTGTCAAAACGCCCGCTGATCACAACACACAAACCTTGAACATGTGTTGGCTGTTTGTGAACATTCTTCACACCAGAATTCCTTGAATACTGTGTCTTTGTGCAGCAAAACAACGTGTTCGCCAAACGAATCACATTATCATACAGGAAGTAAAATAGGTCACCATGTTTGGAGCGACAAAGGTAAAAGTCGCATACAAGGACGTAAACAGCATTGTAGTTGCGAAATAGACATGTATGTAGTGCGCAGATCAGATCTGACGATGTCCTATTTAGCCATGCTTGTGTTCCGAAGAGGAGCCAAGTCTGTCATGGTCCACATACTGCATCATGAATAAAACTTGAAAACTTACCTGCGATCTTCTATCTGCGCGGCAAACATCTGACCTCATGCACGGATCCAGGGAGCTTGAGTCTGGTGCTCTCCCGCTGAGGCCCCGGAAAAGTTCACCTCAACTTGTTTCACGCTGTGCACGCACGAGCACAAGTTTTCCTTTTCAGATGTTGAATTTTGCAAGCACGGAATCACCGGCCACTTCGCAAAAACAAGTTGAACAAAAAACGTTGAAATTATGGAAATTATGGCGATGGGTTGCAATATCCATGAACATAAATTCCTGCGGTGTGCATCAAATTACGAGGTGGCTTCGGAAACTGCGTCGAATCCAGTTTCTTCATAGTGTGATCTCTGCTCACAACGTTGTTCGGGAAATTGACACAAACGAAATCCATATTTCAATAGTTTTATTCTTTGCAACTTTGAACCATTCAAACAGTCAGAAATCAGTCCAACATGCTCAGCGATCTGCATCCGGCTTGGAGAGAGTCAAGAAACTTTTTCCTGCAAATGTCACAAACAGACAAAAAGCATTATCCTCCGCCCTGCTTAAAGAACGAAAAGTCAGCAGGTACAAGGTTGGGGCTACAGGCAGGGTGAGCAAGTACATTTGTACCAGTATTCTGCTCGGGCCAGAAAAATAGTCACAGGATGCGGAACTTGCTTCCGGCATCGTTTTGTGAGTTCACTACCTCTTCAACAACCATGTCTCTGGTCAAAGCTTCACACCAGACCCTGCCCCTGTAAATTATTGCTGCTTTTATTCGCACGCAAAAAGGACAGGTTTTCCAGAATATCTGTATACTACCTTTCTTTGAAATGAATTTAAAAGCGTACACAGTGCGTGGCAACAAAAGAACACCGATCCCAGGCAGACACAAACCACAGACCTCAAGCGCGTTGAAAAGTGACATTGTTTTTACTTTTGCTTGTTGCTGTCTCACTTTCCTTCTTTGTCCTTACTCTTTTCTTTTTCTTTACGCTTTTTCTCGTCGTTACTTTCCTTGTCCTTGTCATCTTTTTCTCGCTTTTTGTCTTTCTTCGCTTTCTTGTACTTTTTGCTTGTTGCTTTGCCGAACCTGGTCTTCTTTCCAGTTGCGAAGATGACACCCTTGCAGGATCCTGCGCCGACGAGAGTGGAAGAAAAAGTGTTCCGTTGGGCGCAGAAAATCTTTTTTAACAAAAAAAATGATCACCGATTTGAAAGTGCAATCATCGTACCTTCGCCAATCGTTTGTGTGTAGAAGGCGAGATTGCACGTTTCCGCTGGGTTGTCACTCGTCATTTCGGACGTCAGCTCCATGTTGACGAGAGGAACCGCGGCCGTCGCTCCAAACTCCGCGGAGTGTTTCGGGTCAGACAATTCCACGGCGGATCTTAACTGTGATCGGGGAAAAAATACGCTCAGGGCGGACGCACATCTGATCGGGATGAAGAACATCCCGACGTCAGTTTTGCATTGGGCTGGCTTCGGGCCAGCTTTGGGATGTTCGCATTGTATTGTTCCCTATGGGGTGACACACACCTGATTGGGCTGGTCAGCCTGATCAGTCTCTAAACCAATAAGTATGTGCGAGGACTGAATGAATCAGGCTGAAGACTGATTGGGCTTGAATTTTAATGAGATGTTCCTTGGCAACTGTGACATCCCATATAAATAAAAGCATATGGAATATCCCATGTTTCGCAAAAAAACAAAAGCACGTAGAACATCCTGTGTTCAGCAAAAAAAAAACAAAAGCAGATGGAATATCCTATAAAAACAAAAGCACATGGAACATCCTATGTGTAACAAAAAGAAAAGCACATGGAACATCCTGTATAAACAAAAGTACATGGAACATCCCATGTTTCGCAAAAAAAACAAAAGCATGTGGAACATCCCAGCCTGAAGCCAGCCTAATGCTAGCCTGAAGCTGGCCCAAAGCAGTGTGCAACCAATCGGTATACAGCCTGAACATCATGTGAATCAGGTGCGGATCAGGCTCACCAGCCCGTCGGGATGTTCCAGCCCGATCCGGTGTGCGTCCGCCCTCACAATCAAATCTGCTGCGAGCAAAAAATATACCAAATGAATGACATTTTGACCATCAACTGCGACGTTCCAATTTCCGCATTTTTGCTCATGTCTGGAGAAGACAAATGACGCAAAAGCACCTTGCATTTGTCGGACGCCAGAATGCGGATGTCAGCGGGAACGGCGTCTCCGGCGAGCAGCTCGATGACGTCTCCGGGAACGAGCTCCCTCGCGGCGACGCTCACTCGCGCGCCTCGCACTGCGACGACGGCCTGAATCAGGAGAACAAAAGAAAAGTGTGAACTGTAACAGGCCATCGGTTCCTCACACAATGACAAAAGAATGCAAGAACAATCGGGGTTTCTTCCCGCTTTGCAACCTTCTCAGGATGAGTGTTGTAATTCGGTCCGTGGTCGGCTAACAGCTGTTGCGCCCGTTCTGGAGTCAAGCCCTGCAAGGAATTGACACAAGGACGTAATAAATCCCACGTTCAACCGTTTCATCCAAAAATCCTGTTGTTCTCTCGAACAGTTTTTCACCAGAAGATACCGTTTCAGCGTTAGTTGCGAGTCTCTGCAGCAGGTCCGTCAGCGGGACGCGGTGCGCATCGCACCGCTTCTTGAACTTCTCCTCGGTTTTCATCGCCTTCTTCACAGATTTGGTCGCTTCGCTTTCGCTGTCGCTGCTACTACTCGAGCTAGAACTGCTGCTGCTGCTGCTACTGCTGCTGCTGCTGCTACTGCTGCTGCAGGTGAAAGCAAAAACTCACGGAAGGGAACCATGTTCCTCAAGTTTGGTTTGAACAAAGCTCGATGTGCAGAACTTGGTCATGAATCATTCTTGTGTTTCGACGAAGAAAAACAAGTACCTGCTGCTGTCCTCTTCCTTTTCCTCGTTCTTCTTTTCATCTTTATGTTTGTCCTTCTCTTTCTTCTCTTTTTTGTCTTTCTTTTCCTTTTTGTCTTTCTTTTTCTTTTTGTCTTTCTTTTCCTTTTTGTCTTTCTTCTCCTTTTCCTTTGTTGTGTCTTTCTCTTTTTCCTGGTCCTTCTCTTCCTTCTTTTCCTTCACTTTGTCCTTGTCTTCCTTCTTGTCCATGGTGCCAGTGATTCACGAACTGTTTTCAAATGTCAGTTAAAAATTGGTTACTTTTGTTGCAAGGCAGAGTTCAATCGCCTCCCCAACATTGAGATGGAACATTGAGATGCCATAAATTTTACACTGAAAACAGATTCTGGCATCGTTGGCCTGGCTGATCACATGTAATTGTGTGATGTCCCTTCAGGGCAGAGTACCGGTGGTAGTGAGGTATTGGCAAGGTCGGTCAGTTGCCTTGAGCACTGCTTCTCTTGTCGTTTCTTCTGATGGGAAAGGGAGGAAGGGAGACTGGAAGGGGTGAGAGGTTCATGCCCATTCTTTGAAAGCAAGTTTGAAGAGGATGTACGAGCGTATGAAGAGAGTGTGGCTGGACAGGAACAGGCCGTCAATCGGCGGCAATGTTCCAGCCCTCACACAAACAGTGAAACTGGATTTTACTGTGGATCGACTGACCACTCTTCCTTTCCATTGCAGTCTTGCTGCGATGGTCCACATGGAAGGCCATTGAAGTACCAACACATTTCGAGCTTCACGTCCTTTCTGCTACACCAGGGAGTCGAGAAAAAATCTGTTTCCACACAAGTTTGTCGCGTGTCTGTCACAACACCCACACTCGTACAAGCATGCAAGATTATTTCCGGACAGCAACAGCTGTGCAGCTTCGGTTTGTTTGGGAACTCAGCCCGGTGCCATGAAAACACCATTTTCGTTTTTCGTTTCTGTCAACTCCGTCCTCCATGCCCAGCTTTCGTGCAAGGAAGGAAGTGCACTCCACCAAGGGTGAGGACAAACCAGACACAAGGCACTGGCTGCTCAGCCAAACCGTAATTGGGTCAAGCTGCCAGACCCGAGAGGCTGGCTTGACCTCATCCTCAGGTTTAGCACTTTGTTCTTTGAAAAACTAGAATCCGGGTGAAGAGCTTTTGGGCCTTCTGAATTTCCAGGGGCTCCTGATTTTGGTCAGCTACCAATTTGGCGGCTCAAGAAAGGAAAGGCGCCTCATGTTTGGTGCTGTGAAAATTCACACACCCACCTGTGTGGTGCTCCGACATAAAATTTTCATCCAGTTATTTTTTGTGCACAAAAGTCCTCAGAAAATCACGTGTTCGTAAAGTTGACCTCAAGCAGCACAACATAGACAGTGCAATGTCAAAAACTATTCAGCAGTGCTTCAAATTTGCATGAAAATTGTTGCATCATAAATTTACAAGAGTGACCCAAAGGCACATTCCACACTTGTGAAAGTTTCTTCTTTCCTGAGCCGAGGTGTTAGTTGCCACAAGGACAAAACCAACTGTAGGTGAGTGCCAAAAGAAAACTGCCGTGTTCAGAAGGCTTCTTGAAAAGTGTATGTTTCTCACATGCCAAATTTGAAGGGTTTCTTTTTCATGCAGTGCAGAATCAGTCCTAATTCTGCAGTTTCGTTTCATCAAAGCTGCTGACAATTGCTGAGGTTTTCGTGGTTCTGTGATCCACTTCAAATTAAATTTTCATGAACAGAAACAGCTGCATCATATGCCACTTGCGACATTTAATCTTGGCGAATGTTTTTCACTTTGGTGATCTATTTTACAAAAATCAATCTCCAACAAAAACGAGATTTCAAATCAATACAACCAGCAGCCAAGTCTGCTGATTCTCCGCTCTCGACAGCACATTGACTTTGGTTTTTACTCACGAAAAATGGAAGAAACCCAGAGAACCTGCAAAACCAAAGTCCGATGGTTCTCAGACTTACCACATTTAAATTTTGAGTGCGAAAAGTGAAAACTCACGGTCTTGCTTGCGGTTGATGTGTTGCTGGTTGTCGGCTGTCTGGTGAAATGCTGTTCTCCTGATATACTGGCTGGCTCGCTGGCTGCTGTGCACCGCTGTGACAGCACGTGATTTGAAAAGTATGATGTACGTGAGCTCGAACAAAAACGTTTCTCACAGACAAAAATGAGGCACGGAAATTGACTTGTCGTGCGGGTCTGCAAAGGCAGTGGTGTGTGTGTGTGTGTGTGTGTGTGTGTGTGTGTGTGTGTGTGTGTGTGTGTGTGTGTGTGGAGTTAAAACCTGTGTTGCAGCCGAACACATGCTGTGTTCATTTCGACGAACGAACGTGTGTGCTGAAAACACGCACTGGAGCTGTTGAAATGTGACCAAAGTGACCTGCCACTTGCAGATGGTTGTTTCCCTGAGACAAACTCAGCTGAATGGACAATCTGTTGCTGAAGCAGTTTTTCTCCGTCAACATTGTCAAAATGATGTCACATCTCCGTTACGTCTCGTAAATTTGGATGCTTCGTGACAAACCGCCTCCAACCACCAAAAGGCTGGCAGAGTTGTCATGGACATTGTGTCTTTGTTTTGCGTGATCAAACTTTGAAAACACAAACGGCCTGAATGGATGTGTGTTTTTCAATCACACGAAGGAAAAACCGATTTGTTTCACCACACAACAGAAACAAGTCCGAAATTGCACGGTATTGTCTGTTCCAAGAACAAAACTCCAAGTACCGGTACATGTACCGGTAGATCTACTCCTCGTGGTCCTGCACCGAACAAAATCCCACAATTCTTCGAGAGAGCCAGTTTTCAAAGCGCTGGCAAGAAAACACAGTTTCAACCTCAATGCGGTGACAGCTGGGAGACAACCAAGCACAGGAATACCTTATGTGACGCACATGTCCCTTTTTCGAATCCCTGGCATAAATTGTTCTTGCTGCGACAAACTCAACCACATGTACGCATTATTTTCGCTGTGTCGAGAAAAAAATCCTGTCTTCCTTTGCCCGTTCACCGGACAAAGATACCCTGTTCAGCAAAAATACATGATTCCTCAGCCAAGTCCTGATCGGAGTCTGAAAGGCCAATTTTTTCTGACTTTAAAAAATCGACCTTCCTCCAGTGAAAGAAGGCGTTTTTTTCACTTCGGAGAAATTCATGCACAGGAGCGGGCCCTTGGTCGAGGCCCCCTGACTTTTGGTTCTGTTGGAGCTCACAAACTGAAAACAAAAGCCCTTAAACAGTGAAAATCTTTCTCAAAAACAAACGCAGAACTCGCTGTTTCTGATTCGTGGTGAACTGGATTCGTCAAAACACTGCCCACACTTCACAGTGCACCGAACGCAAGGCTGAACACAGCAGACAACACGATGATCGCACGAGGATCGCTGAAAGTTTGAAAGTTCGAAGATAATGTCTGTCCTGAATCCCAAACAGGATCCAAGTCGTATTTTCTACCAAACTGAATCGCGGACACAAGACCCTTGGAAGTTCCCCGAGAAATGGTGGACGCGCCATCGTAGGTCCATTCCCCACTCGAGGGGTCAATCTCATCAGTGACGACCATCGGAAACACATACTTCGTTGTGAAATTTCCAGTCAGGTTAAAATACTGGAAATGACTTTCTGACGACCTGATGTCCTGACCACAAGTGTCCCGAGTGCTACCAAAGCATTTGAGAAGACCACAGATCTCCAGATAGTAACTTCCCTCTTTTGTGTGGAGACCCCGGAAGACGCCCAAAGCGAAAAGTGTATCGTGCGTGTCTTCGTGCTTCTCGTAAGTCAAATGGCAACACAGGGTGTTCTGACACACGAACACTTCTCCGCAAACATCGCCGCCAACCACCGGAAGAGCGACAAAGTTCCACACGTCCCCGAAGATTTCCCTGGTGAACACTTCGTCCGTTTCCTCGACCATGGAGAACTTGACGCTCTGTCTTGGGGTTTTGGCTGGAGTTCGGGGAAGGTCAGCGACCAACAGAGCAGCTGCTTCTGACACCTCGTTGTTGCGGAACTGAAAGACTTCATCGTAACTGTACAGACCACTGCCGGAGAATCTGTTTTGTGGGTCATGCAAATTGGAGGCGAGAAAGTTGACACCCATTCCACGGGCAAAAGCGGAGTGGAACGGAACTGCAGAGAAGTACGGCAGTACGTTCATCCAGGCAGTCGGGAACACCACGGTGTCGATGTTAAACTGCTCAATGAGTTGAATCGTGGGTTTCCAGAAAATCATGTCAAAACACACAAAGGTTCCAAAGCGTCCAAATGGCGTGTCGAAGTAGGAGAAGTCGGTGTGAACTGGGGTGTCATAGTGGAACTCGAAGAAAAGATGCTTCTTGTGATATCTCGCAACGACCGAGCCTTGCGGATCAAACACAACGTTCGTGTTGTACTGGTACCTGGAAAGAATGCACAAAAATCAACTTCAGCAGAACTGTTTCTTCGCACAACACAGAAAGGGCCGAGGGCCGCAGCGACGCTGACACGTGTCAAGTTACCCCTGGAGGCCTAATCATTCTGCGAAGCAACAGCTGAAACCGAACTACGCTTCTCATCGCAGAGTGACTGAAGTCAAAGACGCAAATAATGACGTCAAAAGAACACTTGAGCAAAAATAAGGCAAATGTATCAAAACCTGCGGTCCTCTGGACAGTCGAGATCATCGCAGGGATTACACCACATCACGTCACCCATGTTGGCGACGAGGTACATGGAGTTGCGTCTCGCGATGTGCGCCAATGTGCACAGAATCTCTCGGTTCTGGCACTCGCCGGGCGTCCAGTGATCGTGCGGCGCGGGGACGGGCTCCAGGAACGGGAGAATCTGGTTCCTGTCCAGCCCCCATGGGTACAACCCGTTCTCTGCGAAGACGATGATTTCAGCTCCCTGCAAAAACAAAGAACCGTCTTGCTTCACAGACACAGCAATTGGATCTCACGTCAATGAACACGTTCAAACAAACAGCATCACCCGGAAACTATCCTTGAGGATCAGTGCACGTCGGCTGCTCGCACCTGCTGTTTGGCATTTGTTGCCTGCTCCAGGTAGAGGCGCAAGTTTGGTTCGACCATTTTGAGAGCTTCATCTCTGCTGGGTATCGAGCTGTTCCTATATTCGGACGTGGGAGCCTTGTCGAACACAGCCGCCCGAAATGTGGATTTACTTTCCGCTGCACATAGTCCCTCATGTGTCGTAAAAAGAAGAAAGCACAAGATTACGCACCAGTGCAAACCCATGGCTCTTGTCGACCCAAGTGTCCTTCAGTTTTGGTGGACGTGACGATCGTGTCTTTCTCATTTTGCTGACGTTTTGTGTGAAACCAAACAGCGTCATTTCCTCGCATGCGATCAGGTGATTAGACAAAATCTAGATTATCATTTAGATTACTGCGTTGACTATTTCACCATCCGTGGACAGGCTTGCCAATTCTGTGAAAGCTAACCTGCGAAATTCAATTTGAAAGTTTTCTGAGTGATTCAAGTGGAGACGATCTCTGTTGAACGAAATTGGCGAGAAATTAATCTCGTCTCATAACAAACGAAGCGTCACTTGTTTCACTTCAGCATACAGCTGAATACTCCGTGAAGTACATTTGTATACAAGAGACATGAAGTGTGATTTTGAGTGTTTGTCGCTCTGCCCCTCTTCCTGCCCCCTAGGAAGCCAGGTCCAGGTTGCCCTGTCGGATCGAAAGGTCGGCAAAGAGGGCCACGACCCCTTTTCATTGGAGGCTCATAAACGAGGAAATTTCTTAAGAAAGCAAGGAGAGGCTCTCTGCATCCACTGGACAAGTGGAGCACACACACACACACACACACACACACACACACACACACACACACAGGTGCTTGAATTCAAATCTCAAAAAACTTCCCTGAGACGCTTCAAGACGCTCCGGTGAGCCTCGCTGTGCCATGGGATCCGTCACGGTTCCCTACAGTGGGGTCCGAATGCCTGCGAGCACTCTGTCAACACGAAGCTTGAGACGTGCTCCAGTCAGTCCACGAAATTATGTAGTCTCGATTTGCTCAAAAGCCCCGCGTTTCAAACGTTGACTCCATTCCTCACGCTGCTGTTTTTCGTGGTAAGACCAACAGATTTTGGACATTCAGGCTTTTGCAGCAGCGCTTGCTGAACTACATGGGGCATTGTTCCCATTTTCCCAATTTCGGGTGGTTTGAAGAAAAGCAAGGCATTGCAAAACAAATGCGACTGAGACGCTTCCGTCTCATCGACACACACACACACACACACACACACACAAACACACACACACACACACACACACACACACACACACACACCCACAAGAGATCAAAATAAGCCGAGGTACCTTGCTGTTATGCTCATAAACACTCATTGTGCCATCCAAAATCAAATTCAACAACTCAGTTCCTTTTTTGTTTCGCAGTGGGGGGAAATATCTATTCATTTCAGCAAATCCAATTGTTTGGTTCATTCCCCCTCCCCCCGCTTTTTGAGCCTTTGAACCGTTGGCAAAAGGATTCACCTTCTTGTGCTGTTTTGCCTCTACACCACCAGGGTTCGCCACAGAAGTGTTTCATCTGAACTTTTGAGCTTGTACTTCTGCAAGAAGAATGTCCAGGTGTATGAGCGTGGTGAGCGTGGTCAATCCTCAGCCCTAGTACGTGTTGTCAAAAAGAAGCAGGAACAACAACTGCACGGTTGTGTGCATGCACGAAAACATGTAGGCCCCACTGAACTACAAACGTTTTTAATGCCGCATGTATTTCGTCGAGGCAGGACCCTCTCCCGGAACAACCCCCTCCCTCAAGTCAAAATCATTGCCTATCCCCACCGCCTTGACTTACATGAGCCAGAGGGGTTTGGCCATGGATTGACCGAGCGAAACGGACTGAGCAGAACTGCTTAAATCACGTCTGGGAGAAAACTTGGGTTTGAAACATGACTTGTAACTTGATGTCTGGGTTTGGTACTTAACACACGAGCGGAACTTTGTTCCCAAACTTTCTTCACAATCCATTTTCCTTGAGAAAATCCAATTGTGTTGCTTGCCATTCCAGCCAACCTGCAACGGCATCCAGTCATGCTTGCATCCAACCACTTTGCTGCGGCTGCCCGTTTCATTTCTCCTCTGAAATTATTGTTTGCAATTTTTTTTCGCAGCTCTTCTCAATCAAATATTGGTCTGAAGTTTGTCAGCATGCTCGTCGGCATGTTTGGAGCTCAACTGAAACGCATTGAATGCATCGATGAACATTTGGGGAAAGAGTCAGTCAAATCTTGTCTCTGATTTCTTCGTGTCAGATGGCATTATCCCGAAATTACTGTTTTTAAACAACTTGATCAAGGCTCTGCCCAAATCAAGACGGTGGTGAATGAAGCAATTTCTCGTCTCCTCCAAACCTCAGCATCAAATTTCATTGAATTGAAACGCAACTGTCAGAGGCATTTCACACTCAGCCGAACAGCGGCCATTAACGAAAACCATTTCGTCATTAAGACAATACTAAACCAATTCAGCATTTGAAAAGAAATCCTGACGTCTATTCAGCTGTCAGTTGAGTTGACCAGGCCATTCAGACACGACCAGAAATCGTTTTCAATCATTGTGATGTGGCCGACGGACACAACAGTTTCAAGCTTCAGAACAGCGAAAATTCTTCCTCTGCTCGCCGTGCCAGGAAAAATGGCTCTTGAAGTCAATCCAAACTTTTGCTGTTTGGACAATTTTGTGTGAGTTAAAAGTTGTTGTTTTGTTTGCTGGAGGAAAATTAAAGCACGAGGTTTTGGTGCAAGTCCCACTGTTGATCTTTCCATCCACTCATCGCACCAGCACATTTGCACGTCAGTAAAACTCACTTGTCACCGTTGCGAAAACGCCTTTCTTCTCACATTGGCTTTGTCTGCTCACGAATGAATGTTCAAAAGTTTGGCCCTCACAAGATGACATATTTGTGCAAGTCTCCGGCTTTCAACCACAGCCTCATCCAAACTTTGTTCGTAAATTTCTGCGGAAGTGTCTTGTTCTCTTTTCAAAATGAAGAAGATTCAAAAGAATCACTCCCAATTTGCATGTCAACCAGAAGATTTGCTCCTTGATGAAGACTTTCAGCGAGCATACCTGGCATGATCTAGTCCATTAAAGAGTGCAATGAGTCGCACACATATTGCCTCCAAGTCTAAGAAAACCTATCGTGCACATAATTTGTGGTAATTGGTTTGTTACGAAGCTTGCACAAAAGGCCCACCTGAACTCTTTTTGTTTCCAATTTCACCGGAGATGGGTCCCAAATTCAGCATTTGTTTGCTTTCGGTGGGGCGAACTCAGGATGCCTTCCGGGGTACGGCGAGCAATTTACTCTTCTTCAAAGCGGACCAATAGACTGTAATTTCAAGTTTGCCTGGTCATTTAATTCAGTTTAGAAAATCCTACAGTGCGGGTTGAATTTGTGGTTACATGCCAGATATGGCATGCAGGGACAGTTAAATGGAACTGAAAGGAACACTTAATACAGTGCCACTCCAAAGAAGGTTTGCACTAATATTTTCCTCAGGCTATGCCAAAGATATGTTCCTTTCTGCTGCTCCATTTCAGCCAAATGCACATAATAGCGCAGCAAATCCCCTTCCACATGGATGATCCCACTTGCATCTCCCCTCAAAATATTTTGAATTTCCTCCAAACATTGTTGAGAAGATATAAAACGAAACCTTTGGTGAAACTTCACGTCGGAGCGAGCGTCTAGTATCAACATTTACCCACACACAACACTATCCTTTTACAAAGTGATTTATCTCGTTGAACATTACAGCAAGCTAAAATCAATATTTTCCATAAACTTCGTCAAATTGAAAACAAAGTCATTCGTCAGTATCGAACAAGTGTGAGCGCTCACCAGTTGCATTTCTGAAGTCCAGTTCGGAACACCCAAACACGTAAAGGAGTCACAGAGCCTTGCTCTTCAAAGCAATACAAAGGATCAAAAATATGTTGACGAAACACCTGCGAATCCGCTCATACCGGACGTAAACGCCGTACGCCCGTGGACGTTGGTACAGCTCGAAAGCCAAAAACGAGACACTGATTCTGAGACACGAAACAGGAGAAGAACAATTGTTCATGAAGTTGCAAAAGTGCCCGGCTGGTCTGAAGGTGTGTTGCGGCAGCGAAGCTTGTACCGTTACCGAATTTGGTCAGCTCCACTTGTGCCGTCCGTTTTCAAGTGAAGTACGTTGAAGAAGTCCGCGTTCCATTTCACTGGTCTGACAAAGGTGAAACACCTTGTAGAACAATCGTGCTTTCCGTTTTATTGGGTTTTTTTTTCAATCAAAAACGAAAGCTCAATGTCCATTGCTTGGACGCTTTCAATCGCACTTCGGCATTGCCTACGCCTGATTGTGATTTCATCCGGACTTTCCAAACGATCTCTTGTGAACGGCAAAAAATACGAGAAGTGTTCAACAGAATTTCTCTGTGAATCTCAAGCACAACTTCCTCTCTTCTGCATTTTGCCTTGAAGAAGGGATTAGTGGAAGTCCTTCTTCCAATCAGACATTTCCCATCAAATGGATTGTTGGACCGAAATTTCTTTCGCTTCTTGAGGTCACTTGAAGAGCGCCACATGTAACTGTAACTGACAAACATGTTCTAATTTGGGGCTCAGGGGGTCCGCTCTCATTGTCTTCCGGTTTCAGTCAGATCCCAAATCAAAACTGGAATATCTCGATTACCAAAGAAGCGGTGGCGCTCGGGAAGACATTGTTAGTTTGTGTCAACAATTATGCATTCTTACGACACCACCCTGCGGCTACCATTAAACGCTGGTCAACCTGTTCTGATCTGCTTGCTGAAATTTGTGAAAGATTTTCAAACAGACTTCGCAAAGTGCAAGGAAGTTCGGAAAGCAAAGTTGTCTGCTACACCAAGCAAAGAGGGTTTTGCGGTTGAGAAATTCCTCAGTTTTGATGGTTTTTGCAACCAGATTTTTCTGAAGCAAGCAGAGCTTGATCCACAAAAGCAACTGCCGTGTTTGTCACTTGCATAGACTCCTCGGTACATTTTCCCCGGCTCCCACTTCTGCTCCCATCGTCAGAGCACTGCGGCATTGAAGCCTGTTCTGAAATTGGAAGAATCTTCTGCCCGCCTTCCAATTTAGGAAAGCAAACACAACGAGCATTTCTCACAGATACCACTTAATCACTGCGTCCGAAAGTGGCAATCAATATGTTTTGGGTGTTTCAAGCAGAGAGGTTGACACCTCCGTGATTTGACAACCTGTGCAGGGATCTTCGCAGCACAAACGCACTTCATCTCACCTCGGATGTAATTACTAACGTCCCCAATAGATTAATCAGATTACTCAATGTTCTCACGGGGAAGCCCAACATAATTGCCTGTTGCGATGTTAACGCCTTCGTGTAATGACAGGAGTGTCCAACCCCGACGACAACACTGTGTCACAGACGAACCTCAGCGCGGATCCAATTTTGGGTTGATACCAATTGAAGCAAGATATCCCGCAATTAACTTTGATGACATCTTTCTGTTTTGATAGGAGAGCAGATTGTCTTTCGAAAAGAAGGGTCGCCTTTGGAAAGGAGACGATTTTGCTTCAGTTCACTACGAGCTGGAAGGCAGACACTGTCACCGGCCGTATCTTTTTCCCAGGTGGACCTAACATGAAGCTTTTTCTGTGTCACTGATTTGGTCACGACGTCTCCGCTTTGCCTGCAAGAAGCGACTTCTTCCGCAGAAAAGTCACTTGTGAAAAGACGACTCTCGGCATGTAGTGAACGACCTGAGTGTTACGTATCAAATCACACCAACTCCGGCAGATCCTGGGCTGGGTTTTAAGCTGAGACTGAGGTCAATTCCCCCCCCCCCGTCTCTTGGTCTGTGATGCAAGAAAGCTCCTGTGTTGAGGTGGTTTACTTTGGGACAAAACATCAACATCCGAAGCAGCATTTGTGAGTACACAGGGTGAGACCACGCCTACCACACGACAGTCATGTGCATTGAAGTGTATCCAGAGTCATAAAATACAACAATTCCTTTGAAGCTCTCACACAGGTGGGTGAGGGGTTACCTGGTAAAACTCTCCAGAGGAATGGCATTGACTGAGATCACGATCATGCATGCCTGGTGAATGCAAGTTTGCAAAGGGTTTTCTACTGTGAAACAACACAACATTTTTTTGAATCCAGAGACTTCACCAAAAAGTCCTCCACTTTTCAGTGTGATGGTGCAACCCCTATTTTCGATTCACAAGGATATTTTTTTCTGCAAATTCTGCAGCCTCAAAGATTTCTCTTTTTGAGGGGGCTTGGAATTTGCTGGACTCTATCTCGGTTTGAGATTCCATTCCCTCAAAAAACATTCTTCATCTATTCTCCTCTCCTTTCTGTGTGATGACATCCCTATTCCTCCTCCAGATCAAAACAAAAACAAAATCCCACAGAGTCTCACAGCCAGAGAACCTGTTCCCCAATCTTGTTCCCACAGCTACTACTGGCGGGTGCTATCTTCATTCCAGTGTATCTCTTATTAGAATTGGCATCAAATTTCACCAAGTTTCATCAAATTTCACCAGGTGAAAGTGGAAATTCACAATAGTTTTGCATGCCCGGTCCATACCAGACCCGTGAAAGACCACGAATTTTGGATCAGGTCTCGGCAAGCAGAAGATCGACGCTTCACTTCAAGTTGAATATGATTTGCTGACTCAACACGAAGATTTTCGGGCAGCGGAGACCCACCGAAATCCAATTTGTCCACCAAAATACAGTGCGCCAGGACAAATGTGCTAATTTTTCCGTGAATACTTGTTCTGAAAATTGCAGACACAGACACAGACACAGACACAGACACACGCACAGACACACACACTCACACACACACACACACACACACACACACACACACACACACACACACACAAAGAGAAAGAAGTTCAAAAGTAGAACCGGGAATGGGGAGAGGGATCAAGGCGGGGGCTCGGGGTAAAATCGGGTGGGGTTTGGGGGGGGGGGGTAAAGATAGGGGTTCAAGTAATAGTGCAAGTGAACGAACTCGTGAGGTACTCAAAGGCCGGGTCCAACAAACCAGAAAAAAGATGGACGGGATCGAGAGACCATCTGCATTATGGCACATCCACGACACAAATCTGCAGGAACAGTCTCCTCTTGGCAACAAGTACAGTGTGATGTGTCGTGCCTTGTTAAGGCGGAAACAAACGGAAACTTGAAGCTGAGCATGAACTCTTGGTGTCTTCTGGTCACCTCGTCCTCAAAAACTAAACAGACAGATTGTTTCACAAAATTATATGTTCTATTTGGAAACGCAAATTACGAGTATTGCTCAGTCAGAAAACACGAATACACGAACATTTCCACAAAAATATAGCGATTGTCTCTTCAAGCAATAATTCTTGGACGATTTCCGGTTCAATCTGCGAGACAGAAATGTTCAGAACAAGTGCACTCGTTTGTTAAAATCTTTCGAAACGCACCAAGCATGAATTCGTTGGTTCACGTCGGTATCTCTTCGAGTTGGTGCATGCGGGCCACTCACTTACACACACGCACACAAGTTCGCATACATTCATACAGGTGGGGGCATTTTCACGCAGAAACCCAGCATTGGGCATCAAAATTCCGAAGGACACAAGTGGAAAAAAAACGCGTCAATTGAGAACCTTTGGCACCAATGAAAACCGACAGTGTTTCAATAGTGTAAGGACGCTGGGATCTCCACGTGAAAAGGCCGCAAGAGACAGCGCTTGTCCAAGGCACATCAGAAAAGAGAACACGCCCTGTGTTTTGACCGGAACAACCGGTGTTCATACCAACGTGCAATTCTTTCAGACGATTGTCTTTCAATCAAGATTACTCGACGGAAGTATGAATTGGTTGTAATGCATGGAAGACGGGTACCCCGAAGTGGATTGCTGAAAATTGTAGTTCAGTGAGTTATTCAGCACTGAATGTCCGAGGGAGTTGCTGGAGCCTGGGGCCGGCACAGAAGAGAACGAGGGCATCGGTTGAGAAAATCCTTGATATGCGCCGCTGAAAGAGCCAGAGGAACCAAGGTTGGCATGAGGGTTCACACCGGTCATACCCATGCTGCCTGAGTAAGGGTACGAATATGTGCTGGTCACCGGAGCCGTCGATTGAGAAGTTGGCCAGTTCTCCATTTTGGACCCAAGTGACGAGTAGCCGTGAGACTGTGGGGAAGCGACGCCCGGTGCTGTGGTGGAGCTGAAGGGTGCCAGAGCCAAGGAACTCAGGGAGTGGTAAGCTGCGTAACCAGAAGACTTGGCTCCGTATTGAGGGTAGATCCCAAAACCAGCGTAAGCGTTCATCTGTTGAGCGTAGTGCGCCTCTTGTTCCCTTCTGTACTTGCTGAGTTTGAAGCGTTTGTTTCTGCGGAGGAAGCTGCCAGTGCTGAACATGTCTCCGCACGACTTGTGCAGCGTCCAGTAGTTGCCTTTGCCTGGGCGTCCAGGAGCTCGTGGAACTTTGACGAAGCAATCGTTGAGGGACAAGTTGTGCCGAATGGAGTTCTGCCATCTCTGTTGGTTGTCTTTGTAGTACGGAAATCTGAAACACAAACACTTTTGGTTTCTACTTTAGTTTGCAAAGCACACTCTTGCAAACTTGAGTTTGCGAGTGTTTCGGAAGTGATTTTTCAGGTTTCAAATAGAGTTTTTGTATTCTGGCAACGGAAGTTCAACGTTTTCATCTTTTTCGTTCGGTCAACTCTGTTTTCATTTCCACACCAGAAAAACAAATTCTGCATTGCATTGAAATTCTGGAGTCACACTGAGACGGACGCCTCGTGCAGGATGCTCCAGACCCTCGCAATTATATGGTGGATCGCTACATCCTTTATCCTCCAGCGGATAGATTTGAAGTCGAGGAGCCGACTCAGTCTCAGCGGAGACTTGACCCCACTACACACCCAAATTAGAAAATTCAACAAGCGGCAAAAAACGTCCTAATCACCTGGCAGCTCAGTGGCAGAATAATTCTTCGAGGTTCAGAGGCCCTGTCCCTGTGTGCACTGAAGAGATCCAGAAAAATGATAGAAAACTCACGTGTTCATGATGAAGTCGTAGATTTCGTTGAGGGTCATCATGCCGTTGGGCGCGTTTTCGAGCGCCATTGCGATGAGCGCGATGTATGAGAGCGGCGGCTTTTTTCCCGGCGGGTAGTCTCGGTGCTGCTGCGCCCGCAGCGACGTCTCGGGGAAGGTGAACAAGTCCTTTTTCTTTTGCTCTTCTTCATCTTTCTGTCGGCTATCCTCTGACAGAGGTGACGTTTCATTGCGGGAGTTGTCGGACTCACTGCTCTCGCTGGCGTGCTGGTCGGCGGGGCGACGCTCCGGGGTGCGGAAGATGGGAGGTCGACAAGGGGCAGCGGACGGCTCAGAATCCCCAGCACTCACGCCCAGCATGCACGACGCGCGGTGCAGAGAGTCGGGGCGCTGCCGTGGCGCTTCGCCCCGCCGATTCGGAGAGGACGGCGGAGACGGGGGCTGCTGCTGCTGCTGTTGCTGCTGCTGCTGCTGCTGCTGCTGACCATAAAGTCCTGCAGCGTGGCGGTACGGAGTGTGAAGTCCAGACAAGTACTCCGCGTGCCGATTATAATTCGACAGCTGTTCAAGGCGGTCTGCTGATCCCGATCCCAAAAACATACTGATTAATCAAACAGCATACTCACATTAATTTACATGCACACCCACACATTTACCCTGTCCATCAAGTTTTCATGAAGTTCCTTGCAGTCTTCAAAATTGTGCTCACTTTGAATGCTTCTTGTGAATTCTTCCCAATGTCAAGTGCACGAAAGCTTGGAAAGAATTTAAATCTGAGGAATAAAAGTTCAGCAGTAAGCATCCGTGAGGTCGGAAACGAGCAGTTTGATCCCTCGAGGTAAAGTATTGCCTTACAGGTGTGCACCTGAAGGGGTAGTGCCCTCACCACACGCTCTCATTGGTTCCACGTGCACCCGCACACACAGAAGCCCTGCCCCTCGAAGAGTGGCACGTCTATTGTCAGTTAAATGAGTACCAAGGCTGAGCTGCTGTAATGCGCCTTCAATTAAAATCGTCGACTGAAGAGTCACCTGTGCAGTGACAGTCCATTTTGCAAGACGTGTGCGTGTATTACTTGTGTCAACAGAAACAACGATCTTAACTTCACTGAATAATATTTTTGTGGTTAAACCAATACTTCAAGATTTAGGTCTCAGAAGTTCAGAAAAGTAACGCAAGAATTTATTTGTTCCTTCATGCAAGCAAATTCAGTTGTTTTTAGTGACTTACGGTAAATATCCTGTTCCGCATACTGCGAGGAATTTTCGCGTATTCTGTCTGTCGCCAAAAACAAAGGCTGACACTCAAGCGAAACAACTTCGAAAGATATGTACGCGGAAGAAAAGGCAAGTTTTGCTCACTAAAAAGCAGAAAACTCGATTTGTTCGCCGTTCCGCGCTCAACGACTCGCTTCTCTTTGGGAAGGATGAGTGGCACAGAATTGAGCGCAGGGTGAATTTCTGTGTCCTGGGGTCCTGACCTCCACGATAGACACTCGAAAGAAATCCTGTAACCCCCGAATTTGTATCGCTGCAGGGCTGGTAAATTTGCGATCGGCCACCCAAAACCATGTAGGCACTGCGTTGGACAGGGTTCAAAACGCGTGTGTGTACAAGCCCAGGACTTTCAAAAAATATCTCAATACTGAAATCAAAAGTGAGAACAGAACTTTTCAGAATCATTGCCACAGAAACAAGGCAGATTTATATCTATATGCTCCTTTCTTGGAGATGAGCGCCCTGGGAGCTGCCTCAGCTCAAATGAAATTCGGACCAATGATCACTCAAAAAAAAGGACAGCGCAAACAGACAACTGCGATTTGCGGCACATCCAAAATGAGAGGAACTCTGGCCAAACGTTCAGATCCTGCATGTAGCCAGTTTCATCACCCAGTGACATTAGTTGACACTGTATATAAAGTTTGCGGTGTGAACAACGACCCGTATGAAAATTGCAGGTATGAACTTTTGCTGTGTGTCAAATAACGAGCACCTGCTGCCCACCTGACCAAAACTTTCAGATCACATTCCAAGTGTACTTTTGGATCCCCCTCTGGAGTCATTCAGGGTGAGTCAGACAAACCACAGCTGATTGATATGTCACGTTTGAGCGTTCGTTGGGCTTAATGAGTTGAACTTGTCTGACAAAGCAGCAATCACAAAAAGTCTGATTTTGCCAATGCCTAACGAGCCTTTCACCAAAAACACAGCCAGGATTTTACCGGTTCGTCCTTCACTTGGTACGAGCAGACGCAAGAACAGACGGCGGTGGCATGGACCTGCGGAAGCGTCTGGAGGCGTCACGAAAAATAATTGGTTCTATCCAGAAGTTTACGATATCCAGACATTTGGTGCACAGACACATTTTTTTCCTGGACACATTGTCTCAAGAGTATCTCTTGGACCACAGCATTTTCATCCAGTTGACTCTTGTGTGTCGATCTGGTTTTGAGCAACCGCTGAATTGTTCAGAATACCGCGCAGCCATGGGCAGTTGGACACATTTTGAACAATGATGAATGTGTTGTTGACCTCAGCTCCAGAAAGACCAAAACAATGCTCTCGTTTTGGCTTTTGAAAAGAAGCTGTTGCCTCGTTGTCTTCCTCACAAGGTTCCTGCCCCCACCAAATCTTCGAATCATCAGGTAAAATATTTTTTCCTCGAAAACATCCCATGCTGCACCAGGCAGTGAGGACTCTAGTCAATTGACATATCCATCCGTCTCAGGATCTCAACACCGGAGGTTGGACCTCTCAGCCATAGAAAACAAATTATTTCACTTTGAAATGTTTTCAAAAGAGTGATGCGTGTAGTTGCGTGTGTTCCCTTGCCACACAGTCATTGCAAGCTTGCAGCGTGCACTTGGTCAAGCTGGGCCACCCGTACGCACTGAGGAGGTGCAACTTGTGGATTAGTGTCTACAGGAAATGCGATTGCTCTGCATAAATGGCGCTGAAAAAAAGTGTTCTCTCAATCCCAAAAGAATTTTCCACATTCTTTAGCTTGCTACGTTTGCGCTACACGCGCTACTTTTCATGAGGACTTCTCTTTGTTTTCGGTTGGCCCTCCATCCCGCCCCAAGTTTTGGGCCCCTTACCCCAAATCCTGGATTCGAAAATCTCAAGCAATACTTGTCGCCGTGGACGGACCAGTTCTTGCGTGAAATGAACCAGATGTCAAAACACACTTCATTCCCAGCGGAGTGCAAAACAAACACGTTGGCCTTCTCCATGAGCTCGTTCAATTTAGCATCTGAGTGAGAACAAACAATTAAGAAATCGGCAGGTTGCTGTCAGAAGCTATCTCACCCAGGAAAGCATCATTCTAAATACAGAATTAAACTTTGTGCCGGACATTACCCCGACACGCAGAAACCCTTTACCACAAGTTCTGGAAACAAAAATGTCAAAACACACGTTTGTTTCTGTTTGGTTGTTTCAGCTTCAAATTGGACGACACCCGCTCTCTGAAACCAGCACTGCATGACTTTGACAGTGTCTGCAGCTCATGAGAGTGGCTCATGGGCAAGTGTCCGTGAAACCGTGAGCTCATTGGTTCATTGATTTGCAAATTCCGTGCAGAAAAACAGTCGGCCCAGCATAAGTGGTAAAAATTCTCAGCTTCCTCATTGACCTGTTTCAACAAAAAATATTTGTCAGGTAATAGGTATTCCTTGGGAGAAAATCAATGTGGTCAAAAATCCGATTCGTAAAGTATTCGCCCGAAGAATAACTCCGGCTTGAAACAGAACTTTCATTCAAACACAGGGAGTTTTCGCCAGAGCTTTTCTGGCTGCATGGGTGGTGCTTCTCTGCAGGATAACCTGTGGTGATTGCCTGAACGACTGACACAGGGGAATGGGATGGGATGTGATATGTGAGCTGTTACAAGTGACAGGGGACGTCTTTTTTCTGGAAGTGGCATACAGGCGTCGACACACATGCAAAAATTATCTTGGCGACACTATTTGGTGCTCTGCCCTTGCAGGGACACCAACACAATAAAATTCTGATGTTGCAGGCAAAACAAAGTCAAAGGAGTGTGTTCAGACTCACTGGTGCTTTGGGCATTGAATTCTTGTTGGAAAAAGTTCCCTGCATCAATTTGCAAAAACTGTCCACTTAGGTTGTTGGTTTGAATTTTAGTCAGAACATTGTTCAGGTGCAAATCTGCTGTTCATTATTGTGTGCTTTCCATTCTTGATTCATTGTGGGAAAAGTTGATTTGCCATCAAGACTCAAAATTGAACAATTTCAGCAAAAGTGAGATCAAAAATAGTGAACAATTTCAGCAAAAGTGAGATAAAAAAATAGGCAATCTCCCAACAGAGCTGACGGAAACGGCCAAAGAGTTGCAGTCTGTGAGTAGAGGACAAGTGACCTTCTGGTTTTGCACTCCAATTTGCAACAAGTTTGTTCATTCAAGTCAGGCAGCTTCAATCTGCCTCCCACACTGTATGATGACAATATCTTGAGTGTGAAAATCAATTTCTTGGTGAAGATGAGGTTAAAATTTGGGTCTTTGAGGTCTTTTCAGTTACATTTTGGTTGAGCATGATCTGCAAGGAAGGAACATATCAAGTTTGACTGTTAGGGTTCAAGAGGTCAAAAAGTGTTCAAATTTGGGGGATCCAGGAATTTGATTTGGGACTTGGTTGGATAAACTGCCCTCTATTTCAAAAATAGATCTAGAGATCTCATGGTGATTCGAACGCAGTGAGTGATAATAGAGTGATGTTGGTTAGTTGGTTGTGGCTTGTTGTCAACACAAGGTGCTGCAACTTACCAAATTAGTCCCTGCAACTTTTTCTCAAATTTGCACCATAATGGAGCAAAACCATATATGAGCAGATTCA
>JAAUXT010056422.1_pt1 | contig 28509 bp, 30 predicted proteins | sample 7278171 | NCBI WGS metagenome assembly JAAUXT01 (sample SAMN14350112, study PRJNA611818) | marine sediment metagenome | isolation source: surface marine sediment (1.8m) | place: French Polynesia: Moorea | collected 2018-08
CCCGCGACCTGAATGTGTCAGAATGTGTCTCAGATGTGTGTGTGTGTGTGTGTGTGTGTGTGTGTGTGTGTGTGTGTGTGTGTGTGTGTGTGTGTGTGTGTGTGAGTCTGTCTGTCTGTCTGTCTGTCTGTCTGTCTGTCTGTCTGTCTGTCTGTCTGTCTGTCTCTGCGCGTGAGAGAGGGAGGGTGGTGTGTTGTCACGCACCTCAGGATTTCATTTCCTTCCTGCACTAAGACTCTCAAGACAGAGAATCTAATCCCACCAACCCATCTCGCATACCTGCTTCCCTTGTCAGTGTTTTCCTTGTGGTTGGGCACCAAAAGTCAAAATTGTCCACTTCAGGCACCAAGCTCTCAATCTCTCTCTCTCTCTCTCTCTCTCTCTCTCTCTCTCTCTCTCTCTCTCTCTCTCTCTCTCTCTCCCTCTCTCTCTCTCTCTCTCACACACATACACACACATTGGCCAATGGGCAAACATGAAAACTCCGAGTTCCTTTCAGGAAACCTGCCAAAATTGTGCAGGTTCACTCCATACACCAGCTGCAGATGCCTGATTATTGTCCCTTCCAGACCCTTACAGATTCTTGAACTGAATAGCAGTGACCACTGAAAACTTCAGACATTTTTAACTGCTCAAAAATTATGTCACCAAATGACCAGACAACACGGGAAGACGGGGAGGCCTTGGCAAGTGTCTTGTTCAGACCCATGAGTCAAAAGCCTGTGGCTTGTCCGCAAAGCCTGACGTGCTGTACTGCTCCAGTGAATCCAGGGAAGCGGGGTCTCGCCCGCCCCCAACACCGGATAAATTGACTCGCACCATTCAGTTGTGCGACACACGCTGTTTTGTTTTTTGCAGGACACAGAAGTCAGTCAGTCCTCTTTGGACGGAGTCGAGCCCCAACTCCTTCCCTGATTCTCGATCCGCTGAAGGGCAGACAACGTTTTTTATGTTGTTCAACGCCTGTTGCATTTGTTAGCAACTCGCTTTTTGAAAAACGTTTCCATTTTTGAGCACTTCAGCTGCATCTGATCCACTGGAACACGACCGACTTCGGCAGTCTGGAGGACGCACTCGCTCAACCCGGCGGCGTCGCGATCGTCGCTATTTTCATCCAGGTTCGTCGCGCCGCCGCGCTGCTCACTGTTTGCAGATCACTCTTGGTTAAACCTTAACTGCTCCACAAATACCATTTCAGTCATTAACTAGAATAACAGCCAGTCAAATTAATATCGCGACAATGATATTTCAGTCACTTAGTGCAACAAAGCACAGAAAATGACAAACTTGAAGGCCTGCGTGCTTGGTCCATCTGTCGATCAAACGAAGAACTACTTGTGCGCTTTGCAGGCTCAGTGACTCGCACTGTGCAAGACAACAATCGTGCTGTGGTTGGTTTGCATTGAGAAACGAGAAGAAGCCCACGGATTTTGTAAAAATCGCGCAACAAAGTGCATTTGGAGCTCTGAACGCAAAGTGGGTGTGCTTCAGTCACGCAAACACGTGTGGAAAATTCCTTGTCAGCGTTCCTCGTCAGCGTTGTGGAACCAGACTACTCACAAGCAAATCTCCTTCATTGTCTCACAATTTTGCGTTTACTGTTGAGCGCCCCTTCAACTCGAACCACCTCTTGCCGGAGGCTGGTGTCACATTGGTCCTGCAGGCTCGTGCTTTGACCACCATGCAAAGCACACTATTTTTACGTTCGTCAATTCAACAGCAAATTACACAGTTCTAATGAAAGATTCCCAAAAATTAATCAATAATTAGGTTGACCAACTCTTTGTCCATAATAACCAGCTTCAAAAATACTCCGTGAATGAGTTCAATCAGCTGTACAACCGAACATGATCAATGCATTAAGTTGAAATTTCACTTTTCAACCCCGTCCATTGTCACTTAATGTGTGAAGTTAAGTGTATCCAAACCATCGTGGGTCCCCGCTGCTAATAATCATTATTGTCCAACGATTTTTTGAAATGATTTAGGTTGTCAAAATGTTCCACATTGAAGTTAGGTGGTATGGAAGTGGAATGGAGCAAGCCTCGAGGCAATGCATACATGGGTGTATTTTGTTCTTTGCACCTTGCAGTGATAATTCTTGCAGGGAACAGAGAGAAAAGTCATTTTTCATCCTGCCATTTTCCCGTAATTGTGCTGAATTGAGCCCCTGGTGAATTATTGTAAAGTTGGGCAGCGCCTTGTTGAACAGACAATTATCTGGCATTCATCAGCGCACGACTGAAGCTGCAACAAATGTAGAAAGCATGTTTTGCACCAGGTATTGTGTTCGCTTTCGCCTGCTGCATTGTTCTGGGCTTTCCGAATGCAAGGCCAGGAGACACAATCTATCACATAATGCATTTCAAAGGGAGAATAAAAGACACTCGTCGCTGATGTAAATGAAATTAAAGATATTCTCAAAGCCCCAGAGGAAATTGTCTGCTCTGGTGATTTGCATGAAAATATTGCTGGTTTATAGCATAACTGAAATGGTATTGATTCCCCCAAAATACACCAAATCGAGCATTGACGTTCTGAAACTGCAGCTCTCTTCAGACAAAGCAAAACGTTGTGGGCCAATTGTGTATTTCCAAAGGATAAAATTGCTTCGATGTGATTTTGCGTCATTTGCAGCACAATTTTGAGACACTTGATCTTTGAGGGGAAAGCTGGGAGGAAAAAAAGTCGGACAGTTGTGAACGTAGACGTCAACGTGAAGCCAGGAAGGTCTGTCTGCGTGAAACCAGCAAGATTGAGTTTCATTTGACCAGTGTGTTGTTTGGAGAAAGAACAACAGAAAGACCACGCAGACGGATTGTGGAAGAGATATATATAGAGCTGACTTGTTTCTCGTATCTTGTCTCTTCACTCAGAACACAAAAGTAACATTCTTTCTGCTGCTTTTTCTTTTCTTCTTTGTGAATTTTTGGCTTTTTCCCCTCAGCCACGACGTTTTTCTGTTTGCCCTTGGCGCCACACTCAACAATACGTTGTTGGATTCTTCCGAAGGGATCTTTTGTCCAACAGAAGTTCAGGATGAAACATTTCAATCATACCGTGCACAGAAGTGTTTCACGGTGTCGAGTCTGTGTCAGGTATAATTGTGGTTGAAAGCAAAAAATATCAAGAGATCTCCTTGCGCCATGTTTCGCAACGATGAAGGAAAAAATCCCTAAAAGATCGGGTTGTCCATGTCTCCGGTTTTTTGTTGGTGTTGTTGTTGTTGTGTTGATTGGTCTGACACACATGTACGAGTCCCTCGGGTTTTAGTTTGCTGCAGAAATTCCAGTGTGTCAGATGGTCTGAAAGAGAACCTCAGTGTGGATCTATCTTTCTATCTTTTGTTGCAGATTGGGAAAGAGCACTCTGGATTGAAAATTCTTACGGAACACTTGGAGGACGTTCAACACAAGGTGATCATCGCATCATTTTGTGCTTTCTTTTGAATTCTTTTTGGTTTTTGTACGCTCGTTTGGTTCTGGCCGTATGTTTCTTTGCGAATTGTGCTGTCAGTAGCTGAAGCACTCTCAATTCCTGATTCCCTTCTGTCCATCTTGGGTTGTACTGTTTCTGGATGCAACCCAGGTGTCAGCATTTGACTTTTCAATCGTCGTCCCATTTCACCAGCCTTGAAGTAGAATTACTCACAAACAGATGTGAGAAGGCTGTTTGATTTACCTGCAGAAATAAGAGTTGATTTCGCAGGTAAAGTTGTTGTTCTGCTTCTAATGCAACACAGCTTGAAATGACTTTCAACTGTCAGAAAATTAAGGTCATGAGATCGGAGGCTTCTGTGTTGCCAGAGCTGCAAAGATTTCTGTTGCACGTGGTTGCGCTCTGGCTTGCAGGACAGCGAAGGTACGATGACATGTACCCGCACCTTGGTTTCCAACTTCGTGTCCCATTCTGAATGCATCAACAAGAAATTGCCTGGGAACTTCAAGTTGGTGTATTTTTATTTTGCAGGGAAGACAGAAAACGATAAACACGGCTTTCAATCCCAACTGTCTTTTGCCTGGTAGGCGAGTAATGTCCTTCCAGTCTTATTTTTTGCTGATTGCTTTTTTCCGCGCAATCACCTGTGCAGTGAAACAATGGAGGAAAAGCAAGTGTTGTGAAAGCTATGGGGAGTAAATTGGGTTCAAATAAAGACTCTTCATCTTAATAACGTGTTATTTCTCCCATTTCAAACAAAAACATTCATCTTTCTCTCTTCGCATCTTTCAACAGACTCGCTGTAGCATCAAGTTCATTTTCTAACACTGTGGTAGTTCACAGCAGTTGTTCTGTTCTCAACTTCAGATTCGATGCTGAGAGATTTTTGGACTTACGAAGGCTCCCTCACCAGTCCTCCGTGCAGCGAGAAGGTGACGTGGATAATTCTGCGGTACCCGCTGACGATGGCTAATTCTCAGGTACACACGTGTACTCAAGAACTGCAAACTAACTGCGTTCAGTTAGAGAACCAGCCACTCGGGGAGGGGAGAAGTTCAACGTGAGCTCTCCGTGTGAGTTTGTGAGTTTACTTCGTCGCATGTTGCAAAGGGAATGATGCTTTTTCGTCTTCAGAGAGAAATTTCACACAATACATGTCTTGTGACCAGCGTGTGACAGTTTCAATATACAGACTTGAAGTGGCACTCCAGAGAGGCAGGATCTCTCAGACGAATAATGGGTCTGATATTAACTCGTATCATCAAACACAGCTTCAGGGCCAAACATCAGAGAAGGCCACTTGTCCGAAGTAATATCAGAGGGACAAGTAGGGTGACTGCTAACTTTACTCGTTCTTCCTGTCTCTGTTGCTGGAATCTCGACAAGGCTCTGACCTGAAGCCATCAACCCGCACGCCACTCGAACGGTGAGCAGTTCGCTTGTGTGGAAATCTCCACCACAATTGGTTGGATCTTGAGGACACAAATTGTCAGTACATTGGTGTGTCGTCATTGGAACAGACATTCAACAGAGTGTTTTCTTGCTCAGTGAGAATGAATGTGAAAAGTGTCCTTCTGAACAATTGCTAGAGCTATTCTTATGCTTGTGTTTGCAGGTTTTCGGTGCAAAACAAACAATTAACAAGTTTCTTTTTGGCCAATTTTGCAAAGTTTCTTTGCGCTTTTGTTGTCAAGAATTACTTGGGTCATTTTGTGGCCAGAAAGTTCCACACTTTGCCAGTGCAATCTACTTCAGCATAAAACTGCAGCCTCTGAGGCAAAGAAGAAGGGTGGTTTGATCTGAGATTGGACATTTGAAGGAGATCACTCATCAGCAAGTCTGCGAGCAATCAGACAGTGTCGGGAGCTGTGGAAAAGACCCAATCTCCACGATTGAAACATGTGTCTGATATTGGCCATTGACACCCTTTGCCACCACTCCAGATTGGATGGTCTGAGCTGCAATAGTTTGATCTGTGGGTCTCCTATCTGACGGAAATGAAAGAGGAGACAGACTTTTGGAGAGACCTATCTGACCGGCAAGATAAACAGAGATCAAGAACTACTGTATCTCGGCAACATTGTGCGCTGGTGAAACGATTTCTCAGTCGCATTTGCAATGCGACGTTTTCTTCTGATTGGGTCAACAGTGTCGTAGACATTGCAATTGCCGATACTCATCTGTGGTGCCCAGCCGCTTTGTTGATGCTGAGACTGGGGCGTGAAAAAGTGTTCTTGGATGAGGTTCATCTCAAGTTTTCCTTTAATTTCGGGCCTAGATCGAGCAAAACACGAGGCAGAAATGACTGCTTGCCCAGGCAGAGAGCCCAGATTTCAGAGAGAACGTTTGCGTGAAGAGAAAGAATGCAATGCATGTCAAGTTTTCAAGTATTGAGCAAGGTTTGCACTCTGCATTTGTTCTTCATGCTTTGTCTGCGCTGATTGTTTTTGGTCCATGCAGTGGGAACTTCACCACGGCGTGCGTGATGATCAGAAACAGTGCAATTTTTAAGCCGTTCTGACGTTTCTCGCCCTGATGTTTTCAGATCGAAGAATTCCGCAGACTGCGCACGTACCACAAGGGCGAGCCGCCGACGCTGGGCGAGGACGGATCGCTGGCCGATAACTTCCGCCCGACCCAGTCTATCAATGACCGAGTTATCAAGGCGTCCTTTCAGTGAACTGTGGACAGCGCGACGACGTCTCTTCACTGATACAACAAGTGTTTGATTTTCGTAACTCTAACTCTGACAAAACAACCTCAGTTTGATTTTCTGCACAAGAGTGCTGTGGGTCCAAGAATGTTTGAATGTCAAGCAGTGAACCTGGGCAATTTGCTAAAACAAATGAGTGTTCTTCCTCCAGGGAAAAAAGCCAAACTTTACATTACTTTGCATCTCAACTTACTCAGGTGCCTGCTTGTGACATTGGTGCAGAACAAGCCCCCGCCTAATAGTTTGCCATTTCTATTCAACACAGGAAGTTCTTTATGATGAGAAAAGCTCTTGTGATAACAGTCGTTTCAGGAATGAAGGGACCGTTCTGCCAAGAAACGGGTCGCGGCAAAATGTGATATGCAATTTGGTTGTTGTTGCAATGAGGCAGTCCCTCCTGTTGTGGAAAACACCGATTTACTCACTTGCTCACCGAGAAATTACAATTCCTCGTTTTACCCACGCGTGCAGGCTTTCGTCGATTCTTTGCCAAATAACAGAAAAAATGCATCATTGCGAGCAGTTACTCAATGAATTGAGAGCAAAATTAACATATCAGCTTTTCTTGCAACATCCAGTGCAACTCTTGAGAGTTTGGTCGTTCTTCGACCTCGCCCTTTTGACGATAGACTGTATCAAAGGTTGGCATTGGTGGCGCAATTTGAGGTAGTGCGTTGTTCACATGCGCAGATCACCTAAACGGAGTGGTTTATTGGTTTAGCACGCAGGCACGGAGTGGTCGTAACATCCTGTCTACAGTGACATTAGGCCGGGGACGGTGCGAGGGGGACACGGTGTTCGCTTGTACATTGGAGGGTGTGGCGGTGTCCGGCCGTGTCCGGCTGACGGCCACGCCAGTGGCAACAGGTTTTGCACGCAGCAACGTCGCAATAAATTGTCGGCGCTGCATCTTTGATCAAACTGTCGTATTTGTGCATGTTTGTGGTGAATTTTATTGATATGCAAGAGTCGGATTCATGACATTTTTCATCAAAAAAAAAAAAACCTGTTTGCTTTGAGTACATGGGGGACCACACACACGTTCTCAAATTGGACATTTCGTGCACTGAGTACCTCTGTCGAACCCGGAGAAAGCAATTGAGAGACTTGAATCTCACCAGCAGTTCTGTCTGGTTCAACATTCGTGCGACTCATAAATTTCTATTCATGATAGATGTGTTGCATAAAATGTTCCCATTCACAGATGTGACGAAAGGCTGTTTTGAACAACACAGATCCACCTTTTGAATGTATGTTAAGTACAACCTGGAGACATATGCCACGGGACATTTTGGCTCAATTATAATTACCACCCTATTGTGCGAAAAATATGGCTCAGTATTTTATGGCAGGTTATTAATCATATTCACATGACAATATGACAAAGGTTACAGTTGGCTGCTGCAGGTACAACACGTGAATGTTTCCACCAATGGCAAGATTTGGTTACTTATCTCCGGTGAGCAGGCCTTGTGTGATGGCTACTTATGGTGGCCATTTGTGTAACTATTTCTCTCTGACCATAAATGGTAAGAATACCAAATGTTGCGCTGAGATCCGTGTGTAGAATACAAATAAAAAGTATATCAGAAGATACGCGCTCTCTCTGGAGAGTTTCAAACCTGAAGTCTCAGAAAACACACTTGGAGTTTCGCTGTTGTTCTCTTTGGTGGATACCGCAAATAAATTGTTTGTTTTTTTTTCAAGCATCTTGACCATAATGTTCCAAGTCACATTGCATCACACTGTGTGAAACCGTTCTTGTTTTTGGGGTGCGATCAATACTACACCTACTCGATTCCTTGTGTCCCCTCACATCCCACCCAACCCAAACAAAGTAAAAATCTACTCAACATGCCCCATGTCCTGTTATCACACCCTGTCTCGGGAACTGATGAGATGTACAACTTCGGTCTTGTGGTGTTGAAATCTCTTGGATCATGCTGATCCCATTGCTGGACAGATTATTCTGTGGCTAGTATTTTTGAGTTCTATATATTGAGAAAGAGCATTGATACTTTTTGCATTGGAATTGGAATTGTGCATTGCACTACAGAAGCACATTGTCTTGACCCAATTGTCAGGGGAGCATTCTCTTGGCGAAGAAGTACCCTTTCATCACAGTCTCAGTTTTTGATTGAGATAGAGTCCTTCATTCCAGAAAGAATCTCTGTGTGCGCGTATGTCTGTGAAATAAGCACAGAAAGGTTTGGTGAAACACACTTTTTTTTTGTTTTGAGATGTCAAAACAATGCTTGTCCTGTCAAAAAGCAACTTCCCAATGTCAAAGCCGAAGGTACTCGATAAAATAAATGGGTACCTCTGAAATCTTTGAAGACAACTGGCATTTTGTTTTTTCTTTATCTGAAGTAATATTTGGATGAGTTGTCATCGTGTCATGTGTAATTTAGTCTGTGACAATCTGTCAACATTGGCCCCTGTTGGGGCAGCGATTTTGCCATTTTGTCCACAAAACATCCACAGATGTACCTCTGTGTGAACTGATAGTGAGGTGCACGAACAACGCTGTCTTTGTTCAACTTATCTGAGGTACATCGTAAGATTCGACAAGATGTAAACGCGTTTGTAGGTGGTTTACACAAAACACTGATACCTTGCAAAACCCGCCTTCAAACCTCAGACATACCCGAAAGGAAGACTGTTTTCCAAGCAGGCAATGTTTTTGTGCGAGTCTGGTAGGTTGTTTTCATCTCCACTTTTTGTTTTTCCTGGTGATATTCCCATTCGGGTTTTCTTTTTTCGCTTTGAAGACTCTTCCGAGAGAAAATTGATTTGTGGATCCGCTGACAAATTAGGCTTTGTGCACAATATGTATGACATGGTTGTTGGGTGCAAGTAGGAGGAAACCGATGTCCACTCGGTCGGCCTGCGGTGCTGTGAACCCTCAGGGTTCAGCTCTTGTGCCAAGGTGGCCTGCGACCCTGCTTAACCTCTGCATGCTTCTGGACTTTTACAGCAATGTCGGGCCATACTCCAACACAATGCGCCCTTTTTGAACACAGACAGTTCCCAACACGGAGCTTTCACAGGTTTTGGCGCTTTTCAAAGGTTATTGTGGACGGAGGCCGGAGGGACTGGTCAGCCTGGACACGGTTGGACATGCGTAGGTCTCCCGAACGGTGGCATCGGTGGAATTCGCCTCCTTTCACCAGGGTCGAGGGGGTCAGCTGGACAAGAATGCAACTTCTGTCACTGTCCTTGAGGACACAGTGACCACCTTTGAAGTGTAAGATGATATAATACACGTCGCTTTTGTCTTTGAGTGAAAGCTCCTTGACATAGTGGTCAGCTTGATGGGCTTGAGGTCTAAAGGTTAGCGAGAGCAGCACCTCCCTCTCTGGGCATCAGTCTCCATCTTGACCATCGCCTCTTGACCGCTCCAAACGGCTGGCATGGTGGTCTCTGTCAGCCGAATAAAAACACCTTTTATGGACCAATTCACGCTTTTGATAAATTATTCTCCATTCAGGACCGGAGAAGGTACATCATTTTGGCATATTTGTTGTAGGAAACAAATGCTGCCTTCTCATAGTTAATCAACTCAGAGGCCGCACCTGGATGTCACTCGCTTTCAATGAATTTGAATGGCTTCTGCTCCGTTCTGCTGTTCACTCCGCTAAATTGATAAATTTACTGTTTTCTTTCCTTAAATTTATGATTGTCCGAATTCTGGCTTGTCTACTTGTCCATTTCATTGCAGACAACTTGTTATAATTTGACCTTTGTGCCACTGACACCAACTTCCCAGAAATACTTGAATGAGGTCTGTCTGCCTAAAACTTTTTTTCATTTGTCATACTGGGAACAATGCCTCAAAATCGCCGTGGAACGAACTCAAGCTGTCTACTTGGCAAAAGGTGCAGCTGACCTTTTGTTGAGGAGCTCCCCCTCCTTTTCTTGATTGTGGGAAAATGAGCGTTTCTATGTGCTGTGAATACAGGTAGGGACTTGTTTTCTTTGTTGAAATTTGTGGCTGGAAAAGAAGAAAGGTACAATTAAAGAAATCATTTATTTCAATCTCAAACCTGGCTTGAGCAACCACAATCTACAATGAAGGGTCAGATTTAAATCTGTTTCAAATTCATCTGGCCGCGAGGGTCAATTTTCGTCTTTTTCCCGTCGCTAATTAATTGCCCACAATTCTGAGGAAACATCTGTTCTTTCACCAAGATACGTCCTCAAACTTTGTTTTTCGTTTTTAAATAAATCAAAAGAATACAAAGATCTTGAGAACACTTTCATTCCCGGCATTTAAAACACTGTGGAATACCAGTGCTCAACAGGAACCACTTGTCAGTGGGGTCTTCTTTCAAATTGTGAAGGACACGAAAAGGAAACTTCACTTCCGCGAGGTATCAACTTGTTTGAAAATACGAGCTGTGTTTCTCAGTGGATTTCGACGCATGCCTGTAATTGCTGTCTCGACACCGTCAAAATTTCAAGTGGAATGGTAAATTATCCTGAAGATTAACACGGGATCCCGGGGTGGAGCTGCGGGCAGCCGACGGATTCGCGCCCGCCGCTCAGCGAGCCCCGACAGCTCCATAACTTGACACCCACATCCCCGCTCCAGTCTCTATACCCTGATAGTTGTACCTGTTGGCATGAAAGGGTTGCGTACAAAAGTTGTCTCGATTGGTTTTGCGTTTTGAGCGAGGGACTGCTGAATAAGACCAGCAAATTTGTTATGAAATTGACGACTAAAACCAAGCGGTTTCAACATCCCTCTTGAGACAGGTGGTGCTGGTTCCACACTCTGGTGTTGGTTTGAGTTGCCAGAATTTTTTGAAACTATATTGAGGTGACATGCGTGCATGACAAATGGATTTGCACTTCCTGGCTTTCTTGAGAGTTGGAGTCGCCTCGCACTCTGCAGCGGCTCCGTCCAACTTCGCCAACGCTCGGTCGACCCAAGCGTTGCGCCTGTCGCAACACTCTTCAATCGCATGTATGTCTCGTATTGGAGTGAAAAACACCATATTTTACGGCCGTACAACGTCTGTTGTTGGACCGTTAGGTTGAATACCCGGTACATGTGTCGACATAATGGTCTCGTCATTGATGGATAGGAGCTTTTAGTCTTGGTGAAGAACATGGCGCCTGCTTTTGTGGGCGCCATGTTTTATCATATTTCATCAATACGTTGATTAACAGGGCAGCTGAATTGTCAGACTTTTTTTCTGAACGCTTCGTTTTGTATGATATTAATATCCAAATACAACACACGAAAGTCTGATGCATAATAGAATTATGTTGGTGTCGGTGTGTAGCGACGGTATCGACAGGCAGTGCGAGTATTGACGTGACTGGTTTCACTGATGTATGCAGATGAGATAAAACTGAAAAGTTTGCTTTCACCAAGATCCATGGTGAAAACAGCAGTCGCATACATAAAATACACGATGTGGTCTATTTATTTGACGACACCAGAATTAATAACCTATGTCTGCACCGATTCCGCGAGATTATTTTGTGAGAAATGGATGTAAGTGGTGCGAGTGACACATATCAATGCTTGTACTACACGGTGTTGGGGAAGCCGTCCGGAGCCTGGCTCCGGGAGTCCTGCGTCGAGCCGCGGGGGCCGGCCCTCGTCTGCCGCCCGACTCAGACCCCTGCCCTTCACCCACCCACCCATCCACCCTCAAAACCACAACACAAACCGCGACGGAGCAGTCACGTTGGTTAAAGTTTGCTGCATTGTCGCAAATTTCAAACTGTTTTGCGAACTGTCCCTGCTGTCCTTGGAATCGTTCGTAAATCAAACGTGTTCCAGCCATATTTTGCAAAAAAATGGTTGCTTTTCAGAACATGCCAACGTAAAACAGTCACGCGAGGGTTTTTGAAAAAAAATGCTCGATCAGTCCTGGAACAATAGAAGCCCTCTGGTTGTGCATGTCGAAGGCCAGTCGCTGTGGCAAACTTGTTGTTTGATGTCTTGTGGCCGAAACAAAGGATTTTTTGATTGGCATTTGGGCATTCCAATTTCCAGGGTCCTTGGTTTTGATTTTGCACAGAAGACATGAACACAGAGACTCAGTGTATCTGTTATTGGATCAAGTTATTTCAGAGACAAACAGACTCCAAAACTTTCCTGTGTCACCTGCCCCTTACTCTCAAAGGGTAATACAGTCAACCTCTTACCATCAGTGTCACTTTAGATGAGCTTGATATCGAATAGAGAAATATAAATTTGCTGCAGTCTTTTTGCTGCATTACAGTCGCATCAAATGTTTTATCTTTGTGGAGCCAGTCAATTCAGCAAAGCTGCTGGAAAATAACCAAGGCGGGTTATGGTTTGAAATTGTGTTGCCTGTGAACAGAGAAACTGATGCTGTGATTCAAATAATTTCTGTGGAATTTGGTCGCGTTATTTTCTTATTTTTGCGGAGGGGGCAGGGAGGGGTTTCGGTGCCCTACAATGCTGCCACAACGATCATTCTGTCTGCATCATGCGCACAGTGCAAATGTGGCTTTTTAACAGACAGATTGTGAGGAGGCAGCTCCAACTCAGCCCAATGGGATTCAGCGTCAGAGCTGCCCCTCGGAGAAGCGAGCGCCCGTGAGGAGCGTCCCCGCGACTAGCGCAAAGCAGGGCAATCCTCACTTCGACGACCCAAGTCGGAGTCCTGAGCAAGTAATTGCTCTTTCGTAGGGTTTGTGTCTACATCCTCGTGAGTTTCTTTGCCCAGATCTTGACACTGACACAAAGTAATATGGATGATTTTGCACTGTTTCGGTCGCGCGTGTGCTTGATTACAATTCACGCACCAAACAAACACGCGCGGTCTTTGTGAACGAGTGCTTGCAGCTTGGTCTCGCCATTATTTTCTCACATCAAACTGCAATACTCGTGTTCGAAAAGGCGGGGATACCGAAATAGCAGTGACTTTTCCAGGTGACTCCGCTGAACAATTTGCCGGAGTGCTGGTGACCCAGAGCTCACGCAGTCTGCCTCAAACGTACGAGAGTGTTCGCCACAAATGTTTTTGTTTTTGCCGTCATGAAAGATGCACAATTCGTCGTCGCACGTCCTTTCACGCAACTTACATTTTGCTTTTTCTTCAAAGCACAATGTTCTCGCCTCATGATGAAACCAAGCAATTGTCCAGGATTTTTCGAGGACGGAAAGTTCAGATTTTCTTTGGGAAATATTCCGGACGGCTTTGTGTCTTTGATTTTTTTGGGAATAATTTTCACCTCATGTCAAAACAGCCAAAAACAAACAAACAAACAACCAAACAAACAAAAACGTTGGAGATGTTTTCCCCTTCTCAGTCTCTGTGGTTTTCTTTTTTTTTTTCGTCTTGCTTGACAAGAGTCTCAACACCCTTGGGTCTGTTGGGTAACAATGCTGGTCATTTGATTCATAAATGGGCATGTGATCAGGAATTGAACAACTGTTGGTTCGAAGCGCTGAACCCCCACCTTCCTTAACAATCAGAAATAATTGGGAAAATAATTGGGAGGAGGGGTGCATAAAATTTCAGAACCACAGCGGAGTGAAATTCAGGACTGCAAGTTTCGGATCAGGTAACCCTCACGGTGGAAAATGTCAAACAAAACAGAAGAAGCGGTTTCAAATGTTCATGTCGTGCAGACATCCCGATCTCTCTCGCACTTTGGGATGCATCAGTATGCAGTCAGCGGCGCCGAGAATGGAACTGATTCCGTTCCAAGTCAAGATCGTGAAGATTGCGTTCCTTGAAAGATCTCAACTCGGATCAACCAACAGCGCCATTCATCAAGTTCTTTGTCGCTTCATAGGCAGTCTGATCAGGTACGCGGGTATTCAGAAGGCTGGCACCTTCAAAGTGGCTGTGGAGGCCGAAAAGAGCATCGCCGGCCCATGTTGAACACAAGTCATACAGCACGAAGCCCTCAGATCCCTGTTCATCTCCGGTTCTGTTTGACAGGGCAATCTTCACTTTGAGATGTAGCGTCCCCAGTATAATAGGAGTCTACTAGAAGTAATTGGTCTTTTGCGTAGGGTTTGTGTCTACACCTCCTCGTGAGTTTCTTTGCCGAGATCTTGACACTGACACAAAGTATTATGGATGGATTTGCACCACCAGTTCGTGCACTGGTTTTGTTCTGTTTTCGGCAGATGTTGACTGTCGTTGAAGTTTAGAAGCAGCCAGAAAAGGTAAATCATCTCACAAATAACGTTATTGTGCAGACACAAATTCCCGACACCATGAAAAACACAATAACACCCACTGACTTCGTGCAATTTGCAATTTGCGTGGAAACTGGTTCCAAACACAAAGCCTGCATGGTGAACCAAGTTGACAAAAACGCAGATTAGTGCCAGTGAAACCACTTCCCTGTCGTTTGTATCAAATGAAGATGGACGCTCATGTGACGTCGGATGCAGGTAGTTGGTGCTCAATCATTGCATTGAAGAGTGCAGCGTCGCAACAGCGGGACAAGTCTCCTGCACAGGGGGCAGACAGTCACTCCAGCCTCTCACTCCACTTGTCGACCCTGGATGACGTTTCTTTGATTCTGAAAGTACGAGCGCCTCAACAAAAGCTGTGTGCGTCGGACAAGTAGTGCAGGCTCCTCTGTCAAATCGGTTTCCTGAAAGTTTCGGCAAGTTATGGAGTGCCTTGATCGCACTGGAACAACAGCAGCTGTTCAGATTTGCCTCTCATTGTGTGGATATGTCTCTGCTCTCTTCCTTTTTTCCCATCCTCACGTTATTGCGGTTTCATCGAGCCCTAATTCGGGAATACACGCACACACACATACACACACACACACACACAACACACACCTGTGCTTCTATATGAAGCCACGTGAAACTATCTCCGCGCCACGAGAAGAGCTGACCCCCCAGAATGAAGTGGAGTCAGTCACACCTCTCCACGCTCGACCTCGAAGCATCTTGTTGCGACAAGGTGTTTCGGAAGTGAGATCACCCACTGCTGTCTGTCCGCTGACTTGCGGTGGAAAAGGCCCAGTACAAACCTGTAGAAAAGATGTCCATGTAAAATCTTCCCCGGCTTGGGCGTGGAGTGGTTCGCTGTCACCAATGTTGGACGTTTTCATTCAGAACCGCGCACGACGGACAAAATTTACTGAGTGTCGCCCTTCTCCACAGAACATCTGCCTCATTACTCGATACTCATCAAACGGTATCAGCACGCTTCACGCCGGGGCCCAGCACCCTCCCGGGGCGAAAAAGTTTCCACCACAATGTGCAGACGAAGCTTTTGACCTTCAAGATAATATTTAACCCCCGAAAACAAGCATTTGCTTTGCCTTGGACCTCCATGGAGTTTTCACCTTGGGTTAAGATGGCGCGATAATGAAAACCTGTGAAGTTGTAGCAAGCCCAGGTCTTGTTTTGTCGGACCGTTGACACCTCGAAACTGCTGTGGTAAAAGTAGCGCGAACCCAATTTAGGCAGCTCATTCCAACAGCAGCCTATTCGGACATTGCTCACTTGAAGCGATCTGAACGCTGACCACATCAAAGCGACACTTTTCTCTTGTATTCTGCATTGATATTTGGTCCCACCTTTCACTTTTTCTTCCAAGCAAGGAGACATCAGAAATCGTTTGCGATAAGTTATCTTCAACAAATCACTGAAGAGACACTTGGATATCCAATGTTTTTCTTTCTGAGAATTTCGAGTGCAACAAAACATGAATTTCACAGAGGCTCGCTTGTTTGTCACAATGTAATTTTTGCACGAGTGAAAAGTTGAGCAACTCACTTACGTCAACGACAAAATTATTATCAGTGCATATTTACAATGAGATAAGACATTGTCTCAAGGACAAGTATGTACGTGCCTATCTGGTGCAGCTGAGACCTGGACTGAACAGGAGTTGTCTGGCAAAGCAAGTTATATAATTCATACTTGATTTGTTTATCATTCAACAACGTTGCACCTTGACATGCCACATTATTTTGTAGCTGGTCATCGAAACTCAAGTGCAACACCCACGTAAAATACTGAACAAAAAGGAGTTTAAAAATCATCAGTGGCTTTTTTCAGTTCCAGGTGAAACAAACACATTTTTACTTGGGCCTTATCTGTCTTTCGCTGACACTACGTTTTGTTCGCACTCAATCTTTATCTGTTTCCAAGTCCGGCGGGCCGTGAGCAGAGCCCCTTGTCGGGAGCGTCACTCACGACGGGCGCGGCTCAACGACGGCAGCGCGCTGTCCGAAATACAGACTGAGTTTTCTCTTGTCAGTACCTTGTTTGAAAGCGCATATGATATTCATTACATCAAATTTACACTTATTACCCAAGAGGCCTCCTTGTGAGCTTGCTCTTTTCAGAGAAATTAAACTCGAGGGTCTTCCATTCCTCCTTCCGCACCATCACTCTTGTAAATGGGTGAACTAATACAACTGGAAATATGAACCGCGGTAATTAAAACAAAGTCAATATCATATTCACTTACAGCCTGAATTGCTGTGTTATTCAATAATTTTGGAGTTCAATTCATGGCGAACTTGGTGTTTACATGGGTTTACAGTTTTGAAATATGGAACCATGAGTCTCCTCAAATGGCGAGATGCATTTAGTGTTGAGTTGTCCCAAGACGCACTGAACAATGTCATTGATATGTTTATACGGGAATCTAGCAGGCAAACAAGTCGCAAATTAATGTGATTGAATAGGAAGAGTATTCTGTACAAGTGTTGATTTTGTCAAACAGATGGAGCGAATGTGTTTGGGTAGTTAATGGAGGTGTCCTCTCCATGTTACTCAGCATAAGAAGGCTGCGAGACAAATGGAGACACAGCTTTCACTTGCCTTCTTTCTGCCCGGAAAAAGTTTCCAGTGTTCATTGTTCGAACGTCTTGCACATTGAAGCTTGATCCTGCCGAACTGTTCCGTCACATCGACACGGCAAGAAAAAAATGCAGCTCAAAACTTTTCGTGTTGTCTCTTGATTTTTTATCGGACAAATGAGTGTTTCCTTCATCTGCGCTGTTTGACGAGACGGCGCAGATCTCAAGGAGTTGAGCAGCGCCTGTTCATCGCTCCGGCCATTTGTCACAGGGTGGAGGTGGATAAGCTTCTGCGGGGCGTAACTCAGCGTATCGCGGGTGATGAAATTAACCCTGAACTTCTCCCTCCCCGAGTCACCCGGATCAGATTCGCTCGATCCATCACGCGGCGCTGGCCTCGGATCGGATCGGATGCGGAGCTCCCGCGATGCGCAGAGGCGCGCTCGCGAGAACAGGCCCAGCTCGACCGAAACTGCAGCTCAAAACGCGTCCTTTGGAACGCTTGTTTTTTCGAGACCTCAGAATTGTCCGCACCCAGTGCTGAGGTCTTATGTTGAGGTACTGTTCCCTTTTCAATTTTTCCTTTTTTGCGTGTGGAACTATACAGTGAATCAGTTTGATTTTGGCAAGATACTTTTCACAGACCTTTTGTGTTGTCGCTTCCATCGTCGTCGAAATGAATCTTCTTGAGAGATGTAGCATTGTACTGAAACGCCAAATGACCGAAAACTAGGTTTTCGAAGAAACCCCAGCAATTTTGTGCGTGCATGCTTTCAGTTGTTCCCCGTCCGACTTTGTGAAAGTGATTGAGTGAAGAAGTTTTCAGCAGAAATTCGTTCCACAAAAAGCATTGATTGCAAGAGAATCGTCCGAAGACGAAGCAATTTCTCAGCGTCTTGACACTTTTGTGACAAATGTTTACTTAGATATCACCAGTCTACAAACGACGGAGCAAAAGCATATTACTTCTGCAACACTGATCCCTTTATTCCTGAAAGGCTTTATCTCAAACTGCCAGTTATGGCTAGAATGCCTACGCTTTATGAATAAGGACACAATATCGGGGTTCTTAAGGATAGAGCAGCTAATATATACACAGTGTTGATGAAATGGGAAGCGGATTAGGGTTTAGGGAGACACATAAGGAACGGTGCTAAGAAAGGGCCTGGGAATCACTACACAGTGCAGCTAAATAAGATTGAGGGCTTTAAGAAATGGACAAGTTGCAAACGTGCTGCGCTGATATTGACTAAAACCAGTCAGTGTAATTACACAAGTGCTTAGTTATGTATACAATATTGCAGCAAGAATTTATTCATATCTGTCACAGAAGATTGGAACCGTATTCATTTAGTAATCCCAGAGCTTTCTGAGGTGGGCTTGATGAGCAGGGCCTTGAGAAGGGGAACACTCCTCATTGGTAATTCCCCTCTGTTCCTGTCTCATTATTATTGCTTCCTGTCCTGCCTAATCCTGGCTTATAAAATTATACCAATATTGGGAATGGCACTGGCAAACCAGATGCTCCCTTACTGCTGGTGTTTTATCCACCAGGATAATTGGTGGGATCTCGCTGGAATCAGCGCAGATGATTGAAGTGATCAACGCGTGTCCCGCTGTCGCCAGTCCACCACATGCGAGTACCATCTCTTTTCCTTCTTCACGAGATACAGGAACAACGTGCGACGTTTGAAACTCCATCTAAGAGTGATTATTTTGGCATTCCAAGGTGGATTTCTGCCTTTAGATTTATGTTTGGAAAGGTAATGGCCAACTAAAATGCAATCCACAATATTGGCATAATTTACAGCCCAAATAAACATGTGAAATCTTAATTGTTGCTGTTGTAAACACAAGGCCCTATTAGGTTGATCAGGGTCTGGACATGTATTGGGTTCGGGCCACTCACACCCAGTGAGATCGTAAAATGCAAATGGATCATGCTTCACCCATCAAAATGTCAATCTTCGCCAGCAATAAAATTTGATAGGTGACTTATTTTGGCGCCAGTATAAAACGTGAAGCACGGCCAATATGTTTTTATTTATGATGAATTATGACCCGAGGGAGATCGTTGAAAGTTGGAGCCCCGAGGTATGACCACCTCGTTGGCCAACTTGACTGGGGGCCTGCACCTTATCTGGCCTCCCACCCCGCCTCACCCCAGGTGACTCGGCTCGTAGCAAGTCCTGAACCATTTCCCAGACGTTCTTTTCTTCATTGCGAAGGTGTTGATTGAGCTCTTTACCAGTTAATTTTGGTCAAAAAACGTAATCTTTTGTACTTTTTGTGCATTTTGTTCCCGAGTGTGCGCTACTGCGTAATTTGTTGGAAGGTTGTACAATGGGGACTTTTAGCAGACCCGTATTGCTTGACATGTTCTGTCTTACCTGTTCCGTCGAAAGCTCACAACACACGGAAGAAGACGTACGATGGGAGGAGGTCTGTCTGGTGGTGTGTCTCTGATGAAACAACAGAGCTCAAGCTGTTGACAATACACCATCATTGACGCATTGTTTTGAGTCACTTTCTTTCAAGAAAATTAGCCACATGTGCTGTCAATCATCTTACGTCAGCCACGCACGGAACACATAACACGTGGATATTGCTAAAACTCGCCATTGTGACAGCTGGAGAAGCTTGCGGTCTGTCGAAAGGAAAAAGAACAGCGAGTTTCGCAAATGAAGCCTGAGTACAAATAACAGGGCATGGCGAAGGAGTGACATTGACTGCCAACTATTACGGGGTCAGACCTTGTAATCCCTGCTTTTTGTGCCCTTAATTAGTCTGAATAAGGTCTTTGACAACTTAACCTCTGGATCCAGCTGCAGGAATGTTTGTGCCATTGACACAAATGTGGATGAAAGCTCTCATCCAAATATGAGGCTTCTGTGACAAAGGCCGAATTATGCGCTGTGCACTCCATCAATTTTCTTTGATTGAATGCTGAGTGTGTGTGTGTAAAAGTTGTGAAGAATCAAGCGGAGTTGACACATTGTTCTTCGTTGCAAGAACAAACTGCAGCTGTCACACAAATTGCTGTTTCTTGTGACAGGACGCGTAAAAGGGAAACCACAAAGACGCCAACAGGACCGTCTTCGCGTTGTGTTACGTGGTTGCCTCAGTTGCTGTTTGTTTGTGGGCTTTTTTTCGCGATTGACAATTTGACTTGAATGACAATAAGAAGCAGTGCTCAAGGCAACTGGAGTGCGAAGTCCCTTGCCGGTAATGTCATTGATTCTTCCTTGTCCTCCTTGTCTTCTGCAGGGGGGGGGTCCAGGGGGCAGGGGGGTCCAGGGGTGGGGGATCTGAGGGTGGGGGTTCAGGGGCAGGGGGTTGGGGAGGGGGAGGGGTTAAGGGGGAGGGGGCAGGGGACATTTCATCCACCTTGCCATATACTGTACTACCACATGGTGCATCGCCCTAAAGGGACTTCGCACAACAAGGATTTCAAGCCATGGTGAAGTTTCCTCCTTCATTCCGTTCGAAAGGGAAGCAAGTTGATGTGTGTGAAGAAAACTGTAGAAAAGTCTATCAGCACTGTGGTATTTTTTGCTTTCAGAGTGCATCACAAAAAGTCATGCAGTTGATTTTCTGTTGATCTCCTGCAATTCACTTTCCCTTGGTGCAAGGTGAGTAACTTGTGTGGCAACAGCCATGTGCATTTGTACGTGCACCGGTGTACACACTCAACTGTCTTCGGCGAACCCATGCATGTCTCTGCTAATCATTTTACGTTGACACCCGCCCTGCTCCGCACGACGTCGTGGCGTCGCGCGCGCCTCGCTCGTCTCCACTTCCGGCGCCGCAGCGTCACTTCCGCTCGTTACGCGCCGCTCGGAGCTCCACCTTTGTCCGAATTACGAGGCGCAGGACCATTGCGAGTAATTGCTTCCTCGTGCAATCCTTTCCGCTGCGGTAAAGAATCCACAGAGGCAGCAAGGACGAAAAAGATTTTGTGGAAATATCTCTACAATATTTCCAGATTTCTTTTTTTGTCCACAAACATGCCTTACGCTGTCATGGTGCAGAATATCACGAGTCGTATTTGCACGTCAATAGTTAAATCACTTTGTAAAACAGGAAAATCACAATGTCATATAGAATGGCAGATTACAGTTATCTTCGCACTGACAAACCCATTGTGGGGTAATTTTGACCGCATCAACAGGAACAAGATACAGTAACTCGAGTTTCGTCCATTGTGTGTCGCACTGGCTCGTTAGCCGAACTTTCTTGTTGGCATTGGTCGGCGACTGAAAGTGACACTGTAACTGAAACCTGTCTGCAGAATGTCTCCCGCATGGCCTGGTCGGGAAGAGAAATCAAATACTTTGAGTACCCTATTTCCACCTCTGGATGGTGACTGGAGATTCTAATGCTTGACATTTGCTCTGTGCGTGCTTCACTGGTAGTGCTGACACTCGACGGACAGACTGCAAGGTCATGACATTTGTTGACCCAGTAAATATACTTTTCCAACTGGTTTGACAAATTTAATTCCACAATGTTAAGGACTTTATTGACCAGTTGACATTTGGTAATCTCCAGTTGGAAACTGTAGAGGTTCGCGGTCAGAATCTCATAAACAGTGGTCAAATATTGTGAGTTCAATCAGTCATAACTGTATACCTTCTGCTGACAGTCGCGTCAAGGAGACCAGTTGGCCTTTGAATGGTCCGGAGCTCTGAGGGACAAGGACAAATTTCGCGTAATTTGAGTTTCCAGAAAACGAAGGCTTGTCTTTCTTGTGTTCGTGATGATGATGATGCAGGGGAAGAAAACTGGTGCAAATATTGATCTGCGTTGAACGTACCCTCATCGTTTTGATACGCAAAATGCACAAACAAAACAGCGGGGCATTGATACAACTGTGAACAACACTAACTGTGGAACTGTCGACAACATGCTCACTAGTTCGTACACAGATGGAGGCAGTGAAGTGGTTGGGGCTCAAGACCCGAGATCTGCAGAAGCTTTAGTCCCATCTGACTGAAATATCATCTTTATCCAACGCATCACCAAATTAAATCAAGCAAAATTGATTGCGAGTGGTTCAGGAGAGACAATGAACGCTAAATGTAAATTAAGTCTGTGGTTTTGACACTTTATTGATAGGTGAGCCTAAACAAATTATTTAAATAAATTTGAAGTAAATATTCTGCAAACAGATGAATTTATTTGATAACGACTCTGAGGACAAACGCTGCTCACGTAGCGATAAGAAACAGTAATGGCGTTTTCGGGGAATAAGCTGCCAGATTTTCCCGATGCCTTTTGTGCAAATTTCTCGACGCTGCTGTCTTGACTGACTTGGTTATCAGCTTAGTTGGCCACTAAAAGAGCAACATAATCTCCTCTTGCTCAACACGAGTAAAGCCTCCATTCCTCGCTTTTATCCAGTGCCTTTTGTTCGACAGCATTTTGCTTCGAAAAGGCATGAAATGTGAAAGGTATTGGAGTAGCTGCTTTGAAATTTCTCTATGATTTATATAATGTGCCCTTTTGGGTGCTTTATTCTCTTCTAAGTGCATTGATTTGTAGTAAAAGCATCTATTCAGATTGAGGAATTTGCCCCGAAATTGGGATCTTATTTGGTATTCTGTGCAGCATTTGTTGAATGAGTGGAAGAGGCAGGGTAGTATTTTATCAATGCATCTGAGTGCTGCTTTGCGAGTGTCTTTTGATCGATTCTTACCATCGACTTTGATGAAATGTGATCGTTTCAATTACAAGCGAGGCTCGAAGAATGTTCCACAGACAATCCAACACTCCCGCCTTTAAACCTGTGTTCGTCAGCTTGTCCTTTACCAGCAGCAGCATTCCCAACATGGTTCGCTCATATTTCAAATGTCTGCTAATGCATTTTCCGTGTTCGTCCCTCGCCGAATCTGTGTCTTACATCTTTTCTACACAGCGGTTGTGTATTTTTGCCTCAGAAAATCTCATTGTCTCTCTTGTTGAACATCCCACTGAACAGCATCTCACGGAGTCTGTCAGATGTGAAAGCCTACTGAGAAGCTTTTAGAAAACAAGATGTATGGGCTGGTGGAGACGAGAGGAAAACAATGTAACTCGCTCTCAGCAAAAGCAGTCCGGGCTCTTTACTTCTGTTCGAAAGCACGATGCGAAACTTTCCATCTAGATCTTAAAGGATATTTGCTGTTGAACTCGTGTCGCCAATATGAGGAGAGATTTCGGCACCACAAAGACCGACAGTTCAAAATATGGACGATATTCTCGTGAACTGTTGAAGTTCACACGCAAAAGTGGACACTGGCTTTCTGTAGCTGAAAGCTAATTGCAGCGCTCCTGGATCAATTATTCTTGAAGTAAACATCATTACGACATTGTTAAAAGCAGTGTAACTCATCCTCTGGTCGTGTACGCTGGCCTCATTTCCGTCTGTCCCCAGCAAGCCCCGCGCAAATAAGGAACAGATCCCCTGCAACTATGTTCAGGAAAATCTCGCGACAAGAGGCAAGGTTCTCCTGATGAATTTGGCTTCCAGCTAACTTCCTCACACCTTTACATCCAAGGTTTTCATTTGCCGCAGCGGAACTCCTTCGTCTCATTAGACACTGTGAACGGACAGTGATGTCGAAGGGAATCCTTTCAAAGGGAAACACTTTTTCCTAATGATGTATTTGTGCTTGCAGGATGTGTTTTTACATCTGAGTTCTCGTCGTGTTGGATAAAAATCTGATTGGTTTCTGTTTCTGAAATCATCCTTCAGAGGAAATGTGGTTTGGCTTTGATCTTCTTCATTAGAAATATTTGCTTCTCTCGAGGCACTTTCCTCTCTTTGTTGCACAAGCATGTTTTCTCTTGCAACATGAGTCCGAGAAGAGTTTTCTCTTTCGTGCACTTCTAGTTTTCGCAACAAGCCACAGCTGACCTCATTGCTGCAGCAAAACCACGTCAAACACGGATCTGAATCTGATCACGTGCCATCGGAACTTCAGCAAACATCGGACTGCTCTTCAGACGCGTGGAAACATGCAGAAGAGCAGCTTGGCCCCATACTATACAACACACACACACACACGCACGCACGCACACGGAGGCTTGGATTTTGGGGTACAAGTCTTCCAAAGTGCTCTTCTGTCCCCTGAAATATTCTTGCCAGAGATCAAGTGAAAATGCCACCGGAGAGATCTGTCTTGCCTGAATGTTGAGCTGCTTGATATTCTTGGCTTGCTTTGTCCTGGCGTGTGCGATATCATTTGCACACAATAAATCATAAGTCCGTAAACTGCATTTTTCTCAGATTTCACAAATCCAGTCAAGTGTTGGTTTCTTTTGTGATTTCACAAACGAAACAGACGCCTCATCCAACATCAAAATTGTTTAATTCGTAAACAAAGGATCAGAGAAGATTATGAAATACAATAGCGAGGTGCAAATCCTGTCAGCATCTCATGTACCCGTGTTGCAGGGAAATTGTTGACAGTGATTTTGATTCCTGGAGTGCTTTGGCCCAACACTAGTGAAATGAATGACCGGTCAGCTCACAACCGGACTTTCGTGGGTCAAATTTGCGACAGAATATGGAAAGAAAGTCCGGAATGACTGGATCGTACAAAAGAACTGCAGCTGCTGATGCCTTTGTTTCAGTTCACATGACTGAAAACGAGATTTCAATTTTTTCTTTGGGGACACTAGCCAAACCATTTCATGCGCCTGACTTTGTGCAACTCAAACCAATCGGGCTATAGCGACGAGCATCTGAGAGAAAATATGTCAAATATTTTGGTAGAGCCGAAGGGAACGCACATTCCTGTCAACCAGATTGTGTTGCTCACCCTCAGGATGTTCTGCAAGGCACTTGGACAATTTCCTCCCATTCGGAACAAGAATACTTGATGTATTTACATATCGCTCACAACACACTGGATTGTACGAGTATGGGTCTGTTCAAGATGTCTGATGTATCTGTGAATGAGAACGCAAAAAGACCCACTTTCTTGAACAGAAGAAAATACGCTTCAGGTTAGGAAACTAAGTGAAAGGAACTGTGTAAACTGGGCTTCAGCAGACTATCATTTCGAATAAAAAATCCACACAATTTAAGTGGAGATTAGCCACTTTTGCACTTCTCTTCAGAATAGTTCCTTTCTGCTTGAAAGGCTTCTGTTTACCAAAAACGCCAGCAATTGATTTGCCATATTTGGGCATAGCCTGAAAGAAAATATAAAGTTCTGACACTTGCAAGATGCATATGTTGCCTCTGTAATAACTATTATTTCTCAAAACAAATTTTGTAGCCCATGCCGAATTTAACTCAAATACTGCACAGCAGTTGGTGACAGTTGGTTGTCGTTTCTTTTGAAGAAAAATTTAACAGACAGAACTTTGTATCTATCTTTGTGAAAGAGGCTATCTAAGCAATGTTTGTCTTTGCCCTGATGTCAAAGATTGCCTGTCGGCTGCAGTTTTTGAAAAGTCTGATGAAGAATCACAACGACACTATTAGAAGGTCACAGGTTCAGCGACAGCCATTGAAATTGCATGATTTAACGTACACCAAACTCGAGTCGAGAAATTACCAAATTTGTTTCTGTTTTTGCTCACCCACCCCGATGAAATTATGACTTGTGTTATGGTTTAATATGTGTTGGCGGCTGAATAAATGAGGGGAGATAAAAAACCTTTTTCAAGCTTCTCCAAGTGGGCAGAATGTGCAAACAGACTCTGCTGTTTTTTTGGGATTTTGCGAGAGCAGTAAAATTTGTCCGCCGGCAACAAGTTTCAGGCATGAACAGTTAATATCCGCCCTGCAATGGAAAACGGCAAAATCAACATCTCTCCGTCCACCTCGTAAATGAAACGGACCTGATTCTTTTGCAGATGATGATTAGAAAAGTGAAAACCATGTCGCCATGGCAGGAAAACATCTTCATATGAGCTGTGCAACTCTGTCTGTTTAGAAAACGTGGCGGTGCAATGGCAACCCTCGGCGGCGACAATCTCTCTCAGCTTGCCGGGGAAATCTGTCCGACGCATAATATTGGAAGTAGATCAATTTCTCCTCATAACTGAACAGTGCTAATATTGATGCTTTTCTATTAACCACTTGACAGCAAGGAGCGTTTTCACTGAAAGCAAATTAAAATGCGGCCCTGCTCACCAACAACAGATATTTCCTTCAGCCCCCTGAAATATAGATTATTGCATTGATAGCAGTCTCAAGCAAAATGGGTTGGTAAATTGTAAATTCACTGAGCAACCCAATATCAATTGTGACTGCAATGAAAACACCAGCCGTAATTATCGCACATGCTCGCAGAAAACTCGCAGTGATTTTTTTCAATAAAGGCATCATATTTACAATATCAATCTATACAGTCGCCCAGATTCGGGAAATGAAACAGACCTTCATTTGCATATTTCTCTTACACATCAATTTATTTGCCTCTCCTAGGTTTAAGCCCACTGCGCAATTGTGTCGAACAAATGAAAGGAGCGAGAACAATATTGCTTATGGACCTCCTGCAAAGTCGTGGAAGCTTTGAGACGGGGCGAAGCGGCGAGCATTTTAATCCAAGCCGCTCGGACAAGATTTACAGTGGTTCTGACACGCAGGAAATAATGTCATACAGCCTTTATTTTGTTTTACCAATTGTTGACAAGCAAACACACGGGGAATTGACTGCTGATATTGGACGAGGGATTACCGAACTGGGAGTGAATACTGATGCCCAAGTCAGCTTCATTGTTAATGCTCTCATTTCCCAGTGCAGTCAAAAGCTTGTCAGATCCCCCAAAATAACTACGTTTCCAAGAATATTATTCAAAGCAGAAATGCGTGGAATATTGCCAGGTGGAACGATCTCTGTGCGAGAATTCCGATCATTCACAGTTGTGTGTGTGTGTGTGTGTGTGTGTGTGTGTGTGTGTGTGTGTGTGTGTGTGTGTGTGTGTGTGTACGCCTGAGAGTGAGGACAAAAGTTTTTCAAAAGTTTTTTCAGGGATTTTGAAAGATTTCACCGGGCCAAAAATCACACTTGGATGTGGGCATGAGATCCACACTCGTGAGTCAGTATATCGTTGTGACATGAAGGTGAAATTATTTTGATGTCTGCGTCTTGTCTGCTGTAACCTTGAAACAAAATCGTCTTCAATACAAATATTTTGGAACTCAAAGGCTTTACAAAATTGTGTTACCTCGAATAGTGAATAGCACAAAACGTTTCTAACAGCGACAGAGATGTCAACCCGTTGTGCTACACGAAGTCAAAAATGTCGAATTCCACCGGAGATGTTTCTCCTGCAGAAGCCTCAACTCAGTCTTGTTTCCGCGCCCCACTCAAGAACAAGACATCTTTGTCGTCTGAGTTAGCCTCGAGCTACAAGAGCTGAAAATCACGATTTCATGCTTAATTGTACAGGGCCCTGTCATCTCAGATGAAGGAATGTGCTTAGCAGGCAGGAGTTCCTGAGAGCTTCCCTGATGCATCGCGCAGTTGCACGCGGCTCGGGTTCTAAGTGATTATGATTCCTGTTCATATTGCCTTCATCCTGCTGCCATTTAGCTGTCAGAAAATGATCTCATCCACACTCAGCCGTAAATACTGGGATCAATATCCATTTGGAAAATTTAGCATGAAATTAATCCACAATATCTTCAAGGCGGCGAGGGCAATTAGATGTGAAACGCAATCACTTGTCCCCCTGTCCCGAGCCTAATCATATCTGACATGTTGTTTTAATGCTCTGTGAGGTTTAAGGTTAAAATGGTCGAAGACAATTTTGTCTTTCTGACAGTTTTTCTCCTGAGACTCTTTCGCTGCCACACAAACTCAGCGATTGAAAACTGGGATCAAATTCTGGACATTTTTCACAAATGTCTGCAGCTGCATTGGGCGTCTCAAATGACGCAGGTTTTGCGCTTCACACTGAAGAATGCAAGAAGTTTGTCTGCTTTGCGTCAATTGAATTTTTCGTGTCTCCACAGAGGTCTGTGCGGGTTTTTCAATCACACAGGCTCTTTGCTGGTTCCAAGTTTTGCATTTGTTTTCCCGTTGAACCCCCTCGAAATGGAGCGACAAGTTTTGTGTAACTTGGCGAGGTGGTGAAGGTTGCTTCTGGCTGGAGGTTGACTGGCGCATCTGTCATCTGCAAATGAATGACAACAGCCAGTTCAACCCGACTCTTCACGAACAACCAACAATCAAACATTTTGCTGAGTTGCCGTTTTCAGCCTCAAGGAAAGGTAACAAATGCATGCACGTCGTGGGCGTAAAGGGGCGGCCACACAGAGCAACGCGTCAATAATTGACGCGCGTCAACCATGCGTCAACCATGCGTTAACGCTCGGGGTGGCCACACAGGGATGCGTTAATTTTTGACGCGCATCAATTTTTCACCATTTTTGGCTGCGACATTTCACTCCAGTTTCGGCTTTCGACAGGGAAGGTCACTCGCTCGCGTTCATTCATTTGTGCATATCTTCAAACACATATTTTGCATCATGGGCCGCAAAGCGAAACAGGTCCAGGCGGGAGATGAGGAAGACGAGTACGTCGACCTCACTCCCAAGCAATACCTGGCCATGATCGACTTTGTGAAGAAAAACC